>SDGW01001320.1_pt1 | contig 11995 bp, 28 predicted proteins | sample 2873831 | NCBI WGS metagenome assembly SDGW01 (sample SAMN08132700, study PRJNA421101) | hypersaline lake metagenome | isolation source: celular fraction 0.22 microns magnesium sulfate-rich crust from ephemeral... | place: Spain: Penahueca Lagoon, Toledo | collected 2011-07
TCCTCATCGCTCTCGCCGCCCACGTCGCGCTCAGGCCCGCCAGCAGCGCCGTCAGCGTCCGCGCCCGCCTCAGGGGTGCCACCGCCCCCGGACCCGCTGCTGCGGCCCTCCGCGACGTCCTCCAGCGCCGCAGGGTCGAACTCCTCGTCGCCGTCAGGCATCCGCGTTGAACCCCTCCACCGGCGACGTCCAGTTCCCCGAGTCGTCCGTCGAGCAGGGCACGCAGATGTGGTCGACGCGCTTCAGCTCGCCGTGCTGCTCGACCACCTCGTCGGGCAGGACCTCGCGCGGCGTCTGGATCTCGTCGGCCGTCGCCGGCCGGTCGCACCCCGGGCACGTCGTCACGTCCTCGCTCGCGCCCGCGCTCTCGGCCTCCTCGGAACTCCCGAACTCGGGGATCTCCTTCGGCCCGCCGTCCGTCGCGACCTCCTCGACCTCCTCGACGCCGTCGACGGCCTCGACCGGCGAAGGGTCACCACCCGCCCGGTCACCCGGGGATGGGGGCGCATCCGACGCGACCGCGTCCGGCGATTCCGGCTCGGGCCCGTGGTCGACCTCGTCGAGCGAGACGTCGTCGGCTCGCTGGACCGCGAACGGGTCCGTGAGGTCGACCAGCCGGCGCGCGAACCCCGCGAGGTCGCAGTTGCGTTCGTGCGGCAGTACGCCCTCCGGCGCGAACCAGAGCCCGCAGTGCTGGCACTGCCGGTCGTCGTCCGACTCGGCCTCCTCGCTACCCCCGGCCATCAGACGACCCCTCCGAGTATCGCCATTGCAGCGTCTGTCGCGCCGATTTCGACCGCCGCGTAAAACCAGAACGCACGGTTCACGAACTTCCGCGGAATCGGTTTCTCGGCGAGGTGGTCCGCGAACGCTCCGACGAGGTTCAGGAACATCGCGGCCACCGTCACCGCGGCAAATTCAATGAATGCCATGACAGTTACCAAGGACTAAAACCATTTAAAGGTCGTATCGCCCCCCACCGCTACGCCCTCGGTGCATTAACACCGTAAACGTGTTAAACACCGCCCGGGTCACCCCGCGCCCTCCACCCGGGGCGAACCCGGGTAGCGGGGCGGGCCCTTCCCCGCGGGTGGATGCTACCCGGGCAAGCCCCCGCCCCGCTCGGCGACCACCAATATCAGGGCGCTCATGGCCTGAAGCGCATGGAATTTACAATTCCCGTGTTCGACACCGAGGTCGACACCTCCGATCCGGGCGACTCCGCGGCTAACGTCGTGGGCGCCGTCCTCGGCGGTGTCAGCCTCCTCGGCATCGTCGGCGTAGCACAGTACGCGTACAACCGCATGAACAGCGTCGCAGGCACCGATAACGGGTTCGACATCGGAGGTGCCGTCTGAGATGGGCCAGCAGCTCACCCCGCATCGCGGGAAGGCCGTCCTCGGGCTCGAAAACGGCAAGTATCGGGCCCTGAAGCCCCAGCACCTCGACGGCGACGCCGTCCTCCGCGAGGGGCAGAAGACAGTCATCTTCGAGAAGCAGGTCCCCGCCGACAAGCTCGCGTGGTGGGGTTACGGCTACGAGGATCTTCCCGGCGGCGCGAAGCGGATGCACTTCGACCTCGTCGACGCCAACGGCGACCCGGTCGAAGCCGACTTGATCATCCGCATCACAGACTCGTCGGGCGACACCACCCACGCCGACCGCTCGCTCGGCGACGCCGCCACGCTCCGCGAGATGGTCGACCAAGAGCGGACCGAGCGCGAGGAGATGCCGGCGATGGACCCCCACGCGAAGGGCCACCGCCAGCTCCAAATCGTCGCGGTCGCCGACGCGGCCAGCGACGGCGTCAGCATCGATCCTTCAGCCAGCACTGGCCGGTTCTGGTACACCCAGACCCGGTGAACCGGAGGGGATTTCTTTTGACCAACCGCAAGGAAACCAAGCGCTTCAGCGACAGCGTCAGCCCCGGTAGCACCGTCACGGAGACGCACATCGTCGGCGACGCCGATCACTGGTCGTTCGACACCGACGTCCCGGTCGAGCGCAACGACGAGATCGGCGTCGAGGTCCACAACGCGACCGGCGACCTCCCCGACGACCAGCAGTTCGCCTACGACTACGTGGTCGACATCACGCTCGACTACGAGGGCGGAACCAGCCGGTTCCTCCCGTCGTTCCTCTCGGGGGTGCTCAGCTAAATGGCGTCTGAACAGTTCAGTCAGACCGTCAGCGGCGGCGGCGGTCGACCCGTGCAGACGAACGCGCAGGGCACCATCGAGACGAACGACTACCCGAACGGCGGCGAGGTCGCCGCGCCCGACGTCGACTCGTATCCGGTCGCGCTCAACCCCGCCGAGACCATCGAGGAGCTCATCGTGACCCAGAACGACAGCGCCCTCGACGTCGAGATCCACACCAACGGTGGCGACGTCTTCTACGCGTTCCGCGGCGGAGCCGAAGGCGTCCGCAACCGCTGGAAGATCGACAAGGTCGTCGTGAGCGACCCGGAGACCTCCGGCGCGACGTTTACCGCCGAATGGGCGGGTGAGTGACCATGTCGGACCACCACAACTCCGACGCCGAGACGGTCGACGGCTACGACGCCGACGACCTCCGGACCGGCTTCGATTACGTCGACGACGTCGAGCCGTCGAACCCGACCGAGGGCGAAGAGTGGTACGACCCGAGCGCGAACGCCGCGTACGTCTACGACGGCGCGGCGTGGCTGGAGGAGACGGTATCGGACCACGGCAAGCTCTCGGGCGTCTCGCCCGGCCAGCACTTCGACGCCGGGAACGCCCTCGCCTTCGGCGGCGGCGCACTCAGCGTCGAGGAGGGAAACATCTCCCTGTCGAACCTCTCCGGCTACCCGGTCGACGCGGTCGACCTCAGTTTCGACCCGGCGACGCAGACCGAGCTCGACAACCACGCTGGCGACGCGAACGCGCATCACAGCCCGCCGAGCGGAGTCAGCTCGACGAGTACGAGCGCCGGTCGGCAAACCGGCTGTTCGCTCACCGCGATTCAGGACGCCGACGCGAATGGAGCGTTCCACCTGCGCGGTCACTTCGAGGAGATCAAGCTCTTCAACAGCAACAACAGCACCGCGGACGTGACCCTTCATTACGCCGACGGCACCGCATCAGGCGGCAGCGTCGGTACCGACGAGTCCGTCTGGATCGACCTCGACCCGTCTCGGTTCCTCGTCGGCGTTGTTCTGACCGAGTACGCCGGGCCTGAGCTCCGAGGAGTTCACCCCGCCGCGCAACCCCACAGCCACAGCTTCAGCTACTAACCATGAACAGGAACACCACGCAGACCGACAGTAGAACAGCCAGCGAACCGATTCACGCGCTCACGGAGGCCCGCCGATGATCGGCCCCGGAAAACTCACCGGAGGCAGCGGCGGCGGAGCGTCCATCACGTCCATCGACGAGGATGACCGCGACAGCTCCAGCAGCGGGAGCGGCGGCAGCGGCTACTCGACCACGTCGACCTCGAACGACGATAGCGGCGGGAGCGGCTACTCGACCACCTCCACGACCGACCACCGCATCGACCTCGGGCAGGACTCGCCCAGCGGCGCGGTCGACACCAGCGGCGACCGGAAGGCCGTCGTCGACACCGGCGACGAGATCGACGACGCCGGCGGGCCCGACGCCGTCCTCGTCGACAATCAGGAGGAGCACAGCAAGGTGAACGAAACCATCAGCGAGGTCACCGACAAGCTGAAGGACGCCGCGTCGACCGACTCCAGCGACTCCAACAGCGGAAGCAGTGGAGGCGGTGGAGGCGGCGGCAGCGGGGGCTCGGGCGGGACCACCGACATTCCCTCGCAGGCCGAGACGGCCGCCGAGAACGCCGCGAACAGCGTCACCGAGACGGTCACCGACCCCGGCATGCCGTCGCTCCCGGGCGGGCTCCCCTCGCCCGGCGACCTCGGCGGGAAGGCCGTCGCGGTCGGCATCGCGGCCGTGGGCGCGGTCGCGCTCGCGTTCGGAGGGTCCTGACCGTGGGACTCTGGAACGACGTCGCGGGGGCCGCCGACGACCTCGCCGGGTCGACCGACGAGGCCGTGGGTCGCGCCGTCGACGCCGCCAGCGAGGGCGACGTCGCGGGCGTCGGCGACCACCTCGCGGGCTCGACCGACGAGGCAGTCGGCCGCGCTGTCGACGAGGCCGCCGAAGGCGACGCCGCGGGCGTCGCTGACCACCTCGCGGGCTCGACCGACGAGGCCGCCGGCCGCGCCGTCGACTCGGCCACCGAGGGCGATATCGCGGGCATCACCGACGCGCTCGCCGGGTCGACCGACGAGGCCTCGTCGGGCATCATCCGCGGCGCGCTCGACGTCCCCGCCGACGCCTTCAACGCGACCACCGGCACCGGCGAAAACCTCGGGTGGTTCGGCGTCATCGACCGGAAGCTCGACCCGCGCTCGTGGACCGGCGAGGAGCCCGACTGGGCCGAACCGAGCGAGGAGACCAGCGGCATCTCGGGGTTCTTCGCCGGCGCGACCGGCGCGACCGGAGAGGTCGCCGAGCAGGCCGCCAGCGGCGCGGGCGCGGCCCTCTGGCGTAACCCGAAGGTCCTCGCGCTCGCCGGCCTCGCCGCGCTCGCCGCGCTCGCACCGTACGCCGGGCTCGCCGAGAACGCGACGGGGGGCTGACCGATGCAGGTTCCGCTCTTCATGGGCGTCGGCGAGGTTGGGTCACTCGTGGATCTCGCGACGTTCGTCCTCTGCATCGTCGGGTTCAAGCGCCTCTCGGACTCGAACGACACCGGGCACGCCGTCGCGGTCGCGCTCGCCGAGTGGAGCGCCCGCGTCCGCCAGCGCCTCGACGACGATCTCCCGCGCGTCGACCCCGACCTCGTCCGCGCCGACCTCGACGTCCCCGAGCGCGAGTCGGCCGCCTACTTCGACAGCGTCGACGAGCTGGTCACCGACGGCGGGTTCCCCGCCGAGAGTGAGCCCGACGGCGACGTGAGCGCGCCGCATCACTTCTACGTCGGCGTGCTCGTCTCCGTCTTCGGCTTCGTCTCGGTCTGGGACCTCTACCCGGTGACCGGTGCGGCGATGGTCCTCGTGGGCCTCGCGGTCGCGCTCGACGACGCGCTCTCGCACGCGTTCGGCGTCCCGACGCCCCTCGACCTCCTCTGGGGCCGGCTGCTCTTCCCGGCGCTCCAGCGGCTGGAGGGCCGGCGATGACCGCGCCCGACGACCTCGCCGACCAGTGGGCCCGCGCGCCCGACGACCCGCCCGTCGCTGCGCGCGACGAAGATCTCGACCCGCTCCTGCTCGGCGTCGACGTCGACGACCTCGAAGTCGACTGCGCCGAGCGAATCTGACGTTTTCGCGTTTTCATCGTACAACTGAGGTTGTCGATCGACAGCTGTGTAGCGCAACCTGACTTGTCCTCGCCGGAGTTCGTTTAGCGATTTACTAAGAAAAATCCCGATTCGACAGCATTGCGTCGGCGCAAACCCCACCTTCGAGGCCGGGAAACCCGGCCGCACGGACCTCTATGCGCTCGAAAACGGGAATCGGCGGTCGACCGTCCTCGACGACGTCCTCGCTGCTTTCCTGGGCGCGGTCGCTCGCCTCGAGGAGGCGCGCGCCGCGAGGCCTCGTCGACGGGGGTCGAACCCGGTTCGCGCGCGACTACACGGGGTCGCGCGTCGACGCCAGCGCTCGCCGAGAACTGCACACGCTCACCGCGGTCAGCGTGTGCAATTCCAACCTCGGTCGACCCGCGACCGACAGGGTCCCCGCCCTGATCACGCCGAAGCCCCGACCCCCGTTTATATACTCTCGCCGGTTCGCGCACTCCGAAGAACTAGGTTTCGGGAGGACGTGTGCAAAAATATGCGTCTCAGAATGACAGATTCGCGCGAGCGTCGACTGGAGACGCTCGTCGAGGCGACCGCAGAGAACACCAAGAGCAAGGCGCTCGACCGAGCGGCGGCTCACTTCATCAAGATGCGCGGGAACACCACGGCCGTCCCGACCGGCCGCGTCGAGCAGCTGATGGAACGCGCGGTCGAGCAGGGGTCGGTGACCCCCGCGGAGATCGCGGAGGTCCTCGGAACCGACGAACTGCCGGTGACCGCCCAGACGACGTGGCGCGTCGGCGACGAGTGACGGTAACGGGGTCGCGGAAGGTGGTTCTCCCGGTGTTCACCCGGGGAACGCGTGCCGGAAACCGGGTTGCGCGGACGCTCGACCGGGTGAGAGGCGGAAATCCCTCTCAGCGAAAACGTGTTTTCGCGGTGAACGGACGAACTGACACGGTCGTCAGACGGAAAGAACGAGGCTTAGCCACTCTCTAAACGCAGAAGAAGACGCAGAAGAAGACGCACCCCATGGTAGCCGACCCTACCATCACCACCTTTGGTCACCGGTTTCCGGTGTGAGTCTCGGTCGGTGGCTCCGGTCGACGTGGTCTGTGGGACTCCCCTGTTCGTGCTCTAGCTGACGACCGTGTCAGATGAGAGGTTGAGGTCGTCGACGTCGTCGAGAACGAGGATGTGCTCACCGTGGCGGTTCTCCTCAGCCGGGACGTGCTCGAACGTCTCGCGGCTGAGGTCCTCGATCCGGTCCATCACGCGCTCGCCGGTCTTGCTGTCGACCCGCCGGTCCTCCTGCGCGGTGAGCACCCGGCAGAGGTCGGGGTTCTTGAGGACGTAACCCCGTGGGGTTTTCCGCGCGTAGTCGAAGAAATCGCGGACGGCAGCCCGCGCTCGGTAGGTGTTGCGGTGGTTCTCGTTGTCGAACTGCTCGGCCGCGACGTGCTCGGGCAGCCGGGCGATCTGCTCCATCGGCGTGAGGTCCTCCGAGATCTCGGCCTCGCCGGACTCGACCGCCTCGGTCGCGTCGACGGCGGCCTCGACCTCGTCGAGGCGGTCGAGAATAGAGCCCTCGTCGGTTGCCCGGGCGTCGGCGACGGCCACGCTGGTATCCCCGAGGACGGCATCCTCTAAGTTCCACAGACCGTCTCGGACGAACTCGCCCGTGTCCTCGACGTCGTCGACGCGCTCTCGAAGGTCCTCGTTTTCTTCCTCCAGGGCGTCGACGCGCTCGCGGAGCTTCTCGTTCTGCTCCTCGACGTCGTCGACGCGCTCGCGCAGCTGGGCGTTCTCCTCGCGGAGGTCGGCAGTCTGCTCCTCGACGAGGTCCTCGACGAGGCCTCGGAGGTCGTCGGTCTGGTTGGCTGGCTGTTCGTCGGTCGTGTCGTTGCTGTTGCTCTGGGTCATGGGTATGAGGTTCGAATCCGCGTCTCCGTGCTCCCGTCGCCCCCATCCCCATGGGTCGATTGGCTGCCGGTGCGTCGAACGGCGCGGTCCTTCACGTGGTCTCTACCTCCTCGACGTTGACGTCTTGGCCGTGGGCGCGTTGGTGGCCCTCGGCGAGTTCGCGCGCGGTCTGCTCGGACTCGACGCCGCCGGCCGGACAGTCGTGACACTCGAGGCGAACCCTCATGGCTCCTCGACCTCCACGGGCTCGTCGAGAACCCACGCCGCCCCGTCCGGGTCGAACAGCCCGCGCGCTTCGTCGCTCTTGACCGCGTCCTTCGCTTCGGCGAGCAGTTCCTCGTCTTCGAGGTAGAGATCGTCGTCGACGCTCGGGACCGAGCGCATCGCGCCGTCGCCATCGACGAAGAATCCGATTGGCCGAGTCGCGCCACAGGTGACGAGCGAGTCCCACTCGCCGAAGAACTTGCGCAGCGCGATGACCTGCGCGGGTGTGAGCTCCTCGAACTCCACCGTCATCGCGTGCAGGTGGTCGTCGGTCACTGTCCGACCCCCCGCCGATTGCGGTCGACCAGATCCGCGCCGCACTCCTCGCACCAGTAGATCGACCCGGGCACCTCCGCGCAGACCGGGCAGGTCATGCGCGACCACCGCGCGCGATGGCGCGTAGCTCGGCCAGCGACCGCCCGCAGTCCGGGCACCCCTCGTTGTCGACGAACACGCCGTAGTGATGGCGCTCCTCGCACGCCGGGCAGGGCGCGCCCTCCTCGTCGACCGCGTCCTCCGAGACGGCCTCGCCCGTCGCACGCTCGACGCTCACGCCTTCTCGACCTCCTCGACCGCGGTCATGTCGGTTAGGATGACCTCGACGTTGCCTCCGGTCCCTTGCTCGACGTCGGCGAACGACCCGTAGATGCTGATGTGCGGGTTCTCCAGCCGGTCCTCCTCGGAGTAGGCGTCTCGGTTCCACTCGACGTAGCACCGCCCGCACGGGAACTCGACACCATGCCCGAGCAGGTCGTCGTCCGTCTCGACCCGCGTCCGCTCCTCGTCGCGCACCACGCGGAACAGCTTCACGCCTTCTCGACCTCCTCGTCGCGGTCGGCGAGATACTCGGCGATGGCTTCAGCCACGACGTCACCGACTCGAACCGTCTCGTAGGGCGTGCTTCGGTCGTGGGCGATCTCGATCAGGTCGGCCTTCTGGTCGGTCGGGATATCCGCGGACACTTCCGACAGAATATCCTCGCGTTCCTCGTCGTTCATGACGACCCCTCGCTGAGGCTCGGCATCTGGTCGTACTCTGCTTGCAGGTGGTCCCGGTCGAGGTCGTCCCGAACGTCCTCCGGAAGGTCGTCCCAGTTGTCGAGATACAGCTTGTACAGCGCCCAACGCATGACTTTACTCTGGTTTACGTTCTGGATAGCGTCGGCCGCATGGAGCTGCTTTCCGTACTTCTTCGTCCCGCTCTTGACCGACGCGGGCACCCGCGTCGTTATCTGAGCCCCGTAGTTGGGGTTGCCTTGGTTGGGAGGCATGTTTTCCCTGTTTACAATGAAATGGTAAAAAGGTTAGTGTCTAAACTGAGAACACCACCGGAGGATTTACACAGGGTGAGCGAAAACATGTTTTCACGTATGAGCAGCACTGACGCGCGTGCTAACGAGGACCGTTATGTCGGTTTCCGCCTCGATTCCGAGGAGACTAAGCGCCTCGCCAAGATGAGATACGCGCAGCGTGGGTTCGACACCATGCAGGACTACATGCAGGCCCTCGTCGACGAGGATCTCGAAGAGTCGGACCTCTCGCTTGAGTGACTCCGCCCAGTGGAGACGGCCCGGGTTGCCTTGGTTGGGAGGTCGGGTCGCCACAAAGGGGTCGTGAGTCCGTACCCTAATGAACCTCGGCCATCACCGTACTGAAACTAAAACTGTTAGCGTAAAACGTGTTTTCGCCTAAATTCAGCCGTCTACCCTTCAGTTTCGCCACACCGTCAGACAAACCGTAGGGCGGAAGTGAAGCTAGCGAAGCCAGCCAGCCGCGCGCTCGACCAACCCGGGCTTCTCGGAGTGATGGACCTTCAGCTTCCCCGTCGCCTCGTTTGCCCGCGCCCGCGCCTCGTCGCGCTCCTCGCGCACCCGGTCGAGGTCCTGCTCCAGCTGCTCGACGCGCGCCTCCAGCCGGATCTTCTCCTCGCGGTCGTCGCGGAGGTCGTCGATGCGCTCGCGCTGCTCCTCGACGCGCGACCGAAGCTCCGCGACGCGCTCCGACTCGCCCCCGTCCTCGGACCGACTTAGGTAGTGTTCGCGGATGTGTTCGGAGAGAGTACGGCCCGCCTCGTCGGCCTCGCCCTGTAGCGATTCTTTCCGGTCCGCGGAGACTCGGAGCGTAATCTGTTCCATGTTCGCCCCGAAGCGCCCGCGACTCTAAAAGATTCGTCAGACGAGCGTCACAGCCTCAGTATAGCGAAAACGCGTTTACCGGAACAGCCCTCGGATGACCGACGCCACGAACCGGCCAGCGAGCGCGCCCGCGACCTCGCCGACCTCGTCGAGCCGGCGCGCGCGACGGTAGCCCAGCTGGGCCGGTCGGTGGATCGACTCGTCGAACGGCACCGGCAGCGCCGCGTCGTCAGGCATCGAAAAACGCCCTCCTGACGCCGCGAGCGACCACGTAGGCCTTCACGTACAGCACGCCCACCGCCCACGCGAGCCCGAGCGATACCGCCGCCAGTCGACGCAACAGCGGCGGTTCTCGGAACAACGGCCCGTCGTCAGGCATCGTCGAACACCTTCGAGTACGGGAGCTTGTGCTGCTTGCCCCACTCCGCGTGACCCGACCGGTTCCAGCCGCCGCGATCGTCGACGATCCACGACCAGACCGTCGACGGTCGCGCGCGCCGCACCAGCACCTCGCCCGAGTCCTCGTCGAACAGCACGAACACCACCCACGCCGTCGCCTGTCCGTCCGACGCCAGCAGCGAGCGCAGTTGCGCGCGCCACAGCCGGAAGCACCCGCCCGCCGGGTACTCCTCGCCGATTTCGGTCCACGTCGACTTGACCTCGGCCTTCGTCCCGTTCTCCTCGTCGAGGACGTCGAACCAGTCGGCCCGATCAGGTCGGTGGCGCGCGCTCAGCGACAGCTCCTCGGCGACGATCTCCGCCGCGACCTCGCCCGACTCGCCCTCGCGGAGCAGCCGCTTCTGCCGGTCGGAGAGGTCGCGGAGCCGCAGTCGGGCGAGCATTAGGGAGTCCACCTCGCTTGATGTTCGTCGAACTTCTGCGCGACGTCCCCCACCGCGAGGTGGTCCCAGTAGTGCCGGAGCGTCCCCGAGTCGATGCGCGCCTCGCGCGGTTCCGAGACGTCCCAGACCCGCACCAGCGGCAGTCGGTGGGGCCGAATCTCCGGCCCGACGATGAGCACGTACAGCGTCCGGCCGCACGGCCGCCGGATCGACGCGACCACGCGGTCGGAGAGCGACCCGAACTTCTCCACGTCGAGCGCGTCGACGAGCTCGCCGTACGTCTCGACGGCCGAGAAGAACTCCCGCATCTGCCGGGCGAACTCGACCGCATCGCGCACCGTCACGGGTCGTCCCTCCGGTCGTCGACGATGTCGAGCGCGTCCTGCACGCCCCGGTAGTGCCCGCCGATGAACGACGTCCGCGACCCGAGCAGGTAGCCCGAGCCGAACGTGAGCCCGCCGGCCGAGAAGACCAGCGCGAACGGAATCGGGTCCATCATACGGCGTACTCCTCCGGAACCGGCTTGTAGTGGTGCCAGTCGCCTTCGTCCTTTCCGATGATCACGGTCCAGTGGTACGGCGCGTGGTTCTCGGAGATGTAGTCGAACGCCTCCTTTATCTTGTGCGAGACGAACCACGCCGAGTAATCCGGGTCCATCGGACCGACCCACACCGGCATCGTCTGCTTGATGATGGAGTCCTCGTCGATGTCCGTCGGCGACTGGGAGATCACGATGGTCTTGCAGTTCGCTCCGTTGCCATGCACCCGGACGAACGACAGAATCGCGTCCTCGCTCAGCTCCGGAGCCTCGTCGAGGACCACCGCCTTCGAGATCGACCGGTCCAGCTCCCGGATGAAGCCCTCCAACCGCTCGGAAACCGCGGGCCAGTCCGGGCTTCGAGGCGTCAGGATGAACCGGTGCGTCGTCTCGCCGCGCGCCCGCTCCCGGCCCATCTCCTCGGCGAGCTCCGCGACCGTCCCGACCTCGGTGTAGTCGGTCAGCACCTCGCCGACAGCGTCCTGCTTGAAGTTCCCGAAGACGACGAGGTCCTTCTCTCGGAGCGGGTTGTCCGCGAACCACGTCGCCAGCGCGGTCTTCCCTCCGAACGAGTTACCTCCCTCGGAGAGATAGTCGCCCTTAGCGCCCGTGACGCCCGTAATCAGCAGGTGCGCCGTATCGTGAAGGTAGCCGTCGTTCATCTCAGACCGCCTCCCCGGCGTCGATGCTGCCGGTTGCTACGGGCCCGTCCTCGTCGTCGCCCGCGCCCTGGTCTTCGTCGCTCGTCGACGACCCGGCCGACCCGCCGGCGAGGACGTCCATCTGCGAGAGCCCGAGCCCGATCTTCCCCGCGGGCCCGAGACTGTCGCCCGGGTCCTTCCCGACCAGCGCGAGCAGGTAGTCGGTCGCGCCGTCGAGCACGTTGGCGAGGCCTCGCCCGACGCCCCGCTCGGCGAACGTCGCGTCGGAGGGCCCGCGCGAGTCCGCCACGAACAGCGGCAGGATGAACCGCGCCAGCACACCCTCGGATGACCCACCCGCCGC
>SDGW01001529.1_pt1 | contig 11991 bp, 11 predicted proteins | sample 2873831 | NCBI WGS metagenome assembly SDGW01 (sample SAMN08132700, study PRJNA421101) | hypersaline lake metagenome | isolation source: celular fraction 0.22 microns magnesium sulfate-rich crust from ephemeral... | place: Spain: Penahueca Lagoon, Toledo | collected 2011-07
AAGCACATTCTGGTGTCTACATTGGAGTGCATACCGACGTGCGCCGGTGTAGCTCAGACTGGCTAGAGCGATTCCTTCGTAAGGAATAGGCCGAGGGTTCAAATCCCTCCACCGGCTCTTTCTGCCGAGCGTAGTGAGGCCGAAAAGCCGTTCGTGGTGGATTTGAACTACGGAAGAGGCAGTCTCGCCGACGGCGAGGAAGCGTCTTCCGGTGGTTCACAATCCCTCCACCGGCTTCCTTTTCCGCGAAGTCCGATTCACCAGTCGCTTCACTCGCTTCTCGGCCACGCCGAACGCTTTTGTCTTCGGTCCGAGAGGAGCGAGTATGCGAGTGTTCGTCTCCGCAGACATGGAGGGCGTCACGGGCGTCGCGGCCGCCGAGGACGTGGTTCGGGGCGAACCCGAGTACGACCGCGGGAAGGAACTGCTCCACGGCGACGTGAACGCCGCGATAGCGGGGGCGGCCGCTGGCGGTGCGACCGAGATTCTGGTCAACGACTCGCACTCCTCGATGCGGAATCTGGACCGCGCGAGAGTGGACGACCGGGCGACGCTCGTCCGCGGGAACACCAAGCCCCGGTCGATGATGCAAGGTCTCGGCGACCACGACTGCGCGCTCTTCGTCGGCTACCACGCGAAGGCCGGGACGCCCGAGGCGGTCCTGAACCACACCTTCTTCGGCCACGAACTCCTCCGCCTGCGAACCGACGACGAGGAGACCGGGGAACTCGGCTGGAACGCTCGACTCGCGGCCGCCGAGGGCGTGCCCGTCGGACTCGTCACCGGCGACGACGCGACGGTCGCCGAAGCGCGCGACGAACTCGGGGATGCGCCCGAAACCGTCGCCGTGAAGGAGGGTATCGACCGCTTCACCGCCCGGTGTCGCCCGGCCAGCGAGACCACCGACGAGATTCGGTCGGCGGCCCGGCGCGCGGTCGAACGCGCGGCGGAGGGCGCGCTCGGGACTGCCGCGCTTGACGCGTCGTCGCCGACGCGAATCGAGGCCGACTGGGCGACGACCAACCTCGCGGCGCGCGCCGCGGGGTCCCCGAGCGTCGAACGTGCGGGCGGACGGACCACCGCCGTCGAAGCCGCGTCCTACCCCGAGGCGTACGAGGCCACCGTCGCCATGCTCCGGGCTGGCGGCGCGGGCCGCGACGAGTTCTACGGTTAGGACCCGACGCCGACGCCCGCGTCGGAGAACTCCGTCACGTCCTCGCGCTGTACGCCGTCGAACTCCAGCGCGAACTCCGGGCCGAACGCCGACGCCGGGGTCTGGTAGCCCGGTTCGACCTCGCCCGAGACGACGCGCCGGGCGGCCTCGACCGCGGTCCGGGCCGTCAGGTCGTAGGTGTCTGGCGTCCGCATCCGCGCCGCGAACTGGTTCCCGTCGTCGTCCTCGACTTCGCCCCACACGCGGGCGGAACTCCGGGCGCGCTCGTCGGCGGTCGGCCCCGAGACGGTCGCGTCGATGATGGCTTTCAGGAGACGCTGGACCGGCTTCGACCCGAATATCGGAGCCAGCGGCTCGCTTTTGGCCATCACGTCCGCGGCGAACTCCGGGACGGTGGCGTAGGTCTCGATATTCCCGATACCGGTGGTGTAGTACGCCGACGAGACGTCGCCCCACGGAATCGTCACCGCGGTCTTGGGTCCCTGCCCGAAGTCGAGGAGACGCCGCTTCCACGCCGCGGGGACCGTCCGAATCTCGCCGTCCTGCCGGACTGCACCGGGTCGGGTCAGTCCCTCTACGATGGACTTGGCGGTGCCCGGCGAGATGGTTCCCATCCCGTCGATGGCGAGCGCGAGTTTCGTCGCCGACGGCAACTCGGTGGCGAGGTAGCCCGCGAGGCAGTCGGTCGGCACCACGTCGAACCCCACCGCCGGGAGAAGGGTCACGTCGGCCTCCTCGGCGTCCCGGTCCCGCTGGGCGATGGCCTCCAGCACGTCGATTTCCCCCGTGATGTCGAGGTAGTCGGTCCCCGACCGAATACACGCCGACGTGAGCGGGTCGGCGGTCTTCGAGAACGGTCCGGCGCAGTTCAGCACGGCCCCGACGTCCGCGAGGTTGCGCTCTATCACTTCGGGGTGTTGGAGGCTGAACACCCGGTGGTCCAGTCCGAGGTCGGTGGCCTGCCGTTCGACCTCCTCGGCGGTCCGGCCCGCGAGGACCGGCGTCATCTCCTCGGCCACCGCGGTCCGGGCGACGAGCGTGCCGGTGTAGCCGTACGACCCGTAGATGAGTAGTTCGTCGGTCACGCCTCCGGGTTGGACGGTGAGGCGTAAAACTCGCGGGGCGACGGCGCGAGAGACGTCTCTATCGTTGGTAGAAAAATAAAAATAATCTTCGAAGAAATATTCTCCTTTTCGCAGAGCGGTTCCGAGGAGACTGTCGGTTGGACCCTCCGCGCCGGTCGGACCCCAGCCGTCGCCATCGGTCGTCAGTGCCGTCCGTCCTCAGTCGTCGCCTTCGGCCGCGCTCGCCTCGTCGCCCCCCTCGATGTCGGCGTCGGTGGTGTCCACGACCTCCTCGCCCGTGGCGTGGTCGGTGTCGCGCGCGTCCGGTTCGACCGCCTCCTCGACGTCCGGCGACGAGGAGGCGACTGCCGAGAGGTCGGACTCGCCGGGTCGGGTAGCCGTATCGGCTCCGCCGGACTCGTCGGCCCGACGCTGTGCGAGCGCGACGCCGACCCAGAACAGGCCAGCGAGCGCCTGCACGACGCCGCGCTTGCGCTCGCCCGTCAGGAACGCCCGCCCGGCGGCGACCAGCGAGACGACGCCCGAGGCGACCGCGAGGTTGCCCGACTCGGCCTGCCGGGCCAGCGTCGGCCCGGCCTCCTCGGCGACCGACCGCAGTCGTCCTGCGAATCCGTTCTGAGCCTCGTCTACCGTCTCGGTAGCGGCGTCGGAAGAACTCACGTCCGATTCGAGGGCGTCGAGTCGGATAGACGTGATGGCGGGCCGGTCGTCAGTCGGCGCTCGCGTCGAGCAGGCGGGCGAGGCGGTCCCGGCCGAAGGCCGCGTACTCGTAGTCGAACGTCTCGACCTCGTGGGTGAGGGTACCGGACCAATCGGTCTCGCGCAGGGCGTCGGCGAGCAACTCGAAGTCGAGTTTGCCGAGTCCGACCGGCAGGTGTTCGTCCTCGTCGTCCCGACGAGTGTCGTTGACGTGGACGTGGGAGATGTGGTCGCCCCACTCGCGGAGCAAGTCGGCCTGCTCGGCGAGCGACTGGCCGGTCACGTGAGCGTGCCCGGTGTCCAGACAGGCGACCCCGCCGGTCCGCTCGAACAGTTCGGGAAAGTCGCTCGCGTCGAAGAAGTCGGTCTTCAGGTTCTCGACGCACGCCGTGAATCCGCGGTCGCTGGCGTGTTCGTCGATTCGCCGGACGCAGTCGTAGACGGACGCTCGAATCTCGTCGGGGTCCCACTTCTCGGAGTGAGCGAGCGAGACCGCGTGAAAGACGCCCTTCTCGGCCCCCATTTCGACTGCCGCGTCGATTGCGGCCTCCAACTCGCGGACGGCCCCCTCGCGGACGTGTTCGTGGGGCGACGCCGCGGTGAGTCGGTACGGCAAGTGGACGAGGAGGTCCACGTCCCGCGTGGCGGCCGCGCGGCGGACCTCCTCGGCGTCCACTCGCTCGCGCTCGAAGGCGTAGTCCATGTTGAGTTCCACGTAATCGAAGTCGCGTTCGGCGGCCACGTCGAGCGCGGCGTCGAGGTCGGCGGGCCACTCCACGAGGAAGCCGTGTCGAACGTTCATGGACTGGCCGACTCGGTGACGACTAATCAAACCGCAGGAAACGTTGTCCGTCCGATCGTTCGTCCCGGTTAGTTGATTTTCTCGCCGCAGTTCTTGCACTGGACCTGCTTCTTGCCCGTCGGCGAGCGCGACACCCGCAACGCCCCGCCGGTGTGACACTCCGGGCAGACGCTGTTGCCGGTCTCGGCGGCCTGCTGGCGGGCCATCCACGCGACCGTGCGTTCGAGTCGGTCCACTCGGTCGGTCAGCGCCGCGACGGTGGCCTCCAACTCCGCTACGCGGTCGCCGTCACTGGTGTCGGCGTCGGTCTCCGTGGGGAACGAGTCGTCGGTCGAAACGGCGTCGTCGGTGGTGGAGGAGTCTGAGTCCGTCATGAGTGTCGAGGTCGGATGAGAGTCTTGTTAACACGAATCATTATCCAGCGATAAAAAATGTCCGCCGACTTCCGTCGGTCGCGAGGAGTTTCCCAACGCCAAGAATTAACTCGGGCGAATCCCTAATCAGGATGCTGCGGGGCCGCTGCTGTTCGGCCGGACTCTGCACAACACAGGAGACAGAATGGTCACCGACCGACAACTCCGACGAAGCAAGACGATTCAGCAGCGAACCGGCAGAACCTTCCATTTCGCGACGCGGTTGCTCCCGAAGCGGGTTCGCCAGTCGACCTACGTCCTCTACGCGTTCTTCCGCGTGGCCGACGAGGTCGTGGACGGCGCGACGGACCTGCCTCCCGACGAGCAACGCGAGCGACTCGAACAACTCCGGGCGGAAGCGCTGGGCCGGAAAGAGACCGACGACGAAGTTCTCGCGGCCTTCCAAGAGGTCAGCGACGAGCGGGGGATTCCCGACGAGGAGATAGACATCTTCATCGACGCGATGCTCTCGGACATCGAGAAGCGTCGCTGGGAGTCCTACGACGAGCTAGAGGAGTACATGCGCGGGTCGGCCGCCGCGGTCGGTGTGATGATGAACGCCGTAATCGGCGTCGAGGAACCCGAACGAGCGAAGCCACACGCGGTCGCGCTCGGCGAGGCGTTCCAGTTGACGAACTTCCTGCGCGACGTACGTGAGGACATCGAAGACCACGACCGCATCTACCTGCCCGGCGACACCCGCGAGCGCCACGGCGTCACGGAGGCCGACATTCGGCGTTGCAACCCGACGGACGGCTTCCGGGCCGCGATGGCCGACGAGTTGCGGCGCGCCGAACGGAAGTACCGCGAGGGCGTCGCGGGCATCGAGTACTTGCCCGAGGACTGCCAGTTCGCGGTGCTGTACGCCGCGGTTCTCTACGCCGAGCATCACCGCCTCATCCGGGCGTTGGACTACGACGTGTTCTCGTCGCCGCCCGAGGTCGGGGCGTTCCGTGCGGCGTGGCTCTGGGCCAAGACGCGCTGGCACTGGCAGAAGTCCAAGGACCCGGTGACGGTGTTCCGGGCGGTCAGCGCCATCCCGGAGGCCGAGAGCGGCCACGCGAGCCACCGACACGACTGGACGCCGCAGGCCGACTGACCCGGCCGAGGCGTCCCCTTTTCCAGCGAGAAAGAGACTGCGTAGCGCGTGTTCAGTCGTGTCTAAAACACCGGAAGACAAACCGCGTCTTCCGGGCTTCCGACGACTCCCTCGCTTCGCTCAGTCGTGCCGGAAGCACCGCTGGCCGGTGAAGACCATCGCCATGTCGTGGTCGTCGGCGGCCTCGATGACGTCGTCGTCGTTGACCGAGCCGCCGGGCTGGACGACGGCCTCGATGCCCGCCTCGGCCGCGGCCTCGATGGCGTCCGGGAAGGGGAAGAAGGCGTCGGAGGCCATCACGGCACCCTCGGCGGACTTGCCCTCGGCGTCCTTCTCGGCTTTCATCTTGGCTATCTCGACGGCGTCCACGCGCGAGACCTGCCCCGCGCCGACCCCGACCGTCTCGGTCCCGTCGGCGAAGAGGATGGCGTTGGACTTGACGTGCTTGATCGTCTGCCACGCGAACAGCAGGCTCTCGTACTGGTCGTCGGTCGGTTCGCGCTCGGTGACGACCTCCAACTCGTCGCGGGTCGGCGCTTGCAGGTCGCGCTCTTGGACGAGTCGGCCGCCCACGAGGTCTTTCTCCGTGGTCGTCTCCGAGACCGCCGCGAAGTCCTCCTCGTCGCCGACGTCCAGCACGCGAAGGTTGTCCTTCTCGCGGAGGGTCGCCAGCGCCGCGTCGGTGTACCCCGGCGCGACGACGACCTCCTTGAACGAGTCGATTATCTGCTCGGCGGTCTCGGCGTCGCACTCGCGGTTCAGCGCGACGATGCCGCCGAAGGCGCTCTTGGCGTCGGTGGCGAGCGCGTCCGCGTAGGCGTCCGCGAGGGCGTCGGCCGTGGCGCATCCGGCCGGGTTGGTGTGCTTGATGACCGCGGCCGCGGGCCGGTCGAACTCCTTGACCAGATTCAGCGCGGCGTCGGCGTCGTTGTAGTTGTTGTAGCCCATCCCCTTCGCGCCCTCGTTGCGTTGGGGCGCGTCCACGACGCTGGCCTCCCGACTCGTCGCGTCGCCGTAGAGCGCGGCGTCCTGATGGGGGTTCTCGCCGTACCGGAGGTCGGCCGCGCGGTCCGCCGATTCGAGCTTTCGGACCGGGAACTGGCCGTCCTCGTCGCCCTCGACGCGGACTGCGCCCTCCTCGACGTCCACGTCGAGTCGGTCCTCGGCGAACCACTTGACTGCGCGCGGGTAAGCCTTGAACTCCCCCTCGTAGAGGACGCGTTCTTTCAGGTTCTCCTCGTCGTCGCCCTCGTAGACCGGAACCGGCTCTTGGGTGACGATTGGTCCGGCGTCTACCTCGCTCTCGACGACCTCGCCCTCGTCGTCGGTGGCGTCGGTGACGACGTGAACCGTACAACCGGTGGCCTTCACGTTCGCGTCGAGGACCTGCCCGTGGGCGTCCATGCCGGGGAACGACGGCAACAGCGAGGGGTGGACGTTCAGCGTCGTCGGCATCTCGTCCAAGAACGCGTCCGAGAGGATGCGCATGTAGCCGTCGAGGCACACGAGGTCGAAATCGTAGGCGTCGAGCGCGGCGACGACGTGCTGTTCGTGGTCGCGTCTGCTCTCGCCCTCGTCGCGGGCGACGACTTCCGTCGGAATCCCGCGCTTCCGGGCGTCGTCCAGCACGGGCGCGTCCGGGTCGTTGGTCAGGACGACGCCCAAATCCGCGCCGCCGGGCGTGCGGTCGGCGATGTGAAGCAGGTTCCGTCCGCGGTTGCTGGCGAGTCCAGCGATGCGAGTCATGTTCGAACTCCCGCCAGCGGAGGAAAAAGGCATTGCGGTCTCGACCGAGCTGTTGTGCACGAACGAGGATAATTTTCGCTTCAATACCGGCCTTTACCCGACTTGTATGCACGACTATGACGACTTGGACCGACACGCTTTTGCCGCCCGCACGGGCAGATTGACCCATGAACTCCCTCTACGCCGTGTCGCCGCTGGACGGCCGGTACGCCGGTCGGACCGAACGGCTGCGCGAGTACGCCAGCGAGGCCGCGCTCATGCGCGCCCGCGTACAGGTCGAAGTCGAGTACCTCCTCGCGCTGGCGGACCTCGACGCGACCCCCTTAGAGATTCGCGACGACAACCGCCAGTACCTCCGGACCCTTTACGAGGAGTTCGACGAGTCGGACGCCGAACTCATCAAGCAGATAGAGACCGAAGGCTACGGCGACTACGCGGCGACCAACCACGACGTGAAGGCCGTCGAGTACTTCGTCCGCGAGCGCGTCGGCGACCCGGAGCTGTCCCACGTCATCCCGTGGATTCACTTCGCGCTGACCAGCGAGGACGTGAACAACCTCGCGCACAGACTGCTGGTGGCTGGCGCGGTCGAGAACGTCCTCCTGCCGAAACTCCAGCTCGTTCGGGGCCTGCTCGCGGACCTCGCCCGCGAGCATCGGGACGTGCCGATGCTCGCGCGTACCCACGGCCAGCCCGCGACCCCGACCACCTTCGGCAAGGAGATGGCGGTCTTCGCTTCGCGGCTCGGTCGGGCCATCGGCCGCGTGAAGGACGCCCGCGACGGGCTACAGGGCAAGCTGGCGGGCGCGTCGGGGACCTACGCGGCACACGTCGCGGCCTACCCCGACGTGGACTGGCCCGCGTTCGCCCGCGAGTTCGTGGACCGCCTCGGACTCCAGCAGGCTCCCGTGACCACGCAGGTCAACCCCTGCGACGACCTCGCGGAACTGTTCGACGCCTTGCGAGGAGCGAACAACGTCTTGCTCGACCTCGACCGCGACGCGTGGCGCTACGTCAGCGACCGGTATCTCGGACAGGAGGCGACCGAGGGCGAGACCGGCTCGTCGACGATGCCCCACAAGGTCAACCCCATCGACTTCGAGAACAGCGAGGGCAACCTCTCGAAGGCCAACGCGGACCTCGTGTTTCTGGGCGACTACGTGACCTCCTCGCGGCTCCAGCGGGACCTCTCGGACTCGACGGTCAAGCGGAACATCGGCGCGGCGTTCGCCTACTGTCTGCTGGGTTACGTCAAGCTACAGGCCGGACTCGGCAAGGTCGTGCCCAACGAGCAGGTCATGCGCGAGGACCTCGACGCGACCCCCGAAATCATCGGCGAGGCGGTCCAGACCATCCTCCGGCGCGAGGGTCATACCGACGCCTACGAGCGCGTCAAGGACCTCACCCGCGGCCAGCGCGTGACTTTGGAGGACTTCCACGACCTCTTCGAGGAGCTAGACGTGGACGACGAGACCCGCGACGAACTGCTCGACCTGACACCCGCCGGGTACACGGGCGTCGCCGGCGGGATGGTCGAGTCGCTGGACGGGGAGTACGGTTCGCGGAACTGACTTATAGGAAAAGGTACGTTGGCGGGGTATGAGCGATACCCTCCACACCGCGCTGTTCTTCGCGGGTATCTTTCTGCTGACCGGCGCGATGGTCGTCGGCGTCGGCGCGTTCGAGTACGAGGTCGCGTCGCTCGGGACCGTCGAGGAGCTTCCCGACGACACGGAATCGCTGGTCTCCTACGGCGACCTCTCGGCCAGCGACCAGCGGACCGTCGAGCGCGCCATCGCGGGCGAACGAATCGTAATCCGCGACCCGACCGACTTGCCGGGACCGCGCAAGACGAAAGGTAAGTTAGCCGTCGAGCGCGACGGCCAGACACATCTGCTCACGCGCCGGGTGTTCTTCAACTGGCGGACGACGTTCGGTGCGAGCGCGGTGGCGATGGCGCTTGCGGGGCTGGCCGCCGTCAGCGAGGGCGTCCGGCGACAGTTGGTGGTGTTGAACTTCTCGTTCCACGTCGCGTAGTTGCCGCTCGGACTCGACTCGTCGATGGTCGTGACCGTCGGCTGGGTGTAGCTCCAGCCGAGGTTCACGCCGCTGGTCCCGACCGTGACGTTGATGCTCTGGCTCACGTCGTGGGTGCCCAGCGGGTCGTACTCGTTCAGGTCGGCGTTGCCCATGTCGTTCTTGCTCCAGTCGTGTTTCGGTTCGCCCACCTCGTTCACCCAGTCGGAGCCGTACTTCTGTACGCCGGGTTCCATCACGAAGAAGTGCTTGACGGCGTAGGCGTCCTGCGTCGCGTCGCCGTCGCTGTCCAACTGCTTCAAATCGATGTTGTTCGTGACACAGCCGTAGGGGTCCGAACAGAAGTCGGCCTCGTCGTGGAGGACGTCGTTCCACGACGCACTCTGAGCCGTGACCCCGTCGGTCGTCGCGGCCGACGTGCGGTCGAAGGCCGTCGCGCGCTTGGCGGCCTTCCCGTGGAGTCGCGCGGACGAACCGGCGTCGCCCGCGACGCCGGTGTACTGGCGAGGGACGCCGTTCGCGTCAATCTTGTACGAGTACGCGACGACGGTGCCTTCTTCGGGAATCGGGTCCGAGACGACCGGCGTCACGTCGAGGTCGCCCCCGCGGGCGTTGTACTCCGCGCGGGCCGACCGGCGAATCTCGGCGATGCGGTCGGCCGAGATGCCGTTCGAGAAGTCGGCTTTGGCGACGTGGGAGTCGCTCTCCGGCGGGCCGCGGGCGGTCGCGCCGCCCGCGGTAACCGCCGCGCTACTCAGCGCGACGCCGGTCGCGCGCAGGAACGTTCGACGGTCGGTGCGGTTCGAGTGAGAGGAGTCGTCTGTCATACGACGCAATATATTTCATAATAAGTGACTTATAATTAACTATTAGAGTTATTGTTAAATAACCTCCCGGTCGGTCGAATCGGACGCCTCTCATTCGATGCGTCGGAGACGTAGCGATCTCGAAAGCAGTCCGTGGAGTTTGTAGACGTGTTTCGAAGCGTTCAAATTACAATTATTTTTTGTGGAGGAGCGACGACCGGCGACTCACGAAAACGGGAAACTCCGGAGGTCAAAGACCGTCTGTCGCGCCTGCTCGCCGGAAAGTCGGAAGGCGACCTATCGCTGTGTGCCGAATCGAGGTCCGCGAGTAGATGAAGTTAAATTTAAGTTTTGAAGTTACTAGTTGCTTCTGTATGTCAGAGAAAGAAATAGACCGACGGAACGTACTCCGAGGAATGGTCGGAACGGGCATGGTCGGTATCGGATCGACGTTCGGCGTCTCCATGGCGGCGGCCGACGGCTCGACCGCCGACCCCGTTTCCATTCTCGAAGACGACCGCAAGGTTTCGCTCGCCCGAGACCTCGCCGATACGGCGGCGTTCGAGACCCTGCTCGACAAGGCCGACGATCTGGGGTACAGCTTCGAGTGGAGCGCGGACAACCTCTTCGCGGTCCGAACCGAGATCGAGCAACTCAAGCGAGAGGTTGTCGAGTACAGGCTGAGCGGAGTCCGCGAGAACGTCGATGGGATGATAGTCGTTGCTCGGGACCTGAAAACCGACACCGTCGAGGTTGCGACGCTAGACTTCGAGTATCACACTGCTGAGGGCCTCTGGCTCAAGACCGAACAGTACGAGCTCGTCGATGGCGACATCGAGCAGCAGACGCTCGAACCCGACGGGGACGCGCTCCAGCGCACAATCGACGAACTGGAGGCCGGTCAGGAGCCTGTTACCTCGCAGGGCGGCGTCACGACGCAGGTCGATCTCCCGGACGTCATCAGGATAAACGAGTGTAGCCAGTGTTACGAGGCCTCCAAGCTACTCTGTACTGCCGTCTGTAACGCTGGCGGGACACTCAGCTGTCTGGCACTCGGCATCACGGTCGTCGGCGGCATTGCGTGTACGACGTTCGTGAAAGCGGTCTGTTTCGTCGCCAAGAAGGCCACCGGTTGTGGCAACCGCGTTGCGGCCACCATCTGCAAGCCGTCCGGCATCGGCGCGTGCGGACCGGACCAGAAGCCCGGCGGTATCATCCGGGTCGATATCCCCTACTTGTAGCGTCCGGGTCCGCGGCCGAGACCACGGCGGCCCGCCGGTCAACCCTTTTCTATCGACATTACGGGAACAGGAAGCTCAGGAAGTCGAGGACCGTCTGTCTGGTCCGCTCGCTGGACAGCCGTAACACGAGGGCCATCATCAGGAACGCGCCGAGACCCGCGGCCAGCGCCGACCCGAGCCGCGAGGCGGTCGGTTCGGTCAGGTACCACGTCACGCCCGTCACGACGGCGAAGACCAACAGGAAACCCCACTGTGGGGGCGTGTACCCGAACGACTGGCGTCCGTCGGTCATATATTTCCGTCTACTATCTCGATGACTAAACGTTTTGTGTCCGTCGGTCGTGGTTCCGGCCGCCGCCGGTCACGCCAGCAGTGCCGCCAGCGTCTCCTCGATGGCCTCGCTGGCGCGTTCGACTTCGGCGACCCGGACGTACTCCCGAGGAGCGTGGGCGACCGCGCCCTCGTCGTCGGCCAGCGCGCCCGGTCCGAACACGACCGTCGGTGCGAGGGCGGCGAAGTACGACGCTTCGGTCGCGGCACCGAACGGCCGGACCGTCCCGCCGCTCGACTCCCGGAGCGCCCGGACCACCTCGGCGTCGGCGGGCGTCTCGAACGCCGCCAGAAACGGCGTGTCGCGCTCGGCCAGCGACACCTCGACGGACACCTCGTCCGGCGCGTGTGCCCGAAGGTGGGCTTCCAAGGCCGCCCGGAACCCGTCGGCGGTCTCGGGCGGAATACTCCGGCGGTCCACGACGAACGAACACTCGGCGGGTACCTGATTCGTCGCGGTGCCGCCCTCGATTGTCGTCGGCGTCAGCGTCGCCTCGCCGAGCGCGTCGCTCGCGTCCGGGCGGTCCTCCCGGTCGTCGAAGGTGTCGAGCGCCGAGAG
>SDGW01000958.1_pt1 | contig 11979 bp, 9 predicted proteins | sample 2873831 | NCBI WGS metagenome assembly SDGW01 (sample SAMN08132700, study PRJNA421101) | hypersaline lake metagenome | isolation source: celular fraction 0.22 microns magnesium sulfate-rich crust from ephemeral... | place: Spain: Penahueca Lagoon, Toledo | collected 2011-07
TCCGGCTTCCGGCTTCGCTTCGAGCCGCCGGACCCCGCGCCGCCGATCGATGTCGCGGGACTCGGGCCCAAATCGGTCGAACTCGCCGGTCGGTTCGCCGACGGCTGGCACGCTCTGATGCTCACCCGCGACGGCCTCGCCGAGCGCATGGACGACTTCGACCGCGGCTCGGAGATGGGCGATCGCGACCCCGACGACCAGCGCGTGACGCTCTCGCTGACCTGCTGTGCGCTGGACGATCCCGCGGAGGCACGTGAGCTAGTGAAGTCCCACATTTGCTTCTACATCGGCGGTATGGGCACTTTCTATCGGGATGCCATGGCACGTCAGGGGTACGAAGAAATGGCGTACGAAATATCGGAACAGTGGGCAAGTGGCAACAGGGAAAAGGCCAAGTCGGCCCTCACTGACGAGATATTCGAGGAACTCGCCATTGCAGGAACACCCGAACAAGCGCGAGAACAACTGTCGAGATTTGAGGATATCGACGGTCTCGATGCACTGAATATTTCGTTCCCACGGGCTGCTGATCACGAACAAATTATTTCTACGATGGACGCTCTCGCTCCGGAGTAACGGCGTACTTTCGGACGCTCTTGACCCCAGTTATTACTTCCACTTTCACTCCACGGACGGCATATTTTCAAATTCCAAAAACTCGGAATATAGCCTGTCGACGGGGGTCCGGTCTGCAGTCTCGTCGACACAGGTGGTATCAACAGATGTCTCACACTAATGCGACAGTTTGCCCAACGTGTGGTCGCGCCGATTTCGAGAGCGAGAAAGGAATGAAGATACATCACTACAGCGCCCACGGTGAGAGTATTGCGGGTGTATCCGTCACTTGTGACCACTGTGGAACCGAAACACGGACTTCCAGATACAAGTCCGAGAATTTAGATCACCATTTCTGCGACCAGGAGTGTGAGTCAAAGTGGCGATCAGAGTACCTGCGTGGAGAAAACAGTCCCCGCTGGAAGGGTGGAAAAGAGCCAATAGAATGCCACTATTGCGGTACAAACATAAAGAAAAAACCACACAAGATCGAGTCTGCGGAACGGAATTTCTGCAGCAATGAGTGTCGTGGTAAGTGGCGATCGGAAAACTGGACCGGATCGAACCATCCGAGATGGAAGGGTGGCAATGTGACTGTCGAATGTGCTCACTGCGGTGAAACAGTCAAACGACGCCGAGATCAAGCTGAGAAGTACGACCTGAATTTCTGTGATACGAAGTGTCTCGGACGGTGGCGTTCGAAAAACCAGCGTGGTGCGGCCAATCCTGTTTGGTCTGGTGGCGAATCGATTCGGGTAGCAGTACGTAATTTGATCGGTGATTGTCCCTGGGACCAGGTTGCTGCTAGTGCTCGAGATGATGAATGTGAACTTTGTGGGGCCTCAGAAACGACAGATGGCCGTGCACTCGCAGTTCACCATATCGTTCCGATTATGGCTGGAGGGTGTAACGAAGACCCACTGCTGATGACTCTCTGCCCGAGCTGTCACAGAACAGTTGAGGCATATACTAGAAAAATAACCGAACCTCTATTAGTTGAATAACGTCAGTTTCAACTAATAAAGAAGTTCTCTGCTGGCGGGCGGCAGACCACGACCAGATCCTCCAGACGATGGAGGCGCTCGCGCCCGAATAATCCGACCTGGCAGCGATTCGCCTGTAATTTTTGATCTGGGGCTTACACCTCGTAACTGCGCACGAGGCGTGCAGCCGCCCTCTGCGGTGCGTTCGTCGGCGAGTACGCGCCCTATCTCGTCGTCGGGCCGGTTCTGTTGTCGTCGCTCGCACTGGTTGCGTACTCGTACTACCTGTCCGAACAGAACGAGGACGACGTGACGCCGGGCTGAGTTCTGTTGGTGCCGTGACACCGGGGTTATCGACGGCGATAATTCGGTGGTGTGAGTTAAGACTGAAACCGTCGAACGGACCGTATGAAGCGCCCCGGTGTCGTCGACGTGCTCGTCGTGGACGACAGCGACTTCTTCGTCGAGGTGACTGCGGACAAACTCGAGGCCGACCACGACATCAGGACGCGGACAGCAAGTGACGGAACGGAAGCGCTGTCCGTGCTATCTGACCGCCTCGCGGACCTCGTCGTCAGCGACTACCAGATGCCGTCGATGAACGGTCTCGAACTGTTCCGGCGGGTCGACGAGGAGTTCGGGATTCCCTTTATTCTGCTGACGGGGAAAGGCAACGAGTCGATCGCGAGCGAGGCTATCGGTGCCGGAGTCGACGACTACCTCCAGAAGGAGGCGATCATCGAGGAAGACCAGCTGGGGCTGCTGGCCAACCGCATCAAGAACATCGTCACGCAGAAGCGGACCCGAGAAAAGTACGAGCTGCTCGTCGAAAATACGCCCGACGAGATCGTCGAGGTGGCGACCGACGGTGAGATACTGGCGGCGAATCCGGGGATGGCGACGGCCCTGGGTATGGACCAGGCAGAACTGCTCGGCACGCAGCTGTCGGACGTCCTTCCGTCGGACATGGCGGCGGACCGGCTCGACCAGGGCCAGCGTGCACTCACTGCTGGCAGTGCGGTGACGTTCCAGGACAGCGTCGGCGTTCGCCACTTCCACAACATCGCGGTGCCGATCTCCGAGACCGGGGAGCGGGACACGATCCAGTTCATCTCTCGGGAGATCACCCAGCAGAAGCGCCGCGAGCAGCAACTCGAGACCAAGACGGAGGAACTCGCCGTCATCAACCGCATCGTCCGCCACGACATCAACAACGACGTCCAGCTCCTCCTCGGGTTGGCTGACGGCGTCGCCGCTCACGTCGACGAGGAGGGCGAGGAGTACGTCCAGCGCATCGACGACACCTGCGATCACATCGCCGAACTCACGTCCATCGCTCGCAGCTTCGTCGATTCCCTCGAAGGAGACGGACAGATCGACCTCGAGCCAGTGGCCGTCGCGAGCGTCCTCGACAGGGAGATAGAAAAGAAACGAGCGACCTTCGAGGACGCGACGATTTCCGTCGAGGAGGAGATACCCGACGTCTCCGTCAGAGCCAACGAACTCCTGTCGTCGGTGTTCGGGAACCTGCTGAGCAACGCCGTCAGGCACAACGACGCCGACGACCCGCGAGTCACGGTGTCTGCCGAGGTGGAGAAGGGATCGCTCCGTGTTTCTGTCGCCGACAACGGCTCCGGCATCCCCGACGACCGAAAGGACGACGTCTTCGGGAAAGGCGAGATGGGACCGAAGAGTCCCGGGACCGGCATCGGACTCTATCTCGTCCATAAGCTCGTCGAACAGTACGGCGGCACGGTCTGGGTGGAGGATGGAGAGGGGCGCAGTGACGACCAGCCCAGTGGTGCGGTGTTCGTCGTGGAACTCCCGGTCCACGCACAACGAGAGGAGTCCGACACGTTCGGTGTCGCGTGACGACGATCGAGGCTGCGAATAAAAGGGCCACTGACAACGGGCGAACTATTTAGGTCGCTGGCCTTGGAGGGGGATACCATGACAGAGGAGTACACGGGTGCGGATCTGTTCGTCGACGCCCTCGAACAGTACGGGGTGGAACACGTCTTCGGCAATCCCGGGACGACCGAACTCCCGGTCCTCGAATCGATCAGCGACAGCGACCTGGAGTACGTACTCGGCCTCCACGAGGACATCGCCGTCGGGATGGCCTCCGGCTACGCCAGCACGCGCCGGTATCAGCGCCACCACGAGGACGACGTCATGCCCGCCGGCGTGGTGAACCTCCACATCACGCCCGGCCTGGCCCACGGACTTGGAAACCTCTACGCCGCCCAGTTCGCCGGGACGCCGCTGGTCGTCACTGCAGGCAATCACGAGCGGGACTTCCGCCACGAGGAACCGTTGTTGTACGGCGACCTCGTCGAAATGGCCGACCAGTTCACGAAGTGGTCCGCCGAAGTCCTCTCGGTCGACGCCCTCCCGACGATGCTGCGCCGAGCGTTCCGCGTCGCGCTGACGCCGCCGACGGGACCGGTCTTCCTCGGCCTCCCCATGGACACGATGCTCGACGAGACCGACCCCGAGGAGATCGAACCGCTGGGCCCGATTCCGAACGCTGGCCGTGGCGACCCGGGACAGATCGAGCAGGCAGCAGAGCTGCTCGTCGACGCCGACGACCCGGTGCTGGTGCTGGGCGATCACGTTGCCCGCTCCGGGACCGACGCGGTCGACGCGGCCGTCGACTTCGCGGAGACGACAGGGGCGCGCGTCCACGGCGAGATTCTCGCCTGCGAGGTGAACTTCCCCACGGGCCACGACCAGTGGATCTCCTACATCCCGCCGGAGGAGGGGCTGGCGAGCATGCTCATGAGCAGCGACACGCTCGTGTTCGTCGGCTGTTCGACAAACACGACGCTCATGAACCACGACGACGACCTCGTCGGGGCGGACACGACCTGCATTCACGTCTCTGACGACGCCTGGCAGGTCGGGAAGAACCAGCCCGCCGACGCGGCCGTCGTCGGCGATCCGGGCCTCGTCATGGAGCAACTGACCGACCGCGTCGACGAGCGTCTGTCAGCGGAAACTCGGGAGCAGCGACTCCAGAAAGTCGAGATGATGAAGTCGTCGCTCGCGGACACGATCACCGGGCTGAGCGAGGACGACAGGCCGGAGGGCGACACCCGCGCTGGGAAGCACGAACTCGTCGACGCTATGCGGGAGGTCGCCCCCGACGCGTACGTCGTCGACGAGGGAGTCACGTCGAAGTATCCCCTCCTGATTCGCTGGGAGATGGACGCCGAACAGATGGTCTCGAACAAGGGCGGTGGTCTCGGCTACGGGCTCCCGGCGTCGGTCGGCGCAGCGCTGGCCGAGTCGATGCGGGAGGACCCCCGTGAGGTCATCGGCTACGTCGGGGACGGCTCGTATCTCTACTACCCCCACTCGATCTACTCCGCCGTACGTCACGATCTCGATCTGACCGTCGTCGTCCCGGACAACCGGAACTACCGCATCCTCAAGGACAACACGCAGGAAATCTTCGGCGGCACCGACGCGGACCACGACTACGTCGGGATGGACTTCGACCCGCCCGTCGACCTGGTGAAAAACGCCGAGAGCCACGGTGCCAGTGCCCAGCGCGTCGAGACTGCAGACGAGATTGCCCCGGCGCTGAAGGACGCACTCGACAGCGACGGGACCACGGTGCTCGACGTGCTGGTCCACGATTGACGAGACTCTTTCTCCTCTTCCGATAGTATCAACGAGACGTCATTTCCTACTGACAAGGGAATATTCTGGTGATTACTCGGCAATATTTTGTGGTGTATAAATCATATATTTATCTTAGCTTAATTTATATAGCCTCGATGTTGCAAGACAGACGAATAGGCGATGACCGACGAGTCAAGACGGGTGGGAGGGACGACGAGAGGCGGTCGGCGACCATCCAGCGGCTATCGGACGCTCACTCTTCTCGAATACGGACTGTAAGCAGCGATGACAGCACTCACTCTCCGAATCGATCCACACGTTCACTCGGCCGCATCGTTCGACGCGACCGCCTCGATCGACACGATCCTCCGACGGGCACGGGCCGTCGGTCTCGACGGCGTCGTCATCACGGATCACGACGAACTCGACGCCTCCCTGGAAGCCGCAGAGCGCGCTGCCGAGTTCGGCCTCGTCGGCATCCCGGGTGTGGAGGTGTCGACGGCCGTCGGCCACCTGCTCGCACTCGGCGTCGAACGCCGGCCTGAACGGGGACTCCCCCTGGCCGAGACCGTTCGACAGATCCGAGCGCAGGGCGGTGTGGCAGTCGTCCCACACCCCTTCCAGCGAAGTCGTCACGGCATCCGGAAATCCGATCTGGGGGACGTCGACGGTATCGAGGTGTACAACGGCCTGGCGATGACGGGCTATCGAAACAGGTGCGCGCGCCTGTTCGCAATCCAGCGGGGCTATCCGATGATCGGCGGCAGTGACGCGCACACGCCCGATCTGATCGGGCGCACCTACACCGAGATCGTCGTCGACACGCCGGCCGACCGCCCTGCAAACGTGTCGACGTCGGCCGTCCTCGACGGTCTCAAAGCCGGCGCGACCCGCGTCGAAGGCCGCCGCACGCCGCTGTCCCGGTACGTCAGGAAACACGCCTGGCACGCCGAGTATCGGACGAGTATGGCCCTCCGAGCGGGCGTCGGTGCGCTCGTGACCCGCCTCGTCTGATGGTCAGTCGTCGGTCGGGTCAGCCTGCACGCGTTCTCCTTTCGCGGTCTCGGGGAAGATCTTCCCGGGGTTCAGCGTATCTCTTGGGTCGAGTGCGCGTTTGAGCGCGCGCATCGCCTCGACGCTGTCCGCGCCGTGTTCCTGGTCGAGATACTGCCGTTTTCCGCGGCCGACGCCGTGTTCGCCGGTACAGGTGCCGCCCATCTCGATCGCCTTCTCGACGACGGCTGTGTAGATCTGTTCGCCGATGGCGATGTCGTCGGGATCGTCGTGATCCACCAGCGGCGTGTAGTGGACGTTCCCGTCGCCGGCGTGCCCGAAACAGGGGACGATCTTGTCGTGTTCCTCGCAGAGCTCCTTGGCGTAGCGGATGATCTCTGGTAGTTTGCTGATCGGGACGGTCACGTCGCCGGGGTGGAGTGGCTTCCGGTCGGGGTCCCAGGTCTGGAGCGCGAAGGCGAGTTCGCTCCGGGCTTTCCAGAGTCCGTCCATCGCTTCCTCGTCGGCCATCTCGAACCGTTCGACGTCGTGTGACTCGAAGATCGTTCGACAGAAGTCGATCTCCTCCTGGACGCCGTGGTTGGCGTGGAACTCGACGAACGTCATCGGTGCGTCGGGCAGCTGAGTGCCCAAGTAGTCGTTTGCCATCTCGGCGCTGATCGCGTCCACCAGTTCGATCTTCGCCACGTCCACCCCGGAGCGAACGGCGTCGAAGACGGCTTCGGCCGCGTCGTCGAGCGTCGGGAAGATCGCCCGCCCGCCGCGGATCTGCTGGGGGATACCTTCCAGTTCGAGCGTCGCTCGGGTGACGACGCCCAGGGTGCCCTCGCTGCCGATGAGCAACTCCTTGAGGTTGTAGCCGCTGGAGGTCTTGGCGGCCTTCGAGCCGGCGGTGACGACGGACCCGTCCGCGAGAACGGCCTCCAGTTCCAGCACCCAGTCGGCGATCTCGCCGTACTTGACCGTCTGCATCCCGCTGGCGTCGTTGGCGATCATCCCGCCGATCGTCGAGATACCCCCCGACGACGGGAGCGGGGGGAAAAACAGTCCCTCGGCGGTGACCGCGTCGTCGATCGCAGTGCCCATGACGCCAGGCTGGACGTCGATCTGGAAGTCGTCGGGACGGACCGCCAGCACGTCGTTCATGCGCGTGAGGTCCATGCTGATGCCGGCGTACTCCGGCACCGCGTTGCCTTCCAGGCTCGTTCCGGCGGCGTACGGCGTGACAGGGACGCCACGGTCGTTGGCTGCCGCTAGTACTGCGGAGACGTCGTCCGTGGACTCGGGCCAGACGACGGCGTCCGGTGTGACGCCGGTCCCTGCCTCGTCGGCGGCCCAGTCTGCTGCGTGGCTCTCCCGGGCCGACTCGCCGAACGACACGTTCCCCTCCCCCAGGCAGTCTGTGAGAAATTCACAGTCATATCCCATACCCAACATCCCACTGCCGTGACGGTTAAAGCTACGCCGCAAAGGACAGGGGATTCATATCGCCGCTCCCGAGTGAGCGGTGTTTCGCTCGCTTCAGAGCGGAAGACTCGTCGCCGCCGAACGGAGAGATCGAAAACGCTCAGAAACCCACTAGCAATTCTGCCATCCTGGGTTTGGCTATCGGACCGTCCTGCCGAATGGGATGAATTTATCACCTGCGCTTTACAATGGAAGGCCATGCGAGCTGCAGAGGTAACAGAGTTTGGGGATAGTTCCGTGATCGAGGTCGCCGAGCAGGACGAGCCGGAGCCGGACGCGGGGCAACTCCGCATCGAGGTGAAGGCGGCGGGGATCAATTTCGCGGACATCATGCAGCGCCGCGGACACTACCCTGAGGGTCCTGATCCGGGCTACACGCCGGGGATGGAAGTCGCGGGGGTCGTCGACGCGGTCGGTGACGGCGTCGGTCGCGAGGTCGGCGACGAGGTCATGGGCTTCGTCAACCACGGTGGCTACGCCGAATACGCCATCGCGAACGCCTCGGGCGTGTTCGATCTGCCCGAGAACATGAGTTTCTCAGAAGGTGCAGGGTTCCCGGTGCAGTTCCTGACCGCGCACAACTGCCTGTTCGGGTGGGGCGATCTCACAGAGGACGAGTCGGTGCTCGTCCACGCGGCGGCCGGTGGCGTCGGCACCGCTGCGGTCCAACTCGCCAGTAACGCCGGTGCCGAGGTGTTCGGGACAGCCAGCACCGAGGAGAAACTCGGTCTCGCCGAGGACCTGGGCTGTGACCACTCGATCCAGTACACCGAAGTCGACTTCGTCGAGGCGGTCACCGAGGCGACCGATCACGGCGTCGACCTCGTGCTCGACGGCATCGGCGGGGAGACCACCTCCCAGAGCCTGAAAGCGCTGCAAGACTTCGGGCGGATGGTCTCGTTCGGTGCGGCCAGCGGCGAACCGGGGAAACCCAACACCGGCGATCTCCTCTTCCACAACCAGACGGTCATCGGCTATCACCTGGGTCAGGCGATGCGTCGTGAGCCCGGCCGCGTCTTCCAGGCCGTCCCGAAACTCACCCAACAGCTCCAGTCCGGTGACCTGGAGGTCGTCGTCGGTCACGAGTTCCCACTGGCCGACGCAGCCGAGGCCCACCAGTTCATCGAAGACCGCAAAAGCAGCGGCAAAGTCGTCCTGAAACCCTGAGCGAACGCAGCTGAACGCGTCACCGACCGTCGCTCTGCACGGTCGTGACGGTTATGGGCACAATCGGGTCGCACTACGGCGAGTCCCGGACGGGCAGTCCATGGGTCGAGGGACTCGGCCGGAATCTGCCATCTGTGAGACCGACGTGTAGTCGAACTGGGGGAGGCTGGCCTGAACGCGAACGTAATCGGGGTATAACAATGGGTCGTCACGGGGTCCGATACCCATGGACCGACGGACCGCATTGCGACGAGGCGTCGTGGTCGGCGTTGCTGGTCTCGCAGGGTGTAACAGTCTTCTCGGCTCGCGGCAGTCGACCGACCAGCCCGACGGGACGGCGGGATCACCGTCGGGTGGCGACGGAAACCCGTCGACCGAGGCCGGTCTCCGGTCGGTCTTCGAACGCGAGTATCCCGTCTCTGAGGGGGTTGGAGCGTTCGAGGACGTCACTGTACTCGAAGACGAAGGCTACGTACTCGTCGGGACGCAGACGACCCCAGGTCGTGGGTCACGGGGCTGGACCATCGGAACCGATTCACAGGGACAGGTACGGTGGCGGAACACCTACGGCAGTGGCGCCGCCCAACTCCACGGCGTCACGACCACGGCCGATGGCGACGTGATCGCGGTCGGCCGCCGGGGGAGCCAAGCACAACGAACGCGGGGCTGGGCACTCCGCCTCTCGCCCGACGGCCGGGAACGGTGGTCCCGGTCCTACGACGGCGGAACCACCCCGATTCTGCAGGGCGTTGCGCCTGCCCCTGACGGATTCGTTCTCGCTGGTGTCCGCGAAATGACCAACCAGGGCGGCGGGAGTGGATGGTTGCTGCTGGTCGACACTGACGGGACCGTCGTCGACGACCGCGTGTTCGAGTCGGGGCACTCCCGGGTGTTCAACGACGTCATCCGAACCGACCAGGAGACGTACGTACTCGCCGGGAGCGCCAGCGACGGGAGTGACGGCACCAGCAGCGGGTACCTCGTCGGGATCGACGCCGAGGGAACCACCCGATTCGAGCGCCAGTTCACCGAAGCCCACCAGAACGTGTTCAGGAGCGGCGTCGTCCGCGGAGATGGCGTGCTCTGTTGCGGTGAGACGAGCCCGAACTCGGACCGCCGCGATGCCAGCGAGGACGCCTGGCTGGTCGCCGTCGATTCGACCGGGAGCGAGCAGTGGTCGACGACCCACGACGAACTGAACGGCGACCGGCTCTGGGACGTTGCGACGGCCGAGGACGGATCGGCACTCGCCGTCGGCCAGACGAACGTGACTGGGCAGGGAACCCAGTCCGGACTGCTCCTCTCGGTGGCTACCGACGGAACTGTACAGTCGTCCCGGCGGACCGAGCAACTTCGCACTGCCAGCGATCCCCTCGCCGTTCTCACCGGGGTCGCAGCCGACGGACGCGACTACGTCGCCAGCGGTCTGCAGAACGTTCAGCAGAGCGACTCTGGGACCTTCGAGGGACAGGGATGGCTGTTGAAACTCGCCGTCTGATCGTCACGTCAGGGACACAAGAATTAGGGCGAGGTCGTCCGTACGTCGTCGTCATGACGCGGGACGCCCTGGAGAAGGGGTTCGAAACGTACGTATCCGACATTATCTCGACGGCCTACGAGCAGTTCGACGTGACGGCCGCGTTCGGCACCGGAACCACCTCCGGCGGCCGACTCGTCAGCCAACTCGTCAAGAACAACGCCCTTCTGGACCGCCAGGTCGTCCAGCCAGCGCTGGAGTCGTACCAGGACGACGTGCTCGATCAGGTGCAGGTGCTGCTGGACTACGCTGAAGACCCCGATGCGGACTTCACAGAGTACAGCGACGAGGCGCTGTCCCACGATACGTTCTACCAGCAACTCCGCGATGATCTCCCGGCCGATCGAAAGCGCGAGATCCGCGACGAACTGATCGAGCAACAGCGTCGGCTCGCAGAGGCTGCAAAGCCCATCGTCGAGGCCGAGGAAGACGAGTTCTGGCCGGCGGTCGAGGCGACGCTCTCCCGTGACGAAGCCGAAGCGCTCGTCACGGAACACTTCGCGTTCCCCGACCCGCTCCGGGACCACCCAGACGCGTTCCGCTTCACCGAGACGGTGGACCCAGCGAAGCTCCTGGCCGGCCCGCTCACGTTCGGGATGCCGACGCCGTCACTGACGCTCGATTACACCGACGAGGTCCGTCGCGTCCTGATCGACGCCGAAGGGGAGATCATCGACGACGTTCTGGAAGCGATCGATCGCCGGTACGAATGACCGCTACGTCTTCGGGAATTCGCTCGCGTCGATCCCGTCCCGTCGTCCGTCGAGGACGCCGAACCGTTCGTCTCGTCGCTGCTCAAGCCAGTACAACAGCCGCTCGGCCCACGCCAGTTTCTGTCGCTTCATCGCACTCACGTTCGGATCGTCGAAGTCCCAGCCGACGAATACCAACTCCGCAGCCCCGAAGTGATCCGCCAGGAACGCGGCCCGGTCGCCGTCGGTGAAGCCACCGAAGTTCCGGACCGGACCGAACGGTTCGGCCTGCGTCGTCGGCAACACCCACTCGCCTTCGAAGGTCGGAACGTACTCGCGGACGGCCGGAATGTTGTCACCGTGGGCGTGGGCGGCCACCGGTACCCCGCGCTCGGTTAGCTTCCGCGCCGTCTCGGGCGTTTTGTCCAGGTCCGTCACCATGCAGTCCACGTCGACGCCGGCCGCGAGCAGCCTGTCGGCCGCCGTCGATGCGGCCAGCACTGCGTCGGCCGACGCTGCGCGGTCCAGCTCGGCGTCGAGTGACGGTCCGGCACCGGCGATGGCGACCTGTCTGCCCGAGAGCGAGAGCTTCGAGCAGTCGAACGGCTCGGTGAGGCCTCTGAGAACGTCGCGTGCGCGTTCGTCTGCGGCACGTTCGAAGCCGAAATCGTCGAGGATCGCCTCGTAGGCGGGTGCCCAGGTTGGAAAGTCCATCGCTGTCGCTCACCAAACTGTACTATATAAAATCGAGGCGAGCCGAAATGGCACAACCTGGTACCCCTACCCGGGTGCCCTTTCGGCCTTCACTCGTGCATTTAGGCGCATCTGTCATAAGTTTTCTCTCTCCGTCAGACATGCGATCCGTACGCCGTCTTGCGATTGGAGCTCTCGGCGGGATTCGCCAGACGGAACCGTATCATTTAAGTGAATTACC
>SDGW01000959.1_pt1 | contig 11967 bp, 10 predicted proteins | sample 2873831 | NCBI WGS metagenome assembly SDGW01 (sample SAMN08132700, study PRJNA421101) | hypersaline lake metagenome | isolation source: celular fraction 0.22 microns magnesium sulfate-rich crust from ephemeral... | place: Spain: Penahueca Lagoon, Toledo | collected 2011-07
CTGTTTCTCGCCAGTGACGAGTCGTCGTACGTCAGCGGTCACAACCTCGTGATGGACGGCGGATTCACTGCGTAACCGGATCCCACTGACTTTTCTTGAGCGTCGCACCCGGCCAGTACGCGTGGTGTAAGCTAGTTTTTAATAGAGTACATCATATTACAGTAGATGATGCGAGTTGCACACTATCACGGCCCTGAGGACCTCCGGGTCGAATCAGTAGACGAACCAACGCTCAGTGAGACTGCCGTCAGAATCGACGTGGCGGCCTGTGGGATCTGTGGGACGGATCTCCATGAGTACGAATCCGGCCCCGATCTCACTCCAAATGAAGGCGAACCCCATCCGCTAACTGGTGCCTCGTTACCGGTACCACTTGGACACGAGTTCAGTGGAACCGTCTCCGCAGTCGGCGATGAGGTCACAGCGTTCTCCGTCGGAGACGCCGTCACAGTCAATCCCGCCGTCGTCTGTAACGACTGCCGCTACTGTGCCGAAGGGCGACACAATCTCTGTAAGTCCGTAGCGAACTATGGGCTCTCAGCTCGAAGCGGCGGATTCGCTGAACACGCTGTCGTTGATGCCGAGAACGTCGTCACGCTCCCGGACAGCATTCCTGTCGAATACGGTGCGCTTGTCGAACCACTCGCCGTCGGCCTCCACGCGGTGCGACAGTCGGGATTGCAAGCAGGCGACACCGCTGCCGTCTTCGGGAGCGGTCCTATCGGCCTCGCCATCGTCCAGGCCGCACGCGCTGCGGGGGCAACCGACGTATTCGTCTCCGAACCACGAGCAGCCAGACGGGAGATCGCAACCGAGGTCGGAGCGACGACCACGCTTGACCCGACGGAGACCGACGCGATCGAGTCGATTCGGTCCGCGACGAACGGTGGCGTTGATGTCGCTTTCGAGGCGGTCGGCATCCAACCGACGTACGAGGCAGCTATCGAGAGCACGAAGCGCGGTGGCCAGATAACGGCCGTCGGAATTTCGACCAACGAGGTAGAACTGGTCCCGAACGACCTCGTCGTCGTTGAGCGGACGATCAACGGATCGAACGGCTACCTGAGTGGCCCCCGTGCCGCCGAGGAGTTCGAGGCGGCCGTTCGGTACCTGGAAACGGGCGAGTTCAATGCCGAAGCGATGATCACCGGTCGAGTGGCGCTCGACAACATCGTCGACGACGGGTTTGAAGCGCTGCTCGACCCTGAGAGCAACCACGTAAAGATACTCGTCGAGCCCTGAGACACATGAATACAGACGAACTCCCGCGACTCGGGTTCGGAACTGTCGGCGTCACCGACCCCGAGACGATCGTCCGCGCGCTCGATGTCGGCTACCGACACATCGACACTGCACAGTGGTATGAAAACGAACACATCGTCGGCGAAGGGATAGCCCGAAGTGAAGTTCCACGCGAGGAGATCATCGTCACGACCAAAGTCCTGCCGGAGAACCTCGCGCGCGAAGACGTACTCAAAACGACCGAGGAATCGCGGCAGCGTCTTGGGGTCGACGTCATCGATCTCCTGTATGTCCATTGGCCGACCAATGCCTACGATGCCGACGGAACGCTCGGTGCGTTCGACACGCTGTACGACGAGACGAAGATTCGAGGGGTAGGGTTGAGCAACTTCACGCCGGCGCTCCTTGACGAGGCACGTGACTGTCTCGACGCTCCCCTCGTCGCACATCAGGTCGAGATGCATCCGTTTCTCCCGCAGCGCGAACTCGTGAATCATGCTCAGCAACACGAGTATAATCTCGTCGCATACTCCCCACTCGCACAGGGAGCGGTGTTCGACGACCCTGTGCTGCATGATATCGCTACGGAGCAGGGAGTCAGTATCGCACAGGTAGCGCTCGCATGGCTGTTCGAGATGGAGAACGTCTGTGCCATCCCGAAGGCGTCCGGCGATCATATCCAAGACAACTACGGGGCTCTCGACGTCGACCTCACGGCGGAAGACGTCGACCGTATCGACGGAATCGACCGCGATCTCCGGACAGTCGATCCTGCCGACGAGGACCGGGTCGACGGGATACCGTGGGAGGAATAGTCTCCTTAGGGTGCAAATTCGAAGAAGTCGCACTCGTTTTGGAGATGATGCGGTTCAGGTGACGATCGGACTCGTAATCGCGCCTCGGCGCAAACTATATTACATCTGTAGACGGTTTTGGATACGCAATGTCGAAACAGCAGTACCCGCGTGGCCTTGCTCACGTCGGGCTGACCGTCCCGAATCTTGACGAAGCGATCGACTGGTACACTGATGTTCTCGGATTCACTCACGTATGTGGCCCGGATACAATCGTCGCGGGTGACGGCCACGGTGGTCGTCAGGCAGCAAACCTCCTCGGAGAGTTCGAATCAATGCGGTTCGCACATCTCGTCACGGGGAATCAGATTGGTATCGAACTGTTCGAGTTCGAGTCGACCGAAGGCGAATCGGACCCTGATCCAACGCAGTCGGGGCTGTTCCACCTCTGTGTTATCGACGAAGACGTCGAAGGTCTAGCGACGCGTATCGATGAGGCCGGAGGTGACCATTATTCCGAAGTGTGGCAGATATTCGAAGACGATGACCGATACACCCTGACATACTGTCGAGATCCATACGGGAACCTCGTCGAGATTTACTCGCACAGTCACGAACGGATCTACAGCAACCGTCCCGATTGAGTGAAACGAATCAAAAGCTCACCGACACAGCGCGGCAGTTCCGGTATTGAGCCTCCCGAACGCTCGAGTTTTTCGAACGGTTCACACGTCGATCGATGCTAATGTCGATGCAGCAGTCGAAAGCGTGATGCCGTCTACTTGACCACGTCAATCTTCTCGCGGTCGATAGACATCGCGACTGCGCTGACGACCACGACGCCGAGGATGATCTCCTGGACGAACGGGTTGATCGACAGGAGGTTCATCCCGTTCTGCAGGACAGCGATGACCAGCACGCCGAGGATGGTCCGGTGTGGACCACCGACGCCGCCGGTCAGTGCTGTCCCGCCCATGACGATGGCTGCAATACTGGGCAGCATCATCCCGCCAGCGATGTTTGGCGACGCCGACGAAATGCGCAGGGTGAGCAGGACGCCCGCGGTCCCACAGAGCAGCCCCGAGAGGACGAACGGGTAGATCTTGTACCGGTCGACCTTCGCACCGGAGAGTTCGACGACACGCTCGTTCTCACCGAGGGCGAAACAGTAGCGGCCGAACTTCGTCCGCCAGGCCAGGAACACGGTCGCACCGTAAATGAGCAGGCCCCACATCACGAGGTTCGGGATGCCGGGAATCCACGTCCCGGTGGCAATGTTCCGGATTGCCTGATTGCGGAAAGTGATCGTCGAACCGCCGGTAACGATGAGCGCGAACCCCATCATGACCGACAGCGTACCGAGTGTGACGAGGAACGACGGGACCTTCAGTTTCGTGAAGACGACACCGTTGACCAGTCCCGCGAGCATCCCGGCACCGATGGCGATTGGGATGGCGAGCAGCCCCAGCTGGTACTCGGAGATCAAAACAACCGTCAACACGCCGGTCAGTGTGACGATGGACTCGACCGAGAGGTCGATGCTCTGCTGGAGGATCGGGAAGGTGCCAGCCAGTGCAACCAACAGCAGGAAGGCACTGTTCTTCGCCACGTTGTTGAGCAGGTTCTGAACCGTCAGAAACTCGCGTGTCCCCACTGCGAACAGCACAGAGAGGAAAAACAACATCGCGAACGGCCCGATGTCCCGTATCCAGTCGTGTAGTGTTCGTTGCTCGCGTTGTTCGTTGAGCCATGCTTGAACGGGGTTCGTGTTGTCTGCGCTCATTTAGATCATCTCCTGAATTAGGTCTTCTTCGGTTGGCTTGTTCCCGGCCGAGGCATCGAACGTCTTGTCGGCGAACTGGCCGTCGTTCATCACGGCAATCCGGTTCGACATCCCGGTGACTTCCGTTAGTTCGTCACCAATAAACACGATAGAGACGCCTTTACTGGTCAGTTCGCGACAGAGGCGATACACTTCCTCTTTGGCACCGACGTCGATACCGCGCGTCACGTTGTCCATGACGAGAATCGGCGTATCCTGGGCGAGCCAGCGAGCGATGACGACTTTCTGCTGGTTGCCACCACTCAGCCCATGAACAAGTGCGTCCGGGCCAGGTGTCTTGATGTTGAGTTCCTCGATAGCGTCGGCCGTCGCCCGTTGCTCAGCGTCGAGGTCGAGTAGAGGGAGTTTCCCGTTCATCGTCCGCACCATCGCGAGCGACGTATTCGTCCGGACTGACTGGTACAGCAACACACCCTCCGATTTCCGGTCTTTTGGGATGTACCCGACACCGGCGTCGACCATGTCCGCCACTGACGTGGCGTTAACGGCCTCGCCGTTGACCCTGATCGTTCCGTCGGTCATCGCGATGTCGCCGGCCAGTACCCGTCCAAGTCGCTCCTTGCCAGAACCCTCAACACCGACGATGCCGAATATCTCCCCCTCCTTGACCGAAAACGAGAGCGGACCGATTTCATCAGTCGTCAGTCCTTCAACACCAAACGTTTCTGAACCGAGTTCGGCATCGGTTTGCTGGTCGGGGACGCGGTAGTACTCGTCTGCCGCCTCGCGGCCGACCATGCTCTGCTGGAGGTAATCAGTCGTCGCCTCCGCTGCCGAGACTTCGTCGACGAGGTTCCCATCTTTGAGAACGTAGATGCGGTCCGAGACGTGAAGCACCTCATCGAGTTCGTGCGAGACGAAAACGAACGTCGCCCGGTCTCTCAGGTCATCAATCAATTCGAAGAGGAGTTCACGACCGGCTTCTTCGAGCCCGGCGGTCGGTTCGTCAAGCAGGATAACGGGGTTATCGGACTTCTGTGAAACGTGGAACGCCTTGGCGATTTCGAGCATCTGGCGCTCATTGAACGAGTATTCCTTGACAAACTCGTCGACGTCGATGTTGATCCCGAGGTCGTCGACGAACGACTGTGCCTCCTCGCTCATCTCCTCGCGGTCGAGGACGCCGAACTGTCCCTTTTCACGGCCGAGATACAGGTTCTCGTAGCCACGGAAGTTCGTGATAACGTCTTGTTCTTGATGGACGAGAGAGACGCCATGGGAGGCCGCCTCCCGCGGACTCGTGAACTCGACGGACTCTCCGTCGACATGTAGCTGGCCTTCGTCCGCTTCGAGGACACCCGTTAGGATGTTCAACAGCGTGCTTTTTCCCGCGCCGTTCTCACCGACCAGACCGATGACTTCCCCGCGATGGATGTCGAGAGACACGTCTGAAAGCGCCTGGACGTGCCGAAATGATTTCGAGACGTTCTCGACACGGAGACTAATCTCTCCCTTGGCAGGATTCTCGGCTGATGCTATACTGTCACTCACACCCTCACTTGTGTTGAGGGTATTTATATCAGTTTCGGACATTCGTGCAAGTACCCTCTTTCATTCCTTCAGGGGGTCGTTGGTAAACCGATCTTCGTAGAGTCGGGTAATCTCCTGCTGTGCGCCGCTGTCGGTGTACGCATCTGGCATCGAGTAGTTGTTCGGCTTATCCGCGTCCTTCCAGTCGAGCACCTGCTTGATATCCTCCTGACTCATCGGCTGCAGGTCGATCTGTGGGTCCCAGCTGTCTTCGCCAGCTTCAACGACGGACATCTTCTCCCAGTCATACGGTGTCTCTCCCTCGAAAATCGCCTCGTTGTACTTAGCAGCGTCGGCAACTGGAAGTCGCTCAACGACGTCAGTCCACTCATCAGGGTTTTTCACGCAAACCGGCGCGTTGAACGCCATCATCCGCTCCGCTGGCTTGAGTTTGTGCCCGTTGAGCCAATCGTGGCACTTCACGAGCGACCAGCCGGCCTGCCACGGCCCCATTCCAGAGACCGTGGCGGTCATCTTCCCCTCGGCGATCTGTGCAAGGCCAGGTTCGCTGGCGTCGATGCCGACGGTCGGCACGTCGATGCCGTTTTCCTCGAGGATCGTGTTCCCGCCGATGGCGACGGCATCGTTCTGGCCGAAGAAGCCGTCAATATCGTCACCGAACTGCGAGACCTTGTCTGCCATCGCGTCGCGTGAGTCCGACCGAATGTAGTTCCCCTGCAGACGCGGACCAAGCATCTCGATATTTGGGTACTCCTGGAGCGCCAGGTCGACGCCTTTGTTCCGCCCGATGTTTGGTGCCGTGCCCCGGTTCCCTTCGATGTGGACGAAGCTGCCTTCGCCGCCCATCGCCTCGAAGAGGATCTTCGCCGCCGTGTAGGCGTGGTTGACGAAGTGAGGGGCGAAAAATTGGACGTACTCATCGCCCGCGTCCTGTGGCGTGTACCAATCAGCGATGGTCACCGCCAGAATCGTGGGCACGCCTGCTGCCACACACGTTTCCGCCAGCGAAATCGCCGCCGCGTTCGTGTACGTCTGCCCGATGATCGTATCGGTGTTACTGGCGATTGCCGTGTCGAACTGTTCTTGCTGGGTGGTGACGTTCCCATCGTTCGTCTGGAGGTTCGTCTCGTAGCCGAGTGCCTCTGCCGCCTCTTCGTAGCCTTTCTTCCAGGACAGCCAGTAGGAGTTCTGGAGATTCGCGATCGAACCCAGTGACGTATTTGCTCCGCTACTCCCCTGATCGCTCTGAAGACAGCCTGCGATACCAGCGAGGCCCGCCATTGTCCCGGCACCTGCTGTTTGTTTCATAAACCGCCGTCTCGACTGATTACTGGGATTGCCTACCATGTGAATACACACCTATGTTTCTGTAGAATCCCTATATATAGATTATGGTATATACAGCCGTACTAGTGTAGGAAGGATGGGGTTTTGTTCGCTCGAGTTCGGGGGATAAATCCAGATGCACTGAAATGTTTAGCCACACAGGCGCTTACGCTGCTGTTGCACCGGTTGGTTCGCCACTTTGCCGTAGGGACGTTACTGCCCCAGTCCAAATTATAGGTCAGTACAACCTGTGATGAGGTCTGCATGAGCAGAACGGAGAATCGAGATGAGATTGGCTACGGCCACTGGCATTCCCACTCATGCACATCCTATCTTAACAATAGAACCCACGTCTTTCAGCCTACTTCCTCACGCTTGGCGGTCACACTCGTATACCTCTGGAGTACCGGAAGATCCGGAAATATGAAACAGTGTCCTATTCCTGAATCAGACTCCCAACAAGCTCGATGGAGTCCTCTAACAGGAAAACAAACTATTGTTTCAGCGGGTTGCTGGTGAAGCGGTTCTCGTACAGTTCGGTGATCTCCTGCTGTTTGGCGCTGTCCGTGTATACGTCCGGCATCGAGTAGTTATTTGGCTTGTCCGATTCGTCCCACGCGAGCACCGTCTTTATTTCCTCTTTGTTCATCGGCTGTAAATCGATCTGCGGATCCCAGCTGTCTTCGCCGGCTTCGACGACGGACATCTTCTTCCAGTCGTATGGCGTCTCCCCAGCGAAAATCGCCTCGTTGTACTCGGCGGCGTCGACGACTGAAAGCCGCTCGACCGTACCGCGCCACTCACTTGGGTTTTTCACGCAGACCGGTGCGTTGAACGACATCATCCGTTCTGCCGGCGTGAGTTTGTGTCCGTTGAGGAAGTCGTGACACTTCGCGACTGACCAACCCCCCTGCCACGGACCCATCCCAGAGACCGAGGCGGTGATTGCACCTTCGTCGATCTTTGCGAGACCAGGTTCGCTGGCGTCGATACCGACGATCGGAATATCTATGTCGTTCTCCGCAAGGATCGTGTGACCGCCGATGGCGACACCGTCGTTCTGGCCGAAGAAACCGTCGATGTCGTCACCGAACTGTGAGACGAGGTCGGACATCGCGTCGCGGGCGTCCGCCCGGATCCAGTTACCCTGAAGGCGTGGCCCCAACCGCTCGATGTTCGGGTACTCTTCCAGCGCCAGGTCGACACCGACGTTCCGGCCGTTGTTTGGTGCCGTGCCACGGTTCCCTTCGATGTGGACGAAGCCGCCTTCGCCGCCCATCGCCTCGAAAAGGATCTTCGCCGCCGTGTAGGCGTGATTGACGTAGTGAGGGGCGAAAAATTGGACGTACTCATCGCCCGCGTCCTGAGGCGTATACCAATCCGCGATCATCGCCGCCAAAACCGACGGGACGCCAGCTCCGACACACGTCTCCGCGAGTGAAATGGAAGCAGCGTTCGTGTACGTCTGCCCCATAATCATGTCGGTGTTACTGGCGATCGCCGTATCGAACTGTTCTTGCTGGGTACTGACGTTCCCATCGTTCGTTTGAACGTTCGACTCGTAGCCGAGCGCCTCTGCTGCCTCTTCGTAGCCCTTCTTCCAGGACAGCCAGTAGGAGTTCTGGAGATTCGAAATCGAAGCCATCGACGACTTGCTGCCATCTCCCTGTTCGCTCTGGAGACAGCCTGCGACGCCCGCAAGGCCCACCGTCGCCCCGGCGCCAGCCGTCTGTTTCATAAATCGCCGTCTCGACTGGTTAGTGGTATTACGCACCATGTTTGTTCGAGTCTATCATTCTGTCGAAACCCTATATATAGGTTCTGGTATCCCGAACAATATCTCTCGCTAACACGGCAGTCCTGCTGGTCCAAGCGGTGGGAAAAGGCCGCAGCCACCGCCGCGAACAGTCGTTCAGAGAGCAGTACGTCGTCCCACGTCAGTACATCACTTTACCGGCGGAGACATTGATGTCCTGGCCCGTGATGCGGTCCGCTTCGTCGGAACAAAGGAACGAGACGAGGTCAGCGACGTCCTCGCGCCGGACGAGTTCGCCGCGCGCGCTCTCTGCCTCAACATCGCTCCGTACTTCTTCGTACGTTTTCCCGTTCGCTTCGGCCTGTTTCTCGAATACACTCCTGATACGCGGGCCATCGACCGAACCTGGACAGACGGCGTTGACGTTGATATCATGTGTTCCCACTTCAGCTGCGAGCGTGCGGGTGAAGCCAATCAATCCCATCTTCGTCGCCGCGTAGGGAGTCCGATTAACAAGCGGGCGTTTGCCGGTGACCGATGCAATGTTGACGATCCGTCCGTAGCCAGCGTCTTTCATGTACGGCAGAACTGCACGGCACATCGTGAACGGACCAGTGAGGTTAACCGCGATAGTCTGTGTCCATTCATCGGTCGTAACTTCCTCACAAGGTGTCGTCGGGCCGGCGATGCCGGCGTTGTTCACCAGAACGTCGACCGATCCAAGCTCCTCAACGACTGTATCGATGGTCGACTCAATGCTGGCTTCGTCGCCGAGGTCCGTGTACACTGGGAGGCCGATCTGTCCTTCATCTTCGACCAGGGCCGCAGTCTCGTCCATCGCGCCGTCGTCGATGTCTGCAACGACGACGTTGAAGCCTTGGTTGGCTAACTCTACACAGATCGCTTGTCCGATACCGCGACCACCGCCGGTAACAATCGCAGTGCTATCGTGAATCACATACTGAGAACTCATGTTCAACACTATAAATCTAGTGAGTGGTTCGTCCCAAATCCGTGCGACAGACGATCTTTCTCCTTGACGACACGAATATTTAAATAGCAGTCAACGTATTCTGCAGCCGTATGGCATACAGTGGCTACGAGGATTACTTCTCGAAAGAGGTAATCATCAGTGTTGCAACGACTGGCGGTCATCACGGCAAAGAAGCGAACCCGAACCTCCCGACACGACCCGAGGAGGTCGCTAGGGACATCCGAGCGTGCGAGGAAGCAGGCGCGTCGATGGTACACCTGCACGCGAGAGACGACGACGGCGAGAACACGAAGGACATCACCCGGTATCAGGAACTGCGCGATCGGATCGAGGAGTACTGCGACGATATCATCGTCAACTTCACGACCGGCGGCGGCGGCATCTACTCGCGCGAAGAGCGCATCGCCCCGTGCTTGGAGACCGAACCGCGCCCCGAGGTGGCGACGGTCGATTTAGGGCCGGTCAACTTCGGCCAGACGCGAACCGCAGTAAACACCCGCGAACAGAATGAGGAGTACGCGGAACGGATGCGCGAGGCCGGCGTGAAGCCTGAGCTTGAGCTGTTTAACCCAGGTCACATCCCGGAGGCCGAACACCTGATTGACGAGGGACTGCTTGACGACCCTTACTGGGCGACGGTCATCTTCGGAATGCAAAACGGGATGCCCGCGAGCCCAGGGAACCTTGTCACCTTCGTTGAGAATCTTCCCGATCCAGTCGAGTGGCAGTGTCTTGCGGTCGGCAAACACCAACTCCCAATGACGACAATGGCGATGGCCATGGGTGGGCACGTCCGTGTCGGGATGGAAGACAACGTCTACTATCGTAAGGGTGAACTCGCCGAGAGCAACGCTCAGTTGGTTCGCCGAGCTGCACGAATCGCCGACGAACTCAACCGGCCAGTCGCGACTCCCGCAGATGCACGCGACCTCCTTGGCCTCTGAGCGCCACACTGCAACGACCAGGCACAAGGATATCGCACTAACGCTGCACGCCAGCTAGTCTGTCCAGCGCTCAGAGCCCTCCTTCACAGGTCTCGAATTATATTTTCGAGTTTGGAGATAACGACGAGTTCTCATAAGGGCCTGCAGTCCACCCGAATTCGGCCGGTCAGGTCTTCGGACCAGATTCCCAGCAGTGACGGACGTAAATATCATATATATTCAACATCTCTCCATGATTCGGCATGTGCGAATCCAAATATCAATATTATTCACTACAGTGTAGATTAATACCGCTTAGGCTGCCGAAATCGGGCGTTTCGAAGGCAAGCCGCCGTAGCCAGCACCAACTGGACCCGGAGATCATAGATGGTTTCGGTCAGTGACTTCTTCAAACTATGACGGAATTCACAGCATGGGAACTTTATAAGAAAAGAGGTACCAGGACAGTATCAGCGAGAAGAGCGATTCGGGCATCGCGAATTATTTATAACATTGCTAGCTGAAGTCTAGGTATGGAAGGGAACACAACGCCACGCACGCTCGCAACGACGCAGACATCATTCGAGATTATCGAGTTACTCAAAGAGCGCGGTGGCGGGCGAGTGACTGAACTCGCCGAGGAACTGGATCTGGCCCCAAGCACAGTTCACAGCCACCTCGCGACGCTCATTGAGGCGGGGTACCTGACGAAGGAAGGCGATATCTATCAACTAGGACTTGCATTTCTCGAACTCGGCGAGCACGTTCGAACTCGCAAGGAACCGTACGCCATCGCGGAGTCGTACACGGAACAACTGGCAGCCGAAACCGACTCACGCGCCGTCTTCGCTGTCGAAGAACATGGTAGAGGGGTCTACATGTACACGTTCTCCGGAGATCACGCCGTGTGGACGTACTCTTTTGTCGGCAAACGCTTCCCGCTGCATGTGACGGCAGCCGGGAAGTCAATTCTCTCTCAGCTCCCTGACGCACGCGTTGAGGAAATTATCGACCAGCATGGACTCGAGCCAAAGACGGACAACACCATCACGTCACGGGATGCGCTGCTCGAGGAACTGGCCACTATCGATGAGCAGGGCTACGCCATCAACCGCGAGGAACAGCTTGACGGCGTTAAGGCAGTCGGTGTTCCGGTTTTCGGTCCCGATAGGCAAGTCCTCGGCGCCTTCAGCGTCGCGAGTCCTGCTAACCGCATGAAAGGGGAATGGTTCGAAGACGAACTCCCGGAAATAATCCTCGCAACCGCCAACGAGTTCGAACTGGAGATCTCCCTGACGTAATGAGTACATTGAACGTCAAGGGAACTGAAAGCCATGATCAACTACTCCGACTGGTGGACCAACGGGAAAGCGGGAATGCCGCCCCAGCTTGTGTTACAATCGTACCACTGTAATTCACCGACGAATACGCACCCAGCCACCAGTCTGGCCAACACTCCTGCCAGAATCGACATGGACTCGAGATCTTAGACGCCGAGTGTCTGGCATCGGCACCGGCAGGTCGATAATTAATCCTCGTATCGTGTCGATGGTTCGTTGCTCAAGCACCTTCTGCGAACCATGAGGGTCTCCATCGCC
>SDGW01000960.1_pt1 | contig 11964 bp, 15 predicted proteins | sample 2873831 | NCBI WGS metagenome assembly SDGW01 (sample SAMN08132700, study PRJNA421101) | hypersaline lake metagenome | isolation source: celular fraction 0.22 microns magnesium sulfate-rich crust from ephemeral... | place: Spain: Penahueca Lagoon, Toledo | collected 2011-07
CTGTCCGTCAGCGCCGTCGGTGTCGACACTGACAAGCACCGCGCCGTCGGGAAGGAATCGCGCAGCGCTGAGTGCGAACTCGCAGTTCGGCCCACCGCGGCCGTCGCCGCGAACCGTGACGGTCGTCTCGCCGCCCGAAAGCACGACGGCGGGCGGTTCGACGGGGTTCCCCGTCTCGGCGATTTCGGTCGCGACCGCGGCGTGGGTCTTCGCTACCTCTCGGGCCTCGCCTTCGACCCGCGAAGAGAGAACCAGGGGCTCGTAGCCAGCCGCCCGTGCAGTCTCGCTGGCGGCGTCGAGGGCGGTCCAGCCGTTCGCGAGGACGTGCGTGCTCACCGCGTCGAATATCGGGTCGTCTGCCGTGGGAGTCTCCCGTCGGTCCCCGTCGCTCCCGCGTTCGAGGTGGTCCCGGACGGCGTCTGGGGCGTCGATGTCGTAGTCGTCCAGGACAGCCAGTGCATCGGCGAACGTCGTCGGGTCCGGCGCCGTCGGACCGCTGGCGACGACGGCCGGATCGTCGCCCACCACGTCCGAAACGAGGTGCGTCACGACCCGAGCGGGGGCGGCCGTCCGAGCGAGCCGCCCGCCTTTGAGCGCCGAGCAGTGCTTGCGGACGGCGTTGACGTCGTCGATCGACGCGCCGCTCCGAAGCAGTTGGTCAGTGACGGCTTGGAGGTCCGTCAACGAGAGTCCGTCCGCAGGTGCGGGCAGGAGCGCGCTGCCACCACCCGTGAAGACGGCGAGCAGGAGAGTATCCTCGTCGGCCCGAGCCGCCGTTTCTCTCACTTTCGTCGCCCCCTCGACGCCGCGCTCGTCCGGCACGGGATGACTCGCTTCGACGACCTCGACGCGGTCGGTCGAGACCGGATCGTTCGTCACGACGACGCCGCCCGTGAGCCGATCACCGACCACGTCCTCCAGGACTGCCGCGACGTGTGCCGCGGCTTTCCCGCCACCGACGACCACGACGTCGTCGTAGTCGCTCAGGGGATACGTCGCGTCGTTGATTTGGAGTGACTCGTCGGTGACGGTGACGCGCTCCCGGACGACACGCTCGGGCTGAGCAGCAGTCACGCCCGCCTCGACGCAGTTCAGCGCGAGGTCGTGGGCGGCTGTGCGAGCGAGCGCGTCGCGGTCCCGGATCATCTAGACGAGTTTGCTCATCAGCCGGAAAACTCCATCGCGAATCCGGTCGGGGACGAACCGCGCGAGGAGGGTGAGCTTCGCGACTCGACCGACCGGATAGCGCGGGTCGGGGTCGGGCGAACAGGCCGCTTCGACGACGACGTTCGCGACCCGCTCGGGGTCGATCGCGAGCGCCGACGCCCCGCCGAAGGTCTCCTGTTCCTCGTAGAACTCGTAGAGGTCGTCGTAGGCGCTCGACCGTTCGAGTCCGTCGTCGAGTTCGTCGCTGGCGCGGTCGTCGAAGTTCGTCGAGACCGGGCCGGGTTCGACCAGGACCACGTCGACGCCGTGTGTGTCGACCTCGGCGCGCAGGGCGTCACTGAGTCCCTCCAGGGCGAACTTCGAGCCGCAGTACGCGCCCATTCCGGGCGTGGCGACGCGGCCGGAGACGCTCGACAGGTTGACGATCGTTCCCTCACCCTGCTCGCGCATGTGTGGAAGCGCGGCGCGTGCCATTCGATGTGGGCCGTAGACGTTCACGTCGAACTGCGCGTGGAGGTCTTCGACGGGCACGTCCTCCAGCGGCCCGAACTGTCCGAATCCGGCGTTGTTGACGAGACAGTCGATGCGACCCTCCGCGTCGAAGACGCGGTCGACGGCGTCCGCGACGTCCTCGTCGTCAGTCACGTCGAGTTCGTACGTTTCACAGCCTGCATCTGCTAGATCCTCGATATCAGCCGTGTCACGAGCCGTCGCGTACACCGTCCAGTCCTCGTCGAGAAACGCCGCCGCCGTCGCACGTCCGATCCCCGATGACGACCCCGTAATCAACACCGTCTTGTCTTGCATATCTAACCAGTTGGTCGCCGGAACGTAAGTTCCGACGGTTTGACTCGATGTCGGACCGCTCACCGACCCGCTGTCGCAGGCGTCGCCGAGCGTCTTCCGTGCAGCCACTCCTGATGGTTCCGTGGTTGGTGGGTGCTCCTCTCTCGAACCGAGAACAGATCCGCTCCGAATCGAAGCAGCGTTGCGAAATTCGCAACACATCGGCTGTGAGACACGCAAAACTAATTGTTTCACGCGGAATATCGTTGATTGGAAGGAGCGCACCGTCAGCGCTTAGTCACAACCATGCCAGACGAGTATCTCAGGATCTTGGCGGATTCCCAGCGGCGACGTGTACTGCTCGAACTGCTCGATCAGAACCCGCAGAGCGATCAGTTACAACTCCCCGTCGATGATGGGAACGCGCCAGTCGCGATGGACCGCCAGGAGATCGAGCTCTATCACACCCACCTGCCGAAGTTAGCGGACGAGGGATTGATCCGCTGGGACAGGGACGACCACGAGATCACGAAGGGGCCGCGGTTCGAGGAGATTCGACCGCTGGTCGAACTGCTGGACGACAACGCAGACGACCTGCCGTTCGGCTGGCCCTGAGTGGCTTCGTGGCGGGCTGCTGCGCTGTTGTGGGGTTTAAGTCTCTCCGTGCCGGACTACACGATGACACGCTACTATGGTGAGAGACGTGAAATCAACGGAGTCATTCAGCTCGAAGGTCGTCCGAGCGGTCGCGGAGCGCGAAGGGATCGGCCCGGCGTCCCTCTCTACTCGACTCTTCGACGTCGTCGACCCGGACGCGCTCGATTCGCTGTTCACGACGACTGACGGCCACGTCACGTTTCCCTACTGTGGGTATTCCGTGACTGTGTACGCCGACGGACGCGTCACCGTCGAAGAGACTGCCTGACTCACGACTCGATCCGCAGCGCCCTGCTCCGAGCGGCGTGAACGGCTGGTCTCCCGCCGGTCTGGGAATCGAGTGGACTGTCTGCTCTCAGGCGATGTCCGTGATGAGTTCCGTGAACTGTCCGCCCGGTGCCTCGATCGCTTTGATCTCCTGGTCGACGGTCTCGCCGTCGACGCCCGCGACGTTCGAGAGGGGAACGACCGTCTCCTGATCGCCGCCCTCGGGTGTCGCCCAGACGATCTCCCCGATGATCTTGACCTCCTCGCAGTCGATCTGGGTTCTGTCGTCGCCGAGCGGGTCTTTGAGGAACAGTGTTGCGCTCATCGCGCCTTGCCCTTCCACGCGACGAGGTATAACCGATTGGCTCCCGCAGGCTCGTCGCCTGTCACATTCCGACGGCGTCTGACACTCCGGCGCCGACAGTTCACGTCACCGTCGCTTTCGCTTCGTCGGCGTACTTGTCGGCCAGCCGCGTCGGTTCCGGGAGCTTGTACCCCGCCGAACAGGCCAGCACGAGGTCGGCCGCCGTCTCGGCGCTCACACGGTGGCCCGGACTCACGATGAGCGGGTTGATGTACCGATTCGGCGAGTCGTACTGGCGCGTCTGGACGGCGTACCCGATGATCGTGCCGTCGGGTGCCGTCACCTTTTCGTTCGATTCGATGGGGACACGATCCCCCTCGGTCAGGCCGTCCGTGGACGCGCGCGGCATTCCACAGAGGAGGTTCTTGGCCACGCCGACGCTCGGGAGATCCAGCGTGACGCCGACGTGCGTTGCCAGGCCGGCTTCGCGGAAGTGGATGCGACCGCTCCCGTCGAAGAAGGCGAGATCCGGCTCGACGGTGAGTTCGCGAAAGCCCGCGAGGATCGCCCCGCCCTCGCGGAACGAGAGGAGGCCCGGAATGTAGGGAATCTCCGTCGGGGCGACGGCGTGGACGCGTTCGATGACTTCGCCGTCCTGCATCGCCACGAGGGCGCTGACGGCCCGATTGTCGTCGAGAAACGCCTGGTCGACGCCGACGACGATCGCTGGCTCCTCTCCGTCGGGTGCTCGGCTCTCGTCCAGTCGCTGCTGGCCCCGTTCTCGCTGGGAGCAGACGGCCTCGGTATCGACTGGCAGGTCGTCACGAAAGACCGCTGTTCCGGCGATGTCTCGCTGAAGTCCTTCCATATCCTCGCGGGAGGGCGAGGCGTCGGGAGCGAATTCGGGCCGAACGGGCTCCATTAGAAGGGACCGCGACCGCCAGGGCCACCGGGACCGCCTGGCCCACCGGGACCGCGACCGGCACCGAGTTGGATCTGCGACGGGCGGCGGAGTTTGTCCTTGACGCGCTGGCCGTACACCAGGCCGATGACGAGCCCGGAGAGGTGTGCCGCGTGCGCGATGTTCCCGCCCATGATCGAGGTGGGCGTGAGGAACCCGAACAGGTCGAGCGCCGCGAACCCGAAGGTCAGCACCCACAGCGGCACCGGCAGCAGGAACCAGAGGTACACCTTGAGGTTCGGCGCCAGGATGGTGAGCACGCCGAGGATGCCCATGATGGCACCACTGGCACCGAGGACGCCCGCCCCGCCGGTTCCGAGCGCCATCCCGGTTGCCACCTGTGCGACGCCAGCGACTGCGCCGGTGACGATGAACAGCGCCGCGAACTTCTTCGATCCGATCTGGCGTTCCAGCACGGGACCGAAGAAGTACAGCACGATGCTGTTCCCGGCGATGTGGAACAGGCCCGTCGGTGCGTGCGAGAACACCGACGTGAACCATGGGTAGACGTACAGGATGTTCTCCTGACTGAGCACGAACAGCGATCCGAACAGTCCCGGCGACTGCAGGACGTAGAGGACGATCATCTCCAGCAGGAAGAAAATCCACATGATCCCGAGGAAGGTGTAGCTCATGTTCCCCCGGAAGTAGCCGAAGAAACTCCCCGGGCCGGTATCGATGCCGAGCTTCCTGGCTACCCGTTCGCTCTTCGACCCGCTCGTCCGACCGCCGCTGTTCACCGAATCGTCGAAGCCGCTGTCGAAGACGGCCTTTGGGTCGTCCCAATTGTCCAGTCCCGGACAGCTGTGATTCTCCGGGAGCCGGTGGTTCCCACAGAACGTCCCACCGCAGTGTCGACACTGGTACGGCATGTTTTCCGTTTTGCCGCACTCGTCACACTTCGCCATTAAAGAGGGGTAGGGGACCGCCCCAGAAATGTCTTCCCCACCACCTTTTTACTCGTCGGGTGCGCTTCGCGCACCGCTCCTCGCAAAAACGTGGGCGAAAAAGGCCGACGGCTCGGCCACTGGCCTCGCCGCCGGAGAAACGCCTTCGCTTCGCTCGGCGTATGCTCGTGTTCTCCGCAGTTGCTCAGTGGCCAGAAGCACTGAACAGCTTACCGCTCAATTTCGTCCTTAGCCGGTGGAGTGGTTTGCAGACGAGCATCCGCGAACAGAGTGAGCGGTTCACCGCCGGAGCGGGCGGAGCCCGCGGAGGCGGCTTTTTAGCGTAGCTTTTTGCGGCGAGTGGTGCCCGCAGGCCGGAGGCCGAGGACACCCGAGCCGGAAAAAGGTACAGCGAGGGAATTTTGCTCCTGGGACGCTCACGGTGATGTGTGAAGGAGTACGAGCGCAAACAGCTCATCGAGCGCATCGACAAGGAGGGTGCGACGGTGGGCGCGGACATCCCGGAATCCATCGACGTCCAGGGCAAGGAGATCGACCTCCGGGAGTTCGTCTTCGAGATCAAGCGGCGCGACACGGTGCCGTCCGGCGAGCGCGACCGCGTCGAACAGGCCAAGAAGAACCTCCGACGCGAGCGCCTGCAGCGCCGCCAGCGGATCGAGGACGGCGACATCACCTTCGCGGAAGGCGAGGAGATCGCGACGGCGATCATCGGCATCGATCGCGCGCTGAACGCACTGAACAATCTCGGTCCGACCGACCTGGAGCGCGAACAGCAGGCCCAGCAGGCCGCCGACCGCAAGCGCTGGATGAAGTTCCTCAAGAAGGCGCTCGGGAACGAGGACAGCGAGAGCGGTATCGGAACCGGCCGGGGTCGCTGACAGCGAGAGCCAGACAGATGACTGCACGCTACGTCCACCGCCGAACGGCGAGCACAGGTGTACCATGAGTCGTAACGAGGAGATCGCCGGCCTGCTCGAGGAGTTCGCCGACCTCCTCGAGGCCCAGGACGTCGAGTACAAACCCCGAGCCTACCGGCGAGCCGCCGAGAACATTCGTGGCTCTCCTGCGGACATCGAAGGGCTCGCGACGGACGGCACCGCCGCCGTCAAGGACATCGAGGGCGTCGGCGACGCCATCGCCTCGAAGGTCGTCGAGTACGTCGAGACCGGCGAGATCGAGGAACTGGAGGAACTGCGAGCGGAGCTTCCCGTCGACATGGGGGCGTTGACCAGCGTCGAGGGTGTCGGCCCCAAGACCGTCGGGACGCTCTATCACGAACTCGGCGTCGAGACGCTCGAAGACCTCGAGACGGCTGCACGAGCGGGCGAGATTCAGGAGGTCAAGGGATTCGGTCCCAAAACCGAACAAAACATCCTCGACAACATCGAGTTCGCCCGGCAGGCCCACGACCGGGAACTGCTCGGCGAGGCACGCCCCTACGGCGACCGCGTCCGCGATTACCTGGCCGACGTGCCGGCGGCCGACGAGGTCGAACTCGCCGGTTCGATCCGGCGCTGGCGACCCACCATCGGGGACGTCGACGTGCTCGTCGGGACGGACGACGCCGAGGCGGTGATCGACGCGTTCACCGACTGGCCACAGGCCGATACGATCATCGAGGCCGGGACGAGCAAAGCCAGTCTGCGCGCCGACGGGTTCCAGGTCGACCTCCGCGTGGTCGTCCCCGAGGAGTTCGGGGCCGCGCTCCAGTACTTCACGGGCAGCAAAGACCACAACGTCACGCTGCGCAACCGCGCCATCGACCGCGATCTGAAGGTCAACGAGTACGGGGTCTTTGACGTGAGCGAGGTCGACGACGACGCCGACCAGCGGGCCGGCGAGCGCGTCGCCGGCGAAACCGAGGAAGGGATGTACGAAGCCGTCGGTCTTCCCTGGATTCCCCCCGAGATGCGCGAGGATCGCGGGGAGATCGACGCCGCTGCCGAGGGTGCGATTCCGGACCTCCTCACTGAAGCCGAGATTCGCGGCGACCTCCACACCCACACGGAGTGGTCGGACGGCCAGAACACGATCCGGGAGATGGCCGCAGGCGCGGCCGAGAAGGGATACGACTACCTCGCCGTGACGGACCACGCCACTGGCCCCGGAATGGTCGGCGGCGTCGGCCTCTCGGACGCGGAACTGTCCGACCAGATCGAGGAAATTCGGGCCGTCGACGACGACGTCGAGATCGATCTACTGGCGGGCGTGGAAGCCAACATCGGTGCGGACGGGTCGATCTCCGTGGGAGACGGCGTCCTCGCGGAACTGGACGTGGTCGTCGCATCGCCTCACGTCAGTCTCGACGGTGACGGCACGGATCGGCTGGTGACGGCCATCGAGCATCCCGAGGTGGACGTCATCGGTCACCCGACGGGGCGACTGTTGAACCAGCGCAGCGGGATCGATATCGACGTCGAACGCGTAGCCGAGGCCGCTGCGGATCACGGCGTCGCACTGGAGATCAACAGCGACCCCCGGCGGCTGGACCTCGACGGCGGGGCAGTCAAAGCCGCCCTCGACGCGGGTGCGCCGATCGCTATCGATACCGACGCCCACCAGCCGGGCACGCTCTCGTACGTCCGGTACGGCGTTCACACGGCTCGACGCGGGTGGGCCGAGGCTGACGACGTGGTGAACACTCGTGACGTGGCGGGACTGGAAGCGTTCCTGCAATCGTGATGGGTGACGAGCGGATGACCGGTGACGATCCGCCAGTTCGTGCCCCGGACCGTCTCCTGCTCGACGTGATGCTCGGGAAACTGGCGCGGTACCTGCGGATGTGTGGCTACGACGCCGCGTACGCGCTGGATCGTGACGAAGAGGCGGACGACCGGCTGTTGGCGATGGCCCGAACTGAAGGGCGAACGTTGGTGACCCGGGACAGAGGACTAGCGAATCGGATGAGCGACTCCGTGCTGCTGACGGCGCGCGACATCGAAGACCAGTTACGAGAACTTCGCGACGCCGGCTTCCACCTGGAACTGACTGACCGACCAGCACGCTGTGGCCAGTGTAACGGGGTCGTCGAGCAGGTCGCTGCCGGGGAGTCGACGCCGGGCTACGCGCCAGACACCTCGGAGACCGCTATCTGGCGGTGCGTCGACTGCGGGCAGTACTTCTGGAAGGGCAGTCACTGGGACGACGTGGGCGAGACGCTCGGCCAACTGTAAACTCCCAGGCTGTCACCGCGATTCGATCCTTGCCCCGCGCTCGCCGACGAGTCGCGAGACGTAGGGTCTGTCGAGACTCCTCACTCGAACTCCGGTTCGCGGTCCTCGACGAACGCTGCCATCCCTTCTCGCTGGTCGTGAGTGCCGAAGAGACCGCTCCACAGTCGCTGTTCGTACTGGAGGCCGTCTTCCAGGTCCATCCGCTGGGTCTGGTTGAGCGCTTCCTTGGCAGCCTGGAGGGCGAACGCCGGTTTCTCGGCGAGGTCTTCGGCCATCTCCTGGACGAACTCGTCCAGTTGGTCGTGGGCGACGACGTCACCGACGAGGCCGTACTGGTCCGCGTCCTGGGCGTCGACCCGCTCGGCGAAGAAGATGAGCCGGCGCGCGAGCTCGTCGCCGACGAGGCGGGCGAGCCGCTGAGTTCCGCCCCACCCGGGGACGATGCCCAGATCGACCTCGGTCTGGCCGAGGACGGCCCGCTCGCTGGCGACGCGGAGATCGGCTGCCAGCGCGAGCTCACAGCCGCCGCCGAACGCGTAGCCGTTGACCGCAGCGATGACCGGCGCGGGGAACGTCTCGACGCGGTTCATCACCTCGTGCCCGAGTCGGGCGTACTCCTGTGCTTCCGGCACGGTGAGGTCTTGCATGTGGCCGATGTCTGCGCCGGCGACGAACGCGTCGTCACCGGCACCAGTCACGACGAGCACGCGCGTGTCGCGCTCGGCAGCCTCGTCGAGGGCCTCGTCGAGTGCCACGAGCGTCTCCCGATTCAGGGCGTTCAGTCGGTCCGGACGGTCGACGGTGATCGTGGTGATACCCGCGTCGTGGTCGAAGGAGACTGTGTCCCAGTCCATGTCGGTGACTGCGACGAGCGAGGGGATAAACGCTGGCCTGCGTGTCGGTGGCCCGATGGAACTGTCGCGGGTGACGTTGCCGGTTCCTTCCCTCGCGACGTGACTGCGGGGCCGACTGTCACGCCTGGTGTGATTCAGAACACCGAAATACGTGCTTGTTGTACCTCGGACCGATGACCCTCTCGGATGAGGCCCGTGAGCGGCTCGAGGACATCGTCGCCCTCCAGCCGACGAAAAACGCGGAACTACAGGACCGGTGGGGACTCGACAGCGGGAGCGACGTCCACCAGTACCTCGAATCGGAGCTCAAGGAGTACTACTACCGCGACGAGAACAGCCTCATCTGTGCCACCGAGGAGGCTGCCGCGCTCGTCGGCGCGAAATCGGAAACCGAGGAAGGCAAACGCATCGTTCGGCTTCCAGACCTCCAGGCGGCGATCCTCGACGTGCTCGCCGGTCCGGACGACGATCCCGAAAGCGTCGTTTCCGTCCTGCACTCGCTGCAGGACGCCGGCCTCGAACCTGACGTGGACGACGTCCGGTCCGGCCTCCGAAGCCTCTCCGACAAGGGCCTCTGTGAACGCGTCCAGCGCACCGTCCCGACCTTCCGCCTCGCTGTGTCGCGCGAGGACCTCGCTGTCGAGGAACTCGACTGACTGCAGCTCCGAGAGTCCTGGCAACTGCATTTTTGTTCTGAGAGTTACAACAATCTGGTATGCGCGAAATTCCCATCAGAGCGCTCGGCACGTTGGGAATCCTCGGCATCGTCGGCGTCTGGACGAACGAGCCGGCGCTGTTCGCACTGTTTGCGCTCTTTGCCCTGTTCGCTTCGGACCGCACGATCGAACTGCCAACGCCGACGTGAGAACTCTCGCTCACTCCTCCAGCATCGGTCGCTCGCGGCGGCGTTGTCGGTCGAGCAGCCGTTTGATCGCCTTTCCTGGGCCGCCCTCGATCGGCCAGCCGCGCTGACGCCAGGTCGGCGGCTCGGGTTCCCATGCGGAACAGGACCCGGAACACTCGGCCGCAGTCGGATGACAGCCTTTCGATCCACACCACGGGAGCACGTCACCGTCCGCCGTCGCGAGCTCGAAGTGACGGCAGTCCGGTCGCATGGTGTCGGCGTAGGCGCGCCACCCGCGCTCGTAGGCTCGCTCGGCGATTTCGAGTCGCTTGTCGGTTTTCCACTCGGGGTCGGCGTACTCGAAGCGGGCCGCGGAGGCGTCGTGGGCCGCGCCGGACGGCCGCTCGGTGATGCGCGTCCCGGGGTCCTCGACGGCGAGCGTCCGCGGATTCCACGCCACCTCGGCCGCCGAGCGCTCCGCGTCGACGGTCAGGATGCCCGCCTCGACGGGGATGTCCTCTAACAGCGCGGGCTCGACGGTCGACCCCGTAGCAGTCGTGGCGACCCACACCTCGTCGGCGAGCGCGAGCGCTACGTCGCGTTCGAGTTGCGGCGCGAGGTTTCGCGCGGCACTGGCGTCGAGGTCCGGCTTGTTCTCGATGGCGACGATCCGCTCGATCCAGTCCGGATAGCGCCACTTCCGACGGAGTTCGATCCGGCCGTTGGCGCCGCGCCGCGTCTCGACGATGCCGCGGTCGCTCGCTCGGTGGATCGCTTCTCGAACGTATCGCCACGGGTAGCCAGGGGACGGGAGCGCGTCGCGGTACCACTCCCAGTCGGCGGGCGCGTGCCGGACGACGTCGAGAAGGTCCGAATCCAGTGCGTCGGCGCCGAAGTTGGCGCGCTGCCGGAGCGCGTCACGGTCGGCTTCGATGACGATGGTGTCCCAGCGGCGGCGCTTGATGCCGAGTTGGCGGGCGACGATGGTCGTAGTGCCCGAGTCGAGCGACCCCACTGGGGGCCACTCGCGCTCTGCCCACTGGCAGACCTGCAACTCGAAGGTGAACTCGCTTTCCGCCGGGGACGATCGAGTCACGTGTGGACCTGGAGCGCCCGGGTTGTAACGTTTTCCGGCGCGGTCGCTGGTGACCGCGGGCGGTCACGCCACGAGTCGACGGTCCGAGCAGCTAGAATTCGGTTTCCTCGTCGATGAACTCGTGGGCCTGCTCCAGGATGGCGCGGGGGCCCTCCTGCGTGACCGTGTTGATAGCTTGTTCGTAGTCGCGCCACTGCATGTCGCGGTGTTCGTTCGAGAGTTCGGCGCTCGCCTCGAACGACTTGGCGATGAACAGGTGGACTGTCTTGTGGATCGTGTTCCCGTTGGCTTCGAACACGTAGTCGTAGTCTTCACGGAAGCCGTCAATGAGCCGGAAATCGCTGATTCCGGCCTCCTCTTTCACTTCGCGGATGGCGGTCTGCTGCAGTTCCTCGTCGCCCTCGACGCCGCCCTTGGGAAATTCCCAATCACCGGGTCGGCTCTTGAGCAGGAGGTACTCGCGTCGGCCACGCGTATCGCGAAAGAGGATGGCTCCCGCGCTCGTGGCCTCTATCATTATCCCAATCTATTCGCGGGTTACTTAAGAGAATGTCGGAGGCCACCGTAGGCCTGTGGTCGGCAAAAGAATCCTTTTTGCCGACGGGCGTTCTCGGTCGTGGTAGATGCCGTTCGTCACCAAGCTCACGCTCAAAAGCGGCGATCGCCACCGCCTCGACGACGTGGTCGACACGATCAAGGAGAGCGCCGCACGCAAGGGCGTCGAACTGAAAGGGCCACATCCGCACCCGCCCGAGGAGAAGAACGTTCCCCAGCTCAAGGGACTGGTCGACGAACACGCGCAGTTCGACTCCTGGAACTACACCGTCTACACCCGAACGATCGAGATCGTCGGCCACGACGAGTTCGCCCGCTCGGTCGCCGGCCGCGAGTTCCCCGACGGCGTCCACGTCTCCGCCGAGATCGAACAGCAGCGCCAGATGAACTGA
>SDGW01000961.1_pt1 | contig 11964 bp, 12 predicted proteins | sample 2873831 | NCBI WGS metagenome assembly SDGW01 (sample SAMN08132700, study PRJNA421101) | hypersaline lake metagenome | isolation source: celular fraction 0.22 microns magnesium sulfate-rich crust from ephemeral... | place: Spain: Penahueca Lagoon, Toledo | collected 2011-07
GAAAAATATCTCCCCTCATTAAAATGTATGGGTGTAGAGTGTCGACAATTTTTTCACGACCAGCGTTGTAGGCTCACAATGTCAACCCCAGGTTGCAGAACTCGTCGTCCTGAGAGGGGCTAACATGGATTCTGTAACTCGATTGCGCGACTTCGTGGTCGCACGGGTAGGGGTTGACATGAAAGGCCAAGGGCCTCACTGCGAAAGCAGTGGGAGTCAGTGCCGCTCAGCTTTCGCGTGACTAATTCACACATAGAATCATCCTTCATAAAGACCTGCAGATGTCCGACTCTACCTCGAGAACCGGACAGTGCTACGCGAGAAAAGGAATTATCACAGTGAGCACATTGGGCCTTTACACTGTTCGGTAACCACGGCCAGAAGACGATTGTTTCAAATACTCGTATGAAACTAAAACGGCCAGAGCTGCTAGAATTGGAAGCCAACCTACGTCGATGACTCCAATCATATTGGCCATCCAAATCCACCCAAATAGGTAAAAACAGACACCTATCCACCACAGCATTCTGTAGGCTGCAAACACAGAAATAACGCTCAGAAAGACCATCACAAGCATCCATTCGAGTTGGATTAGGCTTAAGACATTGAGACCATTTGCAGATGATTCAGTGGGAGATCGTTCTATAGCGTTCAAAACAGTACGCATCACTAGGTCAAGAACTGCTATAACAACTCCCTCAAAAATACTAATAGCAATTTCGACGATTGCTTCCAAAGGACCTGAAACAGATCGATTTCGAGAGCCCATGTATAAGAAATGATTAGAGTTGTTATTCAGTTTTTCCTACTAAATCTACATAAACCTAAGTGAATTTGACAACTTAACTCTCCCAAATCGTTGTCCGAATTTTACACCAGGAAGCGGACACAGGTAGTTGACAACGAGCGTCTAAGTTGCTGAAAGGGGTTTTGCTTGGAACAGAGTATCTTACCACACGTCGGAGATATTGGGGATTTTCGGGAGCGTGATATCGAAATCGAAGTTAAGATTGAAATCTAGTAATCCTTCTAGGAATCCTTCGGAGTCAGTGGGGCCTACCGCCGACCCTCCATTGCTGTCTTCTTGTTGAACAATCTCCCTAATTTCCTCATACGAATAATCGAGATCTGCATCATACTCTAGAGCTTGCGATTTTGTGTGAAGATCATCAACTTGCTCATAAATGAATTGTATCTTATTCTGAGTAACAGCATCACTGTATATTGTTCCTCGAATCGCCCAGTGTATTTCACTCATAGCCAAAGCTACGCAGCCTCGGCAACCGTGCCGAGCGAATCTCAAGAAAGTCTTATTTGCGACGAATCTGGTGCCCTTAAATGCGATTTTGTAGGGTGCTCCGATTGACCATAGCCCAATCTCAACCCCAAAAGCAATGGCAGCAAAAAGGAAGTCTTTCACCTGTTCTGAACTCGGATTCGGCGTCTCAACTTTACAAGCAGCATCACAGAGATTATTGAAACTCCCCAGTAGGGGTAGATAACTAGTTAGTTTGTCGACTCTCTGGCCACTGCGTTCAAGAGTCGACTCCTCAACAACTGTCGTAATATTGTATTCATTTAGTGTCCTAACACCGAATCGAAGGCGGCGGATAAAATCATCAACAGTAGCACCTCCTTCTCTAACTGAATTCATCACTTCCGCAGAGATAGTTTTCTGAGCTTCACACAGTGCATTTGCACAGCTCGTGACTGCTTCACTACGTCTCTCTTCGGAATCAGGAAGTGACTCAAAAAATTCAGTCGCAATAGTTTCTAACAGATCAGGTTCGTCCTGCTGGACATAAAGGGAATTCATCGGAAGAACCGCCAAGCTACCAGCTGTTTGCATATATTGACGTCTTCTCATACTAATTTGCACATACCACTACTCAAGACAGACATTAAAAACTAGTCACATCTCAGTAAAGTAAAACGAACGGCTTCAGAATCATCTATAGATATTTCCAATCCCCTTCACCAGCCACACCACTGCGGACAGGACTCGGACAGCCACACCAGTTCTTTCGGCACTTCGACCGTAACGACAACTGTAGTCGGCATCCGCGGCACTGCCTCCCACTCGGACACCAGCTGCGCCTCTTAGTCGTTGTCGACATCGACGTCGGCCCAGTCGTTCATAGGTCCCTCTTGGTCGCTCTCGCGATGGCGCCCAGGACGGCGCCGGCGACGAGCCCGCCGAGTAGATACTGCGGCTCGCGACGAATCTCCGTGAGGATATCTTGACCCGACGCCGGCGCCGGCCGCTCGGACCGGACCGCGGCCCACGCGACCGCGGCGGCGCCGCCGACGAGCTCGCGACGGCCGCTGTAGACGGCGGCGAACCCGAGCCCGACACCGACACCGAAGGCGTGGCTCTCACCGGTCGTGTTCGCGAACTCCTGGAGGTGTTCGGTGCGGGTCATCGTTCTACGGGCACGGTCTCGGCGGCCGCCTCGATCACGCGCTCGACCTTCGAGCGCAGGCCGAGAAACTCCCGCTCGAAGTTGGTATCTTGCGACAGCGCCTGTCGCTTCGCGCGCTCTTGGGTGTACCACTCGGCCATGGTGCCCTCCTCGATGCGCTGTTCGTCGTCGTGGCGGGCCATCAGCCCATCCGCCTACTGCGTTGCATCGGTACGGCGGAGTGGAAAGTCAACCGGGACAAGCCAAGTACAATTAGGGATTATACCAGTACTCTGTACTAACACATTAGCGGGGAGCATACGCCGAGCGAAGCGAGGCGTTTCTCCAGACGCGAGCGTAGCGAGCGTCCGGCCCTTTTTCCCCAAGTTTTTGGAGGGCAGGGCTCCCCGCAGCGAGCCGGAGGCTCGCGAGGAAGCCCTGCCCTCTAAAAAGTGGTAGTGGGACCGCCGAGATTCGAACTCAGGTCCGACGGACCCCATCCGCCGAGGATACCGCTACCCCACGGTCCCGCGTTTTGGACGAGGAGGGTTCGTTAATTAAGGGTGTCGTTTCGGGGGCGCCATGAGTCAGACCAGCACCCGCTCCAGTTCGGCCACCGTCCCCGACTCCGCGTCGGGGTCGCCGACCAGCGTCCCGAGCGCGACGGCCGACCCGTCGGGCGTGAAGACGCCGAGCAGTTCGCCTTGCTCGGGAGCGGCATCACCGACCACAGCGTCCTGGGCCTCGATAACGCCGGGCGCGTACACCGGCGCGCCGTCGGCGATGGCCTCGGCCGCACTCGGCGCGACGACGAGCCGGGGCAGATGCGCCAGCGCTTCCTCGGCGGGCTGGACGAACTCGCGGAGGTCGCCCTCGTCGCCGTCCTCGGCGAAGGCCAGCGCGTCGACGAGGTCGTGCATCGAGACGAGCGAGCGGTCGTCGAACTGCCCCGTCGCCGTCCGCCGCAGGTCGCCCATGTGCGCACCGGTACCGAGCGCCAGCCCGATGTCGTGACAGAGCTTCCGGATGTACGTGCCCGAGGCACAGCGCACGCGCAGGAGGGCGCGGCGCTCGTCCTGTTCCAGCACGTCGAGGTCGTGAATCCGGCGGGTCCGGAGCTGGCGCTTGACCGCGCTCTTTCGGGGTGGCTTCTGGTAGATGTCGCCCTCGAACTCGCTCACCACGCTGTCGAAGTCCGGCGGCGCGGTGTCGTGCAGTTCCAGCACCGCGACGTACTCCTTGACGGCGTCGTCGAAGATGCGCGCGGCGCGGGCGGCGTCACCGAGCAGGATGGGGAGACACCCGGTGACCTTGGGGTCTAAGGTCCCACCGTGGGCGACGCGGTCCTGGCCGGTGGCGTCGCGGACCCACGCGGCGACCTGGTGGGCCGACGGGCCGGGCGGTTTGTCGAGGTTGACGACGCCGAATTCGAGCAGGGCGTCGACGCTGCGCTCCGCGGGCGGGGCCCGAACCATCAGAACTCGTAGCGGATGCCCTCGACCGGGGTCTGGCCCTCGTCGACGTCGGCGTCGTAGGAGTCGACGGCGTGGAGCGCGATGCTCAGGGTCCCCTGGGGGTCCCAGCGGGCGGTGTTGATAGCGAGGTCGTAGATAGAGAGGTCGTCGAACTCGATGTCGTAGTACTCGGCGTAGCGCTGGGCCTCGCTCCGGCTTCGCTCCTCGGTCTCGGTGCGGGCCTGCTCGAAGGGCTTGTTCTCCCGCTGGGCGATGCGGTCGGCGCGTGCGTCCAGCGGCGCGGTGAGCCAGAGCTTCATGTCGGCGTGCTCGCCGGCCATCCACCCCGCGAGCCGGGACTCCAGGACGAGGTCGTCCCGCTCGGCGGCGATGTCACGCAGCCGCCGGTCGAGGTCGCGGTCTATCTGGTCGTCCTCCTCGGCTGCCTTGTTCAGCTCCAGGGGCGTCATGTCCCGCTCCTCGGCCAGCGAACGGAAGATGTCACCGCCGGAGACGTGCTCGTAGTCCAGCGCGTCCGCCAGGTTCCCGGCGAGTGTGCTCTTCCCGCTGCCCGCGGGGCCGGAGACGGTAATCAACATGGTGGTTCTCCGAGGCTACCGATAAAAGGAGTTGTGTCTTGCAGCCGAACTAGAACGACGGTCGGTCAGCTATCCAGTCGCGGTGATTGAGTACAGCCAGAAAGCCCCGGCTGTCATCGGAAGCGAAGCTTCCGATTGCCCGCGAAAGTCGTCCGAAAGACCGCAGAGCGGTCTTTCGTGATCACGGGAGAGTTGCGCTCTCCCGGACGACTTCGCTCTCGCCCTGGCTAAACTCGGGGGCCTCGCTGTCGTCCGAAAATCGAAGATTTTCGTGATGACGAAAGGCGCGCAGCGCCTTTCGAACCACGCGCGCTCGCTACGCTCGCTGCTAGCCTCATCCGCCTTCGTTTAGCCAGCCGCCGGGAGACCACAGGCCTCCCGAGCGGTCGGGGGCTTTCTGGCTGTTCGCAACGGCGGCCACGTGTGCTGCTAGCGGGGCTTTCTGGCTGTTCGCAACGGCGGCCACGTGTGCTGCTAGCGGGGCTTTCTGGCTGTTCTCACGTGGAGTGCAGCAGTCAGAAATCGCGGCGACGAAGAAACAGGAACTCGCCGTCTTAGCTCGCGGTGGGCGTGGTCTGGACGTTCAGGGCCTTCCGGATGACCTGCGTGAAGGACAGCGAGCACAGGAAGTACCAGACAATCCAGGCCTGCATCGGGCCGACGACCCCCTCCCGCCAGCTGGCCACCTCCCCGAAGATGGGGAGCGTGATGACGGGTGCCTGGATGCTCAGCCCGGGGCCGAAGACCATCCAGTAGATCCACAGGAAGACGGGGATGTTGATGAGCATGATCCAGACCATCGGGCGGAACTGCTGTTTGAACATCCCGAGCTGGTCGGTCATGAGCTCCATCTGCTCCTGTTCGATGCGTTCGAGCGCCTCCTCGTCGTCGCGCTCTTTGGCCTTCTTGCGGCGCTCCTTGATCTCCTCCATCTTCTCCTGGTGGTCGCCCATCCCGGACATATCCATCATCTGGTCCTGCAGGATAGAGGAGGTCGCCCCCGTGAAGACGGCCAACACGAGGATGAGGACGTAAAAGGGGAGCACCTCGGCCAGCGGGCCGAGCGCGATGTCGATGGTCCCGCCGATGGCGTTCCGGATGGAGTTGATGGAGTAGCCGGCGAACAGACCCACGGTACCGAGGGCGGCCAGTTTGTCCCACTGGCTCCACCCCTCGTCGTCGTCCGCCTCGGGCTCGGCGTCGGCCTCTTCGAGTGCCTCGCGGACGGCCTCGGGGTCTTCGATGACGAACCCCTCGCCGTCGGCGTCGACGAGCAGGCCGGACTCGATGAGTCGGCCCCACTCGCCGCTGGTGATGTCGTCGCTGACGTCGCTCCAGGTGACGGTCCCCTGCTCCTCGGCGACGGTCAGCACCTCGCCGAGCGCGTCGGTCATCGCTTCGCCGTCGTCGGCGAGTCGCTCTACTTTCGGCGCGGTTCGTGCCATTGTGGGACTGAAAGCAGCGACGACTTATGAACGTTTATTCTGCGTGCGCGGCGACTGCCTCGTCGATGTCGGCCCAGACCTCGTCGGGGGTCTGTTCGCCGTCGATGGCGACGAAGCCGTCGTGGTCCTCGTAGTGGTCGATGACGGGCGCGGTGTTGTCCTCGAAGACGTCGAGGCGGTTGCGCACGGACTCCTCGTTGTCGTCCTCGCGCTGGATGAGCTCGCCGCCACACTCGTCACAGACACCGTCTTCCTCGGGCTGGTTGAACTCGACGTGGTAGTTGGCGCCACAGTCGTCACAGACCCGGCGGCCGGTGAGTCGGTCGACGAGCTCCTCGCGGGAGACGGAAAGCGAGAGGATAACGTCGAGGTCGGTCATCCCTTCGAGTTCCTCGGCCTGCTCCAGGTTTCGGGGATAGCCGTCGAGCACGAACCCGTCGGCGGCGTTGAGCGCCTCGTCGACGATGGCGTTGACGACGGCGTCGGGGACGAGGTCGCCCGCCTCCATGTACGCACGGGGCGTGTCGTACTCCGTGTCCATGTCGGAGATGTCCATGTCCTTGTTCGCCCGGAGCGCGTCGCCGGTCGTGACGTGTTCGACGTCGTACTCGTCGGCGATGTTCGCGCTCTGTGTCCCTTTGCCTGCTCCCGGCGGACCGAGAATCAGGAGTCGTGGCTGCGACATGGTCGCGAGTTCCGGCGGCGAGGTTAAAGGGTTGTCCAAACGGCGCCGACTGGCGGCGGGGGAGATTCAACCAAATCGGTAAATCCGACCGCGCCGTCCACCCGATATGCTCGAACCCGGCGACCCGGCCCCGGAGATCAGCGCACAGAACCAGTACGGCGAGACGGTCACCCCGGACTTCGACGAGCCCACGGTCGTCTACTTCTACCCCGAAGATTTCACCGAGGGCTGTACCATCGAGGCCCGTGACTTCCAGGAGACGATGCCGAAGTTCCGCGAGGGCGGCATCTCGGTGTACGGCGTCTCGATGGACTCCGTCGAGAGCCACGACGAGTTCGCCGAGGAGATGGGCGTCCTCTACGACCTGCTGGCCGACCCCGACGGGACGGTGGGCGATGCCTTCGACCTGGACACGACCAGTGGGCGCGTCGACCGGTACACGTTCGTGCTGGCCGACGGCGAGGTCAAGCGGGTGTACGACCCCGACCGCTACGACCCCGACGGCCACGCCGAAGAAGTGCTGGTGGAGACGCGCAACGAGTTCGTCCAGGGCGGGTAATCTTTCGCAGGCGACCCAGAAACACGGTCTCAGGTGGACATGGACTGTCCGATTACGACACCATGTCCGATTTTGCTCACATAGCTGAAAATCGGAAAATTATAAAAATATAGAACCTGTAGTATCTGTTGGTACCAATCATCCGCGGGAGGTGGCCGATTTCACTTCCCGTTGCTGCTACTCGGTTAGATGCGTCTCTGGATTGCAATGGCGCCACCTTTTTATTCATATCGACGCACTGCGCAATTGGTGGCGAGAGCCACCTCCCTGCGAGATGATTGGTACCATCTTTGCAGGCTGTACCGTTGCGGGTGCGATGATGTGGACGGTGACAACCGTCCTTCGGCTTGCGCTCATCGTCGTACTTGTGGTGCAGTTGAAGCGGGAGTAGCCGGCAACGGCACTTCCTACGACTAAGCACGGGGGCGGGTATGTTCCGCCTCCCGTCAGTGATGGTCCATGTGCGATTAGGTTTCGCACCCAATCATCTCGCGGGGCCCATTCATCTGTCAGTGATAGGCAAGCGCCAGTACCAGGCACAATCCCGTTCTTACGCTCAGAATACCTGCGCGCCGCGGCCGATACGACTCTGATACGCACGCGCGTCCACACCGTGCTCGCCGAAGGAGTCGAGCATGGCGCTCGCAATCGCGCGCTGGGAGCCCTCGTAACACGCGGCGATGACCGTCGGCCCGGCGCCCGAAATGGTCACGCCCGTCGCGCCAGCCTCCAGCGCCGCCTCGCGGACCGACTCGTAGCCGTCGATGAGCTCCGCGCGTGCCGGCGTCACGACGGTGTCGTGCATCCCCTCACCGACGAGGCCGGGGTCGTCGCGGTGCATCCCCGTCGTCAGGGTGGCGGCGTTGCCGACCGTCTCGACGAGCTGGTCGACGCGGGCGTGTTCGGGGACGACGCGGCGGGCGTCCCGCGTCGAGACGACGATGTCGGGGAGACAGGCGACCAGCGGAATCGACGCGTCGACCTGCCTGACCCCGGCGGACGTGGCGATGGTAAAGCCACCCAGGATAGAGGGCGCGACGTTGTCGTCGTGGGCGTCACCGGAGACGACGGCCTCGCCCTTGGCGGCGATGGGGACCAGTTCCTCGCGGGAGTAGCCGCGGTCGTAGAGTTCGTTCAGCCCGACGGCCGCCGCTGCGGCGCTGGCGGCCGAAGAGCCCAGTCCCGACGCCGGGCGCACGCCCTTGTCTATCTGGATGTGAGCGGGCGCTTCGAGTGCCTCCGCGACGGCCCCGACGGTGTTTTTGTCGGGGTCCTCGGGGATGAACTGGCTGCCCGCGCCGGTCACCTCGATGGTCGTCCGGTCGGCCTTCGAGACGCGGACGACGTCGGCCGGGCGCTCCAGCGCGACGCCGAAGACGTCGAAGCCGCTGCCGAGGTTCGCGCTGGTAGCCGGTGCCCGGACGGTTAGCATGCCTGCGGATTTTCGCAGGGTGGGCAAAAAGGTAGCGGGTCGGCGAGGGCGCTCTCAGGATTGAGAACACGGGCCAAACGCATAAACCCGAGAGACGAATTCCCACAGTAGAGGTATGTACGTCGATGTTACGGGCATACTCGTCGCCGGGAGCGCAGCGGGTGCGCTCGTCAGCGGGGTCCTGGCGGCGGGGGCCTGGCGGGACCGGTCCATGCCGGGGACGGTCCCGTTCGCCTGGCTGATGGTCGCCGCCGTCGGCTGGTGTCTGCTGAACATCGCCTGGCTCACCACGGTGGACCCGGAGGTCGCGACCGTTGTGTTCCTGTTGACGCGACTTACTTCGGGACTCATCGTCGGGCTGTGGGTCGTGTTCGCGCTCACGTACACGGGTCGGGACGCGTGGCTCACACCCGCTCGGCTCGGAGCGCTGTTGCTGGCCCCGTCGCTGTACGGCCTGCTGGCGCTTTCGAACCCGCTCCACGGGCTTGTGACGGCCGACGTGATGCCGGTCACCGAAGCCGGCCTGACGCTGTTCGTCGGCACCACGGGCCTGGTGTACGTGGCCCAGATAGCCGTCCAGGTCGGCTGTATCGCCGCTGGCTACGCGCTGTTCGGGGAGTTCCTGCTCCGGTCGCGGAACCTCTACCGCAAGCAGACGTTCGTCATCCTCACGGCGGGGCTGTTGACCGCCGGCGTCCACGGCCTGTTCGTCCTCGGGGCGACGCCCCATCCCGGCATCGACGTCACGCCGCTGACGTTCGCGCTCAACGGCGTCCTCGTCGGGGTCGCCCTGTTGCGGTACGACTTCGTCTCGGTCACCCCACTGGCCGGCGACCTGCTCGTCGACGAGCTCCCCGACCCCGTGCTCGCGCTCGACACCGAGGACCGTATCATCGATTACAACGCGGCCGCGGCGTCGCTGCTGGGGACCGAGGAGCTGGGTGGCCGCCCCGTCGAGGCGGTCCGCGAGGGGCTGCTCGACGACGTCGAGCGCGACGAGGTGTTCGCAGTAGGTGACCCGCTGTCGTACTACGACCCACAGACCTCCGCCATCACGGACCAGCACGGCGGTGAGCGCGGTCGGCTGGTCGTCCTGCGGGAGGTCACTGGCCAGCAGCGACGTCAGGACCGGCTGGAGGCGCTGCAGGCGGCCACCCGGAAGTTCATCGAGGCCGACCAGCCGGAGACGGTCGCCGAACTGACCGTCCGGTTCGCGACGCGGGTGTTAGACCAGAACGCCGCCGCCGTCTTCCTGGCGACCGACGAGGACACCCTCGAACCTGCGTCCGTCAGCGACATCGTCCGCGAGTCCACGGCGTCGCTCACTATCGGCCCCGAGACGTCGCCGGACCACGAGCTGTGGCAGACCTACGAGAGCGGGGAGCAACGAATCGCCGAGTGTGACGGCTGTGGCGCCCCGATGGAACGGGCGCTGATGGTGCCGATGGGTGACCACGGGGTGCTGGCCATCGCCTCGGCCGACGACAGCTACGCCACCGAGGACCGGCAGTACGCCAGGATACTCGCCCAGACCACACAGGTCGCTCTCGAGCAGCTCCAGCGCCAGCGCGAGCTCCGCGGGAGCCGCAGCTCGGTCAAGCGTCGCAACGAACAGATAGAGTTCTTCAACGGCGTTCTCAGACACTCGCTGCGGAACGCGATGACCGTCGTCGAGGGGCGTGCAGAACACCTGCGCGGGAGCGTCGACGCGGGGGAACACCACCACATCGACAGCATCACCGGGTGGTGTCAGCGCCTCACCGAGATGAGCGACGCCATCAAGGACATCAACGAGACGGTGACCGCAAGCGAGAGCGAACGGCTGGAGGCTATCTCGCTGTCCGCCACAGTCCGGGGGGCCGTCGAGAGCGCGGTCGAGCGGCCCGGCGAGGTCGCCATCGACGTGGCGATAGACGACGAGCGTATCCTCGCGAACCACCTCGCAGAGGAGGTACTCGCGAGCGTCGTCGAGAACGCGGTCGAACACAACACCAGCGACGAGCCCCGCGTCGAAATCGACACCCAGGGCGCCGGCGACTGGGTTCAGGTCCGCGTCGCCGACAACGGCCCGGGCATCAGCGACGAACTGAAGACGACGATGTTCGAACGCTCCATCTCCAACGACCAGACCGCCGGCGGGTTCGGCCTGTACTTCGTCTCGGTGATGATGGACCTCTACGGCGGGAAGGTGTGGTACGAGGACAACGACCCCCGCGGCGCTATCGCCATCCTGGAGTTCCAGCGGGCCGACGGGGAGTCCGATCCGGACACCGGCTCGGCGGCCGCCCCGGCGGGTGTCCCGGCGACCGAAACGCAAACTAAATCCCACGACAACTGAAATCGGGTTGTATGATCGGTGTCGTCGGTGGCGGTGTCGCGGGCCTCGCAGCGGCGTATCGGCTCCAGCAGCGCGGCCACGAGGTCCGCGTCTTCGAGGCGAGCGAGGACCTGGGGGGACTGGCCGCGGTGTACGAGACCGCCGGCGACCCCATCGAGAAGTTCTACCACCACCTCTCGAAATCGGAGGAGACTATCGTCGAACTCGCAGACGAGCTGGGGCTGGGCGAGGACGTCGAGTGGCGCATCGGCGAGAACGGCTACTACGTCGACGGCGTCGTCCACCCGATGGACAAACCCTGGGAGATTCTCTCCTTTCCCCACCTGAGCCTCTACGACAAGTTCCGGCTGGGGATGCTCACGCTCGATATCGACGTCCGCGGCGGCGTGCCGAAGTTCGACACCTACGAGAAACTCGAGGACTTCGAGGACGTCCCCGTCGAACAGTTCGTCCGCGACCACACCACCCAGAACGTCTACGAGACCTTCTTCGACCCGCTGCTGGACGCGAAGTTCGGCTCCCGCAAGGAGGACGTCAGCGCCGCCTGGCTGCTGGGCCGCATCAAGTTCCGCGGCGAGCGGGACATCCTCAACGGCGAGATTCTGGGCTATCTGGACGGGGGCTTCGGGCGCTTGCTGGACGCCCTCGTCGAGGCCGTCGGCCGCGAGAACATCGAGACGGGCACCCGCGTGACCGACGTCCTGACCGAGGACGGCGCGGTGTCGGGACTCACAGCTGAGTCGAACGAAGAGGACGGCGAGACCACACACGACGTCGACGACGTGGTCGTCGCTGCGATGCCCAACGTCCTCGAGGACCTCACCGGCTATCCCTGCGAGATAGAGTTCCAGGGCACGGTGTGTTCGGTCATCAGCATGGACGAGCCCCTGCTGGACACGTACTGGCTCAACATCGCCGACGAGGCGCCCTTCGGCGCGCTCATCGAACATACGAACTTCGTCGAGAAAGAGCGCTACGGCGGCGACCACCTGCTGTATGTCGCCCGCTACATCCAGTCACCCGAGGAGGACGTCTGGCAGCAGGACGACG
>SDGW01000962.1_pt1 | contig 11958 bp, 4 predicted proteins | sample 2873831 | NCBI WGS metagenome assembly SDGW01 (sample SAMN08132700, study PRJNA421101) | hypersaline lake metagenome | isolation source: celular fraction 0.22 microns magnesium sulfate-rich crust from ephemeral... | place: Spain: Penahueca Lagoon, Toledo | collected 2011-07
ACCCTGTTCCGAAGGGAACCGAAGGAACTTATCACCATCTTTAGTCCCTTGTCGAAAAAGGTCAAAAGATATCCTCTCACCTCTGTTTATCGTCCGTCTGGCAGGATACTCACCTTCGGACCAGCATGCAGGAGTGCTGATTTCATACTTTCTCGTATCCGTTTTTCCCGACAAATGTATTTCTGGCTTGCAGTTTTTGGCGGATGCTAGGCCGAGATTTTTCAAATGAACTCGAAAATGGAGAGGTGCGTTGTCCCACTCATCAGGGTCATAATCATAGCCAGTGGTTGTGGACGTACCATCAAATTTCAATACGGGCTTACTTCTCCATGTCCAAATGTATCGTCCAAGTACAATGGCAAGAACAGCACTTATTATTGGAGCGGCGTCAGACAGCAGAGTCTGAAGCAATTGACTAGCCTCAGCCAAATATTCTCCAATTGGAACCATCCATCCTCCATTTTCACCCGTACTAGTAATAGTATTTCATCAACTCATTCCGTGGAGATGAATCCACCCCCCTGGCCTATCGTTGATGGGACCTTTCCCGAATCTAATTTTGACAGGGGAAGGATTGGGTTTCCCTGATGAAGGTCATTGATCGTGGGCATCTATTTCGTATCGTTAGTTGTCACCCCCTGACAACTGATTGAGATCAGCTATTTATCTTCATAATAGGCCTTATCTGAGACGCTGCATTTTTCAACCGGTTGGACTTTTTATAGGCACATGAATCGGCCGACGAAAGGCACCCGCCGTTCGTTCCTTACGGGTATTTCGGGGATTTTCACCTGCTCGATTTTCACCGGAAATATCGAAGCTCAATCAACGAAGGAGGATTTTCCGATAGGACTTCCATTGGAGAAGTTGTGGGAGTTCCAGGTTACAGATAATTTTGGTAATGCTGGTGGATCGATATCTCTTGCCGGAATTCAGCAGGATACAATATACCTTGTCGAATCACGTGATTCCTCGGATCGCATACTGGCTTTCAAGAAGGGCAGCAACGACCCTCTGTGGGAATTATATTATGATGGGTTCCTCTCCTCTCCAACCATCATTGACAACAAATTGTTCGTGTGTCGAGAAAAGGAGTTTCTAGCATACGGAATCGAATCCAAACCAGGTGAACCCAGCTGGGACGTTCAAATCGATGAAGGATATACTTGGGATACGGCATCTGATGATGACACAGTCTGGTTCACAGATTATACTGTAGACAGAATTGGCGACCAAGAGAATACGCTAGAAATCTCATCAGGGACTCTCTATGCCTACACGAAGGATGGGACGCAGAAATGGAGCGTATCACGAGGATTCGGTCATATCTCCGAATATGATGGCACCATCTACGAGACTGCAGAGACATGGAGAAAAGAGTTATCGGAAGAAAGCTATACCCAATTCGGTGGCCAGGCCGTTGTCAGGGACGCTGAATCTGGCAAAATCAAATGGCGCTCTGAAGACCGTGGCATCAAACGCGTCCACCCACCATACAGTCAGGATGTCGTTGTCGCACTGTCTGATGATGGCACGCTTTATGGGTATGATACTTCTTCTGGCAAGCTCAAATGGCAACATGATGCGGGGACAGAGGTCTCTGATATCACGACCGACGAGAAGTATGTTTTTTATGCGGCCGACCAGCGTCTCGTCGCCTATAATCCATCGACAGAAGAAATTGACTGGCGGAAACGGATCCCACCGGCATACGATTTGACCTACAACCAAGAGTTGCTGTATGTCGGCGACCAGAACGGGGACTTCCATGCCTTTGATGCGGCGACGGGTAATCGAGTTTGGAATCATAGTCTAGCAGGAACTGGATTGGGATATGAATGGGTAGTCGATGGGACAGTGTATTGTGTCAGTGGCAGCTGGGTTGCTGCCTTCCAAGGAAAACAGGGGCGGGCACTGAGCAAATTACAAGATCTCAGGAGCAAGTCCACGCTGGGGACCTCCCTGGCTAATGCACTTGGTCGTAAGGAAGCATTAGCTACTGCCGAGAAGGAGATTGAGAATCACAATTATGAGAAAGCATTTGCTGCTCTCAACCGGGCTGAAGGTCTGGGTACTGGCGGTGATGGTGTTATGTGGGCAACTGGCATCGGTACAGCGTACGTTGCGGGGCGTCGAGCAACACCCGAGTACAAGCGCCACCGATTTCAAGAACTCGTCGACGAACTAACCACTGCTTACCCTATCTCCAACGGTGTCCTCAAAGGAACTGGTCCTGACAAACTCATCCAAACAGCTTCGCACGCGGCTGAACAACTCACTGATACTCGTGTCGGCCGCCCAATTACTGCGGGGTGGGTGCGTGGGGACAACTACGATGACTTGCATTCAACCGTTAAAGCCGCGGTTGATGTGGCACCACGCCTTCGAGATGCATCCAGCAATCTAGAGTCAGTCCCTGATGAGCTACAGGAAGAATGGACTACAACTCTAGAGGATGCAATCTCGGCAGAACAATTCGATGTGGTGGCACAGAAACTCGATCAGTTGGACACTGGGATTGAGCTCACAAAAATTCGGGATCAGGTCAACAGTTCTTCATCTTCGATCGACACTGGGAAGATTATCGATTTAGTTGACACACTCCTGGCCCCGGGTATCGAGCCCGATGAATCGGATATTGCGCATTGTGAGGCAGCAGCCTCTGCCATTTCGAACTATCAATCTGCCCGATCTACATTACAAAACTATGACCTGAATGGGGTTCTCGACAAACTGAACGAGTCACTCAAAGCCACCAACAAATCGCAGGAGGCTGCCACCCGGAATCTCAAACGGGTTCACCGTCTTCTCGAAAAGGCTACATTCGTCGAATCGAAGCGCCAAACACTGAATTTCCAGTATATATCGATATCTCCAGAAGAGATGCAGGCACAGCTTCAATATTGTCTCAGTGAGCCCTCACTAGATGAGTTGGAGGAACTAGCAACACTCGTTGAGAACCTGGATGCCGGCGTCTGGCGTCGCGAAAACCTGGAGAAATTCACACCCGTTGAATTCGAACACTTAGTCGCGTCGCTGTTCGAATCTCAGGGATATGAAACTCAAGTTAGCCAGGCAAGCAACGACAAAGGCATCGACGTCATTGCGAAAGGCGAGACAGAAACTCTGGCAATTCAGGTCAAACAGTATTCTCGGGGGAACAAGGTAGGCCGACCGACAGTCCAGCAACTTGCCGGTGCGCGTGATCAGGTGAACGCCAATAAGGGCGTTATCGTTACGTCCTCCAGTTTCACTGAGACCGCTCAGTCAGCCAACCGAAGTTATGGAGCAAATATGGAACTCGTCAACGGCCAGCAGTTGCTTAAAATGCTGACAGAGTCACCGATTAGTCCACCAAGCGGGACGTCTCATAATTACTCACCTGGGGACAGGTCCGGAACTTCCTCACAACGTAGTACAGGCCATCGACAATCCGCTAGCAATTCGACAAAGACGGGGCGTGCCAATCAGGGTGGCTACGGGAATTCAACGGGAGGGTCTGGTGGGTATTCGAGTCAGTTCTGTATGAGTTGCGGTCAAGAATATCGGGGGAGCCTCTACGAAGTCACTGATCCCAAAGGCCAGCCGATGTACGTCTGTGCACGCTGCAAAGAGTTGCTGGAACAATCAGCTGCTTACCAAGCGAAAGCGGAGCAGGAAGCGTATGAAATTCTGGGGGTGAAACCCAGTGCATCACAAGAGGATATCGAGGCTGCGTATCGGGAAAGAGCCAGAGAAGCACATCCGGATACAGGTGGGAGTAAACAGGAATTCCTTGAGGTTCAGGAAGCGTATGAAACACTATCCGAATCTATGAACTCGTGAATCCCATAATGATCCTAGTGCGATATAGGATGGGAGACCCTGCAGTGGAACTGTATTAGATCGTGGTCCACAACACTCCCACGAAGCAGCCAGACACAATCGCTGCGCAGCGGATGAAACTGCGTTCGAACAGCGGTTGCATCGATGTCGATTCTGTTGAAGAGCTATTGGCAGATGCTGTTGCGGATGGGGAATTTGAGAAAACGGAGGACGGCTATCGGGTCCACGAATAGGGATGTATGAAATCCCCCCACGCAGGTGAAATGCAGGCTCCTCTGAAGAACTCACTCCGGTTCGTACGGGTACATCCCCGTATCCAGGCGATACAGGTCTTCGATGGCGTCGAAGACGTCGTAAAACGCGTAGCGATACCTCAGGACCTCCCACTGCATGTAGGGGTCCAGTCGTCGTGGTCCGTCGTCACTCCGGTCTCTTCGTCTCCACCATAGCCGTCGAACTCCGCGAACGTCCCAGTCTCCTGTTGGACGACCTCAACTCGAACCGTCCCCCAGGTGCCACCGTAAATGGTTGCCGTCGTCGATATCGAGTCCCCGCCGTATATGCGCCGGAATCCTTGCTTGATTCTCTGGCACCTGGCTTTCGACGTCGATACGCTTACTGCTCATACCCGAACCTGGTGCTCCCGGGTCAAAGTCTCGTGTGCCATCGCCTACTAAGAGAGGATCTACTGACGCATCGATAATGATGTTAATCTGTATTTTTCTCTGTCCAGTAGTTACTCCGACTCGAGGTTTACTTGTCTGCGTCCTCCTGCCGTGACCGATCTTCGTCAGTGAACCCCCCAGTCGTCCCTTCCTCTCGAGCTTGAGTAACTCGCTCTGAGGCAGAGTCGTAAGCGGCTTCCATCCCTTCACTACTGGCATCCATGCTGAGGGTTCGATCTTTTTCGACGCCGATTTTCTCACCGGTAAGGGCAGCATCCTGATTCGCACCGATGAATAGGAACTCCCACCCATCTTCCTGCCTGGCTTCGACCATCTTTCGAACTGTCGCCGTCGGCGTCTCCGAGGCGTTTTCTTTTCCGTCAGTAAGCACGACGATGATCACGTTATCTGGGACCTCCTCCATGTCGTCGAATCGCGAATCAGCCCGTTCGATCGCAGTGACAATCGCGTCATGGAGTGCGGTCCGCCCGCTCGGTGTGTATGTCGTTTCCGTCAGTTCTGGCGCGTCCTCAATTGGGCGGGCCTGGTACGTAATGTCGACACCCGTATCAAAATCCACGAGCGTCACCGTCGCCTCGCCCTGCTCCGCGCGCTGATCACTCAGAAATGAGTTGAACCCGCCGCGTGTGTCCGCTTCGATCGTTTCCATCGACCCTGACGAATCAAGAACATAGGTCACGTGCGTGTCCATACACTAACAAGTACTGGACGCCCTAAATACCCTCGTGCGTACCCCACCGTAAATCACTCTCGTCCACTAAACTGGCGACACCTGATTGGAAACTGGGTTCCCGGGCCCCCACGGTTCAGAAAGGGCCGACTCAATAGTTAGCAAGGAACCACAGATACATTATCATTGATATAATTTATTCACGCCATGTTAGACATTGATAGTAGGAACTCTTCGCCGACCACGACACCGGATAGCGAGTCGCCACTCTCTCTGTATCAGCGATTGGTGACAAAAGAGCGGGAGAGTGTATCTAACCCATCCATAGTGATACCGTCACTACAACGAGAGTTCTGCTGGAACCGAAAACAGATCACTAAACTGTTCGACTCTCTTCTTCGAGGACTACCCATTGGATCCCTCTTGCTCTGGCATGTCGATGATGAAAACCTCGCGGAGTCAGAAGCAACGTATGAGTTCATCCGCCGTTACGCGAACAGTTCGAAGTTTCCAGCATCGAAGTGGGACAACTCGGACGACCGCAACTACGTCCGAAACACGAGTTCGAAACTCAGCAATGACCGCATCGAAACACCTGTTCAGTTTGCACTCGACGGACAACAGCGCCTCACTGCACTCCTAATTGGCCTTTCTGGCCGCTATTACAAACACAAGTCGAACCACATGTACCGAAATTGGGACTCCTATACCCCGATGCGGTTGTGCCTTGACCTCCTATCCGACCCATCCGCTGATCATGAACCCCAGGAGAACCATTACCAGTTCAAATTCCGTAACCAAAGCTACAGTCGGCTCTCCAATAACGAGAATGAGTACTGGTGGCCCGTCGAAAAATTCAGTGAAATCGTGAGTGAGGGCACAGTTGATCAGAGCGGCATCAACGATATTGCCGATAAGGTAATTGCCGAACGAACGCGAGACGAAACTTCAGAAGCGGCCATTCGATCAACTGTCAATGCGAACTTAGGGGCTCTCGCAAATACGCTAACAGACGACTCACGTCTCCAGTATGAACAGGTGACGTCGATGGACAGTGAAACAGCTGTTGAGCTATTCGTTCGACGTAACGACGCCGGTGAACCTCTCGGTAATGAGGACATTGCTTTCTCGCTAATGTCCGTCTATTGGGATGAGGTCGAAGCACTGGATATCGATAGTCCACAAGAAGCGGTCGAAGAGTTCAACAACGAATTAAGCCGTCAGTTTGGAGATTACGGATTCGGATTCGGGAAGCGATGCACAGTTCGGGCATTACTCAACTTTGCCGACGAGGAACCATCCTTCACACGACGGAACTTTTCGCCGGACACGCTGGAGCCAACAGGAGAAACAAGGGCTCAGGAGAGATTGCATCGCGCCATCAAAGACGCGGTCTCCGTCGTCACTCGAGCTCTCCGACTCAGCAACAAGCGCCTCACATCGAACACTGCCGTGCTCCCAGTTTGCTTTTACTTCTACAAACACCACGATAATTCGGGTCAAGAGCTGCCCAACAACTTGGTCACGAAAATTGACCACTGGCTCTGTTCGACGGTATTCAATAACGTGCTGGAACAGGGGCCGAAACAAGTCTTAGAACCAGCACAAGAGCTGATTGATGAGCATTATCCGGAGTTCCCGGCTGAAAAACTGCTAGACAGGATTGAGCGTGAAGACGATTCATTCGAGCTGAGCTACCAACGGCTTGGGACAATCCTCGACGAAATCGACTACACCAGTAATAGTACTCGACTCCATCTATTACTCTCGCGGCTGTACACTGATCGGATCGGCGGTGTGGTCCCCCTCGAAGAGATCGACGATGAAGAGAGAGACAGCCAACCGGTTCAGATTGACCATATCTACCCCCAGGATAAGCTACGTTACAACCCGGAGGCCAACGACGATAGCCCACTGGACGACGTCAGCGAAGCGGTACGAGCGGACTGTGATGAATACAGACATTCGATCGCAAACCTCCAACTGATCCCGGAGAACCAAGAGAAGTCCAACCGAGATCCGAGTGACTGGCTCGCAAATGAAGCGGATCAGGACCGGCTTACAGAACGGAACGAACGTCACCACTTGCCGTTTGATGAACCTGCTGACTACGAATACACCCGGTTTGCTGAATTTTGTGAAAAACGAAAGAGGACGATCACAAGCATCCTTCTTCGAGAAAATCGCATCCCACTATCCATCGACGAGCCGACGCTCGCCGACCAGACGGATAGCTAGATGAGTTCGGAGATCAGGGTTCCAAATTAGGTCCGTATTCTCGCGATTGGTAGATGTAGGAGCCCTGTTCTACATTATTTCGAATTCAGTAAACAGGCTACAACAAAGGTTTAACAGCGAGCCGACATCACTCCGCGTAGTGCCGCTCTCTCGCGCAAAGGGGCCCGGAGATCTCTATGAAGAAGTCGCAGAGTACGATTTAGTGATCACGCCTGACGGGCCCCTATCGAGCGCTCTGAACCGCCAACTCGATCGACCCCATCTCGGCTCATTTGCCATCCCACCACGACGACTCGCCGCTGGAAGGCGTGAGAAAGCCGAAGACAGGCTAGCCTTCCTAGAGATGATTGGCCGCGACGAGATTTCATGGAAAAGAGCTGCATATGCAATCGGGAATATCCTCCAGTGTTGGGAGCACCAAGGGACCCACGATGCCGTTCTGCAGTACGATGCCTACATTGATGACGCAACCGAGCGGGCTGTCGAACTGATCGGGGAGCTGGAAACTACTTCGATGCGTCTGACGACGAATCAGATCGATAGTGACCAGCAGGTCGCGGTTGTGGCGCCCGAGATGCTGACTCCACTCGAACGATCGTTCCTACCAGAATCGTACGAAGTGATCGATTTGTTTGCTGAGGAGTCGTTCGACCTGCCGGAGTTCCATGTCTTTGATTCAGCGACAGCGATTGTCGACGCTGTCGTCGACGCCATCTCGGAAGAGACGGCCGAAAATGTCGGGATCGTCCTGGACCGAGCAAGCCAATACTCACCACTTATCGAGTCATCACTCGAGGCTTCGGAGATTCCTTTCTTCGGCGGTCCAGGGTTCGCCGATATTCGGGAGCACCGAACGTTTCTCCAGTTGTTGCGAGCGGGTCATCGCGGAACCGATACACGGGTCGGAGAAATTCGGCCACTGCTATCGACGCTTGGCATCGACCTTGCGGTCACGCACGAGGAAAAGCGACTCCAGGAAGTTACTGCTCCAGAACTCAATTGGCTGACTCGCTTCTGTCGTGACGTAGAGAACTACACCTTCAGCGAGGCACTGTCAGCATTCGAGACCCGAGCAGGCTGTAAACTGGAGTCCTTCCACGAAGAGCTTGGGGAACTCGGGATCGCCGAGAAGCCAGTTACCGAACCGAATCTCGACCGGCTGACGTTCTATCTTGATTCCTACGAGGTGCCCGTTGATCGGGAGAATGAGGGCGTGCTCTTAGCCGACGCGAAGTCAGCCTCGTTCGTCGGGCGCGATGTCGTGTTCTTCCTCGGGCTCGATGAAGACTGGACCCACTCCGCTCCACGTCGACCGTGGGTTGATCAGGCCGCACAGTACACACGCAATATTCAGGGGTTCCAGTTATTGCTCCAGAGTGGTCGTGAACAGCATTATCTCGTCCAAAATTCGACCGGTGGCTCCCCGGTAACACCGTGCCTGTACTTCGAAGAACTACTCGAGAGAGTGTATGAGCAGTTCACGGACTTGCCTGCCATCACACATTCCCAGGAACGAGGGGACGATACACCGACAGCGTTCGATCAATCACCCCATGAGACAACGGCCGACACCATCGACACGATCAGCCAGTCGAGTTTGAATACCTACGTGAATTCCCCCCGGGATTACTACTTTAGCCGCATCGTCGACAGTCCCGATAAAGACTACTTCACGGAGGGGAATTTGTATCACGACTTCGCCGAGTTCTACGTCAATCACCCCGAGTTCGTCGACGATGCCGTATTGGAGGAGATGGTCGATCTGATGTGTGAGGAGACACGGCCACTGGTCCGATCAGTCGATGAAGCAACACGCAGAACGGAATATCGGGCTGGCCTCGACATCATCGTCTCCTACCTCGAGGAGAACCCACCCACCGATGGGGCATTCCTCTCTCCCATGACCGACAGAGGGGAGAACGTTGTTGCCGAGCATTTCGGCAGGGACGTCGATTCGCCGGTAACTGAACGCTGGTTCGAAGACGCGGATCTGGGAGTTAAGGGGAAGATTGACCTTGTTCATTCCCCGAGCGAACTATTCGACTTCAAGAGCAGTACCAGAAAGAGCGCTCGGGAAATCGTCAAACACTCGGCAACCGGAGACCCGACGGATACGCCGAACTACCAAGCCTTGCTGTATCTCACGTATTGGCGCTCCCAACACCCCGACGAAGAGTTATCGTTCACGTTCTTCCACTTCCTCGAGCCCGTCGATGACGCCATCACTGGGAGTGCCAACATTGCGGACGCGCTCACGACCGTCACGTATTATCCGACGACATTGACCGACCACGTTCAAAGCAGGGATTTCTTCGAGTACCTACGCGAAGAGGGCTCGAACAATTGCCAGAAAACGCTCTCAAAAATCGAGTACTCGACGTATGCCGATCTGTTCGAGGGGGCCTCGTTACCGTTGACGGCTGACAATGACGAAATGATTGAGTCCGAGTTCGGTGAGATGATGATCAATCGATTACGGGGGGCCATTGGTGAGTACAAATACGTCACCAGTGGCTGTAAGCAGGCCTTGCGTGCATTTGCGGGCGTGTATGGTCGGAACTATTTCGAGATTGACCTCGATACCTTCGAGAATTTCGTCGACGAGCGATTGGACGAGCTCGAACGCCGGTATGTTGGAGACGAACGGTTCCCGATCGAAGGCCTCGGTGGAGAGCCGAACTACCGACGGGTAGATAATCGGGACCTGCTGCTGGAGGGCGATCAATGAGCGATCTTACCCCGAACACTGAGCAACGGCGTCTCATTTCCGATACGGACGGTCTCTATGTCGTCGACGCCGGTGCAGGGACTGGCAAGACGTTCACCGTCACTCGCCGCTATGCCAACATCATCGATCAGGAGGATATTGAGCCATCCGACGTGCTGCTGGTGACATTCACGAACAATGCAGCTGCGGAAATGCGTGACCGAATCGTCACTGAGAGCGACTACAGTGTCCGGGAGCTGTCTGAGGCGCCGATTCAGACGTTCCATTCACTGGCCAATGATCTCCTGGAGGAACACGGCCACGCTGCACCGACGTACCTCGGTATCGACGACCGAATCACGGGTGCAACGCGCATCGTCGAAGACGAACTCGTCGAAGAAGCGTTGTTCGGAGAGTTTATTGGCCAGTTCATCGACAAGAATCCAGAATACGACTCGTTTTTCACCGCGATATCGAACAGTGCCGAGCTGCTCGATGTGATTAAAGAACTCGCCGCAAAGGGAGTCTTCCCTAAGAAAGAGGGTTGGTACCGAGATGGGGAAGCCCATCTTGATGGTGACTTTGATGCGTTCCAAGCGCTATTCGAGCAGGTCAACGAACCCCGTAACGGAGGGAGCAAGCAATCAAAACTCAGGAGCAAGCTCTACAACTACGGTGAGAACAAGACGTACCTCCCTGATGCACCAGAGAAGTGGGAGCTCCGCGGTGAGGAAAAGCAGGCGCCGCAGGTTGTCGCTCGCCACGCGTTTGATGAAGACCGAGCATCACTGAAGTCGTTCATTCACGACGTCTACCACGCTTATCTCGGATTTGCCCTTCGCAGGAACTACCTCAACTTCAGCTTCCTGCAGCTATTCGCGTTCGTCCTCCTGTGTGAAGACCACGAGGTCCGGGAGGAACTCAGCTATGAGTACGTGATGATCGATGAGTTTCAGGACTCCAGTGAAATCCAGTTCAAACTGAGTCTCCTCCTTGCTGGCACAGACAATATCTGTGTTGTGGGGGACTGGAAGCAGAGCATCTACAGCTTCCAGTACGCCGACGTTGACAACATCCGGGAGTTCGATACGCGATTGGACCGTTTTGCCTCGGAATTGAACAGCGATTACGAACGCGTTGGATTCCCCACCGAGCCGATTGCCCATCGGAAGCTGAAAATTAACTACCGATCGACACAGTCCATTCTCAACTTCTCGAAGCACGCCCTCACAGTTCCTGCCTCGAAAAGCGACAGTGTTGACGTCGAAAGAATCGACGAACAATTCACGGAGCTGTGTGCTGACGCCGAGTACGACAATACCGCGATCGAAGCGGTTCAGAGTGATGAGGAACATGCGGCGATACTCCAAAAAATCGACCAGATCGTCGGCAACTCCGACTATCAGGTCGAAGGAGAAGATGACGAACTCCGCCCACCGAGATACGGTGATATTGCGGTCCTCACACGGACACGTGATTTCGGCCGGGAACTACTCGATACCGCCGACGAATACGGGTTCCCACTCGCGTATGAGGGTGGGATCGAGGTATTCCGGACTGACGCTGCGAAGCTCCTGCTCGCATGGTTACGCATCCTGGAACGCGATGCCGATCGGGGATGGGCACTCGTACTCGAGGAGGCTGGTTACACAATCAAGGAAGTCAAGCGCATCCTTGAGGACTCTGAGTACCCGGAGGCCATGCTTTCGTTCCGTGCCGAGCTACAGGAGATGGAGACCTTCGGGGGCGTTGCGCGTCGTGTGTTCCAGCGTTACGGCTGTGACGGTCCAACAGCTGATGTCGTCCTCCATACGGTCCAGTCGGTGTTCGAG
>SDGW01000963.1_pt1 | contig 11945 bp, 8 predicted proteins | sample 2873831 | NCBI WGS metagenome assembly SDGW01 (sample SAMN08132700, study PRJNA421101) | hypersaline lake metagenome | isolation source: celular fraction 0.22 microns magnesium sulfate-rich crust from ephemeral... | place: Spain: Penahueca Lagoon, Toledo | collected 2011-07
GCCGGCGAGTCGCGATGCGACGAGCCGGCAACCGTTTTTCGCCCACGTTTTTCGAGGAAGGTTCCCGCAGCGAGCCTCCGGCTCGCGAGGAAACCTGACGATGAAAAAGGTGGTTGTGGAAGCCCAAGATTATTACTGTCTTATTGAAATATACCGATGTATGGCAACCTGTGCCGAATGTGGGGATGGGGTAGAGACGGCATACGCCTGCCGTGACTGCGGGGACGACTTCTGCGTCGACCATCGACTCCCGGACGATCACGAGTGTGCGTCGGCGACCGAGACGGCAGTGGACGCGACCGACGGGGGAACGGTCAAGTCGTCACCGTCGTTCTCGCTGCCGACGGGGCCGCGAATCACGGCCTTCCTGCCGGTCTGGCAGAAGATTCCCTGGCCGGTCCACGCACTGTTGGCGATCGTGCTCGTGCCGGTGTCGCCGCTAGTACTTGGCTACCACGTCTATCACGAACGTGTTGCCCACGCACTCGCTGCTGAGAGAGCAGAGTCCCACGAGGACGAGAGCGATGCGTGGCTCCCGAGTCGTGTGTACTACTTTCCGATCCTGTTGCTCGTCGTCGCCCGACTCATCGGGAACCTGGGTATCGTCATCGCGATGGGTGGGATTCCCGGGATGATTGCGACGATCGTCTACGTCGTTCAGAAGTGGCGCCACAGTTGAGGACTGTTCGCACAGCAGTGGCGTGGGTGCTCGTTCTCGGCGGAGATGGGCGAGTTCGCCCGTCGCTGTGGTGTTCCCGGCTGCCGTTCAGCGATCGGCCGTCTGGGCACGCCACGTATCCCGACACTGCTTGGTACAGAACGCGTAGAGTTCGACGCCGCCACGTTCGTCCGTCGCGGTGACGATCGGGTACCATTCGGTGGTGTCGATCGGCGAGTCGCAGTAGTGACAGGGTGTCATTCGACTCTCCGATGGTCGGGGCGATTCCTCGTGTGTCGAGTTAGCGCTCGTCATTACCGCTCTGCTTCGGTCTGGACTAGCACGACCGCTTCACCGTCGACGACGGTGCCGTCCTCGTCGGCCACCGTCGTCGACAGCCGGTATCGGTCGTCGCTGATCGGTTCGACCACGGTGCAGTCGGCGGTGACGTGGTCGCCGAGATAGACGGGGCTGTGGAACTCCAGGTCCTGCGAGAGGTAGACGACGCTGCCAGGGAGCCGGGCCAGCGCAGCGCTGATCAGTCCGGAGACGAGGATCCCGTGTGCGATCCGGTTTCCGAACATCGTGTCGCTCGCTACCGCCTCGTCCAGATGGATCGGGTTCGTGTCCCCGCTCGCGGCGGCGAACTGCCTGACGTCCTCGTCGGAGATCGTTTTGCCGAACTGGACGCTGTCACCGATCGTGAGTTGCTCGGGATCGTCGATTTCGGTGGTGACGTCCCAATTCGGGAGGTTCGCGGCCGGTTCGATCTCGTCGGCTTGCTGGTCGTCGCCGTCCTGTGCGGTCGTGGCCAGGCCGGACGCGGCCAACAGCGCGCGGTTCGCTTCGACGAGACTGGTTCGAAGATGTGTCGATGAGTCGCTGAGTGTATTGAGTAGCATCTGTGGGTGCGAGTCGAGGTGGTCGGGTGCCGTCTCGACGTCCTCGCCTACTACACAGTAGGGTCCCGTTACGCGATAGGACTGGCCAGTACGTGTATAGGGTCGGCCCGCAGTCGAGGCAATATGTATTCAGTTGTCTCGGCTTACGGACATGTATGCTCGGCTTAGGCCGCGAACAGCGGGGTTGCGGGAGGTTAGGCGGTTGATAGCGTCGGCTGCTGTTCGGCGTCGAACAGCTGGCCGAGCAGCGAGCGCTGGGCGAGTCTAAGGTGGCGGTTGACGGTCGGTTGTGAGACGTCGAGCATGGTCGCGACCTCTTCACCGGTCGTCTCGCGCGGCCACTCGAAGAAACCGCTGTAGTAGGCAGTGGTGAGCGTCTCGCGCTGTCGGTCGGTTAACGTGTCGAGGAGCGACTCGACGAGGTCCGCTTTCGTTCCGATCGATCGCTCGACGTCACGCCGTGCGATGAGTTCGACGGACTGGTAGCGATCCTGCAGCAGTTCGACGAACTCGCGGACGTCGGTCTCGCGTGGTACGTCGATGATGACGTCCAGTTCGCCGTCGTCGGCGATCATCGAGCGTGGCCGGACGCCGTGGGAGACGAGCGTCGAGGCGACGAGCCCCTCCGAGATGGTGGCCTCGAAGTGATCGCCGTCGTCGGTGGTGCTGATGACCCGGTAGTCAGACACCGCCACGAGCCGGTCGAGAAGCGCCGTGATTTCCTCAGCGGGCACTCCCGTCACGGTGAAAAACAGTCGCGTCGTCTCGCCGCTGTCGGCCGAGAGGCCGTCGAACTCGACGCGGCAGTCCGCCTCGGTCGCGAGTTTCAGCAGGAGCGACTCCTCGCTGAAAAAGCGGAGCTTCAGTTCGGTGGCGCTGTCCATGTACAGCGCCTGTTTCGTCTGGACGGCGCTGATGGCGTTCCCGACGGTCTCACCGAGTTCGACGAACACGGACCGTTCGAGATCACCGAACGTGTTCGGTTCCGCTGCGTAGGCGGTCAATACGCCGTAGGTGTACTCGTCGTGTCTGACCGGGACGCTGATGACCGACTGGAAGTCGTGTTCGAGGGCGGTTCTGCGCCACGGGTCCGAGCGGAGTCGCTCAAGGACGTTGCCGACGACCGTCGGCGATTCCTCGTTGGCAGTCTGCCAGGCGGGTTCGCCGTCCTCGTCAGTCAGGGACACGCTGTCGAGGTAGCGTTGGCCGCCTCCCGCCCACGTCTGGGGGACGACGGCCTCGTCGGTGGTGTCGTGGCCGCCGATCCAGGCGAACGAGATCACGTCGCTTTCGACGAGCCGTTCACAGACGGCGGTCTCGATTTCGGAGCGGGAGGTCGCGTCGATCAGCGACTGGTCGACGTTCCGGATGATGTCGGTGATCTCGATCTGGCGCCTGAGTCGCTTGTTCCGTGTCTGGAGCTGTTCGTCTCGCTCTCGCAGGCTCGACTCGCTTTCGAGGCGGTCGAACGCCGCTTCCGTGGTCGCGACGAGCGTCTCGACGAGTTGTCGCGTCCGGCTGTCGACCGTCTTGTCGGCCGATAACGCTGTCACGACGCCGTGGTCGCCGATTGGCACGACCAGGCCGCTCCGGGTAGTCGTGTCGGGTTCCGTCGCTGCATCGGCCGGATCTACCCGGGTGGTCGTGTGGATACGGTCCTGTTGATCCTCCTCGTGGAGCAACCACCGAAGCGATGCGCGGTCGTCGAGCGAGACGGTCTCCCCGTCGACGAATGCCTGCCAGGCCGCTGAATTGTCGTCCCCCATCGGGAGTGGCTCTACGCCGTTGCACAGGCTACTGTACCCCGCTGTCGTCGCGATCGGCGCGAACGCGTTGTCCTCGCTGTCGAGCAGGTAGACGCCGACTCCGGGGACGTCGATGATCTCCTCTGCGATGTCGACGACGGTCTCAGAGATCGCCGCTTCGGACTCCGTGTGGAGCAACTCCCGGGTCGCGTCGTGGAGCGATTCGAGCGCCTGCTCGTACTGCTTGCGGTCTGTGATGTCGAACGAGACGCCGATGACTTCCGTGACCTCGCCGTCCTCGAACACCGGCTGATAGGTGCTCTCGAAGACGACCCCGCCGATGTTGCGGACGACGTTCAACGTCTCGCCGTCGAGCGCCCGCTCTACGTCCTCGATGAGCTCGTCTCGGCCCTCGTAGACGTCGTACACCGACTCGCCGACGACCTCGCCGGGTTCGAGGCCGAGTTTCTCCAGGCCTTTGCCTTCCGAGAGGGTGAACGTCCCCTCGTCGTCGAGCGCGTACAGGATCACGGGGATGTTCGACACAACGGAGTCGAGTCGCTCGGTCGTCGCCTCGAGTTCGCGCTCGCGCTCTTTGCGCTCGGTGATTTCCTGGAGCGCCCCCCGTAGCTTGACGACCTCACCGTCTTCGTACTCCGGTTCACCGGCGGACCGAACCCACCGCTGGACCCCGTCGGCCCCGATGAGGCGCGATTCCTCTGTGTACGGTTCTCCCTCCTCGATGGCGCGGGTAACGACCTCGCGTACGTCCTCTCGGTCTTCGGGATGATACATCTCGATCCCCGCTTCGAGGTCGAAGTCCTCGCCTGGTGAGAGTCCGTGGATGCGGTAGAGTTCCTCGGTGAGCGACACCTCGTACGGTGGGTCGCCGCGGACGTCGAGTTCCCAGCCACCGACCTGGGCGAGTTCCTGGGCCTGTTCGAGCAGGTAGCGCTGGTCTTCGAGTTCCTTTTCGCGCTCTTTGCGCTCGGTGATGTCCTGGAGCGAACCCCGGAGTTTGATGAGGTCGCCGTCCTCGTAGACCGGTTCGCTGGTCGTGCGGACCCAGCGCTCGTTGCCCTTGGCTGTGATAAAGCGCGCTTCGATGTCGTAGGGGTCGCCGTGCTCGACGGCTCGCTCGACCGCCGCACGGACGCGCGGCCGGTCCTCGGGGTGGTAGAATTCGATGCCTTGCTCGACGTCGAACGACTCGTCGGGCGGGATCTCGTGGATGCGTTTGAGCTCCTCGGTGAGCGTCACCTCGTACGGCGGGTCCGTCCGGAAATCCAGCTCCCAGCCGCCGACGTGGGCGATTTTCTGTGCCTGTTCGAGGAGGTAGCGCTGGCGGGCGAGTTCGTCTTCGCGGGCTTTGCGTTCTGAAATGTCTCGGGCGACGCCGGTCGTCCAGGGATGTGGATCCTCGGAGTCCGAGAGCGGGCTGATCCGAACCTCGCAGGGGACGCGCTCACCGTCTTTTCGGACCACCGTCAACTCGACGGCTCGCACGTCAGCGTCCGTTTCTTCGAGCCCCCGGCGGACGTCCCGTGCTTTCGCGGCGGACTCCTCGTCGAGGACCATCGCGCCCCGCTGCCCGAGCAGTTCCTCGCGGCTGTAGCCGGTGAGTTCCACCATCCCCTCGTTGACGGTCGCAAAGCGCAGTTCGTCGTCCAGCGTGTAGATCGCGTCCTCGACTGATTCGATGACCGTCTCGTAGCGTTCGAGGTCTCCCTCGCGCTGTTTGCGCTCGGTGATGTTGCGCGTCGCCCCGACGAGTTTCTCGACCGTTCCGTCGATGACGACGGGTGCGAGCCGGGTCTCCCAGCACGTCTCCGAGTCGCGGATCGATAGCTGGACCTCGTGTTTGCGCGGTTCCCGCTGGGCGACGCACTCCCTGTAGTGCTGCAAAAGCGTCTCGCCGTCGTCGTCGCCGAAGACCGCTCGTGGGGTCTCCCCGCGGATCTCCTCGTTCGGGAACCCAGTGGTCGTTTCGTACGCTGGGTTCACGCGTTTGAACCGGAACTCGTCTGCTTCCTCGTCGACGTCGATCACGAAGAGCGCGTCCTGTGAGTTCTCGAACAGCGTCTCGGCGATCTCGAGTTCCTGTTCGCGCTGTTTACGTTCGGTGATGTTGCGCGTCGCGCCGACGAGTTGCTCGACGGTGCCGTCGATGACGACGGGCGCGAGGCGCGTCTCCCAGTGGGATCCTTCTTCGGGGACTGACAGTTGGACCTCGTACTGGAGCGGCTCGCGCCGGTCGACACACTCCCTGTACTGCTCGACGAGGGCTGCCCCTTCCTCGTCGCCGAAGATGTCTCGGATTTCCCGGCCACGAATCTCTTCGTTCCCGAGTCCAGTGCTCTCGCCGTGTGCTGGGTTCACACGTTGCATGTAGAACTCTTCGCCGTCGTCGGCGACGTCCATCACGAAGAGCACGTCCTGCGTGTTCTCGAACAGCGTTTCCGCAATTTCCAGCTCCTCCTCGTGCTGTTTCCGCTCGCTGACGTCGCGACCGATGCCCGCCAGGATCGTGTCCCCGCCTGGGTCTTCCAGGGCCGTGGCGACGAACTCGAAGGGAACGGCTTCTCCATCCTTCGTGCGATAGTCGGCCTCCATCCGGACGTCATCGCCCTCTCGGAGCGTCTCCAAGGCGTTCTCGATGTGCTCGGTCTCGTCCTCGGTGAACAGTTCGACCGCGTGCATCGATGCGAGTTCCTCGTCCGTGTAGTCCGTCACCTCGCTGAGGCTGCCGTTCCACCGCTGTAGGTGATCGTCTTCGTCGACGATGACGAACACGTCGTCGATGGCGTCCAGGACGTCGTCCATGTACTCCTGGTACCGTTCGAGTTCGCGCTCGTGTTGCTTGCGCTCGGTGACGTCCAGGGCCGCGCCGGTCACGCCACAGATCTCGCCGAACTCGTCGCGGAGCGGTTCGAGCGTCAGGTCGTACGTGACTTCCCCGCTCGGGAGCTCGTAGGTCACTTCTTTGCGGACGCTCTCGCCAGTCTCGAGCACCTCTCGCTTCGGTGCCATCAGCTTCTCCGCGGCGTCCGGTGGTAACAGCTCGTCGTCGCGGTTTCCGAGTACGTCCTCGGACTGGAAATCGTCGTGTGGATTGTGGATCCACGTGTAGCGCATGTCGGTATCCATCCGGAACGCGACGAGTGGCGAGTTCTCGAGGGCCACGCGGAAGTGCTCTCGCTCGGTGCGAAGCTCCTGTTCGAGACGCTTCTGCTCGGTGATGTCCTGGAGCGCACCCCGGAGCTTGACCACCTCGCCGTCATCGGTCTGCGACCGAGTGCCAGCGGGACGTCGTCCCTCACTGTTCTCCTCGATCGGCGTCCCGATGGCGTGTGCCCACCGCTCCTCGCCGGTCGCGGTGGTGAACCGGACTTCCATGTCGTACCCCTCTCGTTCCTCGATCGCTCGTTCGACGGCCTCGCGCAGCCGCTCCTGATCTTCGGGGTGGTAGAACGACACGCCGCGCTCCAGATCGACGTCCTCGTCGAGCGGCAGATCGAGGATGTGGTACACCTCGTCGGTCATGACCAGTTCCTCGGTTTCGAGGTCCAGTTCCCACGCGCCGACGTCCGCGAGTTGCTGTGACTGGGCGAGTAGTTCCCGGTTCCGCGTGAGGGCTGCCTGGCGCTGACGGCGTTCGAGTTCGGCACCGATCCACTGGGCGATCAGTTTGATGACCTCGCGCTGGCTGTCGGTGAACGCTCCGGAGTCTGTCGACTCGCTGGAGAAGCTCACGGTCCCGTACGTGTCGCCGTCGACGACGACGGTGGTCCCGATGTACGCGTCCGGATCTCTCTGTTGGACGGCCGGATGCGTCTCGTACGTGTCGCTGCCGATGTCGGACAGGGTGACGACGTCGGCCGCACCGCCCATGACCGTGAACTCACAGATCGTCTCCGACAGGTCGAAGACGTCACCGGCTGTGACTGCGCCCGCCGGATCGACGGCCTCGATCACTTCGTAGCGGTCGTCCTCGATGTGCGAGAGGATGCCGACGTCGAGGTCGGCCTGTTCACAGCCCAGTTCGAGCAGGCGCTCGATCGTCGCCTCGAAGTCCGTGCGCCGGTCGGTCGTGATCTCGTGAAGGCGCCGGAGCGACTGGTTGCTCGTTTCGAGTGTGCGCTGGGCCTGCTTGCGGTCCGTGATGTCGGTGTAGACCGCGTATCCTTCGATCTGATCCGTCTCGTGATAGTCGTTGGAGATGGGAACGAACCGGAACAGGAAATCGCCCATCCCGTCGGCCGTCTGCCTGCGGAGTTCGTCTTCGAACCGCTCGCCACGTCGCACCTTCTGGATGATCTCTTCGGTCTCGGCCATGCGGTCGGCCGGCACGATCGTGTCCCGCAGGGACTCGCCCCTGATCTCGTCGCTGTCGTATCCGAACCGCTCCTCGAAGCGGCGATTCACGTCCCTGACGACGGGTTCCTCGCCGAGTTCGACCCGTGCGATGCAGTCCGAGGTATTCTCGAACAGCGCTGCCAGTCGGTCACGCTCGGCCTGGAGCGACCGCTCGCGTTCCGAAAGCGTGGTCGCCATACTCCCGAAACTCCGGTACAGTTGCCCGATAGTGTCGACCCGGTCGGTCGTGAAATCGACGTCGTAGTTCCCGCGTTCTAACTGTTCGGCCTTCTCTGAGAGTTCGGTGACGGCCGTCGCCGTGTCCCGTCCGAGGTAGTACCCGACGAGCGCGACGAGTCCCACGCTCAGAATCGTGGCGGCGATCCCGTACCGGATACCGTTGCGGCTGACGCTGAACGCCGCACCGATGCCAAGCGCCGCCACTGGGAGCGCGAGGACGATCAGTGAGACCGCGAACTTCAACGCGAACCGCTCCCTGAGGACGTCGGGAACGAGCCACCGCAAAGCGAACCGAGACATATCTTCATCTCTAAATGGTTCTGGCGGTAAAGAGCCCAACGGTAAAGTTTAGCCTACTTTCGCCGACCGTAACTGGTCGGAATGCTCGCGGGAATTGCCCGTCGTTTCCCACTGTTCAGTGTCCTCGCTTTCCGTTCTGGCCCCCGTCACGGCGTCCTCGACCGAGTAAGACGAACTTACGAGTCGACGTGTCTCCTGACCTTCTATTTTGAAACCGATGCCGGCAAAGCAGGTGTCACTCGTGTGCCGGCACGCTGTGCTCGACTCTCTTCGTCGCGGGCCGTTCCAGGTGTCCTCTCGGCAGCCGTCCCGAAACGGCCAGTCGCCGGGTGTCACTCAGATTCTGCACGGGGAACTTGCATACGGAACGTGGGACGCGCCGGTAGCCGCGTCAGGTGAGTTCGACTGGATGACCGAAGTCCTGTTCGCCGCGTCGGGTGGGACTGAACGGACGATGACTGACGACCACTTCCTCTGTATCGTCGCCCGGCCAGCGCGAACAGAAGCCGAGGCGCGGACGGCCGTCGAGGCGATCCAGGGGGTCACGACGAACGCAGAGTTGTGGGGCGACAGGGGCTTGGCACGGTCCAGCGAGCGGGGAGTCCTGTCGGTGCCGCGGGCCCGCCGGTTGCCGTGCTGGCAGCAATCGCTCGGAACTGCTGTGGACCTGGTCAGGTGCGTCCACTCACCTGCCACGAGCTGTCAACGACCGAGGACACCGACGCCCGTCGGCGATGCGATCCGCGACGCACAGCGAGCCGCCACGCTTCCCGCACTCACACGGGCCAGGCCACAGGTGAGAGACTCTGCGTGCCGGTTCGCCGGCGACGGGCGCTGAGACGGCCGAGAACGGCGTCGACAGCAAGCGGTGAATACAGTTACTCCCCCTGCTGGCGGCCGTTTATACATATAGCGGGCAACCCCAGGCCGTTCTCTCCCCTGTGGTAAGATATGAACGCGATGAAAGAACGGCAGCGGACTGTGCAGCCAACCGATGCAGTCGTGCGGGCCGTCGCGACGGTGCGTGACGTCGAGCCAATCGACCTCAGCCTGCCGCTTTTCACGGCCGTCGACCCTGACGCACTGGACCGCCTGTTCGAGTCACCCGCCGACGACCTGTCCGTGACGTTCCACTACCACGGGCACGACGTAGAGGTCCACTCGGACCTGACCGTCATCGTCGATGGCACTGCTGTCGAGCCTGAGAGGTAACCACCTGCAAATGAATACGACCGATACGACCCCTGCGATCCGCGAACTGTACGAAGAATTCCCGATCGGTGCACAGACCGTCTCGATGATCTCGGACCCGGAGAACCCGAACGCCTGGATTCAGTCGAACAAGACGCGTCCGATAGAACAGTAGCCCTCTTTTCTGCCTGAACGCCACTGGGCCGATGGTCAGCAGCGCCTACAGGTTCAGCGGCTCGGCGTCGTCCCACTTGGGATCGAACTCAGACCGAACGTTCGCGGCGAACTCCCGGTCTTTGAGGTCGATCATGGCGAAGGTCTCCTCGGCGTTGAGCGGGTGTGGCACCTCGATGCACACCTCGGCGTTGTCGATGAGCTCGAAGGTCCCGGTGACGTTCTCGGAGGTCCGCAGCGAGAACTGGTCGTGGCGAGCGAGATGCGTCCGGTAGTGCTCGCCGACGCTCTCGGGCAGTTCGCCGACCAGTTCCGGCCGCATCAGCAGCGACACGTCCACGCCGCGGTCGAGCGCGTCGCCCAGTTCCTCGACGATCAGGTCGCCGACCATGTCGATGTCGAACTGCTGGGAGAGCGTCGACGCGACCATGATGATCCGCTCGTCTGCGGCCGCCAGCCGCTCGACGAGCAGGTCGACCGTCTCTTCCGGGCCGACGGCGGCCGTCCAGAACGTTTCCTCGACCGGCTCGGCCGTCTCCAGCTCGCCAACCAGCTCGTCGACGATGCTCTCGTACTGGTTTGCCTTCTCGTCGAGTTCCCGCTTTTTGTCCTCTAACAGTCTGTCGAGCGCCGTCTGCGGCTCGACTGCGACGTACTTTTTCGGCCGGCTCGCACTCTGGCTCCGGACGAGATTGTACGTCTCGATGCTGTTGAGGACGTCGTAGATCCGACCCATTGGCACGTCGCTCACACGTGACAATTCTTTGGCAGTTGTCGGCCCAGTCTTCAGCAGCGCGCGGTAGGCGCGGGCTTCGTACTCGGACAACCCCAAGTCTCTCAGACTTGCCATTATTACGTTAGGTTGGCTCGGGGGGTTATAAACGCATCGCAGGTTTACCACAGTGTATTATGACACTCCGGCCTGTCACGGCTGGAATTACCCGGCTACGCCGGGTTCGTCCGCTCGTCAGCGCGACCGGGCCGTTCGACGTGGTGCCGACCTCCCGACGGCGTGTGCCTGTCCGGAGAGTGACTGATCGATGCTAGTATGTTCGCACAGTGGCATGTATATGCCCTGCGATTCTAGCGGTATCACCACGGTGTAGGCTGGGTTGGTGCGGTGTGGGGCGTGTCTCTCCGTTAGGCGTCGGTCGCGAGGTCCGCCAGCGAATCCGGCGTCTCGGCCGTGCCGGCCTGCTCGCCGTCTTCGAAGAGGTGAACTTCGCCGCCCGGGACGTCGGCCCCCGGAACGACGACGGCCTCGTGGTCGGCGATGCGGAGCGCGGCGCGGTGGAGGTCGCTGCCCGCCGGGGTTCCGACCCGGAAGGTTCGCGGAGACTGGAGGCGCGACGTGACCGCCGCGTAGCCAGCGACCTCGACGCCCATGCGGTCTGCGGCGCCAGCGAACGCAGCGACTGCGTCCCGGGCCGCTTCGCGGTACCGCTCTTCCCCGGTCAGTGCCGCCAGGTCCAGGAGCGCGTCCGCGAGTTCGACGTTCGTGTCCAGCGGGTAGAGCGCTCGATCACAGAGCCCTGCGCCCTCGTCCGGGCCGTCACGGAACGCGCCGTCGGCGTCCTGTAACTCGGCGAGCGTGTAGTCCGCGATCGCGTGTGCGTCCTCGGCGTACTCGCCGGTGACCTGCCAGGCCGTCGTCAGCCCCTCCAGCACGCGGGCCTGATCGAGCAGGAGCCCCGCGTCGCCGACCTCGCCGGTTTCGGGGTCCGCGAAGTGCAGTACCTCGCCGTCGTCGACGAGTTCGGTCAGGACGTGATCGAGCGCGCGTTCGGCGAAGCGGCGCGCCCGTTCGTCGTCGGTGTACGCGTGAAGGGCGAGCAGCGCGCCGGCGGCCAGCCCGTTCCGGTCGGCTAGCACCGTCTCGTCGACGTGGGGCGCGTCGGCGTCCTCGCGTTCGGTCGGTTCGAGCTGGTAGTACTCGTCGGAGCCGGCCTGACTGGCGGCGAAGGCGTCCCCGGTCCACAGCGTCGTGGTGAGGAACTCGACGGTCTGCTCGGCGGGCTCGCGATAGCCCTCGTCGCCGGTGTAGCGGTAGGCGCGCGCGAACGCGCGGATCAGCCCCGCGTTCTCGTCGAGGAGCTTCTCCCGACTGGCCGCACCCCAGTCTCGTTCCAGGGCGTAGCGGTAGAAGCCACCGTCGTAGGTGTCGAGCAGGTGCGTGCGGATGGCTTCCAACGTCCGGGTGGCCTGGTCGCGCGCCCGGACGAGGGCGAACTCCACAGTCCGGGGCAGTGGGAACTTCGTGTCCGTTCCCCAGCCGCCGAACTCGTCGTCGAACGCAGCGAGCAACTGTTCGACCATGTGCTCCTCGATGCGCGGCGTGACCTCGCCGGCCGGGGGCGTCCCGTCCCGGAGCGCGCGCGG
>SDGW01000964.1_pt1 | contig 11943 bp, 14 predicted proteins | sample 2873831 | NCBI WGS metagenome assembly SDGW01 (sample SAMN08132700, study PRJNA421101) | hypersaline lake metagenome | isolation source: celular fraction 0.22 microns magnesium sulfate-rich crust from ephemeral... | place: Spain: Penahueca Lagoon, Toledo | collected 2011-07
ATCATCGCGAGCAGGATTTCGTCCAGACTCTGGGTTACGAGCCCGTCGTCGACGGCGAGGTCGCCGTCGGCGATATCGTCGATGACCGAAGCCAACAGCGACTCCGGGATGGCGTCACGACTGGCGTTACCATGGGCGGTTGGGTCGGTCGACCCGACGAGGGGGGTCAGTCGCTCGTCGGTTCGGTCACCCATCGTCTTGCCCGTCGTCACGCGACGGAGGTTGTCTCCGGACATCGTTGATCTGGACGGAATCCGCATCAGAGTGTAGCAGCGCCGTCATCATATAAACCCCTCAGCGTTTTCCGAGCGTGAAACAACCTCACTGCTCGTAAACGTTTATATGAGATGGGGAGTAGGAATGGGTAGTGGCAGAGGACAAGAGCATCGAGGAGATCCTCGATACAATCGGTGACCAGCACGCCCGGCGCGTACTGGCCGCCATCAGTCGGGAGGCCCAATCTGCGAAAGATCTCGCCGAGCAGTGCGACCTCTCCCTGCCGACCGTCTATCGACGTATCGAGCTCCTGGACGAGTACGACCTGGTGAAAGACCACACGCTCGTCGCGGAGGACGGCAACCACTACAAAGTGTACGAGTCAAACTTCGAGTCGACGGTCATCTCGCTTGAAGACGAGGAGTACAAGGTCCGCATCTACCGCGAGGAGAACCTCCCCGACCGATTCAGTCAGCTGTGGGACGAGCTAAACCCCGAGTAACCATGGACAGAGGGCACTAACCGATGCAAAGCGGGGTCGCCATCGCGCGCGGGGCGCTCGTGTTGATGCGGATGGTCGTGTTCGGGCTCACCCTCGGCATCACGCTCATCAGCTTCCAGGCCTACCGGAAACGCCCCTCCGAACGCCTACAGTACGCCTTTGTCGGCTTCGCTTTTATCAGCATGGGCGTCGCCATCACCAGCGTCATCACCCAGCTCTCGACCGGCCAGACGGGAGCCCTCGCCGACGTGTTCTTCCAGATGGCAGAGACGATTCCCTTTATCATCGGCTTTGCCATGCTGTACGTCTCGCTGTACCGGTAGGAGATGTGACATGGCATAGTTATATATCCGTTGACATCAACGTCTCAGTAGATGCTGTCCGCCGGGACAGTATCGGAGAGAGGGTATGCCAGAGTGCCAGAACTGTGGGTCCTTCGTAACGAAGGACTACGTCCGTGTGTTCACGCCGTCCGACACTGATGACCCCCGGGTCTGTCCCGCCTGTGAGGATATGATCCGGGACGGGGCGGAGATTCGAGAAGCACGCTCACCACGGCAACCGTAGCATCGTCACGCAACTACGCTGTCTCTCGGTCCCCCGCACTCGCCGGTGTGGGCGGGCCCCGAACCACCGACCGTCGACAGTGTTACCGCCGTTTTTCCAAAGCACGTTGTTTATTGGGGCGGACCCCTAGTATATGTGCAATGACTGATTCGACCACCGAGGTTGTCCGCCTGTTCGGTGGGCCGGGGAGCGGGAAGACGACTGCCCTGCTGGACCGAGTCGAGGAGCTGCTCGAAGACGAGACTGTCGACTTCCGCGACGTACTGGTGGTATCCTACACCCGTGCGGCGGCCGCCGAGATACGCGAACGGCTGGCCGAACGGCTCGACGTGACCCCGCGAGCGCTGCAGGGGAACGTCTGTACGATGCACGCCAAGGCCTACGAACTGCTCAATCTCTCGCGGGGCGACGTGGTCGGCGAGAGCGACAAGGAGGACTTTTGCGACCAGTTCGGCATCGAGTTCGAGGACGAGTACGAGGGCTCACGCCGGCGGTCGGCCCGCTCGACGACACTGGGAAACAAGATAATCGCGACGAGCCAGTGGCTCCAGCGCACCCGCCGTGACGTCGCTGACTGGTACGACGTGCCCTTCAAGTGGGACGAAGAAGAGGTCCGGCTCCCCCCAGAGATCGACGACAACGCCCAGACCGGCAACAAGTACACGCCGACGTGGCCGACCGACGACGACCGCGTCGACGTCCCCGCCGCTATCCGGGGCTGGCGGACCTACAAGGGCGACAACGACCTCACCGGTTTCGCCGACATGCTCGAACGGGTCGCCCAGCGCTCCCTGCTCCCGAGTGTCGACTACCTCATCATCGACGAGTTCCAGGACATCACGACGCTGCAGTACGACGTCTACCAGGAGTGGAAACCCCACATGAAGCGGGTGCTCATCGCCGGCGACGACGACCAGGTCGTCTACGCGTGGCAGGGCGCCGACCCCGACCTCCTGCTCGAAGAAGAGGTCACCACCGACGAGATTCTCCCCAACTCCTACCGGCTGCCCTCGCGCATTCTCAACGTCGTCAACCGCGAGGTCCGCCACATCGAGAAGCGCCAGGAGAAAGACCTCAACCCACGCAAGGAGGGCGGCCGCGTCGAGGCGGTCCAGAACCCCTCGATGTTCGACCTGGCACGGAACGTCATCGGCACCGTCGACCAGACCGACGAGACCGTGATGGTCCTGTTCCGTGCGCGCTACCAGATGTTCCAGTTCATCGACGAGTTCATCGACGAGGGGATACCGTTCTCCTGTCTGACCGACCAGCGGATGTGGACCGACCGCCTCAGCCAGTACGTCGCCGGCGTCGAGGCCGTCGAGAACGACGAGCCCCTCTCCGTGCTGGAGGCCCGCCGCCTCGCCGATATGCTCGCCGACTCCGCCTTCGGCACCGGTGAACGGGACGACTTCTTCGACGCGCTCGAAGACATCGAGGAAGAGAGCGAGGCCGACGACATCGCCGAAATCGAAATCGAGCCAGACGTCGTCACCGACCACGTCCCCTTCGTCCCCGACCCCGCCTCCGCCAGCGATATGCTCCGGAAGGTCACCAACTTCCAGGAGCGCACCGTCGGCGCCTACTTCGCGGGCGACTACCAGGGGATGGACCCCAACCGCGTCCGTCTGGGCACCATCCACTCCGCGAAGGGTCGCGAGGCCGACCACGTCTTCGTCGCCACCGACCTCACCGAGAAGGTCGTCGAGCAGATGGCCGCCACGGTCGAGAAGAAGGGCGTCGAGGTCCCCGAGGTAGAGGAGTTCACCAAACACACGAGCCCCGTGCCCACGCTGACCGACAACGAGCGCCGGGTCTTCTACGTCGGGATGTCCCGCGCCCGCGAACGCCTCGGCCTCGTGGAGACTCTCGTCGACGGCGCGCCCACCCTCCCCATCGACGTGTTGCTGGAGAACGCCCCCTCCGAGCGCTCCATCGAGGACCTGCTCGACGAGGCCGGCGAAGCCGTCGTCGCCGACTGACTACTCCCCGTTCTCGGAGTCCTCGGTCTTGACTACCTTTCCGACCGTCTCCTCCGCGACCTTCCCCGGCACGTCCGTCGGCGTCGTGAGATACTGCTCGACGAGGACCAGCCCGACAGCGATACCCACGTACAGCGCCCCGGCGAGCAGCTCCCCGCGAATCAGGTGCTCCGCGCCAAAGAGCGCTATCGGGATGGCCAGAACGAGTGTGGCCGCGAGGCCGATTGTCTCCAGGATTCCCCGTGCCATGGCTAGGGGCTGGTCGCTGTGAGTGAAAAGGGTCGCGGGTCGCAACCGGATGTCCTGTCTGTACTAGTGCAACGACCGCCACCGACTGACTTGACCGCTCAACGAACAGCCAGAAAGCCCCGGCGGGCTGAACTCGGGGGACTCGTTGCGCTCCTCTCTCGCTTTGCTCGCTCCGGTGCTTACGTCGTCCGCCTTCGTTCAGCCCGCCGCCCCTTTCAGTCCCGCCCGTACCCGGTTGGCCAGCCAGCATGGGCGGGACTGAAAGGGGCCGACCGTTCGAGTAGCCCGGGCGAAGCAAGCACCACAGGAACGAACGAAGTGAGTGACGAGGAGCGCAGCGAGCCCCGGCACTCGAACGGTCGGGGGCTTTCTGGTTGTCTACAGTTTTAGTTGTCCGCGCTCCACCGTCAGTTGCTAGCGGGGAGTACGTTCTTATTTTCGGACACAGAACACCCTCCTATGCTAGTCGGCATCGTCTCGGACACGCACGACAACGCTGACCAGGTCGAAGCGGCGGTAGCAACGTTCGAAGACGCGGGGGTCGAGGCGGTCGTCCACTGTGGCGATTTCGTCGCGCCGTTCTCGGTGACACCGTTCGAGGGCGACTGGGACTTCTACGCGGTCAGGGGGAACAACGACGGCGAGTGGGCCCTCGAGGCGACCGTCGAGGAGTTTGGCACCTACATGGGCGAGATGGGCGAGCTCACCCTGGGCGGCCAGGAGGTCGCGGTGTATCACGGCACCAGCGGGGCCATCGTCGACGCGCTGGTCGAGTGTGGGAGCTACGACTACGTCTTCCACGGGCACACCCACGAAGCGGGCACCGAGGAGTACGAGGGGACGGTGCGGGTCAATCCCGGCGGGATTTCGATTCCACCGGCGCCGGGCGCGTTCTCGGTGGCGACGCTGGAGACGGACAGTGGCGAGCTCCAGTTTCACAAACTGGGGTAGCTGCCACTCTCGTATCGACTGCTGAGACGATACAAAGGACTTTGTGAGTATTGCGGCTAGACGAACCCGATGCGGGTCCCTTCTTCGCCGCGGGCTGTCTCTTCGGTCATCTCGAACGTTCTGCTGGTGGCGGTGGTCGTGATACTGGCAACGACGATCTCCGTGTTCGCGCTCGGTTTCGCCGGCGAGACGACGGAGGCGGGGCCGGTCGTCAGCGAGTCGAGCGGTGAGTTTGTCGGTGACAGGAGCGGCTCCGACGACCAGATTGTCCGCATCACGCACGTCGCGGGCGACTCCGTCCCGGTGTCAGAACTGGAGATCGCTGTCCGGGCCTGTGGCGAGACAGGCCGTATCGTCAATCTCCCCGCGACCCAGCGTACGCCGACTTCGATACCGTTCGCCGACAGTAACCTTCGCGGCGACCTCATCAGCCAGGGTCAGCCGGTACAGGCGTGGGACGCCGGCGTGCTTCACGAGGACACTGGCGACACCTTCACCGCAGGCTCGTCGTTCGAGTTCAGGATAAAAAACGGGGCGTGCTCGCTTGACCCCGGCGACGACGTGACTGTTCGCGTTATTCACACGCCGTCGAACTCGGTGCTAATCAAACAGGAACTAACTGCGGTGTAAGCAAGCGGTTGTCGGGGCAGGCGCTGCGTTGCCGCTCAGACGTCCGGTTCGACGACCCGCTCGTCGCCCTCGAAGTGCGCGGAGTTGTCCTGCGGGCGGTAGTTCAGGACCTCTTTGGCGCGGTCGATGGAGTAGTACTTGCGGTCGTTGTCGCTTATCCCGTAGACGGTCTCGTACTCGTAGTCGGCTTCGAGCGCACACTGGTGGATGTGGGCGCAGTCGGGGTAGGAGAGCCACATCGCCTGGCCGCGCTCGTAGTCGATGGGCGGGTGGCCACGAGTGAGGTTGCCGATGCGGATGTTACACACCTTGATACCGTACTTGTCGTGGTAGTACCGACCCAGCACCTCGCCGGTGGCCTTGGAGACGCCATACAGATTCCCGGGGCGAGGAAACTCCGTCCCGTCGAGGCGGAAGTCGTCCTCGGGACGGTACATATCCGGCGTGCGGTCCTGTGTCTCGAAGGAGCCGACGGCGTGGTTCGAGGAGGCAAAGACGAACTTCTCGACGCCCTCCTCGACGGCGGCTTCGTATATCTTCTGGGTCCCGTCGATGTTGTTCGACAGCACCGAGTCCCACGGGGCCTCCGGGCGGGGGTCGCCCGCGAGGTGGATGACCGCGCCGACGCCCGAGACCGCCTCTCTGACGTCGTCGGGGTTGTCGACGTCGCCGATGAGGTACTCGTGGTTGGGCTGCTCTGCGGGCGGATTGTGGAACATCAGCTTCCAGTAATAATCCTCTTCGAGGCCTTCGAGGATGGCCTCCCCGACCGCGCCGCCCGCACCTGTGAGTAGAACCGGGTCGTCCATTCGTATAGGGTGGATAGTCATGACACAATAGGTAGCTTGCGGTTCGGGTATGTCTCTGCGTGTCGACGGTCGAGAGCACGACCTTCTTGGGCTGGCACCACGCACTGTTCCGGTATGGACCCCACGTCCCCGCAGGTCGCCTGCTTCGAGGCGGGTATCAAGTTCGGGTCGCTCTACCACCAGTTCGCCGGGACGCCGGTCAGTCCCGACAGCGCCGACTCGCTGGCCAGGGCGATGGCGGAGGCCATCGAGAACCAGCCCCACTGCGAGTCGGTGACCGTCTCCGTCCGAGAGGAGCCGCTTCGGGAAGCCATCGACGAGTCGGGCGCCGACTACACAGAACTGACCGGGCGCTTCCTGGACGTCTCGATGACAATCGACTACGAGGGCTGTGTCGTCGAGACGAGCATGGCGATGGAAGACGGCTATCCGCTGATGCAGGTCGACTCGGTTGCGAACCAGTCCCAATAGTACGAAAATTTTACACCTGCCCCCCGTCCACTCCCCGGTATGTCCCTCCACGCGATCGACGATATCAGTGACGCGATAGACGCGACGAAGTCGTTCCTGTTGCCATTTGCCGCCCGAACCTGGCTCAAGCTGGCGGTCGTCGTCTTCTTCATCAGCGGCGGTGGCGGCGGTTTCAACAGTTTTCAGAACCTCAACACCGGCGGCGGACAGGACCAGCCCGCAGGTGGCGGCGCCGACCAGTTCTTCGATGGGGTGCCCTCGACGCTCCATGGGGTGGTGGCCGAGTACGGGACGGAACTGGCCATCATCGTCGGCCTGGCGCTGACGCTCGTTCTCGTCTTCGCGCTCCTGAGCAACTTCATGGAGTTCGTCTTCGTCGAGTCGCTCATCGAACGGGAGGTCCACGTCCGGCAGTCCCTCCGAGGGAACGTCGGCAACGGCCTGCGGCTGTTCGCCTTCCGACTGGTCGTTGCGCTGGTCTCGCTCACACTCGTCCTGGGGTTTCTCTACGCCGTCTTCGTCACCGTTCTCGGCGGGGGTCTGAACAACATCGCTCCGGGGGCGCTGCTGGGGCTGTTCCCCGTGTTTATCATCTTCTTCCTCGGACTCGGGCTCGTCCAGGGGCTGGTGACCGGCTTTACCAACGTCTTCGTCGTTCCGATGATGCTCACGAGCTCTCGCGGGCTGCTCGGGAGCTGGAAGCGCCTGCTGGGGTCGATGCGCCGAAATATCAAGCAGTATCTCGGCTATCTCGCCTTCTCTATCGTCCTGGGTATCGGCGTCGGTATCCTCGGCGGTCTCCTCGGGCTCGTCGCGACGTTGCTCCTGGCGATTCCGTTCGTTCTGCTGGGCGCCGTCGCCTTCTTCGGGCTCGGTCAGGGGTCGGTGGCGCTGGCGCTGACCGCCGTCGTCGGCGTGTTGTTCGCCCTCTCCTACCTCCTGGCGGCCAACCTCATCCAGGTGCCTCTGCAGGCGTTCATGCGCTACTACGCGATGCTCGTCCTGGGTGACATCGACGAGGAGCTGGACCCGATGCCCGAGGTGCGGGCCGATATCCGAGCGGACGAGCCCGACGACGAGGGGGCGGTGGCGGCCGACGGCGTCTGACCGGGGCGTTTTTCGGTTTCGCGAAAACCGCCCCGCTCGTGTCGTGCGGTTTCACTTTCACTTTCAGGCGGGCTTTTAATCCCTTCCCACGTCAAGTGCTACCTATGAGTCAGACCAGTCTGGACGACGACGAGCTGTTCGGCGAGGCGGCAAACGAGATGCGAAGCGACGTCGAGGCGTCGCTGGCCGAGGCCCGCGGGGCGCTTCCCGACGGCGACGCCGTCTGGGACGTCGACGCCGACAACACACTGGGCGTGCTCAACGCGCTCAAGGGCGCCCTGGACGTCGGCGACGCCGAGGACAGCTTACGCGACGCAAAGAAGTGGTACACGATGGGCGAACGCGCCGACGCCTTCGAGGACGCCGACGACCTGGCCGAGGAGATAGAGACCGTCGAAGCCCTCATCGAGGACGTCGAAGACGCCCGCGAGCAGGTCGGCGACCTGACCTCGACGATTCCGCAGCTCCGGAGCACCCTAGAGGAGTTCGAGGACGAGGGTGCCGAGGCCGACACCGACGCGGACGCCGAAGAGGCCGAAGCGTAGTTATCGCTCCGCAACGCGGTCCAGCAGCGCCAGCAGCGCCGCCGTCGCCTCGTCCAGCAGCTGCTCGCCGCGTTCGCCACTCCCCTCGCCGGGGTCGCCGACGCAGCCGTTCTCGCTGAACGCACTCGTGTCGTAGGCCAGATTCACGCCGCTGACCCACTCGCCCCAGCCGTCGGCGCCGCCCTCGGCCGCCGACTCGAAGCGGTCCTCACGCACCAGGTCGGGGTGGGTGTGCTGGAGGAGGCTCGTCTCGACCGGGCCGCCGTGGCCCATATCGGGCGCGTCGACGGCGTCGAACCAGGTGAAGGCCCACGCGTCGGCCGCGTCGTGGCGCGTGATTTGCCCACAGACCTCCCGCAGCGGGTCGACGTTGCCGCCGTGGCCGTTGACGACGACCACGCGGGTCCAGCCGTGGTGGGCGAGACTGGCGACGGTCTCGCGGACGTAGTCACGAAAGGTGTCCTCGCTGACCCACAGCGTCCCCGCGAAATCGCGGTGTTCCTCGGCGACGCCGACCTGGATGGGTGGGGCGACCACGACCTCGTCGTCGGAGGCCGCTTCGGCGGCGTCGGCAACGGCCTGTGCGGTCAGGGAGTCGGTGGAAAGCGGCGCGTGGGGGCCGTGCTGTTCGGTGGAGCCGACCGGCAAGAGCGCCAGGTCGGTCTCTATGGCCTCGGCTTCGGGCCACGTGGCGTCGCGCAGGTGCATATCCGGTGGTCGAGGCGGGGGCACACAAACGTAGGGGTCGTGGTGACAGGGCTAGACGATAGAGTCGGGCCGGGTCTCGAAGTAGTCGAAGACGGCGCCCAGCCCGATGCCGTAGACGACGTGGGCGACCAGCGTCAGGACGGCGTACAGCACGAGCGACAGTCCGGTCTGGCCGGTGTAGAAGGCCAGCACGAAGCCGGTCCACATCGCCGCGCCGAAGAACGCTCCCGAGACGGGACTGGACTCGCCCGGGAGGTAGGCCATCAGCGACGCAAAGAGGAGCGGCCACGGGACCATCCCGCCGGCGAGAAAGAGCAGGAAGCCAAAGAGGACCGGCGGCACGACCCCGCTCAGCCCGAGCAGTTCCATGAGGATGGCGAAGTCCGTGAGTTCGAAGGCGCCGACCGACTGGGCGATGAGGAAGACGACGGTCATCATCGCCGTCCCGACGAGCCCTCCGGCCGCCCCCACGACCCCGTCGGCGACGATACCTCGCAGATTGTCGAACTCGTTTGACTCGGCCACCGCGTCGCTATCTGTCGATTCCTGGAACTCCGGTGGCGCGTCTGGCATACGTTGTCATAGTGTGTCAGCGGAGAAAAATGTTCGCGCCGCTGTCAACTCCCAGTAGTGACAGGGGTTTGTCCATAAAATCTAATACTTTCTGCGGGCGAGGTTCTAGCGATGGTGAGTTACTCGGTACCACTGGCCACGCTCCCGCCGCTCCACGGCGGCGACGTCCGCGCCCCCGCCGAAGTCTTCGAGAGCATCTTCGAGGTGTTTCTGGTGCTGGGGACGCTGGTCGGCGTCGTCGTCGTGGCCTACACGCTGTACTACGCGGTCAAGTACCGAGCGGGCGACGGGGCGGACCCCCACGCCGACAGCGTCGCGCGGCCGGAACTGGGCGAGCTCCCCACGGGCGGCGCGGGTGGGCGCAAGGTGTTTCTCTCCCTGGGCATCAGTGCCGTCATCGTCCTCTCGCTTATCGGGTGGACGTACATGGAACTGTCCTACATCGAGGACGGGCCGGACATCGAGGGGGAGGAAGACCTCCACGTTACCGTCGAGGGGTACCAGTTCGGGTGGACGTTCGTCTACCCCAACGGCTACGAGAGCACGACGCTGCGAGTGCCCCGGAACCGCGTCGTCAGGCTCGACGTGACCTCGCGGGACGTGTTCCACAACTTCGGCATCCCCGCCTTTCGGGTCAAGGCCGACGCCATCCCCGGCCAGACTACCTCGGCGTGGTTCACCCACGAGGAGACTGGGACCTACGAGGCCCAGTGTTACGAGCTGTGTGGGAGCGGTCACTCGATGATGACTGCCGAGGTCGAGGTCGTGTCCCGGGACGCCTACCGCGAGTGGTACGCCGGAACGGCGAACGAGACGACGGGGGGCAACACGACAGCGGCGGGCAACGAGACGACCGGCGGCGACGCCACGGCGACTGCGAACGCGACGCCGACCTCGGGGGGTGCGCCGGCATGAGCGAGACCCATAGTCTGCCGCCGAAATCCAGCGTCCGCCGGTGGTTCCTCACGACCAACCACAAGGATGTCGGGGTCCTCTATCTCATCACGGCCCTCTTCTTCCTCGTCTTCGGCGGCCTGCTTGCGCTGCTCTTCCGGCTTGAACTGGTCACGCCCGGTGCGGACCTGCTGGGGCCGCTGGGGTACAACCAGGCGGTCTCCACCCACGGCTTGCTCATGGTGTTCTGGTTCATCTCCCCGTTTGCCTTCGGCTTCGCGAACTACGTGGTGCCGCTACAGATCGGCGCCGACGACCTCGCCTTCCCGCGATTGAACGCTCTGTCGTACTGGCTCTATCTGTTCTCGGGCCTGCTGATGGGGGTCTCGTTCTTCCAGGGGTCGACCTTCGCCGGCGGGTGGACTATGTACGCGCCACTGAACACGCCCGCCTACATCCCCGGTGAGGGGCTGGGCGCGACCTCGGTCGTGCTGGCCCTTATCATGTTCACCGCCGCCATCACGCTGGGGTCGGTGAACTTCCTGACGACGATGTACCGGATGCGCGCCGAGGGGCTGCGGATGCGGGACCTGCCCATCTTCTCGCTCTCGATAAATCTCACCGTCTGGATGATGCTGTTTGCCTTCGCGGCGCTTCTGGCCGCGCTCATGATTCTGGCCTCGGACCACATCGTCGGGACGACCTACTTCCAGTACGCCAACGACGGGTCGACGATGGCGACCGACGCCGACAACCCCGGCGCCTCCTTGCTGTGGGCCCACCTCTTCTGGTTTTTTGGCCATCCGGAGGTGTACATCGTCTTCTTCCCCGCGCTCGGAGTTATGGCCGAATGCTTCCAGACCTTCACCGGCCGGCGGCTCGTGGGCCGGAAGTGGTTCATCATCTCGATGGTGCTCGTGGCGCTCCAGAGCTTCCTCGTCTGGATGCACCACATGTTTCTCACCGGCATCAACCTCCCCATCAAGACGGTGTTCATGGCGACCACCATCGGTATCTCCTTGCCGTTCGACCTGATGGTGTTCTCGCTCATCTACACGATGGCGAAAGGGAGAGTGCGCTTTACGACGCCGTTCCTCTTCTCGCTGGGCGGGCTGATTCTGTTCATCGTCGGCGGTATCACCGGCGTCTTCCTCGGGGCTATCGTGCTGGACTACCAGTTCCGGGGGACCTACTGGGTGGTCGCGCACTTCCACTACGTGATGGTCGCGGGGGTCACCGCCCTCGTCGGCGGGCTCTACTACTGGTACCCGAAGATAACCGGTCGGATGTACGACGAGACCCTCGGCAAGCTCCACTTCGCCGTCTACTTCGTCGGGTTCAATCTGCTGTACTTCCCGATGTTCGTCGCCTGGGAGACGCCACGTAGGGTGTTCACGTACCCGTCGGGTCTCCAGCTCTGGCACTCGATGGCTACGGTCGGCGGGTTCATACTGGGAGCGAGCTTCCTCGTCATGTTCTACAACCTCTATGTCTCGCTGTGGCGTGGCGAGGCGGCCGGCGAGAACCCCTGGGCGTACGCCACTTCCGCCGAGTGGTCGGTCCCCTCGCCGCCGCCGCTGGAGAACTTCCCTGGCCTGCCGAGCTACGCCGACGGCTCACTCTCCTTTCTCTCCGACGAGACCGTCCGAAAGCGGCTGCCGGGGTCGGGCGTCGCCGCCGACGGGTCCGGGGCCGAAACTGACGGCGGGACCCCCACCGCGTCGGCAGCCGCTTTCGGA
>SDGW01000965.1_pt1 | contig 11940 bp, 15 predicted proteins | sample 2873831 | NCBI WGS metagenome assembly SDGW01 (sample SAMN08132700, study PRJNA421101) | hypersaline lake metagenome | isolation source: celular fraction 0.22 microns magnesium sulfate-rich crust from ephemeral... | place: Spain: Penahueca Lagoon, Toledo | collected 2011-07
GCGGTGCGGGTGGGACTCAAAGGGGCAGTCGCGAGGGCGAAGCACGGCGACGCAAGGACCGCAGGAACGGAGCGAAGCGACTGACCGAGGACCGCAGCGAGCCGCGCGAGTCCTCGCGACTGGGGCTTTGGAGGTCGTCACCGTAGCAGCGTCGGTTATTTATAAACCCCAAACAGAAACACCGCGGTCCGATTTATAAACGACCACTCGCACGACGTACGATACCCACTCCCGATGTGTATCAGTACACCAGCTCTCCGGAGATGAACTTCCGGGTGCGCTCGTCGGACGGGTCGTCGAAGATCCGCTCCGTCGGGCCGACCTCGGTGACCCCGTCGTCGAGCAGCACCGCGACGCGGTCCGCGACGCGCTCCGCCTGGTGCATGTCGTGGGTCGCCACGACGACGCCGATCCCGCGGTCGCGGGCCTTCGCCATCGCGTCCTCGATGACGGCGGTGTTCCGGGGGTCGAGGTCGGAGGTGGGCTCGTCGAGGAGGAGGACGTCGGGGTCGTACGCCAGCGCGCGGGCGAACGACACGCGCTGGGCCTCGCCGCCGGAGAGGGACGCCGCCGGCTGGGTCGCCATCTCCGCGAGCCCGACCACGTCGAGCGCGTCGCCGACGGCGTCGGCGGGCTCGTGCAACCCGACGAGCGAGCGAAGTCCCGCCTGGATCCGGTCCGCCCACGGCCGGCGGATCCGCAGACCGTACTCGACGTTGCGCGCGACGGGCGCGTCGAAGAGGCTCGCCTCCTGGAACACCATCCCGACCCGCCGCCGCAGGGCGAGGCGTTCGGACTCCTCGGCGGTCCACACCTCGGTGCCGCCGAGTTCGACGGCGCCCTCGTCGGGTTCGAGCGAGAGCGCGAGCGTCCGGAGCAGCGTCGTCTTGCCGACGCCGGAGGGGCCGATCACGGCGACGACCTCACCGGCGTCGACGTCGAGCGAGAGGTCCCGGAACACCGGCTCGTCGCCGTACGCGTGCGAGACGTTCCTCGCTCGGAGCATCAGCGACGCACCCCTCCATCGCCGAGGCGGAGCACGACCGCGTTGATCGTCAGCACGAGCGCGACGAGGACGGCGCCGAGGATCAGCGCGGTCTCGTACTGGCCCTGTCTCGCCTCGAGTTGGATCGCGGTCGTCAGCGTCCGCGTCTTCGAGATCCCGTCCGCGCCCGTGATGTTGCCGCCGACGATGAGCACGGAACCGACCTCGCTGATAGCGCGGCCGAAGCCGGCGAGAATCGCGGTGGCGATCCCGTACCGCGCCTCCTTGAGGACGACGAGCGCCACGTCGAGGCGCGTTCCGCCGAGCGCGCGCGCGGCGTCGCGGACGCCGTCGTCCACCCCGGAGACGGCCGCGAGGCTGATCGCGGTGATCGGCGGCGTCGCGAGCACGAACTGCGACATGATCATCGCCTGCTTCGTGAAGATGAGGTCGAGGGCACCGAGCGGCCCCTGGTTGGAGACGGCGAACAGCACGAGGAGCCCGACGACGACGCTCGGGAACCCCATCCCGGTGTTGATGACCGCCTTCAGGAACCCCTTGCCGGAGAACTCGGTGAACCCCATCGCGACGGCGACCGGAACGGAGAACAGCGTGCTCAGCGCCACCGCCGTGAGGCTCACGTACAGGGAGACGTAGACGATACTCCGGACGTAGCCGTCCCTGAACGGGAGGTCGAGGAGTGCCGGGAGATCGGCGGCGACCGGTCCCCCGAGGAGGGCCGGCAGATCGGCGGCGACCGGTCCCCCGAGGAGGGCCGGCAGCAGCGATGCGACTGGGTCGAGCGGCACGCTCACCCGTCGGTGGAGTTCCCACTCCAACCTTGCGGAACGTACTGCTGGAAGTCGGGGTTCTCGGAGACCGCCCTGGGGAAGAACAGCTGCTCGCCGTTCATCTGGTAGTCGGCGATCGCCTCCTGTGCCCCGGGGCTCGTGATCCAGCCGATGTACGCCATCGCGAGGTCGTAGTTGGCGCTCTCGTGCACGCCGGGGTTGACGGTCATGATCCCGTACGGGTTCGCGAGGATCTCCGGGCCGTCCTCGATCGGTCCCTGCACGAGGATCGTGAGGTCGACCTCCGAGCGCTGCGAGATGAACGTGCCGCGGTCGGAGAGCGTGTACGCGTCCTGCTGGTTGGCGTTGTTGAGCGCCTCGCCCATCCCGGCGCCGATCTTCTGGTACCAGTCGCCGCCGGGGTCGGTCCCCGCGGCCTCCCAGAGGTTCAGCTCCTTCGTGTGCGTCCCGGAGTTGTCGCCCCGCGAGACGAACGGCGCCTCCGCGTCGGCGATGGCCGTGAGCGCCTCGGTCGCGGAGCTCATCCCCCGGATCCCCGCCGGGTCGCTCTCGGGCCCGACGATCACGAAGTCGTTGAACATCAGGTCGCGGCGGTTGATCCCGTACCCGTTGCGCATGAACTCGTCTTCGAGCCCGCGGGCGTGGACCATCACCACGTCCGAGTCGCCGTTCCGAGCCGACTCGAGGGCCGCGCCCGTCCCCTGCGCGACCGCGTCGACGGTCACCCCGTACATCTCCTCGAAGTCGGGGTGAATCGCGTCGAGCAGCCCGGTGTCGTAGGTGCTCGTCGTCGTCGTGAGCGTCAGCGTCTCGCCGGCCACGCCGGCGCCGCCGTCCGACTCCGCCCGACTCCCGCCGGCGCAGCCGGCGGTGCTCGCGACAGCCCCTGCACCGAGCGCGGCGACGAACCGCCTTCGATGTATCGACATAGATACACCGATGGACCGGTGTCGGATATAGCTTCTGCCCGCGGACAACCGCGATCGGTTACCCGCTCGGGCGCGAGAGGGACGGGGCGAACGATCGAGGCCGAGACGGTGGCCGATCGCGTCCCGTGTGCGGCCGGGATCGAGCGGACGAACCACCGGAAACGGTTACGTCGCCGTCGCGGACGGCGGTTCCGGGCGAGAGGGAAGGAGGTCCCGGGCGGGAGGGAAAGCGCCAACACCCCGCGGCCCGACGCCTCCCGTATGGACGAAGGCGGCGACGAGGGCGTCGCGGGAGGGAAGAGCGCCGGCGCGGACGGCGCGGGCTCGGGTCGCGGCCGCGCGGCGCTCATCGAGGGCGACGTCGAGTTCGACGGGCGCGACGCCGCGCTCCTCCGGGCGGTCCACGACGCGGGCTCGGTGGCGGGCGCGGCCGCGGAGCTCGGGCGCTCTCGGGCCCGCGCCCTCTCGCGGATAGAGAGCCTGGAAGAGGCGTTCGGCCGGTTGGTCGAACGCCGGCGCGGCGGCTCGGGCGGCGGCGGCAGCCGGCTCGCCGAGGCCGGGCGCGATCTCCTCGATCGCTACGACCGACTGCAGGCCGTGTTGGCCGCGACCGCGAGCGTGCCCGAGACGGTGCTCGACGGGACGGTCGCGAGCGTCGACGGCGAACTGGCCGACGTCGACACCGCGGTCGGAACGGTCAGGGGGCTCCACGATCACGCGACCGCCGGGGACGCAGTGCAGGTCAGAGTCGGCGCCGACGCGGTGACGGTCTACTCGGAGGACGCCGACATCGACCCGGACGCGACGAGCGCGCGGAACCGACTCCGAGGGACGGTCGTCGACATCGACGCTGGCGAGACGGTCTGCACGGTTCGCGTCGCGGTCGAGGGCACGGCGTTCCACGTGCTGGTCACCGCCGAGAGCGCGTCCCGGCTGGCGCTCACCGAGGGCGACGACGTGTCGGTGCGGTGGAAGGCGACGGCCACCCGGCTGGTGAGACACGCGACGACCGGCGGCTCCACCGAGCCATCGCGGGACTGACGTCTGGCGGGCCGGAGCGGTCACTCGGAACGATCGCTCGGAGCGTCGGTCGGGAAGGGTGGGTCCGGTCGCCGAGCCCGCTCGCGGTCACTCCTGCCTGGATCGCTTCCAGGCCGGGTAGAGCTCCATCACGGCGATCAGACTGAGCACGACGCCGACAGCGATCATCAGCACGTCCGGGTCGATATCGTCCATACCCCAACGAGGGGACGTAAACGTGTAATCGTTTGCCACGATCCGCGGAGCGATCGGTCTCCGCGCGCGGCGACCGATACTCCGGTTCGATACGGATCGCGACGGCCGACCGATCGCGGCGCGGGGCCTCGGGGACGAAGACGTATGTGCGCGAGTGTCCAAACACTGCCGTCATGCCCGCGACTGACGACGAACGCGACGACGGTAACGATCGACTGTTCGCAGTCGTCATGATCGCGCTCTCGGTGTTCATCTTCCTCGCCGTCCGCAGGTCGGAGCGCGAGCGCTCCGAGTAGGACCTCCGCGGTGGGAGCGCGACGACCGAGCCGCCGAATCCGGCTCGCTCGCCCTCGCTGACGGGAACTGATTTACATGTCCGCGCCCTAACGGATATGTGAGCGATTCAACTGAGGAGACGGCGGTCGAAGCCGCGGAAGGAATCGGTGCTGACGGTCTCACTCCCGCGGTGCTGGCATCAGTCGGCTCGGTCGCCCTCGCACTGTACTTCTACTACGTGCGCGGCGACAAGCAGCGCGGCCAGTTCGTCGGCTTCTGGCCCGTCACGATACTCGGGCTGGCGTCCTACTTCAAGCTGGAGGAGATCAGGCAGATGCTGGCGGACGACGAGTAGCTTCGCACTCAGGCCCGTCCCGCCCGGCGTCCGGACCGAAACGGCGTGTGAAGGCGGCGAACCGACGGCGTCGAACTCCAGCGCCGACCCGCGGACGCGAGCGCTCCTTTTTGAGACACCGTCTCGGTGAAGACGCGACCGCGCGGCGCGGGCGGAACCGGTTCGACCCGGGCGTTCTTTGCGCTCCGCTTCGAACGTGAGATATGGATCCGACCGACGTCGACGCGGTCCTCGTCGCGGGCGCGACGGGCGGAACCGGCCGCGAGGTGCTGCGGCGAGCCGGGCCGCGAGTGGAGACGGTTCGCGCGCTCACTCGGTCGCCGGGGGCCACCGTCAACCTCCGCGCGGCGGGCGCGGACGAGATCGCGGTGGACGACCTCCTCGACCCGGACGACCTGGCCGCCGCCGTCGAGGGAGTCGACGCGGTGATAAGCGCCGTCGGGACCGCTCCGTCGGCGGTGCGAAACGGGCCGCCGTTCGTCGACGGCGCCGGCAACCGGGCGCTGCTGGACGCGGCGGTCGAGGCCGGCGTCGACGCGTTCGTGATGGAGTCGGCGATCGGCGTCGGTCCCGAGCCGGCGAGCCCGCTCGCGTCGGCCTTCGACGCGTTCATCGGTCCGCTCCAGGAGGCCAAGGGGGAGGCGGAGGCCGCGATCCGCGACGCGCCGATCCGCCACACGATCCTCCGCCCGGGAGTCCTGACGAACGGTCGCCGGACGGGGCTTGTCTCGACGGCCGAACCGGGCCAGAAGCTGTGGGGCACCGTCTCGCGGGCCGACGTGGCGTGGCTCATGACCGCGGCGCCGACGACCGAGGACGCCGCGAACCGGACGTTCGAAGTCGTCTCCACGCCGCGGTTCCCCGACCGCGGCGTCGACGTGAACTGGACGCTGCCGCGGTGAGCGCGCTCCGCGGCGGGCCGCTCGTCGCATCGCGGCGGTAACGATTATTACCCAGTATCCGTGTTATCGTAACACATGACACACGACGTGCCCGGCGACGAGACCGAGGGGCGCCGGTGGTGTGAGAACTGCCGGATCGCGGTCGAGCCGGTCGCGGGCGACCTCGGTCCGGAGTGCCCGAACTGCGGCAGGGTGTTCTGAGTCGACGGCGCCGCGGCTCACTTCCCCCAGAAGGGGTCGCGCTTCCGCTTGGTGTCGAGGTACGCCGAGAGCGCCTCGCGCTCGTCGGCCGTGATCTCCTCTTTCAGCTCCTGTTCGAGGATCTTCGCGTGCTTCTCGGGGACCTCCGTCCAGAGGGTGTCGCCCTCCTCGATGCCGCGGCCGACCGTAGGGCCGTCGATGGCGATGCTCACGCGCTCGCCGGAGCGAGCCTCGTCGACGTCGTCGCCCTGCTTCTGGATCCCGGAGAGCTGACCGACGCGCTCGAACTCGTTGCCCTCGAACAGCCCGACGTTGCGGTTGTTCTGGAGGGTGCCCGAGATGACCTCGACGCCGACCACCGCGGGGTCGTTCTGCCGGAACGTGTGGTCGGGGAGGATCCGGAAGCGCGCGGGGCGCACGACCTTGTCCAGCACCGTCTCCTGCTGGGCGCGCTGCTTCTCCTCGACGTACGTCTCGTACTCTTCGATCAGCTGGTAGATGACGTCGTTGGTGAACAGCTTCACGTCGGCGCTCTCCAGCTCCGACTCGGCGTTCGCCAGCAGGTCGACGTTGAAGCCGAGGATGGCCTTGTGCTCGTCCTGGTTCGCGGTCTCGGCCACGGCGATGTCGCGCGGCGCGATGTCGCCGACCTCGGCGCGCAGGATGGGCACCTCCGCCTCGCGGAGCGCGTTCGCCATCGCCTCGAGCGACCCGAGCGTGTCCGCCTTGACGACGACGCCGTTCTCGGCGGTCTCGACCTCGATCTCCGCGAGCTCGGCCTTCACGTCCTCGACGACCTCCGCCTCCGAGCGGTCGCGGACGACCCGGACTGGCGCGCCGGCCATCGCCCGATCGAGGTCCGGCGCGGCGATCTTCACCCCGGCCGCGGCGCCGACCTCCGCCACCTTCTCGAACTGCTTCTCGGTGCGGATCTCCTCGAGCGGACGCGGCTGCAACAGCGCCCGGATCTCGGTGACGATCGGCTCGTCCTGCCCGCCGACGACGACCTGGTCGCCGTTGCGCACCACGCCGTCGTACACCACCGTGTCGATGGTGGCGCCGAAGCCGCGCTCGTCTTTCACCTCGAGGACCGTCCCCTCGCCGGGGCCCTGCACGTCGATCTCCATCTCCTCTTTCATGAACCGCTGGGAGAGCCCCATCAGGACGGTGAGGAGGTCGGGGACGCCCTCGCCCGTGAGCGCCGACAGCGGGACGACGCCGATGTTCTTCTGGAAGTCCTGCACGCGCCAGTAGAGGTCCGCCGAGAAGCCGGCGTCCGAGAGCTGCCCGATGATCTCGTAGAGGTTCTCGTTGAGCATCGACTCGGCGCGCTCCGACTGCGCCTCTAAGCTCTTCTGGATCGGCTGGCCCTCCTGCGGGTTCCACCCCGGCGTCGTGTCGACCTTGTTGGCGGCGACGACGAAGGGGGTCCCGGTGCGACGGAGGATGTCGATCGCCTCCTCGGTCTGGGGCTGGAACCCGTCGTTGACGTCGACGACGAGGACCGCGATGTCGGCGAGCGCGCCGCCGCGGGCGCGCAGCGTCGAGAAGGAGTGGTGGCCCGGCGTGTCGATGAACAGGAGGCCGGGTAGATCGAAGTCGGTCGGGTCGATGAGCTCGCCCGCCATCCCGGAGATGGTGTCGAGCGGGATGTCCGTCGCCCCGATGTGTTGGGTGATCGCGCCGGCCTCGCCCTCGCTGACGGCGGAGCCGCGGATCTTGTCGAGCAGGCTCGTCTTGCCGTGGTCGACGTGACCCAGCACGGCGACGATCGGCGTCCGAAGGGTGTCCGCGTTTGTGTGGTCGGTCATAGGTGATCGCCCCGAGAAAGTCGGTTGTCGTGTGTTCCGCCCGGACATCAGTTAAGCCTTTCAAAATGCGTCCGGCCGCGAGGGCCCGGATCAGCGGTCGTCGCCCGTCCGCCGTCGGGCTCAGCCGGATCAGCGGTCGCCGCCCGTCCGCCGCGGTGCTCCGGCGGGTCGGCGTCGGTCGCCCGTCCGCCGGTGAGCTCGGCCGGTCGGCGTCGGTCACCCGTCGGACGCCCCCGTGGCGTTTAAGACCGTTGCCCCGGACGATGCGCACATGGTAGACATCCTCGCGGAGAACCTCTCCGGGAAGGCGGTGATGAGCTCGGACGGCACGGAGCTCGGCGACCTGTACAACATCACGATGGACCTGAAGTCGGGCGAGCTGAACGACCTGCTCGTGAGCCCGCACGAGCACCTCAGCCCCGAGCGGTCCGGCTTCGACGTCGACGAGATGGGCCGACTCAAAGTGCCGGTCGGGAACGTGCAGGCGGTGAAAGACTACATCGTCGTCGCCCGCTGATGGAAGTCCTCGACACCTCGGCGTTCATCCACGAGTACACCACCGACGACGACGTCGTCTCGGTGCCCGAAGTGCACGAGGAACTCACCGGCGAAGGGGCGCTCCGCTTCGACGCGATGGAGGGGTCGGGGATGACGATCCACGTCCCCGCGCCGGAGGTCATCGACAACGTCCGGCGCGCGGCCCGCGGATCCGGCGACGACGCGGAGCTGTCCGACACCGACACGCGGCTGATCGCGACCGCGCTCGAACTGAGCGCGACGCTGGTCACCGACGACTACGCGATGCAGAACGTCGCCGAGCGGCTCGATCTGGACGTCGAGCCCATCGCTCGGGACGGGATCTCGGAGGAGCGCGAGTGGCGCTTCCAGTGCGTCGGCTGCAACCGCACGTTCGACGAGAACAGGGAGCGGTGCCCGATCTGCGGCAGCGACCTGACGCGGAAGAACCCGGCGTGAGCGGCCCGAAGTGAGCGCCCCGTGCCAGTGCCTCTCACGCGACCGACCGATTGAACAGGCGCGCCGGCACGCGGAGGCGGGGGCCGCGGACGTGCTCACCGACGACTACGCGGGCTCGCACTGGCTCTCCTCGTTCGCTCTGTATCTGCTGACGCGGGACGAGGGCGGAATCGCGCCGGGCGCCGGTTAGTTCGCGCTCTTCGACTCCCGCGGTTCGTCCTCGACCTGACCGACCGCGTCGCCGTCCCCGATCCCGAGGTCGTCCTCCGAGAGGTCGCTCCCGTCGAGCCGCGGGACGCGCTCGCGGAGTCGCCCGGCGACGGCCCGGGCCTCGGCGATCTCCACCTCGGCCACCGCTCGGACGAGCGCGGCCGCCCGCTCGGCGCGGGCGCGCTGCCACGACTCCTCGCGGGACTGGTAGGTCCGGATGGCGCGGAGGAACTCCCGCTGCGAGAACTCCGGCCAGTAGGGCGCACAGAAGTAGACGGCGGCCTCGTTGCCGTTCGCGTGCCATGGGAGGAAGTTCGAGGTGCGCTCGTCGCCGCCGGTCCGGACGATGAGGTCGACGTCGCGGACCGGCCGGTCGTACAGCCGGTCCTCGACGGTCTCGACGTCGACGTCGGCGGGATCGAGGTCGCCGGCGTCGACGTCGGCGGCGATCGTCCGGGCGGCGTCGAGCAGCTCCGTCCGACCGCCGTACGCCAAGGCGACGTTCAGCGTGAATTCGTCGTTGTCCGCGGTGCGGGACTCGGCGTAGTCGACGGCGTCGCGGACGCGGGGCGGGAGGCGAGCGACGTCGCCGATCGCCCGGACGCGCACCCCCTGCTCGTGGACGCGGTCGGCGTCGGCGAACTCCCGGAGCTTGCGCTCTAACAGGTCGAACAGCGGCGCCAGCTCCTCGTCGGGGCGCTCGAAGTTCTCGGTGGAGAAGGCGTACAGCGTCAGCTCCGCGACGCCGAGGTCCGCGCACCAGTCGAGCACGCGCTCCGTGGTGTCGGCGCCGGCGCGGTGGCCGTCGGGGGCGTCGTCGCCGCGCTCGCGGGCGTACCGCCGGTTCCCGTCCTGAATGATCGCGACGTGGGTCGGCACGTCCTCGATCTCGCGACGGAGGTGGCGGCGGTAGGCGCGCTCGCCGAGGTCGCGGAGGCGGTGCAACATACGTGAGGACCGACACGTCCGAGAGGTATGTACTTTTACCCTGAGGCCCGCAGATGGCTGTCGATGGACGCCGCCTACGTCTTCGCCGTCGCGTTCCGGCTCGATCCGCGCGACGCGACGGTCGACCCCGACCGGTTCGAGACGACGATGGAGGTGCCCGCGAGCGAGCCGGGCGCCGACGGCTGGCTGTTCTTCCGCGACCGGCTCTGGCGCGGCGAGATCGGCGACGAACCGTCGTTCCGGACCCTCGCGAGCGACCGCCTCGGCGTCGAGGTCGTCTCCGTCGAGTTCCGAGAGCTCCGGACCGACCGGGAGCACCTCGACGCGCTCGAGACAGCGATCGCCGACGACCTCGGCCGGTTCAACGCCGCCTCGGTCGACGAGGTCCTCCACAAGTACCTCGGGTCGTCGATCCACGTGCGGGAGGAGTGACCGTCTCGCGGTCGGATGCGGCCGTACTCGGGACGGATTCGTACTCGAACGCGTCGCTCTCCCCGGTACGGAAACGTCGCTCTCCCCGGTACGGAAACGTCGCTCTCCCCGGTACGGAAACGTCGCTCTCCCGGCACGGAACGGCCACAGGCATTTTACCGGCCTCCGTTTTCCGTCCTGTATGGTCGACCCGCTTCGAGACACCCTCCCCGCGGTAACGCTGGTCGTCGTCGTCCTCCTGGCCGGCTGTTCCGGATTGCCTGCCGCGGACCGACAGAACCCGACTCCCGAATCGACGGTTGAGAGCTTCTCGTATCCGTCGGGGTGGTCACAGGATGGAATTACGGATCTCTCGGTCGCACTGGAAACGCACGACGCGACGGTGAACAACACCTCCCGCAGGAGTCGGTTGAGCATTACGGACGAGGACAGCAACCGCACGGTAGTGAGAACGGTAGACGCCGATGCCGGCACCGTCTCAGTCCGGTGGATCGACGCGGAGTTCGGCGGGGACATCCACGCGTACTACAGCGCCGAGGGCGTGTTCGAGTACGACCGAACGACGGGAGAGCTGGACCGGAATCCCGATGAAAACTGGACGCAGGCTCGCGTCGGCTCGCACGAGAGGCTGCAACGACCCCTGTCGGAGCTCGACGTGAACGCGACCGAGACCGTCACCGTCGAGGGGACGACGGCTGTCAGGTACGACGTGACCGGCATCGAGGACTCCGTCAGCGTTCCGGCCGATAACGCTACCGGGCACGTCGTCGTTACCGAGAAGGGGTACATCGCGGAGTACGACATCAGGAGGGGAAACGACGGGTTCACCCGGCAGACGAGATACGAGGTCTCCGAGTTCGGAACCGCGACGGTGACCCGCCCGGAATGGTTGCCCGATGAGTAGCCGTGCCCGGCGTCGGCTCCGCGCCGTGTCGACCGGCCGTCCGAGGCGCGGATGAGCGCGGTCGCGCCGTCGCCGTCGGCCGATCGGTGGGCCCTCGTCCGGTCCGTCCTCCGTGGCACCCGGTCGCCCGGCCCCACAACGCAGTTATCGGTCCGGCGCCTACCGACGCGCCCATGGCCGTCGCGGAGTACGACTTTCACCTGTTCGACCTCGACGGGACGCTCGTCGACGCGGAGTGGTCGTACACCCGCGCGGTGTTCGACCGCGTCGGCGACCGGCTCGGCCGGCGATTCTCGGACCGGGAGGCGCGCGTCCTCTGGCACGGGTTGGGCGGTCCCCGCGGGGACACCCTCCGCGAGATCGGCGTCGACCCGGAGGCCTTCTGGCCGGCGTTCCACGCGGTCGAGGACCCCGTCGCCCGCGCGGAGGCGACGTACCTCCACGACGACGCCGCCCGGCTGCTCGACCGCGTCGACGACGCCGGCGGACCGACCGGGCTCGTCACCCACTGCCAGCGGTTCCTCGCCGAGCCCGTCCTCGACCGGATGGACCTCGACGGGCGATTCGACACGGTGGTCTGCTGTACCGACGAGACGGGCTGGAAGCCGGACCCCGCGCCGGTCGAGCTGGCGATGCGCGAGCTCGGCGTCGACCCGCGGGCGGACCGCGGCTACTACGCCGGCGACGGCGAGAGCGACGTGGGCGCGGCGTGGAACGCCGGGATCGACGCGGTCCACGTCGAGCGGGTCGGCCACGAGGACCGCGGGCGATGCGTGCTCGGCGACCGGCGCGTCGACCGGCTCGACGAGCTGCTGGCGAGCGGGTGAGTCCCCGACGAGTCCCGCCCGCGACCGAAACGGTCGTGAGTCGGCGCGCGCTAGCCGGCCCATGACGAAGTGGTTCCACAGCGGTCGCCGGCGCGACCTGTGCGCGCTGCTGTACGAGGCCGGCGAGCTGCGGGCGC
>SDGW01000966.1_pt1 | contig 11938 bp, 11 predicted proteins | sample 2873831 | NCBI WGS metagenome assembly SDGW01 (sample SAMN08132700, study PRJNA421101) | hypersaline lake metagenome | isolation source: celular fraction 0.22 microns magnesium sulfate-rich crust from ephemeral... | place: Spain: Penahueca Lagoon, Toledo | collected 2011-07
TGGATACGACCTGGCTCGCCTCTTTGAGTCGTTCATCCGTGCCGTTCCCGGGCTTGTCACGCCACTCATCATTATTGGCGGCATCCTCGGAGGCATCTTTACAGCGACGGAAGCCGCTCTTGTCGCAACCGTCTATGCAATTGCGCTTGGTGTCTTCTACTACCGGTCGATAGGACTACAAGAGCTCTACGAGGTTAGCAAAGACACGTTCGAGGACACCGTAAGTATCGTCATCATCTTCGGATTCGCAAACCTCTACGCGTACTGGCTGACTCTCGCCGGCATCCCGGATATGATCGGTAGCGCCCTTGTTAGTATCTCTGCCAGCCCCGTCATCACGATACTCCTCTTGGCAATTGTGCTGCTCATCTTGGGTACGTTCATGGAGGGCACTGCAGTCCTTCTCATCATGGTCCCGATGCTCGTCCCGCTCTACCCCGAGCTGGGGATCGACCCGATTCACTTCGGCATCGTCATGGTTGTGACGCTCATGTACGGTCTCATTACCCCGCCATTCGGTCTCATCCTCTTCGTACTGGAGCGGGTGACCGATGAGCCACTCGACCGCGTTATGCGGTCGATGGTACCCTATTACCTTCCGCTCGCGTTCGTCCTCCTCCTGATCATCCTCTTCCCGAGTCTGTCCCTCGCGCTGCCCCAAGAATTCGGTCTCATCTGATCGGATTCCCCTTTCTCGTTTCAATCGTCTTCTCTGCACAACCACCACCGATCAAAATGTGCTCACGTTTTCAGACCCAACGCTGGAGGATAGCTTCGGTTCCAGCTGTTGATTGACCGGGTCTTCCAGATTCTACGACGCATATGGTGGGTTCCTTTGCGCCGTAGAATTCCCGGCCCATGGAAATCTCATCACCAAATTATATGATGAGTGCTGTTATAATGCAGGTATGGTCATCGTCGCAGCAGTCGACAAGACCGATCGTGCGCCGGATACGCTTAATGAGGCTGTCACGTTAGCCGAAAAGTTCGGTGATGAAGTCCACGTACTACACGTAATGACTCGGTCTGATGCCGTCCAAACGGAGGAGGAAAGCTTAAACAAGGACGGCGGCCTTTCAACGGAAGAACTCCGAGAGCGGGCGTCACAGCCAGCAAAAGAGTTGATTAACGGGAAGTCGTTCCCGGTTGAGGTAACGGGAATTGGTCGAATCGGCGACCCCGCTGCGGAAGTCGTGAACTACGCTGAGCGTGCCGACGCACGATATGTCGTTGTCAGCCCGAAGCGCCGTTCACAGACGGGGAAAATTCTGTTCGGTAGTGTTGCCCAATCAATTCTTTTGGAGGCGGACTGCCCCGTGGTTTCGCTTCGAGCAACGTAGGCGCCGCGTCTTCGTTGTGGATGCCTTCTAGGGTTTGTTGAGAAATCCGCCATCTACCGGTAGGATGACGCCGGTCACGCGCGCGGAGAGCTCGGAACCGAGGAAGAGCACGACATTTGCGATGTCCCTCGGTGACGCCCGACCCGGCATTGCTTCCTCAATCTCGTATCGATCAGTCGCATCGGGTCGCTGGTCAGCGACACGGTCCTGCATTGACGTCGCAACGATGCCGGGCAGCACCGAGTTGACCCGGATTTGGTCTTCGGCGTACTCCATGGCTGCCGCTCGAGTCATCCCGTTGATGCCAGCTTTCGAGGCACTGTATCCAGCCCGCCCCATAATGCCCGTTTCACTCGCAACCGATGACGTATTGATAATTGAGCCACCACCATCCTCCAGCATCGCACGGAGACCGTGCTTGATACCATAGAATGCACCACGCATGTTAACGGAGACAACCTGGTCGAACTCCGATGACTCGTAGCCCGCAAAATCGGCCAGTCTCCCCTCTGTTCCAGCGTTATTGAATACGACGTCGAGTCCTCCGTACGTCTCAACAGCGGTCTCGATGAGTTCTTCGACGTCTGATTCGACGGATACGTTGGTCTCAACGAACGTCGCCTCGCCACCGTTCTCAACGATGTGGTCGACTGTTTCGCGGCCGTGCTCGACGTCGATGTCACCAATCACCACGTTCGCTCCGTTTTCACTATATACTTCCGCGGTTGCTCGGCCGATTCCGGATGCCCCGCCTGTAATGACCGCTGTCTTCTCTTCGACTAACATTACCAATTGGGGATTCGCCGAGGACCATATAGCGTTTGGGGGTGAGTAACGGAGCTGTTGCGGTTGGCGCATTTGAATACGGACAGCCACCGGAATCCTTTTGGACATCTTGGGAGACGCTTAGATTATGTCCTCGGTAACGGGAGTGATCGTTTCCGCGATTATTCCAACCTTCCTGATAATCGGGATCGGAGTCCTTCTCCGCCGTACGCACGGAATCGAGGCTGGCTCACTGAACTCGTTGGCTTTAGTCGTATTGACGCCTGCTCTTACGGTTCACAGCATTACACTCACGAGTCTCAGCTCGGACGCTCTGCTCAAGATATCAGTTGGTGTCTGCGTGTTCCTCGCGGCGGCGCTCGTAGCGAGCTGGGTTATGGGTCGTGCTCTCGGCAAAAACGGCGCAACGCTGCAAGCCTTCCAGCTAATTGCGGCGTTCGGGAACACGGGTGCACTCGGCATTCCGCTCGCTGACTTTGCGTTCGGCGATATCGGACGCCAGACGGCTGTATTGTTCGCCGCAATACACGGCGCCGTTGTCTTCACAGTCGGTTTCTTTATTGCGGCGAACTCCGGAGATCAGTCCAGTCTCGATAGCCTCAAACAAGTGTTACGCTATCCACTAATCTATGGTGTTCTAATCGCTGTCGTCGCGCGCGTGACGAACGTCGTCCCGGCCGCCGATTCGCCAGTTATGGAAACACTCGGGCTTGTTGGGGAGTCGGCGATTCCGATTATGCTCATTGTGCTCGGAATCCAACTCGCTGATACCGAGTACCGAAGCGCTGCCTCTAGCACACTGTCACCGATGCTGTTTCGCTTTATCGTCTCGCCTGCTATCGGTCTTGCCGTCGCGTGGAGTCTCGGATTTCAAAACACGACGGTAACGCGAGTGTTCGTTCTCCTTACTGCAATGCCGATCGCTGTCGCCCCAGTCATCTTCGTCACGGAATTCGCCCCTGATACCGTTGTGAACGGTGTCACGCTTCCGGAGTACGTCTCGACAAACGTTCTTGTCTCGACGCTCGTCTCAATATTGATTCTCACGGGATTCGTCGCGTTACTGCAGGCAGGATTGATTATCTGAATTGCTCAATGCTACTAAATCACCTCGCGACGAGTGAATTTCAGGAATGCCGTTCGTCCTCAATAGGGTTGGTCGCCAGTCTACTTGGTGCTACCCGTGACCGGTTGATTTGGATTTGCAATCGTTGCGGCTAGTGGTTGGTGGATGCAGTTCTCGCCTGCGGTTGAGACGGTTACATATGGAAGAGGCATCCGAGTGGACCGTTAAGTTAACAGAGGATGGCGGTATTGAGACAGACGTGCATACCGTAAAACCAGATATCGAGCGACCGGACCGAGAAGTGGTCAAAGGATTTGAGGGTATCCCGAGTTCGATCGCGTCCGACGTGACCGGGAACGTCGGGTTCGCAATGGACTCTGGCATCAAGCCAGTGTACGAAAACGCTGAACTCGCTGGGTCGGCAGTCACCGTGAAAGCAGAGCCAGGTGATAATCTCATTATCCACAAGGCGATCACGCTTGCCGAACCTGGCGATGTGCTCGTGATTGACGCGAATGGGTACGTCGAGACTGGCCATCTCGGCGAGCTGATGTGCACGTCTTGCAAAGTCAACGACCTCTCCGGGATTGTCATTGATGGCGCGATTCGTGACCGCGCAGAAATCGCAGAGATGGAGTTCCCCGTCTACGCTCGCGGCGTTCATCCCCAGGGTCCGATGAAGCAAGACCCTGGCTCAATCAATGTGACCGTTTCCGTGGGCGGCGTTTCAGTAAACCCTGGAGATATTCTCGTCGGTGATGGCGAAGGAGTCACGGTTGTTCCTGCTGACGGTGCCGAAGAGGTGCTTGAACGCGCCAACGAGAAACTCGCAGCCGAGGACGACACCCGGGAGCGATTGGAGAAGGGCAAATACCTGTTTGAAATGAAGGGATACGATAAACTCTACGAGAACCTTGATGTCGTCGGGCCTGAGGACTCCGTTCAGTAAACCTCAGACCAAGACGGTTCGAGCCAATAATTCCAGAATCATGATGAAAATGGTTGTCTCCTGACGTAATTGGGCAGACTAAACGTAGTGGCAGATCTGGTGAGTAAATTTATATCCATGGGATGAGTGGTTGTGGATGGAGATGTCATAAGAACCCACCCAGTTCAGCCAGTGCATCTCATCCAGAGACCAGGACGGCGTACCCAGTGGAGTACGCCGTTGTGGCATCTCCACTATGCGATATCGACATTACTGCGATCGTTAGTCGAGTACGGTTACTTCGTCGCCAACGCCAATGACTTTGCCACGGTCAGCCTCGCGAACCCGAGTGATAATCATGAGTGTGTAGTAATGGTCAAACGCGTCCTCGTTAGCCCACTCGGGGAACTCCTCTTTTCGGTTTTCGATAAATTGCGTTCGGAACTCAGGGACTGGCTCACCAGTATCCGGATCACGCTGCGGAACGACACACCGACCGCATGGCTTGACATCCTCCCCGCCCTGAAGGGCGAGGATTCCCAACCGCCGTTGGGATATTGTGGTTTACGACGTGTCCTGCTCTCGCGGTGCAAAGCAGCCGCTCTCTGAATCGAACAGGTACGTCGATGGCTGTGCCAACCAGCCGTTACTCCTATCACCGCCATCCGTGGCGAGACTCGGAGATACTTTCTGCCGAATGTTTTCAGCCCCGTTCACGTCCGCGTTCGCCACGGTCTCACACTTATCACAGACGTACAACCCGCGCTCAACACGGTTCGCGTCACGCTTACGCCCACAGCACGAACACGACTTCGATGTATCCCGCTCTGACACCTCTTCGACCGTGATGCCCTCCATCTCGGCTTTGTAGGTGAGCATCTCGGTGAAGCGGTCGAATGCCCACGAGTGCAGGTCAAGGTTGCCGTGCTTCCCCCAGTTCTTCGACTCGCCGTCCTCCTCATCCTCGCGGATACCAGAGAGGTCGCCAATCACAATCGTTCCAACACCATCATCCACACACCTCTGAACGATGTGCTTGGAGAGAGTGTGGAAGTAGTGAGTACGGCGAGTCGACTTTTTCTGGTTTAATCGTGTGGCTTGCACGGAGTGCGAATCATCACAGCGGGCAACTCGTTTGCTGAAGTAGTAGTCGTCCTGCTTCAGGCAGTTGAGTGGGTACAACTCGGCGTGTCTATCCTCGTAGGCGAGGGCAGCGAAGTTGCTGATACCGAGGTCAACACCTACTGTCTTCTCGCCGGGAGCGTCTGACACGTCGATTTCGACTTTGCAGACGAAGTGTAGTTCCCACTCGTCACCAGTCCAGACGGTCCGAACCTGTTGGACACTCTCTACGGTGGAGAGGTCAACGTCGGGCCGAGTCTGGTACTCGCAGAGTGCGAAGTCCGACCAGTATTCTTTGAGGTTCGAGCCTTTCGAGAGTCGGACTCTCTCGTACTCGGTGTCGAGTTTGAAACCAGCGGCTTTGAAGGTGACCGTGCTTCGCGGGTGGTCGTCGCCGTGTTTGCGGTAGCCGGGCGGGTTCGCCCTCTGGCCTCCGTTTTGTCGTTTGCCGTACCAGCCATTAAACGCCTCAGCGAGTTCTTGGAGGACTCGCTGACTTGACTGCGAATGCAGGTCATCATAACGTTCGTGGCTCTTGAGGTACGTGGTGAGTTCGTTGTGACCGGGAATGTATCCTGTCTCTGACCACACGCGGTCGCAGACCCACCGACCGACGTTCCAGAGTTTACTGGCGGCGAACCCGAGCGAATCAAGGTCGTCTTGCACCTGTGTCTGATTCCGAATGCAAGCAGTATAGGTGCGGGTGACGACCCGTTTCGCCATACGTAACCTATGTAGTCAGACCTAATTGAAGGTAGGGATTATGGCGTGGAATATCCGGCCGTGACATCGAACGGTGGTTCGTGAAGGATAGTGTCGGATTAATCCCCGCCCTGCAGGGCGGTGCTTTCTCCTTTATTTTCCGGAACCCCCTCAAAACGAACGCCGTCAATCTCAAACATCGGTGCGTCGTCGCCAATGAATCGATCCTCCCAAAACGCCGGGACGCCCGAGATTTCGCTATTCGCTCGAAGCCGACGTCGCGCGCCTTCAACAGTGACATCGTCGAACCAGGACGCCACTCGTTTGAGGGTTGCAGTACTAATCACCGATGGCCCCATCTCGCGGCGATCGACGAACCCCAGAGACGTATCCTGTTGCATCGTCAATTCCCTGCCGAAATAGTCGCTGAACCAGTCAGCAGCCTCTCCGCGGTCGGTGTCGAGATTCAACTGCTGAGCGTCACCATCACGTGGGTCAACGTGGAAGATTGCTGGTTCAGGGTCGAAATCGGTTCGGAGGTCATGCACTCGCTCAGTTTGTTTTCCATTCACGACGGTCCCTTGACTATCGAATAGTGCGAACTCGCGGTCGTGCGTTAACGTTCCGCCTTCGAGCACCTCAGCAGCATCAACGTCAATCCCATCCAATCCCTTTACCGGGAATACGCGGACTCGACTTACCTCCGGCCTCGAGATGGAGTAGAACGGGGCCTTCGTTAGCCATTCGGCCGAACAGCATCGCGAGCTGCTTCCCCTCCCAGAGTTGGGAACGAAGCGAGATTTTCGGAGTACCCGAATGCTCGATGTCAGAGCACTTGCTTACCGGGTACGCGTGCTCGGTCAGCGAGATCGTCAGCCCACCGTAGTAACTGCTCGTCCATCTCGCCCCCGCTGATGCACTGAAGACCGATTGGAAGCCCATCGATTCGGTCTACTGGCACAGTAGCTACCGGGAGTCCGGCCATCGTCCACGGGAAATTCATACTGCCGGATCCCGTATCAGTGATGCCTTCCGGAGCGGGCCCGAGGGCGGCCGGAGAAATCCAGAGGTCAACACTCCGCTCGTCCATCGTCGCCTCGATCAGCTCGCGAAGTGCTTTCGTGAACTCCTGAACCTCGGTCAACCGCTCCGGCGAGACGTCTCGGCCCTGCTCAATTCGATCTGCCACTTTCTTCCGATAGAACATGTGGTAGTCATCATACCAGCCGCGCTGTACGTTGGCAAACTCAGCGCTAGAGAGATCCCAGTATGCCGCCTCGACTTCTTGGAAATCGTCGAATAAATCGATACGCCGAATCTCGTATCCTGCGTCCTCGAGTTGCTCAACCTGTATTTCGAACGACGAGCGTGCTCGTTGCGTTGTCTGCTCCAGATATTCGCCCGCCGGAATCCCCAACGTGGGTTTCGTTACTGGCGAGGGATTCCATTCGGAACACGTTACCGAGGCAGCGCGTTCCATTCCTGCGATGTCAGCCGTCATCAGTGCGACGTGGTCTGTTGTGGGGGTTCGAGGAATTGTCCCGGTTGTCGGCATTCGACCACGCGTTGGTTTGAACCCGACGATGCCGCAGAACGCTGCCGGCCGAATGACGGACGCCCCGGACTGGGTACCGAGTGCTAACGGGGTCAGGCCGGCTGCGACAGCCGCTGCCGGCCCACTCGACGACCCGCCCGGCGTGTGGTCTAGGTTGTTCGGATTACGCGTAAGCGCCGGTGCACCGCCCGCAAACTCCGTCGTAGCGTTCTTTCCGAGGATGATGGCACCGGCGTCCCGGAGCGAAGACACAACCTCTGCCTCGGGTCCTTCAAGTACTTCAGGTGGCAGCGCAGACCCTGCTTTCGTTGGAAACCCGTCTACGTGGATGACGTCTTTTACGCCTACGGGGACGCCGTACAGTGGTGGGCGTTCGTCGACCTCTTGAAATTCGTTTTTCCGCTGCTCAGCTGCGTCAACAACTCGCTCACGCCGATTACATTCAGTCAGGAAGGATCGTATCTCACCGTCTCGCTGCTCAATTCGATTGCAGAGCTCGGTAACATAGCTCACCGGATCACGGTTCCCCTGCTGGAGAGCTGTAGCCGTCGGGTCAAGTGACTCAGGGTCGTACATCACTGTCTCATACGGTCATTTCCTGAATTAGGGCTCTGGCGAATATGTTCCGTGTTGGGCGCTGACTTCGAGAACAAAAGTGACACGGGAATGGCCAGGATGCTCACTGGCCCGGTGCGGTCAATCGGACTGGACTGGGTCGACGTTACGGTCGGTAATTCAGCTACTCGTAGGTAGTCACGGAGTCCTCGTCTTTCGACAGCACTTGATCGGTCGCCGATTCGTATCGGAACGAGGCTTCCAGCTTGTTCTGGCGGCCGTCAGCGAACGTCTCATCCTCGCCCACCAGCGTATCTAATCGCGAATTGTGCAGCGTCGGCATCATCGCCAGGTGAACGTTCGTTTCGTCACCGACCACCTGAACAGCGTTCTTCAGGCCGCCCGGATTGTAGAGAACCTCCCCGGGGCCAACTTCGACTTCCTTCTGGTTGCCATCAGCATCCTCGTAATGCTGGACCATCTTCCCTTCGAGGTTGACGATGATCTGGTAGAACCCGGGGAGATGGGTGTGCCAGTCGTGGGCGACGAGCTCGTCGCCGGGTTCTGCTTCGACGTAGCAGACCTCGAAATCGCTGGTGATCGCGGGGAACTTGATTTGATACTGTTCTGGATCCGATGCCAGTTCGTTGTTCGGTGCCTCGTCCAAGTCGATTTTGTGCAGTTGCTGCGTCGGCAGCGCCGAACGGACAAGCCGGTCGGTGGCCTTCTGGGACATCTTGGAACCTCCACCTAGTGCTGGAGCGCCGCTCATATTGGGAATTATCCCGAAGATATTCCCCGGGGCGACTGACGCTTGGTCAAACACGAGCTCAGCCAATTACGGGACTTCGAAGAACGCCGAGACATCAATGCGCGAGCGGAATCCATCAGTCATCACAGGTACATCAGCAACAGCAAGGAGTGTATGCGGTGCTAAGCTACACTATTAAGTAATCGTGTCTACAGAGGGGTGGTATGGCGGTTGAGGTCACCCGAACCTGCGTTGGTTCCATCGAGAATCAGCAACAGGTCCGTGATGACCTCAATCTGCTCGGGGATTCGGCCTCGAAACTCTGGAACGTCGCCCGCTGGACGGCCGACCGGATCTGGAACCAAACCGGTGAGGTGCCAGACGAAGGAACGCTGAAAGCGTATATGAAAAACCAGGAGTGCTGGAAAGACTTGAACGCCCAGTCCAGTCAGAAAGTCATCGAAGAACTTTCCGACGCTTTCCAGTCCTGGTTCGACCTTCGTCAGACCGACAGCGAGACGAATCCGCCCGGCTACCGCAAACACGGCAACGAGCGACCACGGAGTACAGTGACGTTCAAAACAGACGGCTTCAGGCTTGACACCGACAACAACCGTGTTCGGCTCTCGAAGGGATCGAACCTGAAACACCACCGTTCGGATTTCACCCTCTGTGAGTACACCACCCGACCCGATGTAGATCTCTCCGAGGTCAATCGAGTCCAGAACGTGCGTGCGGTCTGGAATGGCGACGAGTGGGAGTTACACTTCGTCTACAAAGTCGAACTTGAACCCGATAACTCAGCAGGAGACGGAGTTGCTGGTGTTACCCTCGGGAATTCAACTATCGCGTCGGTCGCGTTTCCGAGTGAATACGTGCTGTACCCTGGGAACACTCTCAAAGAGGACGCCCACTATTTCACGCAAGCGGAGGGCGGAACCGAACGCCTGGACACTCCTACAAATCAGGCGCGCCGAACGCTCACAAAGCGTGAGACTCATTTCTACCACGTCCTCACGAGCACGATTATCACCGAATGCGTCGACCGCGGTGTCGGAACGCTCGCGGTGAGGTGGCCTAACGGAGCGGACGTAGAAGAGAAACGAGCTAATGGGCAGACGTCGCATTCGTGGGCCTACGACCGCATCTACCAGCACCTCAAATACAAGGGAAAAGATCGCGGGGTAGAAGTGCTGAAAGAAGCGGTCGAGACGGGCGCAGTGTGTTCGGAATGTGGAAGCGATGCGGAATTACACTCCGTTGAGCCTGGTTTATACGGCTGTTCGGTGTGCGAGTTGGTGGCCAATGCGGACTGCAACCTGGCGGAGAACGTGCGGCAGCGAGTAACTCCGAGTCCTCACGGTGAGGATAGGAGTACCGGCTGTGTGGCACAGCCATCGATACGCCTGTTCGACCGGGAACGTGGTACGTTCACCACGCGAGGACAGGCCGTGTCGTAGACCAACAAATGTCCCAATTGCGGACGGGAGCCCTGCCGTCTCAGGCAGGGAGGATGTCACTTGCGTAGTGCTTCGGGATGGAGTAGGGTGACTAGCTGGTGTTGCTTAATACTCAAGCGACCACTGACGATCGAGTAGCCAGTCATCGAGCTTTTCGAGGGGGTCTTCATCTACGTGGGAGCCGTGGCTGACCAGAACGGTTTCGATGTCGTGGTCGAACAGTTTGCCGAGATTTCGCTCTGCGGCTGCGTGACTATAGTCGTTGAACTGTGCAGCAGGGGGGACGAGATATCCGGCTGGTAATCCCCGTCGGTCGGAGCCCTCTAGAACATCCCCCGCAATTAGGGTATCCTGATCTTCCAGTAGGAGCGCTGAATTCGCGACCGTGTGCCCTGGCACCTGAATGATGCGAATTCCGCCGTCCAGCTGGTCGCCATCGCTGAAGTGAATGTCCACCTCTTCATCGAGTGCATCGTGGTACCCTTTCGAACCGGCTGGGACAGCCACGACGGGGTCGAATGCTTCGGTAAGCGCTGGGAGGCCTCCGAAGTGACCTTCGTCTCCATGCGTGATGATGAGTCGATCAACGCCCCCGAACTCTTCGTCGAGCATCTGCACCAGTTTCTCGCCATCTTCGGGGAAGCCTGCATCAACGAGGGTGACTTCACCCTGTGGGCGATCTTCGAGGACGAACACTCGCACGTGGTCCATCTGGATCGTGTGGACGCCATCCGCTACCTTAGTGACCGACATGCATCTGGGTCGACGGAGAAAGCATGAATAAATACAGAAGTGTGTTCCCAGATTCTGGAAAACGCGACTACACGACCATCCGCTCTTTCTGAGCGCGTATTCAGTAAGCTTATCAGCTTATCTTGCCGACTCTCGTGTAGGATGGTTAGCCTTAGCAGTGCGCCTGAGAGGACAGAGTATCCGGACCCGGTGAAAGCCGACCACATCACGTACAATCCATCCCTCGAGGACCTCCGTGAGTTCTCTATGGATGCCGAGACAACGACCGAGTACGGCGCACCATCGTACGTTAGCGACTATCGCTCCCGCAGCGCCGACCGAACCAAAAATTCCGTCGACGAAGAGGACGTCGGGGTCTTCGAGGACGGTCTTGATTGGATACGAAACGCGGACAACGATGTGATTTGCGTCGACCGTGTCGTCGGTCGCCATCCTGACTCCTCGTACGTTTGCCGGCTGTTCCTCCCCGAGAGGTACGGCCGCATCGCGCTGTCGTGGGCGAAACTGCTGGAACCATCGGACGGTGCGGAGCCGGATTTCGTCACCGTCCAACTTCCCGATGCGACCGACGACCCCAAGATTCGCGTCCATCCGGAGGCCGGCGTCACGACTGTGCTCGGCAGCGATTACACGGGCGAGGCGAAGAAGTCGTTTTTGCGGCTGTTCATGCTGCGCGCGAAAGAAAAGGGTGGACTCGGGCTCCACGCTGGGAGCAAGCGCGTCACCCTCGACGATGAAGCCGGCCGGCGTGAAGTCGGTCAGCTCTTCCTTGGCCTGTCGGGCACTGGGAAATCTACACTGACCAGTCATGGGCTGTGGCTGGACGACCCGGAGGGCGTGGAGATGATCCAGGACGACGTCTGCGCGCTGCTACCTTCTGGGACGGTCGCGGGCAGTGAGGGCGGCGGCCTCTACATCAA
>SDGW01000967.1_pt1 | contig 11935 bp, 11 predicted proteins | sample 2873831 | NCBI WGS metagenome assembly SDGW01 (sample SAMN08132700, study PRJNA421101) | hypersaline lake metagenome | isolation source: celular fraction 0.22 microns magnesium sulfate-rich crust from ephemeral... | place: Spain: Penahueca Lagoon, Toledo | collected 2011-07
GCGCCGAAGAGGATGCCGAACCGCCGGACGATCTCCTCGTTGATCTCCTCGTAGCCGCCCTGGACGGACTCGCCCGTCTTCCGCCAGGCGTCGTTGTCGAACACCATCAGGTTGTCCACCTCGCGGACGAACGTCTGGAACGAGCGGGCCGCGTTGAGGGTGTAGATACCCCCCTCGTCGCTGCCCGGCAGGACGCCGAGCCCGTAGACGGGCTCGGTGTAGATCCGCTTGAGGTGTTTCGCGAGCACCGGCGCCCCCCCGGAGCCGGTGCCGCCGCCGAGCCCGGCGACGACGAGGAACGCGTCGACCTCGTGGACCGGGATCGAGTCGATGGCCCCCTGCACCTCGTCGATGTCCTCCTCGGCGATCTCCGCGCCGAGCTCGTTGTCCGCGCCGACCCCGTGGCCCTTCACCCGGGACTGCCCGATGAGTACGCGCTGGTCCTCGGCGATGTGCTCGAGGCCCATGAGATCCGCCTTGGCCGTGTTGACGGCCGTGGCCGCGCGGACGATCTCCGATCCCGTCCGCTTGTCGTACTCCAGGAACTTATCGACGACTTTCCCCCCCGCCTGTCCGAATCCGATCATTGCAAGTTTCATCGTGTGCTCCCTCCGCCTTTGAAATGAACAGAACGTGATGGAGTATTTAAGCCTTCGGTTGCCGTTACCATCGCTGATATCCGGCTCGTTGACACGAACGGCGCCGCGGCCGCGGTCTCGTCCCCCGTATCGCCGTCCCGCCCCCCGATCGACACCGTCATCGGACGCCGAGGTGCGCGGCGAGCGTGGTCAGTTCGTCGGGGTCGACGCCGAAGGCGGCGACGTCGTTGTCGGCGGTCGTGTTGTCGAACTGCAACGACCGGTACTGGTCGGGGCCCATCGGGAAGCCGGGAACGGCGCCGAGCACCGTCAGGCCGACCTTGGCGAGCGGCATCGGCAGCGGGACGATGGTGACGCTCTTCTTTTCGGCCTCGTACACGAGGTCTGTCACCTGCCGGAGGGTCAGCGTCTCCGGACCGCCGATCTCGTACGTCTCGCCGACGTGCTCGTCGTTCTCCAGCGCGTCGGCCAGCATCGGGACGAGGTCCTCCACGTGGATCGGCTGGAACCGGGTCTTCCCGCCGCCGGGGAGCGGGTAGAGCGGGACGCCGGGCGCGAACATCCCCTTCAGCCGCTTTGTGAACGAGACGAACTCCCCGCCCTCGCCGAAGACGACCGAGGGGCGGAAGATCGTCCAGTCGAGGTCGCTCTCGCGGACGATCTCCTCCGCCTGTCCCTTCGCCCGGATGTACGCCGTGTCGCCGTCGGGGTCGGCCCCGAGCGCGCTCAGCTGGAGGAACCCCTCGACTCCCGCGTCCTCGGCGGCGCGCACGAGGTTCTCCGTCCCGCCTCGGTGGATGCGGTCGTGCATCACGTTGCCCCCCTTCGGCTCGAACAGCGGCGAGAGCGCGACCAGGTTCACCACGGCGTCCTGTCCCTCGACCGCCCCGGCGATCGAGTCGTAGTCCGTGACGTCTCCCGTGGCGACGTCGACGCCCTCGGGCGTCTCCCCGCCCGACCGCGCGAGGGCCGTCACGTCGTGGCCTCTCTCGGCGAGCGCGCGGCAGAGGTACGACCCGATGAATCCGGTTCCGCCTGCCACCAACACTTTCATGCACGCAGTAAGGCGAGGAACGCCCGTAAACCTACCGCGGCGTCAGACGGAGGCGGCCACGCGCCGACGGTCGACGACGCGCACCCGCCGCGGTCGGCCGTCCGCCTCACTCAGACTCGTCGTCCGGCACCGTCAACACCGGGACGGGGGAGGTCCGGACGGTGCGCTCGGCGACGCTCCCGAGCAGGTAACGCTCGACGCCCGTCCGCCCGCGCGTGCCCATGACCACGAGGTCGAGGTCGTGGTCCGCGAGGTACGACTGGATTCCCCGGGCGGCCGACGAGCCGACCTCGGCCCGCTCGACCGTCTCCACGCCCGCCGCCTCGGCGACGGCGGCGGCCTCCGCGACGGTCTCCTCGGCCGCCGACACGAGCGCCTCCGTGCCCGAGTACGCCTCGGCCCCGACGCTGCCGACGTCGACGACGGAGAGCAGGTGGAGCGTCGCGCCGCTCCGGGACGCCAGCGCCACGGCGCGGTCGAGCGCCTCGTCGGCGCGGTCGCTCCCGTCGGTCGGCACGAGGACGTTCCGGTAGGGGTACCGCGCCGGCTCGCCGTCCGGGCGGAGGCTGAGGACCGGAACCGTCGACCGACGCACGACGCGCTCCGTCGTGCTTCCGAGGAGCAGCCGATCGAGCCCCGTTCGCCCGCGGGTCGGCATGACGATCAGGTCCGCCTCGTTGTCGGCCGCGTACGCGACGATCGTCTCGGCGACGCCGCCCTGGAGCACGGCCGTGACGGTCTCGACGCCGCGGTCCGCGGCCCGGTCCGCGGCCGCCTCGACGGCCTCTTCGCCCTCCCGCTCGAGCACGTCCACCACCTCTCGGCCGACCCGCGTGACGCTGTCGTGGGTCGTGTCGGCGACGTTGAGGATGTGGACCGTCGCGTCGTGGTCAGCCGCGAGGTCGAGGACGTGGTCGAACGCCGCGTCCGCCCCGTCGCCGCCGTCGGTCGGGAACAGGATCCGGTCGAACATACGCGGAGAGTCGCGACCGACTCATAAAAAACGCCCGCGCCGCGGTGTGAGTCTCCCGCTCGTCGGCGCTCCCTACTCGCCGGTCCGATCGGCGTCCTGGTCGGGGTCTCCGCCGTCGCTACCCGCCTCACCGGCCTCGCCGCCGGTCCCACCGTCCGCCCCCTCCCCGCCGTCGATCCGGCCGATCTGCACGGTCGAGATCCGGGCGCCGTCGACGGCCGTGACCTCGAAGCGGTGGCCGCCGGCCTCGGCGACGTCGCCCACCTCCGGCGTGCGGCCGAGCCGGTCCAACACCAGTCCGCCGAGCGTCTCGTACCCGTTGCCCTCGAGGTCGGTCCCGAGGGCGTCGTTGACGACGGACAGGGAGACGGAGCCGTCGGCCTCGTACGCGCCGCCCTCCTGCGCGCGGATCGTGTGCTCGCCGTGGTCGGCGTCGAACTCGTCGCGGAGGTCGCCGACGAGCGCCTCCGTCACGTCCTCGACGGTCACGATCCCCTCGAAGGCGCCCCACTCGTCGACGACCGCGGCCATCTGGCGGTGCTCCTCGCGGAACTGCACGAGGAGGTCGCCGATGGTCGTCGTCTCGGGGACGACGACGAGATCGCGCGCGAGGTCCGCGGCCGTCGTCGACTCGTCGCCGGCCTCGCCGGCGCGCAGCACGTCCTTCACGTCGACGAAGCCGACCACGCGGTCGGCGTCGTCGGCCGCCACCACCGGGTATCGGGTATGGCCCGCGTCGAGCACGGTCGCGCGGATCGCGGCGAGGTCGGCGTCGGCCGGGACGCTGGTCACGTCCGGTCGGGGGACCATCACCTCCCGGACCACGGTGTCGTCGAGCTCGAAGACGGCGTCTATCATCTCGACTTCGGCGTCGGCGACGTGACCCGCCTCGCCGGAGCGCGCGAGGACGCGTCGGATCTCCCGCTCTCCCATCGTCTCGTCGGTCTCCGAGGCCGGCGGGACGCCGATGGCGCGCGTGAAGGCGTTCGCGGCCCCGTTGAACACGACGATGCCCGGGGAGAACAGGTAGTAGGAGAGCTTCATCGGCGGCGCGAGCAGCAGCGCCATCCGCTCGGCCTGCGCGATGGCGATCGTCTTCGGCGCCAGCTCGCCGAACACCACGTGGAGGAACGTGATGACGCTGAACCCGATCGCGAACGCGACGAGGTGGACCGCGCTCTCCGGGAGCACGGTCCCGAGCCCCGGCTCGATGAGCGCGGCCACCGCGGGCTCGCCGATCCACCCGAGCCCGAGCGACGCGAGCGTGATCCCGAGCTGGGTCGCCGCGAGGTAGTCGTCGAGGCTCCCCATCACGTCCTGGAGGGCGCCCGACCCGGGGCGGCCCTCCGCGGCGAGCTGCTCGACCGAGGTCGACCGGACCCGGACGAACGCGAACTCCGACGCGACGAAGAAGCCGTTCAAGACGACCAACACCAGCGCGCCGACAACTCGGCCGACGGAGACCGCGACGGCTACCATCGGTGCCTCCGTGTCGACCGGAGCGCGGGGGAGTCGCAGACCATGTCGGCGATTCGTCGGCACGCCACTAAAAAGGGCGGCGTCGTCGGCCGCGGCCGGCGCGGAACCGCTGCGGCGTGGACCGAGAGCCGGTCGCGCCCGCGGAACCCGGGCCGTTTATTCCCCGGCGCGCCCGACCGCGACCATGCTGATCACGCTGGAGGGGCTCGACGGGAGCGGGAAGACGACCGTCTGGGAGGCGCTCCGCGGCGCCTACCCCGACGCGACGTTCACCCGCGAGCCCACCGACAGCTGGTACGGCGAGGCGGTCGACCGGTCCATCGCGGCCGACGACGCCGACCCGCTGGCGGAGCTGTTCCTGCTGACCGCCGACCACGCGAACCACCTCTCCGGGACGGTCGCGCCCGCGCTCGCCGACGGCGATCTCGTCGTCTCCGACCGCTACTCCGACTCGCGGTTCGCCTATCAGGCCGCGACGCTCGACGCGAGCGACGTCGCCCTCGACGACACCGACCCGCTCGAATACATAAAAGAGATCCACGCGCCCTTCTCGCGGCCGCCCGACGCGACGATCTACCTCGACCTGGACGCCCGCACCGCCGCCGAGCGCGCGGGCCGGACGAACAAGTTCGAGCAGGACGGCTACCTCGCGGCGGTCCGGGACAACTACGAGCGGCTGATCGACGCGGAGCCGGACCGGTTCGTCCGCGTCGACGCGGCGCGGTCGCCCGAAGCGGTCACGGCTCGCGTCGAGGAAGTCGTCGCCGAGCTGGTCGAAGAGTAGGCCGTCGCCGAGCTGGTCGAAGAGTAGGCCGTCCCTCCCTACTGCGTGTCCGGCAGCTCGTACTCCTCCGGGGAGGGCACGTAGAGGTAGTCGATGGCCGCGCCGATCACGAGCGGCAGGAAGACGAGCAGCCCGAAGAGGACGGTCGTGCTGCCGAGGACGACGCCGGCGCCGACGTTGAACAGGCCGGTGAACACGAGCGTCGAGACGAACAGGAGCATCGGCGTCAACACGATCGTGTACACCACCGACCCCCACGACGTCGACAGCCGGAGCCGGAAGAAGCGGGTCGTCACCCCGACGACCAGGGTGTGGAACGCCATCAGGGCGAGGAGGCTGACGTACCCGATCAGCGCGAGCATACCCGCCGTACGGGCTCCCGGCATTTGCCCCTATCGGCCGGCGCGGCGGCCGACCTATTTAAAAGCCGTCGCTCGCGAAGCCGATCGGAACGCGCCGTCGTCGCCGGGTTCCGATCCGCCGTGCGTTCTTTTAAATGCCTCCGTCGTTTCCCTGCTGGCGCGCCGCCGACAACAGCCCCGCGACGGGGTCGACGTACTCGTAGCCCGGGATCACGCCCTGCACGTAGGTCCCCTCGACGAAGTCGATGAGCGCCCCCGCGTCGTCGACGCCGCGCCGCTCGTTGATATCGGTCAGCTCGAACTCGACGGTTATCTCGTCGTCCCCGACCGCGACCTGCGGGTCGAACTCGCGCTCGGCGCGCGTCACGCCGCCGACGTCGACGACGCGGAGCTCGAACGTCTCGGTCCACCCCTCCTCGACCACGTCGGCGACCTCGTCCGCGGCCGCCGCCGAGAGGGCCGGCACCCGGACGGTGACGGCGAACCGCACCCGACCGTCTCCGGCGGGCTCGGCGCGCACCTCCCCGTCGAACGCGGTCGTTTCCGAGGTCCACACGTTATCCCCGTCCGCGGGCTCGAAAGAGCCGTGGTCCGCGAACGCGCGGCGGACTCGGCCCGGCAGATCGGTCTCGCTCATACCCGAGGGAGGCGCGGCGCGACCAAAAGCGCGTTGCGTCACCGGTAGTGGCACGCCGGGCCGCTACTGGTGGCCCTTTGTACCCGGACGGGCAACGCGGCGTATGGCAGCGGAGTTCCTCTCGACGGAAGCGCTGATCGACGCGCTCGCGGACGCCTCCTTCGACCGTCCGCCGGCCCTCGTCAGCAACGCCCACGTGACCGGACTCGGCGTCGCGCGCGCGCTCGACGCCCACGACGTGCCCGTGATCGCGCTCGACCGCGCCGGCGACGACGCGGTCGGGAGCGATGGTGGCGCCGGCGCGTCCGGCGCGGATGACCGTGGCGGGAGCGCCGGCGCGCTCCGCCACGACGGCCTCGCTCCGCCCTCCGACGCGGTCGACTTCGCGGGCGCGGTCACCTACCCCCTCGACGATCTCGGCGGGTTCCGCGCGGACGTGGAGGCGGTCGTCGACGCCGCGGGGACCGAGGCGGTCGCGTTCGGCTGCATGGACGAGTGGGCGCTGGCGTACGCCGAGGCCGACCCCGACGGCGTCCGGCTCCCCTTCTCCGGGGTCGACACGCTCGACGACGTGTTGAACAAGTCCGAGCTGTACGCGACCTGCGAGGCGCTCGGCGTCCCGTACCCGGAGACGTACCGGCTTGCGGAGACCGCGGACGCGGCGACGCGCGAGCCGGACGCCGGAGTCGACGAGGCCGCCGCGGCGCTCGGCTTCCCGCTGGTGGTGAAACCAGAGCTCAAGCGAGACTTCGAGGAGGCGTTCGGCACCAACGTGATCGAGGTCGCCGACCGCGGCGAGCTGGCGGACGTCGTGGCGGCCGCGAGCGACGAGGGAATCGCGGTGATGGCGCAGAAGCGCGTCGACATCGCGACCGGCCGGGACCACTCGCTCGCCTCGTACGTGCCGCCCTCGGGGACCGACGACGCGATCGCGGTCGTCGGCAACGCGGCGGTCCGGTACCCCCGGCAGTTCGGCACCTCCTGTCTGGTCGAGACGGCCGACGAGCCCGCGGTCGAGGAGCGCGCGCTCGCGGTGCTCGACGACGCCGGCTACCACGGGATCAGCGAGTCGGAGTTCGTCTACGACGCCGACCGCGAGGAGTTCCTCCTGCTCGACGTCAACACCCGCCCGTGGAAGTGGATATCCATGCCCGTCGCCGCGGGCGCGAACCTCCCGATGGCGGCCTACGCCGCGGTCACCGACGCGACGTACGAATCTCCGGGAATCGAGCCGACGCGGTGGGTGTTCCTCCGCGATTACCTCTCCCTTTTAGCGGGCGACGACGCCTTCTGGGACCAGCTCTCGGCCGCCGACTGGCGGCGGCTCGTCTCCGGCGCGTTCGAGCGCGAGGGCGACCTGACGACCGGGGCGTACCGGCCCTCCGACCCCGGCCCGGCCGCGAAGCTGTTCGAGACGGAGTTCGCCGACCGCGACTACTACTGCGCCTGCTGATCGGGCGGCGGTCGCCCACCGTCGAGCGGCTCGTCGCGACGGTCGGTATCAGACGTATCGAAGGACGCGCGCCATCCCGGCCTCGAGGTGATAGAGGTTATGGCAGTGGAAGAACCAGTTGCCGGGGTTGTTCGCCCTGAAGTCGATCGCGGCCTCCCCCATCCGGCCCGGGACGACGACGGTGTCCTTGATCGCGTCGCCGACCCGGAAGAAGTGCCCGTGGAGGTGCATCGGATGCGCGAACGGGCTCCGGTTCCGCATCCGGATGCGGACGTGCTCTCCTTCGCGGACGTCCAGGGGGTCGGCGTCGGGGAAGACCTGCCCGTCGATAGCCCAGCTGTACCCGTCACCGCCAGGTGACAGCGTCAGATCGAACGTCCGGTCGGGGGAGCCGTCGAGCCCGTCGATCGACTCGACCGCGCGGAGGTCCCCGTACCGGAGCGTTCGGCCGTTCGTCCCCGAGGTCATCGGCGTCTGATCGTCGCTCCGGCCGGCGTAGCGGAGCACGCCCCGAGCGCTTGGTTCCGATCCGCGGACGGGGACGGCGTCTATCGCCCAGGTGCCGGGGTTGTCGGCGGTGACGACCGCGTCGTAGCGCTCGCCCGGTCCGAACGCGAACGAGTCCACGGACACCGGTTCGACGGGCCGACCGTCCGCGTGGGAGACCTCGAACGCGTGACCGCCCGCCCGGACTCTGAACATCGTCGCGCTGCTCGCGTTGACGAACCTGACCCGGACCCTATCTCCCTCTGACACCTCGAACGTCGGCGGATCTCCCGCCCCTCGCCCGTTCATAACCATCCCCGCGTAGGGCGGTCGGTAGTCGTTCATCATCCCGCCCATCGGTCCGCCGCCCATACCGAAGTCACCGGACGACCGCTCCCTCTCCGAGGGCGAGCGCGGCGCGTCCGCGAGGTAGTCGTCGAGGACGATCACGTGCTCGTCGTCGTAGTCGACGTGCGGGTCGTCCTCCTCGACGACGAGCGGACCGGAGAGGCCCCGGTCGAGCTGCAAGCCGGCGTGGCTGTGGTAGAAGTACGTGCCCGGCGGGTCGGCTCGGAACCGATACTCGAAGGAGTCGCCCGACTCGACGGGCTCTTGCGTCAGGTTCGGCACGCCGTCCATCGGGTTCGCGACCGGGAGCCCGTGCCAGTGGACGGAGGTCTCCTCGGGCAGTCCGTTTCTCAGTGAGACGCCGACGACCTCGCCCTCCGAGACTCGGATCTCGGGGCCGGGAAACCCGTCGTCGTACAGCCACGTCGACGGGGACGCACCCGACGCGTCGGTCCCCGACGCGGCCGCCAGTTCGAACGTCTCGTCCGGCCGTTCTGACGGCGGCGAGCGCGGGCTGACACCCGTCGAGTCGCCCGCGAGGCCGTCGCCGCCTCCGGGGAGCGACTCCGCGAGCGAGGTGCAGCCCGCGAGCCCGGCCGCGCCGGCCCCGCTTAGGATCTGTAGCGCTCGCCGCCTCGACACGTCGTGTTCGGTATCAGTCATCTTGGTGGGTATCGTCGTCTCGTCGTTCGCGAGCCCTCGTCGCCGTCCCGTCAGTCTCCCGGAGCGCGTGGATAAGTGGCGCGAGCACCGCCTACCGCTCTCGGGGCGCTCGGGCTCGGTCCTCGAACTCCCCGTCGTCGATCCCGCCGTCTGCGGTACCGCTCGTCTGTAACGGCGGGAACCAGACCATACCTCCCCTAGTGGCCCGCGCCTTAAGTATTGTACGAGACGCGAAATACTATTTGGAAGAACCGGTCGCGATTCCGACCGCTGTTCGTTACTGTTAGCTCGACCGCCCGCTATCGGGCGACCGCACCGGCAGATGGACGCCCCACACCAGTCGCGTGGCTGACGATCTCCGCGGACCACGCGTCTGAGCGCACGCAGTCGCACGATGTGATCGAAGAGACCATTACCGCACGCCTCGATGCGGAACGCACTCCCTCCGAGGAAACGAGAGCGTGAGCAGACCGCGAGAACTCCCCGAACACGTCGACCGCTACGCCACACTCCGGCCCGCCACCCCATGACGAACGTTCTGCAAATCGCGTTCTACGTCTTCTCGGCGGGCATCTTCGGCACGGTCCTGATCGGGTCGCTGTCTCGGAACCTCCAAGCGGTCGTGAACGGGATCGCGTCCCTCGTCGTCGCCGCCCTTCCGACGCTCGCCGAAATCGCGATCGCGTCCGGAAGCGGAGCGGACGTCGCGTTCGGCCCCGCGCTCTCCGCGTGGATCGCCGTCGCGGGGTTCCTTCACATGCTGGGGATGCTGGGATGGTACGACACCGTCTCGTGGTGGGACCACCTCACGCACACCGTCTCCGCCGCCCTCGTCGCGGCGCTCGTCTACGCGAGCCTCCAGGCCCCCTCCGCGCTCGGATCGCAGGTCGCGGGCCCCTACGCGGCCCTCTTCACCGTCCTGTTCACGCTCGGCGCCGGCGTCGTCTGGGAGTTCGTGGAGCTGGCCGCCCGCGAACTCGGCGAGTACGTCGACAGACCGCCGGTGCTCGAGTACTACGGGCTCCGCGATACGGTTCTCGACATGGCGTTCAACGGGGTCGGCGCCGTCGGCGTGGTCGCGCTCGACGTCCGCGTGTTCGTCTCGATCACGGAGCAGATCCCGCGGCTCGCCGAAGCGGCCGTCGTCTGGAGCACCGTCCTCCTGTTCGTCGGCGCACTCGCTCTCGGAGTCGCTCTCGAGGCGATTCGGAACCCCACGACCGATACCGAATAAAGAGTCGGCGGCGTCGGAGTCCGCGGCCAGCGAGACGAACGGCGCGCAGCCCGCGAGTCGCGCCGTCGCCGTTGACACCTGGGTTACGATGTCGACGGCGACATCTGGATGTTGAGGCTCTTCTGGACGAGCTGGGTGAACGCCATCGAGCACAGGAAGTACCAGAGGATCCACATCTGGATCGGACCGACGATCCCCGTGTCCCACGTGACGGTGCCGGCGAGCGGCACCACGAGCTCCTGGGCCGCGATCTCCGGGTACGCGGAGTCGGAGCCGCGGTAGCCGATCACCCAGAACATCCAGAGGAACGCCGGGATGGTGAGGAACATGATCCACACCATCGGGCGGAACTGCTCTTTGAACATCCCGAGCTGGTCGCCCATCGCGTCCATCTGCTCCTCCTGGATGGCGTCTAACGCTGCGTCGTCGTCGCGCTCCTTCGCCTCCTTGCGCCGCTCCTGAATGTCCTGCATCCGCTCCTGGTACTGGCTCATCTTCTCCATGTCCATGAGCCCCGCGCGCAGCAGCGTGGAGTACATCCCGGTCCCGAGCGCGATCACCATGATGACGACGTAGAAGGGGACGACGTTCAGCAGCGGCCCGAGGACGATGTCGATCGCCCCCGCGATCGTGTCCCGCACGGGGCCGACGGCGTACCCGACGAAGGCGCCGAGCGTCGCGACGGCGGCGAGCTTGTCCCACTTCGTCCACGACGTCGTCTCCGGGGTCTCGACGTCGCTTCCGCCGCCGCTCCCGCCGTCCTCGCTCATGCCCGCCTCGATCTCGTCCGGGTCGGCGAGCGCGAAGCCGCTCTCGCCGTCGTCGACGAGGATCTCCTTTTCGATCAGGCGGCCCCACTGGCCGCTGGTGATCTCGTCCCGGACGTCGACCCACTGGACCTCGCCGTCGGTGGCGCGGTCGAGGACGACCTCTAAGGCGTCCCGCATCTCGCCGTCCTCGCTGACGAGCGAGCGGACTCTCCGTTCGACCTTGCTCATTATCGGTCGATTAGCGGCCGACAGTTAAGAACCTTGTAGGATCGCGGCGCGGGTCGCGCCCGAGGAGACGCGCGCCCTTACGCCTCGACGACGTCGCGGATCCGGTCGAAGACCTCGTCCGGTGTCGCCTCGCCGTCGACCTCGACGAGGACGCCCTCGTCGCGGAAGTGGTCGATCACGGGCTCGGTGTTGTCGTAGAAGACCTGAAGGCGCTCGCGGGCGGTCTCCTCGGTGTCGTCCTCGCGCTGGATCAGCTCGCCGCCGCACTCGTCGCAGACGCCCTCCTCCTCCGGCGGCTGGAAGTCGACGTGGTAGTTCGCGCCGCAGTCGTCGCACACCCGGCGGCCGGTGAGCCGGTCGACGAGCACCTCCTCGTCGACGTCGAGGAAGACGACGGCGTCGAGGTCGGTGATCTCGGAGAGGTACTCGGCCTGGTCGAGGTTGCGCGGGTAGCCGTCGAGCACGAACCCGTCGGCGTCGTCGAGCGCGGCCTCCACGATCTCGTTGACGACCGGGTCGGGGACGAGCTCGCCCGCCTCCATGAACGAGCGCGGCGTGCCGTACTCCGTCTCCATGTCCTTGTTCGCGCGGAGCGCGTCGCCGGTCGTGACGTGCTCGACGCCGTACTCGTCGGCGAGCTTCGCGCTCTGCGTCCCCTTTCCGGCACCGGGCGCCCCCAGCAGAAGGATTCGATGACTCATACCGCAGCGCTCGCCCGCCGCACGTAAAGGCTTGAAGATCCCGGCGAGCGAGGGGTGTCGGCGGTCGACGCGCTCGTGGACGCGATCGCCGTATTCGCCGCGTCATGGTCGTATCCGGGTGGTTATCGTCACTCTCGCCGGCTCCTCTGTCGTCGTCTCTCTCG
>SDGW01001133.1_pt1 | contig 11926 bp, 9 predicted proteins | sample 2873831 | NCBI WGS metagenome assembly SDGW01 (sample SAMN08132700, study PRJNA421101) | hypersaline lake metagenome | isolation source: celular fraction 0.22 microns magnesium sulfate-rich crust from ephemeral... | place: Spain: Penahueca Lagoon, Toledo | collected 2011-07
GCGGTGTCCCTAACGGGACATGGACAGCAAAATACACAGCTACGCCCCCACCGCTCTCAGAAATCTCCAGGTGATGCAAGGGAAACACGGGTTGCCAGCAGTTCCAGTAAGGGCCCTAGTGCGTTTGAAGCACGAATTCGATTCGGAGGACATCGGGATTCGTGTTCCAGACGAACCCCTGCGGTTTGTATCCTCGACCACGCAGTACATTCAAGTGATATCGCTTACATTAGAGGGTGTGGTATCAACTGATAAGACTGTCATGCCACGCTAACAAATGCGAATCGAACTTTCACTAGATGCGCTGGCAGACGCCGCGTATGACAACGCTGCTCACCACAATCTCCGCGGCCGCATCTGGCGTGCTTTCGAGGGACAGGAACGCTACACGGAGGTTCATGACACCAACCACGGCGTCGGATTCGCGTTTTCGAACATCTTCCCGTGGGGCGAAATCCAAGAAGGAGACCGTCGGTACATCCGTATCGCCTCGCCCCGGCGAGATGTGCTCGATGACCTGATTGCCCACTTTGGCCGGAACCGCCAGTTCGAAGTCGGCCAAATGCGCTTCAAGATTGCAGATATCTCCGCGCATACCCCTCAGATTGGGGAAGCCGGCTCAACTGGCCGGATCGACACCGGGACTGGCGTGTTCTGTGCACTGGATAAGTGCCTCGCAGAGGAACACGGGTTGGATACCTCAAAGATAGAGAGCGGGGACGCAGAAACGGAGATGTTCTGGCGGCCAAAGCATGGTATGGAGCCTCTGCAGGCGACGATTCGCCGGTCGCTCCAACAGACACACGAACTCTACGGGGATGAATACTACGCGGGTCCGGCGGACGTCGACGAGCCCTTGTTTAACGAATTCGAGCCAATCAAGGACGACATCACGTACGCAATTCCATTCCAACCGGCGACGGCAACAGACCGGACGGTTCCGAGACGCACCGCTATCACCTGAATCTCGCCTTGGATGCCGGCATCGGCCAGCGGCGTGAACACGGGTTCGGGTTCCTGAACCTCCGTGACCAGGAGCCGCCACGAACAGAACAATGAGCGACGGCCCCACTCCCGAGGACTTCGAAGACGCACTAACGAAGTACTGGCACGGCCGTCCGCCAGCCAGTCTTGAAGACGTCATGGCACTCTACGGCGTCCTTGCCGTCGCCGAGTCAGGGGGCGGGATCTATATGAGTCCAAGCACGCTAGAACCGTTCACCGAAGACGGTAGGCTAGTCGAGATTTCGGTCGATCTGACCGGCGAGGAGCCAAAAGTCGTTGGCCATCCCGAAGTCACGAACTTCCGGGAGGAAGACATCCCAAAGCTCGGGTATTCACACAAATTCTCGGGGCGAGGTGCGAAATACAGCCTGACACAAGCCGGCTCGAAGCATGGCAACGATGCAGAGGGTGTTTCGAGTACAATCATCGGCCGCCTCCGCTCTTGGACCGGGCAAGATAGCGTCCAGACCGTGACTGGCGATGAAGCTCACCCCGACGGTTGGATTATCGACGCCCTCAGCGATGTTTTCGAAAAAGACTCCGATTCACTTGAGTCAATTAAGTCAGATATCGTCGACATCTTACCAGCTGAGGACTCTGTACCGACTGTCGTCACAGTACGGCTGAAACTCGACCCCAAGGAGATTGTGTCGATTGACGGGACAGAACTGGACTGGTTCTACCCAGCAGACGTCGGCGTGCTTGAGGAAGCGATGAAGCGATATGCAACGGCAAACGCTGCGAACAAGAACATCAAGACAGGGACGTCTGAAGGAACCACAACGGGCCTCGTTTCTGGCGAGCAAGGGCGAGTGGTCGGCACAGCTGATAGCCCACTAGGAGTGTTTTCCGTGAAGCATCCCGATGCACAACCAGGGCTCAATCAGACCGCATCTTGGCGGAATTATCCGGTCAGCGAAGACGTTGCAATGCTCTTTTCGAAGGGCAAGGACCTCGTCGATACCTGTGTGTACCGGAATGGCGGGATGGAGACATATGCCCTGCCGTACTTCGCCGGCGAGATTACTCCCGAGAAAGCACACCTGCTGTACCTCGCTATCAACTCGGTGAACGACGGCGACACGGCTGCCCCGCCGATGGCGCAAGTGACATTCCACCTCCTAGAGAGCGATAACCAAGTATATCGCGACCTCGCCGAGAGCGAACTACGGTTCTACATGGTCACGATGCCGATCAGCGACGACAAGAACGTCATCGCTGAGGAGCCAGCCGCCTCAGTGTACTGGCCGAATCAGATTGCAGAGGCACTCCGGACGACCATCAACGGACCGACGCTGTCACCCACAAAAGGTGGCTTCGAACAGGTGTCGAACTGGCCACTGCTCGATCTCGATAGCGGTGGGGACGAGTCCCTGGAGAGGCGGACGGCCTACACGCGCGTTGTTAATCACGAGTTCACCGACACCGTGTTCGGCTACCGAGACGAGGAAGGCGATGACTTCCGTCGGATTGTCGATCATCGCCTCCTCTCGGGGACGCCGATTGAGGTAGAGACGCTCTTCAAAGAGTACATTCAGCGGTACGACGATGCCTCGGAGGATGGCGACCCACCTTCCCCAGCGATAGTGGCCCAACAGCTCGTGCACCTTGAGACGCTTTCACGAGCAGGCCTGCTGAGCGGGATCGACGTCCAAATCGAGCCGACTGAAACAGCAATGTCAGAAACAGCAATCGACACAACCGATATCGGAAAGATCCGTGAACAGCGACTCGAACGGTTCCTGGATCGGCCATTGTTCGATGATACGACTCGACAGGCTGCCGCGCTTGCGGGCGTGCTCGTCGGACAAATCAGCTGGCACCAGGAGTCAGAGCGAAACGTCGGCCGACCCTTGGACGCAGGGACAAAGGGCGACCAGCTCACGCCCAACAGTTTGGAGAACGCCCTGACGTCAGCCCTAGAGAAGGCGAAAGTGTATGCGCATGACTCAGACGATGGGTACCACCGAGACTTGCTCTTCCCAGAGACGGTCGACAAGCTGCTCCAGCAGACTGAAGCCATGCCGAGCGACTGGGAAATTGAGAAGTCAGAGCTCCGGTTCTGCTACGTGCTTGGCCACGCCCATGGACGCCGCTCCATGCCAGTCGCATTCGGACTAAGCGGCGAGAACGCTCCGGATAAAGAATCCGCACAGGCAGCCAACTAACCCTCAATTCATCCACCAATGACGACACCAAACCGCTCCGAACTGCTGTTCGTGTACGACGCACAGGACTGCAACCCCAACGGGAATCCCATCGGTGACAACCGCCCCCGCCGGGACCCAGACACCGGGCAAGGAATCATCACCGACGTTCGTCTGAAGCGGTATCTCCGTGACCAACTCCTCGACGATGGCTTCGATATCTACGTCAAGAAGGTCGATGGCGTCGCAGCCTCTCGAACGGAACTCATCAAGGACATCCTCGAAGACGTCGCCGACGCCGAGGACATCGAGGAAGTGGAAGATCTTGGGGCTGATTTCCTCAAGGCGGCGACTGACGTTCGGTACTTCGGTGCGACGCTCAGCTTCGAGTCCGGTGAAGACGAAGCCTTCCGAACCGGGCTCAACAATGCGCTACCAAACCACTACCAAGGCCCGGTCCAATTCCTGCCCTCGAAATCACTGAATGAGGTCGAAGAGAACGAGGAATACGACTCGCTGACCAGCGTCATCTCCACGGGTGGCGACCAAGGCGGGTTCGACCTCGACGACAAGCGCATTAAGTACGGAATCTTCCCGTTCTGGGGGCTTGTAGACAACAACAATGCTGAGGCGACGAATCTGACCGAAGACGACGTTGAACGGCTCGACACACTCTGCTGGCGTGCGTTGAAGAACCAGACAACCTCTCGTTCGAAGCTTGGCCAGGAGCCCCGTCTGTACGTTCGTGTTGAGTACGAGGAAGGGAATTACCACATCGGCGGGCTCCACGAAATGCTCGAACTCGACGACGACGCAAGTGTGAATTCACTGCGCTCGGTTGGTGACGTTACCGTCGACGCGACCGGACTCGTCGACGCCCTCGACGCAGCCGCCGACCGAATCGAGACCCTGCACATCGTCGGTGATGACCGCCTTTCGGTCACCGTCGACGGCGAGTCGATGAGTGGGGCTGACTTCGCAGCCCACCTTGAGGCCGCCGGCCATGACGTGCACGAGATCGACGTCCTCGAGGAACGCGACCTCGCGGCCTGATTCAGAGAGTGGACGACCAGATGTCACCACAGATCAATGCCGACGGGGTGTCTGACCGCTGTCTTTCCTTTACAGTCAGTTCCGACTGGGGACACTTCAAGCGCGTTGGGCGCAGCGTCACCAAACAAACCTACCGGGCACCACCACGGACGACCATCGCTGGGATGCTCGCCGCAATCGTCGGCGCCGAACGAGACACGTACTATGAGGTGTTCGGCGCTGATAACGCCGCCATCGCGGTCACGCCGCTGTCGGACATTAGGACCATCAATATTCCCACACTAGGCCTGGGTACGGACCCAAAGAAGGAGGTCACGTCGACGGCTGGGAACTACTACAGCAACTACAACCTGACCTACCAAAATACGGAGGAAGATCGGCAGATCCACGCCTACGAGGTGCTTGCTGACCCAAGCTACCGAATCGATGTCGCGCTCGAAGACGAGGAGTTCTACGCAGACCTCCGAAAGCATCTCGAGGCAGGGACATCCGTATATCCGCCAAGTCTTGGAAAATCGGAATACCTCGCGACGATCAAGGATGTCGAAACAGAACAGACACCTGAACGAGTGGACGACGAGGAACAGATAGACGTCGACTCTATCGTTCCGGGATCGCTCTCGGAGGCGATTCCACAACCTGGCGTAACCTACGGCGTCGAGCGGTCGCCATCAGTGATGGAGCAGGTCGGTGGTGGCCGTCGCACCACACAGTTCGACGACTACGTATACACACAGCAAGCCGAAAACACGGTGCGGATTCGCGGTGACCGGGATGTAGTTCCTGTCACTGTCGGAGGACGGACCGTCGTCTTCCGATAGCTGGACACAGTTTTTCGAACGATGGATTTACCACTCATTTCACACCCCACCAGCGGGGAACCGACAGAAACGTATCCGGAGACAGACTTGACGGGCATCGGTGACCTGCGTTTAGATGCACACAACCGCGTTGTCGCAGAGCGAGCACGTCGACTGTTCGGGGGAGCCGAGCAGGACGAGGGTGCCTACATTCGGGCTGCTGCAGCTTTGCATGATTTCGGAAAAGCGACCCCACAGTTCCAAGCGTACGTCCGACCGGATGAGCCGAAGACAGGGCCTGACAAAGAGACCGCCCACGCTCGGCTTGGAGCCCTCACTACATGGTACGTGCTTGGAGAGTTGGGGGCGCCCGACCGAGACCGCTTGGCCGGGACGCTCGCTGTTGCACGACACCACCAAGCAATTCCGAATGCAGCCCAGTACACTGCCGAAACACTCGCAAACGCCTTCGAACAAACCGAAGGGGCGATTCAGTCACAGCTCGAGGCCATCGATGAAGAGTGGCCGGAAGCAGCCGCCGAGCTGCTTGAGCAGGCCGGCGTCGAGAGTCCAGATTGGGATGCGTTTTTCGAGTATGCAACGGCCGAGGGCGTCGCCGACGAACTCCGGTCACTGAGCGCTGACAAGGTCTTTGAAAGCCTCCAGCTCCGAACCGAGTACCTGCCCGATCGTCTCTATGACTGTACTCTTCGGTACTGGTCAGCCATTACCCTCGCCGACAAGAGCCACGCAATGGACATTCAGGAAGAGAAGGTGTTCAACCTCGATACGCTCGACCGAGACACAATCGAGACGTACGTCGAGGATATCCGCTCGGATCCTCCAGAAAACGAGCTCGAGGCGCGGCTGAACGATGACCGTGAACGGGCACGCCGACAGACGATTCGAGGCGTACACGGGTGGCTGGCCGACGATGGGCCAGCAATCGCGACACTGACGCTTCCAACCGGGCTGGGGAAGACCTTCACCGGACTTTCAGCGGCATTCGAGACACGAGACATCCTCGCTCAGCAAGACGACGATGACCAACAACGGCCAATCATCTATGCACTTCCCTATACGAGCATTATCGAGCAAACTCGGGAAATCTTCGAAGACCCCGACCTCTGGGGAGCAGACCCAGAACAATCCGCACTTACAGTTCATCACTACCTCAGCCAGACACTCGTCCAACACGGTCAATTCGAGTCCGGCGACGTGACAGAGACTGACAAAGAGACAGCAGGCTTCCTCGGAGAGGCGTGGCGAGATGGAACGATCCTCACGACGTTCGTGCAGTTGTTCGAGAGTCTCACTGGTCCGACGAACAGTCAGGGGCTGAAACTCCCAGCATTGAGAAACAGCGTCGTCATTCTCGACGAACCGCAAGCCCTGCCCAAAGATTGGTGGGACGGAATCGAACGACTACTTGACCTCCTTGTCGAAGAATACGACACGCGCATCATCGCGATGACGGCGACTCAGCCGACCTTGGTCCGGAACCTCGATACTGAGTCGTTGCTCGATGCCGGCCAATCTCATCACAAGACCGATTGTGAGCGCTGTGGAACCGGGCGAGACTACGAGACTCCACTCGCACCGGCAGAGAAAGGGTCCTATTACGAGACAGCACAGCGGGTTCGCTATACGATTGACGGAACGGCACTCAGTAAGCAAGTCCGGGCCGAAGAGTCCCACATCGGATATTCCGAGGCTGCTGACCGAATCACCGACGCGACGGACGCCCGTGGCTCAACGCTCGCAGTGTGTAACACGATTGGGAGCTCACGGACGCTGACGGAGGAATTGAGTGGGCGAAGTAGGTTTTCACATCTCGGGAACGAGATACAGGCTATCCTGGATGAGTGGGACGTGAGCGCTGTCGATGGAGCCCAGCCCAACGGTGACACAACAGTTGAAGATATCGTGGATGAAGTTCTCGACCGGTTTCAAGAACCCATGGAGCGGGATGGCGCGGGTGAGCGAACCGCACTGCTGACGTTGAACTCACGATATCGACCATTTGACCGAGAAATTATTATCGAACTTGCAGACCGGCTCTCGACTGCAATGACGCCACTTGTGTTGGTCTCAACCCAAGCTATCGAAGCTGGCGTTGATCTGAGTTTCCAGCGAGTCTTTCGTGACTTGGCACCCCTAGACAGTATCGTACAGGCTGCGGGTCGCTGCAACCGCTCTTACGAGTGGGGCGAAGAAGGCGGACACGTCGATGTTTGGCTCCTTGCGGATCCTACTGAAGAAACTCCAGAGTCGCCATCCAGCGACCCACCGGCACACTACGTGTACGAGCGAAAATCAGAGAGTGACAGGATACCTGGGCATCTATCACTCATTTCCTCGGTGTTGTCAGGGATTCCGAACCACGAGAACGCTGCCGACGCTGTCGTCTCCCGTGATGCGGTTGCGGAGTACTTCGAAGAACTGGAGAGCCAATCGCTCTGGAGCAGCGATCTTCGCGAGGCAATTGACGATTCTCAAGGGAGGTGGCTCGGCCAACAGTCACTGATTGGTGGGTACGAAACACGTGACGTCATGGTTGGGGTAAGTGAGCCTGATCGGCATGAGATGGGGCGAATCTCCGAGCAATTGGCCGTTGGTGACCCATCAGGGTACGACCAGCTGCAAGCAGCAGCGTCTATGCGTGTCTCCCTTCCCAAGTCGGTCATTGATGATACACCACGCCTCAATAGACTCGACAAGCAGCAACGCAACAGCGATGGTGTCCAAGTGTTCGAGTTCCTCGGAGCTGGTGGATTGGAGTATGACCTAACGAAGGGAGGACTGTTCAAACCGAATCGCTCCGTCACTGACCGCTTCACAATCTGAGTTGGGCACAATGTGTAGGGAAAGAACAATGATTGTACCCTGTGATCAATGGCCAATGTGCTACCAATTGGACGGCGGCCGTGATAGGGAACGCAACCCGTGACAACTCGGCACGTCGCGGAATACGTTCGGGACGAGCGGGTGCCCGCACGAGAGCCGACGACGAGAATTACCGGCCTGATGGTTCAGTACTATCACGTCTGTAAACGCGAGCTCTGGTTTGCGTCTCGCGGAATCGATATCGACCGTGAGACGACGAACATTCAGCGTGGCAGCCATGTTGATGACACCAGTTATCGCGATTCGCGCTCGTCATTCATGATCGACAACCGGATTCAACTCGATGTCTTGGATTCAGGGGACATCATGGAAGTAAAGGTCTCCTCGACGCTCGAGGAGCCAGCCCGAATGCAGTTGTTGTTCTATCTGTGGTATCTGCGTGAAATTCACGGTGTGGAGAAAGACGGAGTCCTTGCATACCCGACTGAACGGAAACGAGAGGCTGTCCGATTGGACGAATCGACCGTTGAGAAGGTTGAATCAACCATCGAAGGGATTCTCAGAACCGTCGCAGCAGATGAGCCCCCTGAGCTGAACAAGAAGCCCTACTGTGACGCTTGTCTGTTCCAAGACCTCTGCTGGATGTGACTCACGATGCCCAAGCCAAATCACCATATCTTCGCCGACGGGGAGCTATCGCGAAACGAAGACACCCTTCGAATCGACACGCTTGATGGAAATATTGAACATCTCCCTGTTGAGTCAGTCGATGCACTGTATCTTCATGGCCAAATCGATTTCAATACGCGCGCTTTGGGTCTCCTGAACGAGCATAACGTGACAATGCACGTATTTGGGTGGAAGGATTACTATCGAGGTTCGTACCTCCCAAAGCGCGGGCAAGTGTCGGGGAATACAGTCGTGGATCAAGTCAGAGCCTTCGATGATGCTCAACGCCGACTGCAAATCGGCCACCGGATAATCGAAGCCAGTATCCACAATATGCGGACAAATATCCGGTATTACGACGGGAATCGGGGGGATTTCTCTGAAAGCGTCCAACGATTAGCAACCCTGAAGAACGAGGTGGAGTCGGCAACGACAATCAACGACCTTCGAGCAGTCGAAGGCAATGCTCGGCAAGCCTACTACAACTGTTTCGATGAAATCCTGAGAGACCCATTCGAGCTGAGTCGCAGGGAGTACAACCCACCCACGAACGAAGCTAATGCAGCGATTTCGTTTTTGAATGGGATGGTCTATACCACGTGTGTCTCTGCAATCAGAAAAACAGCGCTTGACCCAACCATTGGGTTCGTGCATGCTCCCGGGGAACGCCGATTTACGTTGTCTCTGGATATCGCAGATATCTTCAAACCGATTCTCGCAGACCGGATACTATTCCGGGTGGTGAATCGGCAACAGCTTTCGATAAAAGACTTCGAGTCTGAACTCGATGGAACGCTTCTCAACGAAAACGGCCGCAGGACGGTGTTGAGAGAGTACGAAGATATGCTTGACAAGACGGTTGAACACCCGCGTCTGAATCGAAAAGTGAGTTTTAAAACACTGGTTCAGACCGATGTGTATAGCCTGAAAAAGCATATCTTGACTGGAGAGCCGTATCACGCGACTGAGCGGTGGTGGTGAGATGCACGTTATCGTCGTATATGACGTCCCAGCTGAGCGGACCCACATCTATCGAAAACTGCTTCGACGCCGATTACAACATCTCCAGTATTCGGTCTTCTTTGGTGAGCTCACAGAAGGACAAGTGACTCAGATGAAAAACGAGATCGAGGAAGAACTGGAGTCCGACGATTCCATCGTGGTGTTTGAATCGAGTAACCCCGCCTCGTTCGATCACACTACATTCGGTGCCAGCGACGAACCCGGGAGTCGATTTACATAAGCCATTATTCTCGAACAGCTGATTTCCATCGACCCCCGGGGGTTTGAGGTGAATTGAAGGTCGATGGAAAATTGTTTGTGTAATCCGTCAGTATAGACACTCTGCCGCACAATATGGGGTGGGTTTCAGACGAACCCTTGTGGGTTTGAAGCTCCCACTCCTCGATCTGGGAGAGGTTCATCATGTAGTTTCAGACGAACCCTTGTGGGTTTGAAGCTCCCGCGAGCACGTTATCGTCGGCGATGAGTTGCGGTTTCAGACGAACCCTTGTGGGTTTGAAGCACCTCGTTTGTGAACGTGAACAGGTCGAAACTAAGAGTTTCAGACGAACCCTTGTGGGTTTGAAGCAGGTCCGCATCGGCGATGCCCGTGTCGGCCTCGGCGTTTCAGACGAACCCTTGTGGGTTTGAAGCAAGCACCGCTGGCGGCGGGAGTTCGACTGACGGGCAGTTTCAGACGAACCCTTGTGGGTTTGAAGCATGGGTGGGAGCCACAAGAAAGCGACCCATGCACGGTTTCAGACGAACCCTTGTGGGTTTGAAGCGCCGAGCATCCCCGGTGGGTGGCACAGGCGCTGATGTTTCAGACGAACCCTTGTGGGTTTGAAGCACCGTCGCATCCGATACTTGGGCGACCACCGATGGCGTTTCAGACGAACCCTTGTGGGTTTGAAGCGAGCAGATGAAGACCGACCCGCAGAACGCAACGATGTTTCAGACGAACCCTTGTGGGTTTGAAGCACAAGCCGATTCTGAGGCCGACAGCTTGCGCGCTGCGGTTTCAGACGAACCCTTGTGGGTTTGAAGCCCAAGAGCATCACTAAGGTAGGAGAAGATCTCCCGTTTCAGACGAACCCTTGTGGGTTTGAAGCATCGCCCACGCACGTAGGACGACCTCACCCGTGGTTTCAGACGAACCCTTGTGGGTTTGAAGCCTGTACTCGTGGGTTGCGAGCTCGAACGAGTTCGAGTTTCAGACGAACCCTTGTGGGTTTGAAGCACTCGGTCGGGGTCCAGGCCGTCGGCGAGCTCGGCAGGTTTCAGACGAACCCTTGTGGGTTTGAAGCGGGCTTTCCGAAGCCGTGCTCGAAGCGGTCGAGAATGTTTCAGACGAACCCTTGTGGGTTTGAAGCACACTCCCGTAGCGGAGGCGGTGGGTGAGACCGTCGTTTCAGACGAACCCTTGTGGGTTTGAAGCCCGATACGGTGGTCTGTCAGGAGTGCGGCCACGAGCGTTTCAGACGAACCCTTGTGGGTTTGAAGCGCTCCGGAGTGCCACGCCCCGACTCACGAGGTCCAGTTTCAGACGAACCCTTGTGGGTTTGAAGCGGGTGGGCGATATCCAACGAGGACGGCACCACGGTTTCAGACGAACCCTTGTGGGTTTGAAGCGAATATTGGTCGGAACTGAAGCCCAGGCCATAGCTGTTTCAGACGAACCCTTGTGGGTTTGAAGCACCAGCGACGATGATGGGGCGTGGAGCCAACTCGCGTTTCTGACGAACCCTTGTGGGTTTGAAGCATCGTTGACAATCAGCACCCAAACGTTGGCGACCAAGTTTCAGACGAACCCTTGTGGGTTTGAAGCCCGCGCGGCCATCGGTTCAACCAGACGTATCCGGTGTTTCAGACGAACCCTTGTGGGTTTGAAGCATCCAGCGCGAGGTATTGGATAAGGGCCGGTGGCCGTTTCAGACGAACCCTTGTGGGTTTGAAGCTTTGCTAACGTGGGTCCTGACACGGGACTGGACGGGTTTCAGACGAACCCTTGTGGGTTTGAAGCAGTATATCTTCCCTGTGGGAAAGTACGGCGTTAGGGTGTTTCAGACGAACCCTTGTGGGTTTGAAGCAGGAATGCGATATATCCCGCCCATGCTGCTATGGTAGTTTCAGACGAACCCTTGTGGGTTTGAAGCGGCTCCGACCACGACGAAGACACCACCGAAGACGATGTTTCAGACGAACCCTTGTGGGTTTGAAGCGCGAGTCGGAACAATGACAAGAACCAGGGGAAGCTGTTTCAGACGAACCCTTGTGGGTTTGAAGCAGTTATGAGTTACCAACACGACCGGCTAATTCAATGTTTCAGACGAACCCTTGTGGGTTTGAAGCTCCTCGCGAAGTTCCTGCAGGTCCGACTGCAGGTTTCAGACGAACCCTTGT
>SDGW01000968.1_pt1 | contig 11921 bp, 11 predicted proteins | sample 2873831 | NCBI WGS metagenome assembly SDGW01 (sample SAMN08132700, study PRJNA421101) | hypersaline lake metagenome | isolation source: celular fraction 0.22 microns magnesium sulfate-rich crust from ephemeral... | place: Spain: Penahueca Lagoon, Toledo | collected 2011-07
GCCCCCGCCGGTACAACCCGCGAGGCCGGCCGCTCCCACCGCGCCGGTCGCCGCGAGGTACTGCCGCCGCGAGACGCCGTTCGGAGTGCTATCTTCTGACATCATCTGCCTATAAGGAACAATCATTAATATAATTGGGGGTATTTACAACAGGAGATGTTAACGATAATTGCTGCCTCGCATTCTGAAGGAAGGGACCCCCTACGTCCCGTTCGCGCTACTTCCCGGTCGGACCGGAGCATCGCGATCGACCGCTCGATCGCGCTCACCGGACGACTGCCCGAATTCGGGATCGGCGCGACGACGAACATCTTGGCCGACCGCAGGCTTGATAACGCGGTGGTCGGAAATCCGTGCGAATGAGTCCCGCGACCGCCATCGATCCGCGACGCCCGGAGCACACCGGTGAGAACCGCTGTTGGCCGTGCACGGTCGTCAACGTCGCGCTCGTCGCCGTCGCCGCGGCGACGGTCTCGGTCGTCAGCGCGTCGGTCGCCGCCGTCGTCGCCGTCGTCGGCCTCGCGCTCGTGTGGCTGCGCGGCTACGTGGTGCCGGGGACGCCGCGCTTCGCGCCGCGGCTCGTGGCTCCGATCCCCGGCAGCGACGCGCTGTTCCACGGAGCGGGCGCCACCGACCGCGGCGACCGCGTGCCTGACGGGGAGAGCGGCTCGCTCGACCCGTCAGACGTCGGCGGCGAGGAACTCCTCGACCGGCTCCTCGCCGAGGGCGTCCTCGAGGTGGACGGCGAGGCCGTGGCGCCGACCGCCGCGTACCGCGAGCGATGGCGCGCGGAGATGGACCGGCTCCGGGCCGAGGACACCGAGTCGCTCGCGGCGATCGCCCGGGATATCTCTCCGGCGGCCGCGGCCCGAGCGGTCAGCGAGGACGGCGACGAGTGGGTCGCGCTCTCGCCGCCAGACGGGAACACCATCGACGAGACGTGGCTCCGACGCCCGGTCGCGATCGCCGAGATCGCGGGCTACCGCGCCGCCGGGGAGTTCCTCTCGGACGAGTCGCTCCGGCTCGCGGCGGCCCGGACGAACCGGCTGTTCCTCGAGTCCTGCCCGGACTGCGGGAGCGACCTGGAACGCGGGGCCGACCTCCCCTGCTGCGGCGGCTACGCCGGTCCGGGGGACGAGCCCGCCGAGACGCTCGCCTGTCCGGCCTGCGAGGTCCGACTCTACACGTTCCCGCAAGAGTGAGGTTTCGGTCGCCGGGGGCGGAGCGGTCCCGGTTGGTTTTTTCCCCCTCGTGAGCGGACGGCGTCCATGGCATCCGAGGGCGGACCGGACCGGCGGTGGTGGAAGGAGGCGGTGGTGTACCAGATCTACCCGCGGAGCTTCAACGACAGCGACGGCGACGGCGTCGGCGACCTGCCGGGGATCACGTCGAGGGTCGACTACCTCGACGACCTCGGCGTCGACGTCGTGTGGCTCTGTCCGGTGTACGACTCGCCGAACGCGGACAACGGGTACGACATTCGGGACTACCGTGCGATCATGGACGAGTTCGGCACCATGGACGACTGGGAGGGGCTGCTCGCGGCGCTCCACGAGCGCGACATCCGGCTCATCATGGACCTCGTCGTCAACCACACCTCCGACGAACACGAGTGGTTCCGGCGCTCCCGCCGGCGCGAGGGGGAGTACGAGGAGTACTACTGGTGGCGCGAGGGCCGCGACGCGGACGCGGTCGACTGGGAGTCGGACCGGGGGCCGGCCGGCGAGGCGCCGCCGAACGCCTGGCAGTCGCTGTTCGGCGGCCCGGCGTGGTCCTACGACGACCGCCGGGGGGAGTGGTACCTCCACCTCTTCGACCGCAAACAGCCGGACCTGAACTGGCGGAACCCGCGCGTCCGCGAGGCGGTGTTCGACCTGATGAACTGGTGGCTGGAGAAGGGCATCGACGGCTTCCGGATGGACGTGATAAACCTCGTCTCCAAGCCGGACGGGCTGCCGAACGACTTCGACGACCCGTTCAACGGAACGCTGAGCCGGGTGCCGAACGGACCCCGTATCCACGAGTACCTCGCGGAGATGAACGACCGAGTGCTGGACCGGGAGCTCCTCACGGTGGGCGAGATGGTCGGGTCGGAGCTGCCGATGGAGCACGCCCGCCGCTACCTCGACCCCGACGAAGGCGGCCTCTCGATGCTGTTCCACTTCGAGCACATGACGCTCGACCGGGGCGAGCGGGTCTGGGAGCGCGAGGAGTGGGACCTCTCGGAGCTCAAGGCCGTGTTCAACCGGTGGGACGAGGGGCTTCGCGAGACGGGGTGGAACGCGCTGTACCTCAACAACCACGACCAGCCGCGGATGGTCTCGCGGTTCGGCGACGACGGGGAGTACCGGCGGGAGTCGGCGACCCTGCTCGCGACGCTGCTGCACACGCTCCGGGGGACCCCGTACGTCTACCAGGGCGAGGAGTTAGGGATGACGAACTACCCGTTCGAGTCGATCGAGGAGCTCCGCGACGTCGACACCCTCAACCCGCTGCGGCAGGCCATCGAGGACGGGGAGGTGGCGTCGTTCGACGCCGTCAAGGCCGGGATCCGGGCGAACTCGCGCGACAACGCGCGGACCCCGATGCAGTGGTCCGCGGCCGAGAACGCCGGCTTCACCGACGGCGAGCCGTGGATCGGCGTCAACCCGAACCGCGACGAGATCAACGTCGAGCGCGAGCGCGCGGACGACGAGTCGGTGTGGCGCTACTACCGCGACCTCGTCGACCTCCGCGCGGAACACGACGTCCTCGTGTACGGCGACTACGAGCCGCTGTTCCCGGACGACGACGAGGTGTGGGTCTACGCCCGGACGCTCGCGAGCGGGGACGGCGAGGCGCGAGGCGACTCCGGCGGCCGGACGGGCCCCGCCGACGGCGAGGAGCGGCTCCTCGTCGCCCTGAATTTCACCGGAGACGACCGCGACGTGAGCCTCCCGGGGGGCGTCGCGAGCGACGAGGCCGCCCTGCTGATCGGGAACTACCGCGGGGAGGGAGCGGCCGACGCGACGCGGGAGTTCGCCGCCGGCGAGCTGCGCCTCAGGCCCTGGGAGGCGCGCGTGTATCGCGTCGTCGAGTAAGGGCGGGCGCGAGCGGCGGCCGCGTCCCCTCAGGGAGCGTCGCCGACACCGTCTCCGCCGGACGGCGAGCCCCGGGGCGTCGATCCGTCGGCCGTCTCGATCGCGTTCAGGAGCCCTCGGAGGCCGCCGTCGTCCGCTACTCGAACCGCTTCCGGACGCTCTCGGCGTGCGCCTCCAACCCCTCGGCCTCCGCGAGCGTGGTGATCGTCTCCGAGAGGTCGGCGAGCGCGTCGCGGTCGAGCCGCTGGACCGTCGACGATCGGAGGAAGGTGTCGACGGAGAGCCCGCCGTAGCGCTTCGCGCCGCCGTTCGTCGGCAGCACGTGGTTCGTCCCGGCCGCGTAGTCGCCGGCGGCGACCGGCGAGTACGGCCCGAGGAAGACGGAGCCGGCGTTCGTGATCCGGTCCAAGAGGGCCTCGTCGTCGTCGGCGACGATCGAGAGGTGTTCGGCCGCGTACTCCTCGGCGAACAGCACCGCCTCGGGCATCGACCGGGCGCACAGGACGCCGGAGGCGTCGCTGCCGAGGGCGGCCCGGATCGTCTCCTCGCGCTCGCGCCCCGCGGCCTGCTCGTCGACCGCCTCGGCGACGGCGTCGGCGAGGTCGGCGTCGGCGGTGACGGCGACCACGGAGGCGTTCGGGTCGTGCTCGGCCTGCGCGACGAGGTCGGCCGCGACGAGCGCCGGGTCGGCCGTCTCGTCCGCGAGCACGAGCACCTCGCTCGGCCCCGCGAGGAAGTCGATCTCCACGTCGCCCTGGACGACCGCCTTCGCGGCGGTGACCCACTTGTTGCCGGGGCCGACCACCTTCTGCGCGTTCGTCACCGTCTCCGTCCCGTACGCGAGCGCGGCGATCGCCTGCGCGCCGCCGACCTGGTACACCGCGTCGGCGCCGGCCTCGTGGATCGCCGCGAGCGTCACCGGATTCAGGTCGTCGGCCGGCGGCGTCGCCACCGAGACGTGGTCGACGCCCGCGACGGTCGCCGGGATCACGCCCATCAGCGCGCTGGAGGGATAGGCGGCCGCGCCGCCGGGCACGTACACCCCCGCGCGGTCGATCGGTCGGAACCGGCGGCCCAGCTCGCGGCCGTCGAACTCGTCGCGCCAGTCCTCGGGGCGCTGTCGCTCGTGGAACTCGCGGACGTTCGCCGCGGCCTCGCGGACCGCGTCGAGGACCGGGTCGTTCGCGTCGTCGAGCTCGGCGTGCGCGCGCTCGGCGTCGTCGGTGACGTCGATGTTGCCGACGCTCACGTCGTCGAACTCCTCGGCGAACTCCCGCAGCGCGACGTCGCCCTCCTCGCGCACTCTGCCCACGATCTCCGCCACGTCGTCGCGGACCGCGTCGACGCCGGCGTCGCGCTCGAAGAAGGCGCGCCGCTCGGCCGGCGAGAGGTCGGCGACGGTTCGTACGTCCATACGACCCCTCCGAGCCGCGGTCAAAAGGGCGTTCCGACTTCGTTCATCTCGGCGGCGACTCCGCGCTCCGCCGACCGGACTCCGGCTATGCGGTATTTAAATAACCGCGAGCGACGACGACGATCACTTATAAAATCGGTGCGGCGGCGCGCACCTGCGAGCGCCCGTCGGGCGCGAGCAGAGTGCGCGAGGGAGTCGGACCGGCGCGACTGCGCCGGTCCGACGAGGCTGGGGAGGTGTGAGGCTGCGGTTGCGGTCCCGCGAGCGGAGCGAGCGGGAGCACGGAAGTCGCAGCCCGCGCAGCGAAGCGAGCAGGACCGTCTTCCGGTGGTGCTGTACGGGGTGGGACTCAAAGGAGCAGTTGCGATTCTCGCGAGCGGAGCGAGCGGGAAGACGAGAGACGAAGTCTCTCGGAAGGACGAAGCACGGCGCAGTAAGCACTGGAAAGAGCGAACAGCGAGGGACCGAAGGTCCCTCGGGCAGCCGGCGCGTAGCGCCGGCGACGAAGTGAGCGACTGAAGCGCGCAGCAAGCCGCGCGAGTCGTCGCGACTGGGGCTTTGGAGGTCTTCACCGCGAAGTCATCGATCACGTATCGCCGAGCGGCTGGGGATTTGGAGGCGTTCACCGCGAAGCTACCGCATTTATTTATAAACGACCACGGGAAACGCTCCGATTTTAGTTATAAATGGCTTTTCGTCGCTACCAATCAGCGAGCTCCGTGGTCGATCGCCGCTTCCCGTACGGATCGTAAGCAGGTCACCACCACCAGATCCCACGCGTTCCGACGGCGCGGATCACTCCAACTTGCGGATCCCGGTCACGTCGAGCGTCGCGAGGACGACGAGGGCCGCCAGCAGCCCCGCGGCGGCGAAGAGGATCGGCGCCGACAGCGCCACGGCCAGCTCGTAGGGCGCGACGAGTCGAGTCGTACCCCGGACGACGAACGAGAGGAAGACGAGCCCGAAGGCAAGCAGCGCGAGGCGGACGAAACGGGAGCGGTTCACTTAGTGCCCCGCCGTCTCGCTCAGTCGGACTGCGCGACGCCCGAACCGTGCGGCCCGTGTTCGCGGTGGTCGCGGGTGCCGTCGAAGCCGCGGCACATCTCGTAGAACACCGCCTCGGGGTCCTTGTTCCACTGCCATTTCCAGCGCGTCCGGACGAGCAGCGAGATCTTGCGGGCGAAGGAGAGCTCCGGCGTCGTCGACACCGTGTCGTACCCCAGGTTCCGGATGAGCCGGTGGTGGTCCGCGTACAGCACCGCCGCGAGCAACACCGCCAGCTGGCAGTCCTCGGGGAGGTACTTGATCCCCGCCACGCCCTCCTCGTAGAGCCGCTCCGTCCGGGAGAGCTCCTCGCGGATCGCGGCCGCCACGTCGGAGTCGAACTCCAGATCGAGGATCTGCTCCTCGCTCACGCCGTGCCGCCGGAGCGTCTCTAAGGGGAGGTAGATCCGGTCGCGCTCGACGACGTCCTCCCGGACGTCGCGGATGAAGTTCGTCATCTGGAACGCCTCGCCGAGCTTGGTCGCGTGCGGGAGCGCGGTCGCCTCGGTCTCCTCGTCGAGCTCCATGATCGCCGTCATCATCCGGCCGACCGCGGCGGCGGAACCGTCCATGTACGCCTCCAGCTCCTCGTACGTCTCGTAGCGGTCGGTGTCGATGTCGCTCTCCATCGCGTCGACGAACGAGCGGACGTCCTCGTCGGCGATCCCGTGTTCTTCCTTGATTTCGGCGAACGCCTCCAGCACGGGGTCGTCGGTCGACTCCTCGCCGAGGGCGGCCCGCCGGAGTCGGTCGAGCTCCGCGCGCTGTTCGGCCGGCGGGGCCGTGTCCTCGGCGTCGACGACCTCGTCGGCGATCCGGAAGAAGCCGTACAGCACGTAGGTGGCGTGGCGGATCCGCTTCGGCAGCAGCCGGGTGGCGACGTGGAAGGTCTTGCCCGTTCGGCGCTGGATCCGCTTGCTCCGGGCAACCTGGGTATGCTCTACCATGGTGACCCCTGAAGGTCGGCGAGGAGGGTCGAGAGCGGGTCGCCGGTCATGGAAGAAAAGTCGGCCTCCAAGAACATAACAGTTCGCACATCCATTGTTGTATTCATTTCTATCCCCGTTGATTCCGTCGCGACGCGACGCGCGTGAAGCGAGCGTCGACGGTCGAAAATCCCGGTACGGCGGTGCCTCGAACTAGTAGAACGTGTCGCTGCAGTCGTAGACGACGCCGTGGGCCGGACAGACGTACTTGCAGTGTCTGTGGTACATCGGCGTCTCGCAGAGGGGACACGGTCGACCGCCCGAATCGGCGGCTCTCTCTCCCGCCGGTTCCCGATCGCCGTCGCCCTCGCTCATGCGTTCCGACACGGCCGCGGCGCACATAACCGCTCCCCTCCGCGCCGCCGGGGGAGGATCGCGATATCACCGCCGTCCCTAACCAGTCAGGCCGCCGCCAGCGACTCGTACACCGACTGCGCGACGCGCTCCTCGCCGAACGGGAGGGTCAACACGCCGCCCCACTCCTCGTCGGTGAGCGCGTCCACCGTCGGCTCGTCCAGTTCGACCCGCCTGACCTCGGTCCCGTCGAGCGTCATCGACACGACGAACCGCTCCGGCTCGTCGACCGCGCCCGCCGCGGCCAGCCGCTCCTGGAAGGCGGCGACCCCGTCGTCGGCGAGCGCGACGTACACGAGGTACTCGCCGTCGTCGTCGAAGACGCCCTCCACCTCGTCGAGGTCGCTCGCGCCGAACAGCCGCCGGTCGTCGTCGCCGTCGCGGCGGAGCCGCGCCTCGAACGGTGCGTCCGGATCGGCGTCGACCGCGCCGGCCGGGCCGTCGTCCTCGTCGCCGCTCGCGCCGCCGTCGTCCTCGTCGCCGTCGGTCGAATCGCCGGCGATCGGACCGCCGTCTCCGACCGATCCGTCGCCGCTCGCCGCGTCCTCGTCCGTCACCGCGGTCGCGCCGGCGAACCCGACGGCGCCGACCGCGCACGCGGCGCCCACACCGGTGAGCATCCCGCGTCGAGAGAGTTCCATACGCGACCGTTCCCGTCGGGGTTTAAAAGGATTACACGCCGATTCACACCGCTGATAACGGCACTCGGCGTCCCGTCCGCCGGCTCACGGCTCCGGAACTCGGCGTCCCGTCCGCCGGCTCACGGCTCCGCGAACTCGACGTCCTCGCGGGCCGTCGTCTCGCCGAACAGCCAGTCCGCGTGGTCGACGGCGTACTCGCGGTGGTCCTCGGTGATGTAGCCCAGCGCGTCCTCGACGACGACGGGCCGGTAGTCGCGGAGCCCCGCGCTGCCGGCCGTGTGGAGCACGCAGACGTTCGCGAGCGTCCCGCAGATCAGCAGGTCGGTTATCCCGTGGGCGTCGAGGTGCCCCTCCAGCTCCGTCTGATAGAACGCGTCGTACGTGTGCTTCTCGACGACGTGGTCCGCCTCGCGCACGTCGAGCCCCCCGACGAGCTCGGCGTCCCACGACCCCTCGACGACGTGCTCGCCCCACCGGTCGAACTCGTCGTAGTAGTGCGTCTCGTCGAACTGCTCCGGCGGGTGGACGTCGCGGGTGTAGACGACGCTCGCGCCGGCCTCGCGGGCCCGCTCGACCAGCGCCGTCACCGGCCCGATCGCCGCCTCGCTCGGCTCGGCGTAGAGGCTCCCGTCCGGGTGACAGAACCCGTTCTGCATGTCGACGACGATCACCGCGGTCTCGGTCGGATCGTACGGCATGGGCGGGGGTTGGTGACGCGGATTCAAAAAGCCGAAGCCGGAGCGAACGGGACGGCGTCGCCTCGACCGCCGGACGCGACCGCAGCGCCGCCTCGACCGCCGGACGCGACCGCAGCGCCGCCTCGACCGCCCGACTCACCACCGTCGACCGACCGAGGCCCCGACTCACTCCCGGTGCGCACGAACGAACGCGCGTCGCAGAACGGTCAGAAGCACGTACGTCTCGTACTTCTGCGTCTGACAGTGCTCGCAGGGCTGCATGTCGGCGACGATCTCGTCGATGGCGTCGTCGTACCCGTCGGTGAGCGTCGCGAGCGCGGCCGTGATCTGGGGTTGAACGGCGTCCACCATCTCCTCGACCGCGGCGTCGGCCGACTCCGGGAGCGAGTACGAGAGGACGATCGTGTTCGCGTGGTAGTACTTCGTCGTCCCCCCGCGGCCCTCCTCGAAGCGGACGACGTCGACGAGGCCGGCGTCCCGCAACTCGTTGATGTGGTGTCGGACCGTGTTCTCGGTCCGGTCGACGCCGCGATCGGCGAGGCTCCCGTGCACCTCGCTCGCGGTCCGCGCCTCCTCGGACAGAATGTCGAGGATCATCGCCCGCATCGGTTCGTCGATCGCGTCCGAGACCCGCGTGTCCCGCACCGCGATATCGTCGAGGCGGTGATCGGTTCCGGAGTTGCTCATACGAGAACCGAGCGCGAGCACGCGGGAAAAAACGGCGGGATGCGCGCGACGCCGACGCCTCTCGACGAACCGGGACCCGAACGGCCCGCGAGGGCGAAAGCCCTAGACGACCCGTTTGACCGTTCCAACGACACATATAGCAATTCAAACATATCATCTAAAAAATACTTATTGGTGTACGGGCACTACCTCAACCCGTGATGAGCGACACAACCCAGTTCCGCGTCCTGGACTTCGACTGTCCGAGCTGTGCAAGCACCGTCGAACGCGCCCTCTCGAACGTCGACGGCGTCGAAGCCGTCGAGGTGCACTACTCGACCGGTCGCGTCGAGGTCGAGTACGACGACGGCGTCGCCGACCCCGACGCCTTCGAACAGGCCATCGAGAACCAGGGATACACGCCTCAGCCCGCCTGAACCCATGAACCGACAAACGATCACGCGGTACTACCGGAACCACCGGAAGGCCGTCGTGACGGCGACCAGCGGCCTGCTGTACGGCGGCGGCTGGAGCCTGGGCTACCTCACGAGCTTCGACGCCGCGAGCGCCGCCGTCCTCGTCCTCGCGACGATCGCGGGCGGCTACGACATCGCCAAGACCGCCTACCACGAGGTCGCCAACCGGACGCTCGGCATCAAGACGCTGGTGACGCTGGCCGCCGTCGGTGCCGTCGTCATCGGGGAGTACTGGGAGGCCGCGGCCGTGGTCTTCCTGTTCAGCCTCGGCAGCTACCTGGAGGGCCGGACGATGCGGAAGACCCGGACGGCACTCCAAGAGCTGTTAGAGATGACGCCCGACACGGCGACTGTACGCCGGGACGGAGAGCTCCGAGAAGTCCCCGCCAGCGAGGTCGAGCAGGGCGAGGTCGTCGTCGTGAAGCCGGGCGGGAAGGTCCCGGTCGACGGTGACGTCGTCGACGGCGAGAGCAGCGTCAATCAGGCCCCGGTCACGGGCGAGAGCGCCCCCGTCCACAAGGCCGACGGCGACGAGGTGTACGCCGGGACGGTCAATCAAGAGGGTGCGCTAGAAATCCGGACGACGGGCGCGGGCTCGGACACGACACTCGAACGCATCATCCGCCGCGTCGAGGAGGCACAGGAGGCTCAGTCGCCGACGGAGAGCCTCATCGACCGGTTCGCGAAGTACTACACCCCGGCCGTCATCGCCCTCGCTATCGGCGCGTACGCGGTCACGCAGAACGCGATCCTGTCGCTGACCCTGTTGGTCATCGGCTGCCCGGGCGCGCTCGTCATCGGGCCGCCGGTCAGCATCGTCTCGGCCATCGGGAACGCCGCCCGGTCGGGCGTGCTGATGAAGGGCGGCGAACACCTCGAACGCGCCGGCAAGATCGACCTCGTCGCCTTCGACAAGACCGGCACCCTCACGGAGAGCGAGACCGCCGTCGCCGACGTCGAGGGGTTCGGCGTCGCCGACGACGAGGTGCTCGCGCTCGCGGCGACCGCCGAGAAGAAGAGCGAGCACCACCTCGCCGACGCCATCGTCGACGCGGCCCGCGAGCGACCGACGGCTGCGACGGACGGCGGAGCGACGGACGGCGGAGCGACGGACGGCGGAGCGACGGTCGACGGAGCGACGGTCGTCCAGGCGGACGATACGGACGCCAGCCTCCGGTCGGTCCCCGATCCGGACGACTTCGACGTGGTCGCCGGCAAGGGGGTCGTCGCCCGTGCCGGGGGCCGGGAAGTTGTCGTCGGCAACCGCGCGCTCCTGGACGACCGCGACGTCGACGTCCCCGATCAGGTCGCCGAGTACGTCCGCGAGCGCGAGGGGCGCGGCGAGACGGTCGTCCACGTCGTGCGGGACGGGGACGTCGTCGGCGCGATCGCCATGCGCGACAAGCTCCGGGAGTCCGCCCCCGGCGTCGTCGCGACGCTCCGGGACGCCGGCATCGAGACGGTGATGCTCACCGGCGACAACGAGCGGACGGCCGCCGCGGTGGCCGATGAGGTCGGCATCGACGACTACCGCGCCGAGCTCCTCCCCGAGGACAAGCAGTCCGTCATCGAGGCGCTTCAGGACGAGGGCCACGTCGTCGCGATGGTCGGCGACGGCATCAACGACGCGCCGTCGCTGGCGACCGCCGACGTCGGCATCGCGATGGGCGCGGCCGGGACGGACACCGCCATCGAGACGGCGGACATGGCGCTGATGGCCGACGACCTCGAACGCATCCCGTACGCGGTCACACTGAGCAAGGCGACGCGCCGGAACGTCTTCGAGAACGTCGGGCTCGCGGTGCTGACCGTGACCGTCCTCCTCGCGGGCGTGCTCACGAGCTACGTCACGCTCGCCGCCGGGATGCTGGTCCACGAGGCCAGCGTCCTCCTCGTCATCCTCAACGGGATGCGGCTGCTCCGGCACTGACCAGCGGACACGACGACCACCACTACCACCATGACAACGAATTCGACTGCGACCGACGCGACCCGGAGCGGAACCGACTGGCAGGTCGACTACGACGCCGACCCGATCGAGATCCGCGACCCCGTCGCGGAGGCCCTCGGCGTCCTCGGCTCGGGCGATCCGTTCGTCATCACCTATCGGGACGCGGTGAAAGCGGCGGGACACTCCTGTCCGACCGCCTCGGGCGCCTACCGGACCGCCCAGCTCGGGCTCGACGCCCTGTACCCCGACGGCTATCCGGTCCGGAGCGAGATCGAGGTGCGAGCGGCCGGCCCGCGGGACGACGCCGCGTACGGCGTGATGAGCCGCATCGTCTCGTACGTGACCGGCGCGACCGAAGACGACGGCTTCGGCGGGCTCGCCGGCGGCTACGGCGGCCGCCGCGACCTCCTGCGCTTCGGTGCGTTCGATCCGGACACCCCGGACCCGACGTTCCGCTTCCGGCGAACCGACACTGACGAGACCGTCGACGTGACGTACCACGTCGCCGAGGTCCCCGACGGCGGACCCGCGATCGGGAACCTTCAGGAGATACTCGACGGGTCGGCGAGCGACGAGCAGCGGGCGGCCTTCGCCGACGCCTGGCACCGCCG
>SDGW01000969.1_pt1 | contig 11920 bp, 7 predicted proteins | sample 2873831 | NCBI WGS metagenome assembly SDGW01 (sample SAMN08132700, study PRJNA421101) | hypersaline lake metagenome | isolation source: celular fraction 0.22 microns magnesium sulfate-rich crust from ephemeral... | place: Spain: Penahueca Lagoon, Toledo | collected 2011-07
CCCTCGCTCAACGTCGCCGGCCACGCGCGCACGGCCGCGTCCGAGCGAATTTTCAGCGGCCACGCGGACCCTCCATCGCCGGAGGGTTCATAAACTCGGATGTCCGCTTTACAGAGTAATGAATCGAGGCTCATTGACCGAGGCCCTTCGGGAAACGCTCGCCCTCTTCGACGAATGCGAGCCCCCGAAGACGACAACAGAGGTGGCGGAGCGACTCGACCTCGGTCGACGGAGCACGTACGAGCGGTTAGAACGCCTGGTGGAGCAGGACCAACTCGAGACCAAGAAAGTCGGCGGGAACGGTCGGGTCTGGTGGCGGCCGCAGGGTGACGCGGAGTCGTCCCCCGACTGGGAAGCGACGGCGGCGTCGTTGATCGACGACGTCCTCGACGACGCCGAAGTCGGCGTCTTCGTCCTCGACGCCGACTTCGATGTGGTGTGGATCAACGACACGACGGAGCGATACTTCGGTCTCGACCGCGAGACGGCGCTGGGCCGGGACAAGCGGACGCTCGTCGACGAACAGATAGCGAACACGATCGAGAACTCGGAGGCGTTCGCCGACACCGTCCTCGCGACCTACGACGACAATACGTACACCGAACGATTCGAGTGCCACGTCACTGCCGGTGACGGGCGCGCGGACCGGTGGCTCGAACACCGAAGCAAACCGATCGAATCGGGCGCGTACGCCGGCGGTCGCGTCGAACTCTACTACGACGTCACCGACAGGAAACGCATCGAGAACACCCACCGGACGAACCGGGCGCAGTTCGAGTCGTTCGTCGACGCCGTCGAGGAATACGCTATCTTCCTGCTCGATACGGACGGGTACGTCCAGTCCTGGAACTCCGGTGCGAGACGGATCAAAGGCTACGATCCCGAAGAGATCATCGGCGAACACTTCTCGACGTTCTACACCGAGGAGGACCGGTCCGCTGGGGTGCCCGCCGACAAGCTGACTGCCGCGGCCGAAGCGGGTTCAGTCGAGGACGAGGGCTGGCGGGTGCGGGCGGACGGCTCACGGTTCTGGGGTGCCGTCACCCTCACGGCCATCCGCGACGCCGACGGCGACCTCGAGGGCTACGCGAAGGTCACGCGCGACATGACCGAGCAGCGAGAGCGGGAGCGCCAGCTCCGCCGCGAACGCGACCTCAACGACAGGCTCTTCGAGACGGCGCCCGTGCGGCTCGTCGTCTTCGGCACTGACGGGACGATCGAGCGGATCAACTCACAGGGACGCCGAGAGCTCGGCGTCGAGGGCTCGGACGATTACATACTGGAGTCCATCACGCTCTTCGACGAGGACGGCGAGCAGATACCGCCGGATCAACATCCCGTCCAGCGCGTACTCGAGACCGGCGACACCGTCTCGAACGTGGTCGTCCAGCACGAGGCGCCGAGCGGCGAACGCCGATGGGCGTCGCTCACCGCGACGCCGCTGTACGACGACGGGGACCTGGACCGCATCATCGTCGCGGGGAGAGATATAACCGCGCAGAAGGAACGCGAACGACAGCTCTCGCGGCAGCGCGACGAACTGAAACGCGAACTCGACGACGTGTTCGACCGGATCGACGACGCGGTCCACGGCCTCGACCGCAAGTGGCGGTTCACCTACCTGAACGACCGGGCCGAGGAACTGTTCGGGAGGACCGAAGAGGAACTGCTCGGCAAGTCCGTGTGGGACGAGTTCCCGGCCGCTTCCGAGCGGTCGTACAGGGACCGGTACGAACGGGCGATGGAAACCCAGGAGCCGGTCGTCTTCGAGGAGTACTCCGACGCGGCCGACGCGTGGCTGGAAGTCTCGGTGTACCCCTCCGAGACCGGCCTCTCTATCTACTTCCGCGACGTGACGGAGCGCAGGCGTCGCCAGCGGGAACTCGAGCGGTACGAGCAAATCGTGGAAACCGTGTGGGACGGGGTGTACGCGCTCGACGAAAACGATCGTTTCGTCCTGGTGAACGACGCGTTCTGCGGGATGGTCGGCTACGAGCGGGACGAACTGCTGGGCGAGCACCCGACGCTCCTCAACAGCGAGGAGGTCAACGAGTCCGCCAACGCGATGGAGGCCGAGATCGCCGCCGGCGAGCGAGAGATCGGCATCCTCGAGTACGAATTCGAGCGATCTGACGGGGAGACGGTGCCCGTAGAAACCCGGTTCGGCCCCATAGAGTACGGCGACGGTCACATCGGACGGTGCGGGGTGGCACGGGACGTCTCCCAGCGCAGGGAGTACGAGCGCGAACTGGAGTCCCGCGCCCGGCAGCAGGAAGTCGTCTCCGAGCTCGGCAAGTTCGCGCTCGAGGACCCCGATCTGGACGAGCTGTTCGCGGAGGCGACCCGTCGCGTCGACGAGACGCTCGGTACCGAGTACTGCAAGGTGCTCGATCTGGACGCGAACGGGGAGGAACTGTTCCTGCGCCAGGGCATCGGCTGGCGGGACGGGACCGTCGGCGAAGAGACGGTCTCGGCCGTCGAGGCCGATTCGCAGGCGTCGTACACGCTGCAGTCGAACGGACCCGTCGTCGTCACCGACCTCGAGACCGACGCGCGGTTCTCCGGTCCCGAACTCCTCACCTCACACGCGGTACAGAGCGGCATCAGCACGGTCATCGGTTCCGGAGAAAGCACGTGGGGCGTCCTCGGAGTGCACGACACGGAAGCGCGGTCATTCACGGACGAAGACATCGACTTCGTCCAGAGCGTCGCCAACATCCTCGCAGAGGCGATCGAACGCAAACAGTACCAGGACGAACTCCAGTCGCTGATCGACGATCTCGAGGAGTCCAACGAACGGCTCGAACAGTTCGCCTACGTGACTTCTCACGACCTCCAGGAACCGTTGCGGATGGTCTCCAGTTACCTCTCGCTCATCGAGGAGCGGTACGACGACGAACTCGACGAGGACGGCCAGGAATTCCTCGAATTCGCCGTCGACGGCGCCGACCGCATGCGCGAGATGATCGACGGGCTGCTGCAGTACTCGCGGGTCGATACCGAAGCCGAACCGCTCGAGCCGACCGACTGCGACGCCGTGGTCGAAGACGTACTCGGGAACCTCCAGGTGCAAATCGAGGAGACCGACGCAGCGATCGAGGCGGGTTCGCTCCCGACGGTGACTGCAGACCGGAAGCAGCTGACCCAGGTGTTCCAGAACCTGCTCTCGAACGCGATCAAGTACCGCGGCGACAACCGGCCGGAAATCGAGATCGACGCCGAACGAGGCGCCGACGAGTGGGTGTTCCGCGTCTCGGACAACGGCATCGGGATGTCGCCCGAGGAGACAGACCGGATATTCGAGATCTTCCAGCGCCTACACACGGACGAGTACGCCGGAACAGGGATCGGGCTGGCACTCTGTAAGAAGATCGTCGACCGCCACGGCGGCGAGCTCTGGGTGGAGTCCGCCCCCAGCACGGGATCGACGTTCTATTTCACGATCCCGACTGCTGGCGACCTCCACGATTCGCCTTGAGCGGGTCTCGTGCATCGATCCAGCCGTATCGGACCGCGTTCGTTCGGGAATCAACCGGGAGCGTGCTCTCCAGTCGCATCGATCCAGTTTCCCGTATTGCTCTCGGCGAAGGATTCGGGGCGGGGACACCAGTCTGCGTACGGCAAGTGGCTCTGGTTCGTTCCCGTGTAACTTTTATAAGAGCGAGAACTGAAATCCAGACGCAATTCCACTGTACCAGAACCGAGCGCGACCTGAGAGTCTGCGCTGGACGATTCGCGTGCGAGGGTAGCCAAGCCGGGAAACGGCGGCGGACTCAAGATCCGCTCCTGTAGAGGTCCAGGGGTTCAAATCCCCTCCCTCGCACTGCCCGGGCCCCACGGCCCGTAGCCAGTGCGGGAAGTCCGCGTTGGAGCGGTCTTCCCTCGCAAACTTCTGTCGACGCGTACAGGCCCAGAGCCACGGCTACTGAAGACACGACCACTTCCAGACCCGTTCGGACCCAGAACTTAAGCGCCTCAGTGTGCTACGTGCACACATGGCAACCGACCAGTCCGACTCGGGCCGCCTGGAGGTCCCCCCGCTGGAGAACACCGCGTACTTCGCTATCGAGACGGACGACGACTACGTCCGGATCGATCAGTCGCTGGGGAACCAGGTGCTGTACACGCCCGAGGAGGCGCGGGACATCGCCGGTTCGATTCTCGAGGCCGCGGCCGAGGCCGAGGACTGAGACGGTCGCCCGCCGCGGGAACGGCACGCCTTTTGTCGCGGGTCACCGAGCGACCGCCATGACGGACGCACACCACCGGGCGGCGATCGCCGAGCGCGCGGCGCGGGCCGGCGGCGTCGTCGCGCGGGAAGGCTTCCGCGCCGACCACGTCGTCGAGACCAAGGACAACAAGAACGACCTCGTGACGGAGCTGGACCGGGACTCCCAGCGGCAGGTGGTAGCCACCGTCCGCGAGGAGTTCCCCGACGACGCGTTCGTCTGCGAGGAGGACGCCGTCCGCGACGACGGCGCCGACCTGGTCGACGACGTGCCCGAGACGGGCCCGGCGTGGATCGTCGACCCCATCGACGGGACGACGAACTTCGTCCACGGGAACCGCACCTGGGCGACGGCGGTGGCCGCCGTGGAGGACGGCGAGCCGGCCGCTGCCGCGATCTACCTCCCTTCGCAGGAGGAGCTCTACGCCGGCGGTCCGGACAGCGCGACGCGGGACGGCGAGTCCCTCTCGGTCAGCGACCGGACCGATCCCGAGCGGTTCGTCGTCGCGCCGGGCGGCTGGTTCGACATGGACGAGCGCGACGCCTTCGGCGACCTCTGTCGCGCCGTCGTCGAGCGGTTCGGCGACATGCGCCGCATCGGCTCCTTCCAGGCCACGCTCGCGCAGGTCGCCGACGGCGCCCTGGAGGGGCTGGTCTGCCCCCACGCGACGAAGGTCTGGGACACCGTCGCCGGCGTGCACCTCGTCCGCGAGGCCGGCGGAACGGTCACGGACGTCCACGGCGACCGCTGGCGCCACGACAGCGAGGGCCTGGTCGCCTCCAACGGCGAGGCCCACGACGTCCTCGTCGAGGCGGCCCAGGACGCGCGCAACTGACCGGGCAACCGAACGACTTCGACGACTCGTCAAATTACCGCGGGCGGAATGAAAGGGGCCGCTCGCTCGGCTACTGCGACTCGCTGCGGTCCTCAGTCGCTTCGCTCCCTGCGGTCCTTACTTCGTCTCGTACGCCGAGCGAGCGGGGGCTTTCTGGCTGTTCTCGTTGACGACTGTAGCAGTATCTACAGATCGATCTATTGCGGAAGCTAGCGACCGGAACGCTGAAAGTGGGCCGTCGCGGGAACACGGACATGGAGACTCAGGACGCGCTGGACGACGTCGACCCGTTCCGGGGGTGGCTGGTGGCGTTCGTCGCGTTCGTCGGTGTCGTCGCGGCGGGGGCGGCCGCGGCGCCGCGGCTCGTGTGGGACCGGTTCCTCTGGCAGTACTTCTGGGGGCCGGTCGCCGCGGACGCGCAGGCGGCAAACTGCGCGGTCCGCGAGGGATCGACGGTCGAGTTACTGTACGACGTGAGCGCCTGCGCCGACGCGCGGGCGGCCGACGTCGTCTACGCCGAGCCGGGGTACACGCTGGTCTCGGAGGTCGGCTACATGGTCGTCCTCGTGTTCATGCTGATCGGGGTGTACCTCCTGCTGGAGAAGTACGACCTGGCGCGGGAGCTGTCGCTGTACTACGCGCTGGTCCCGTTCATGCTGCTCGGCGGGACGCTGCGGGTGGTCGAGGACGCCACCGACGCCGCGGTCGACGCCGGCGTCGCCCCGGCGCTGCCGTACCCGTGGAACTCGCTGCTCGTGAGCCCGGTCATCTACTTCGTGCTGTTCGTCATCACGCTGGCTGCACTGTTGCTGGTGCGTCGGCTCGAATCGGCCGGGACCGTCGACGACGCCCACGAGGCGCTGCTGTACCTCGGGAGCGCGCTGCTGGCGGGCTCCTTCCTGTACCTGCTCGTGCTGGCGCTGACCCGCGACTACGTGAGCCTGTACCCGCAGATGCTGCTGCTGACCGTCGGCCTGGCGACGGCCATCGCCTACGGCGTGTTCCGCCTGATCGACGACCGCTACGAGCACGTCACAGCCGCGACGGGCTACGTGAGCTTCTTCGTCCTCTGGGGGCACGCCATCGACGGCGTGGCCAACGTCCTCTCGGCCGACTGGCTGCCGGAGATCGGGATCCCGCTGCAGTACTACGCCAAGCACCCGGCCAACCGGCTCATCATCGCCGCCACGGAGACGCTCCAGCCGGCCTCCGTGAGCGCGGCGATCGGTACCTCCTGGCCGTTCCTCGTCGTGAAGATGATCGTCGCCACGCTCGTGCTGTGGCTGTTCACCGAGGACTTCGTCGAGGACAGTCCCCGCTACGCGCTGGTCCTGCTCGTCGCCGTGACCGCCGTCGGCCTCGGACCGGGCACCCGCGACATGGTGCGGGTGACGTTCGGGATCTGACCCGGCGGCTGACGTTCGATCGGAGTCTGACCGGACCGTCCACGCTCTCCGCTCTTCTGCCGTCGCCGCTACGGGAACGGGTGGTGCTCCCGGTCCAGCCGCGGCTCGAACCCGAGGTCGTCTGGCACGCGCTCGGCTCGCTCGCCGAAGAACGAGTCGCCGAAGAAGAGCGGCTGCGCGTCCGGCACGAGCACGCGCACGGCCTCGAACCCGAGTAGCTCCAGGTCCCGCGTCGTCGTCCGGGTCGCGTAGGCGTCCAGCCCGGCCGAGGAAAGCCGCTCCACGAGCGCGTCCAGCGCGGCCTTGCCCCCGGGCACCTCGTCGGGCCCGACCGAGTCGGCGGGGATGGTCTGGGCCGGGTCGACGAACTCGCGGGCGGCCTCGGGGAACTCGGCGTACTCGCCGATGGCGCCGCTCTCCTCGGCCGACTGCTCGGGGCCCATGCTCCGCAGCTCCGTCCAGTTCTGGACGGCCTCCTCGAGGGCGCCGCGGGCGGCCCGCGCCGGGTCAAGGTCGGCGGCCGAGCCGAGGGCGAAGCGGGGCCACTCCCCCTCGCGGTGCACTGCCACAGCGACCACGGGCACGTCGACGTCCTGCGTCAACAGTAGCGGCGTCGCTTCCAGCCCCTCGGAGCGCGCACGGGCCGCGAGCGTCTCGTAGCCCTCGTCCTCGACGGCCAGCCCGAGGGGTTCGTAGGTCGAGTACCACGACAGCATGGCGGCGTCGCGCTCGATCACCTCCGTCAGGCCGGATAGGAGCGCGTCGACGCCCGACGACCCGAGCCCCAGACCGGTCGTGACGGCGGGCCGGATGTCCCGCGAGCGCGGCGGGTGGAAGACCAGGTCCGCGGGGACCCAGTGCTCCGCGCCCGAGTCGAGGTTCGCCGCGGGAACCCACTCCAGATCGCCGTCTGGAGCGTTGCCGGGGGCGACGAACCGCGACGGCTCGACGACTGCCTCCAGGTCGTCCGCCGCGGCGGTCCGGGTGTCGCTCTCGTCGTAGACACCGGCGGCGTAGCGCTCGAAGGACTCGCCGAGGGCCTTCATGAACGCGCTGTCCCAGTCGACGGCGACGCCGGCGGCCTTCCGCGGGGCCGTCGCGTCGCTGAACCCCGAGGTGTCACAGAGCTCCGCGAGGTAGTACGGCGCCGGGTAGGAGTGGGCCTCGCCGACGGTCTGGACGATCCCCGTCCGGTCGTCCAGCCCCTGCTCGGCGAGGGCCAGCGCCGTCTCCACGTCGACGGGGTCGTCGTCGCGGCGGGGCAGGGGGTCGCGCTCGCCGCCGCAGTGACAGCCGGGCAGGGGGAGGAACCGCCGCTCGGCGTGGGGCACCTCGATCACGCGACCTAGCGGTGCTACCTCCTGATCGCCCTCGAACAGGGCGACGACGCGGCGACCGGCGACGGCGCCCGCCAGCCGCTGAGTCGGGCCGTCCGGCGCGGGCGTCGGCTCGGCCTCGTCGTCGACGTTCGACGCGACGCGGCCGCGCAGGCAGTCGTAGCACTCCCGGCCGGGATCGAAGCCGGCGACGGCGGCGTCGACGACGGGGTAGCCGCCGACGCCGCCGAGTTCCACGGCCAGCCACGGCGTGCCCGACTCGCGGGCCAGTTCGTTCGCGCGGTCGAAGGCGCCGGCGCCGACCCGGTCGACGACGACGGCCGCCCGGGCGGAGCTGATCGCGGACGCTCCGCCCTCGACGTCGAGGTCGGCGTCGGTGAGCGCGGCCAGGGCGGCCTCGGCGGCCGGCCCCGAGCCGACGAGCGCAACGTCGGTGTCCATACCGCTCCCGTGGACGGACGGCGAGAAAAAGGCCGCGGGCTCATACTGCCGGCTGTACCATCTCGAAAGTACTCGCCACCCCGTGGTGGCGAGTATCGTTACGAACTCACAGCCGGCAGTATCAGAAGACGAGCGAAGCGAACCCGATCAGGACGCGAGCATGCTCTGGGCCACGTTGGCCAGTTCGTCCGTGTCGGCGCCCTGGAGGCGCTCGTCGCCGAGCATCAGGCGCAGACGCGGGCGGCCGACGTCGATGGGCACCTTCTCGGTGTCGATGAGGCCCATGTCCTCCAGCGTGGTCTTGGTGCGGGAGAAGGTGGCCTTGCTGGCGAGGCCGATGTCCTCGCCCCACTTGCTGATGTCGTAGAGGAGCTCGCCGTTCTTGGCGGCCACGAGCAGGCTGATCGTCACCTCGTCGAGGCCGTCGCCGTCGCCGCGGGCGGTCTGGAGCGACTCGAGCACGCCGTCGAAGTCGGCGGCGGCCTCCGGGCCGATGTCGGACTCGAGGGTCGAGCGCACCTGGCTGATCGGCGGCGTCCGCAGCGAGTAGGCCTCGGCGCGCTCCCACTCGTCGGCGTAGTAGTCGTCGGCGCCCTCGACGAAGTCGCCGTCGTCGGTGGTCAGGCCGGCGACCTGCTCGCCGACGTCGACGATGGCCACCACGGAGTCGTTCGTGACCAGCAGGGAGTGGTTCGGCGCGTCCTCGAGCACCTTCAGCTCGAGGAGGCCGTCGTCGACGAGGTCGGCGGCGCGGCTCGCCACGATGAAGTCGTCCATGACGTCCTTCAGCAGCCGATCGGCGGCCAGCAGTCGCACCGTGGGCGGATCCGCGTGCTCGCCCAGCGCAGTGACGAGGTCTCCGATAGCGGCTCGAGAGGGGTTCACGGCGTAGACCGGCCCCGTCGCGTCGTCGAAGACCGTCGCGAGCACGTCGGTGACCTCACGTTCCAGGATCGTATCGGCAGTCATGCTAATAGTGATGTTGTAGGGAGTCACATTTAATTTTACTGGCCATCTAGGGAGGATATTCGTCAGCTGTACGAAAAGATTGCGAAACCGTCACCAGCGTGCAGCGGTCCGGCCGATAGACCGGCGCGGGACGGCCCACCCGCGGCTGCTCCCGCCGTGCTCCCGGCTGCATCGACGACGCCGCTGGCCGCTCGCTGCGGTGTAACTCTCAAAATAGTAACTACGGAAGTGTAATTCGAGACACTCGACGATCTCGTCAGACCACTTGAGGTCGCCCTCGTGGACGATCGGCAGCGACGAGTCCGCGAGCGCAGCCCGGAGTTCGTCCTCGGAGAGGACGCGCTCGGTCCGGGTCCCGTTGAGCGTCGCGCCGTCATCGAACGGCAGCGCGTACCGTGCGCCGTTCTACCGGACGGTGAGGACGTCACACGAGAGCCGGTAGCCGTCCTCGGCCGTCTCGAGGCGAGCGACGACGGGCTGGCGCTGGCTCGGCAGCAGCGCGAAGGTGCCGTCGCCGACGGTGGCGTAGTCCTTGCCCATCATGATCCGCCGGCGGGCCAGGTCCAGCGCCCGCTGGATGGAGAACCCGTGGGTGAGCAGGCGGGCGAAGGCCGTCCCGACCGTCGCGGCCTGTCGGTCGAGGACCGTCTTGAGGGTCGCGGCGCCGGCGACGGCCCCGTTGTCGATGAGCTCCAGCCCCTGCTCGTAGGAGCCGCAGGCGTTCAGGAAGAACGTGGGCGTCCGGACCGCGTCGAGGTCGGCCACGTCGAGGTGGCCGTCGGCGCAGCGGAGGCCCTCGTCCTCGCAGTAGCCGATGTAGTGGACGAAGTCGTGTTCCGTCTCGAAGACGGCCGCCAGCTCCGAGCGGGTCAGCTCCTCGTGGACCGTCACGTCGATGGGCAGCTCGGCGGCCCCCTCGTCGTAGACGTCGGCCACCGTCGCCCGCTCGTCGCGCATCTCCGCCTCGTTGAGCACGACCGCCACGCGGAGCTCGTCGGCGTCGTCGGTCCGCGCGCGGCTGCGGTTCTCGTAGGCCCGTGCGCTGGCCTTGAACGCGTCGATGGGCGTCCCGGGCGCCAGCCAGGCGCTGACCCGGCCCGCGCCGGGCTCGGGCTTGAGGACGGTGCTCCGGGCGCAGTGGCCCCGCGTGAGGTAGGTGTCGGTCAGCGTCTCGTCGAGCAGGTCCGTCGCCTCGAACTCCGAGGCCTCGGGCAGGTAGACCAGGCTCAGCCGGTCCAGCAGGTGAGGCAGACACGGGACCCGGTCGGGTTCCGGCGCGGCGTACGTCGAGAGGTGCCAGTCCGGCAGCGACGAGTCCAGCTCCTCGTCGGGCACCGCCAGGTACCGCGCCAGCCGCTCGGCCGGTGACAGCGACCGGACCGCCTCGGGGTCCAGCGACGGCGACCCGTCCGGATCGAGGAGGTCCCGCTCCGGCGACACCCGACGGGTCAGGCAGTCCAGGAAGAACGCCCGCCGGAGCAGGTCGGCGCACTCGCCCTGGAAGTCGGGCAGGCCCCCGAGCCTGCGGCGGACGCCCGCCGAGGGCGCCGCCAGTAGCGGCCGCTCCCGGTCCTCGGGGATCACGTCGGCGCCGAGGTAGTACGCCAGCGGCGCGGCGACGAAGACGGCGTCCAGCGAGCGCGGGACGCGGAACTCGATCCCGGTCTCGGGCACCTCCGCCTCGATCCGGTCGGGGACGGTCGTCTCGGATCCGATCTCGATCGAGGGCGGCGCGGCCCGGAAGCTCGGGTGCGATCGGGCCGGCGCGGTCGTGTGGTGGGCGCTGGCCATCGCGGTCACCGCCGTCGCGACGCCCTCGGGCGTGGGCTCGACGGTGATCGTGCCGCGGTCGCCGTCGCCGTCCGAGCCGACGCCCGCCGTCACCGTCGCGGGCTCCGGGAACGAGACGATCACCCGCGAGTCCGCCGGCTCGACGGTCGCCGGGCCGGTGAACCGGACGCAGGCTGTCCCGTCGGCGGTCGACGGCGCGTCCGGGCGACACCGGAGCAGGTACTCGCCCTCGGGCAGTTCGGTCGCCGCGTCTACGGGGTATCTCGCTTTGAATCCGATCGCCAAGACGGTGGCGTCGTCGAGGGGACGACCAGTCGGTCGGTCGTTCCCGCGCAGCGCGGCTCCACCCCGGCCGGCAGCTCGTCCGGTCGATTGGGTCGTCGATCCAGCTGTCGTCGGAGCGACGGGAGAACGCCGGTCGCCGCGTCCCACGTCGCACCCCAGGCGACGTCGGAAGGTCCGGCCTCTCCCTTCCCCCTCTGTGTTCCCCCCAGGGAACCATACGGGACTGTGGTCAACCCGGGTCGACATAATTGTTTCCACACGTATGTGGTTTGATGACATGATGTCTACGCCCGCGATGCCGTCCGGGTGCGCCCGCTCGCGACCAACCGCCAGTATATTATCGGGCCGGGCGCCAACTCCGGGTATGCACGACGAGCACCTCCGGGCGACGGATCCCGCCGTGGCCGACGCCCTCAGCGGCGAGGTAGAGCGCCAGAACGACACGCTGGCGATGATCGCCAGCGAGAACCACGTCAGCGAGGCCGTGATGGAGGCACAGGGGTCGGTCCTGACCAACAAGTACGCCGAGGGGTACCCCGGCGAGCGGTACTACGGCGGCTGCGAGTACGCCGACGAGGTCGAGGAGATCGCCATCGAGCGGGCGAAGGAGCTGTGGGGCGCCGAGCA
>SDGW01000970.1_pt1 | contig 11919 bp, 15 predicted proteins | sample 2873831 | NCBI WGS metagenome assembly SDGW01 (sample SAMN08132700, study PRJNA421101) | hypersaline lake metagenome | isolation source: celular fraction 0.22 microns magnesium sulfate-rich crust from ephemeral... | place: Spain: Penahueca Lagoon, Toledo | collected 2011-07
TGTGACATTCGCACCCGAGTTAGTAAGAGCACCGCTGCGCTCGCACGCGGCGGCCACTCCCTGTGAGCAGTACTTGTATATTCATTACTGGCAACCCGTTCTCTACTGACCAGTCGAGTATTCGCCCTCACTTAATGAATTGCTTCTTGAACTAAAAGGCAGAGACTGATATGCCAGTAGCGGTCAATCACTGAGAGATGGATACTCGATTTGCACAGTTTCGCCGGAGTGAGAGTCTATGACTCAACGACGGCTCGGTGAATTTGACGAAGAACTGGATGTGGAAGTGGACGAAAAGTTCGATCCTCTTTCTGCAACGTTTCGCGGTGGAAAGCAGGAGCCCTTCCACACGTGGTACTCGTACCTCGAAGGGTATTCTCCGGAATTCGTCGAGACGGTTCTACACGAGTTTATGAGCGATGCAGACTCGATCCTCGATCCCTTCGGCGGAACCGTCACGACGGGCTTCACTGCCGCAGAGAAGGGACTTGGCGCATACTACTGCGAAGTGAATCCTGTTCTCCAGTTTGTTGCTGACGCAAAAACGAAGGTGCGTACTCTCCCTGACGAGGAACGAGAAGAGATCGCTGACGACCTTCGCAAGCTATCTACCTCGTTTGGAGAGCGGATCGCCGAGGCGAAAGAAGATGATTCCCTTCTGACTGCCTACGATCTCGCCTTCGAGGGCAGCAAGTTTTTCGACGAAGAAACGCTCGAGGACGTTGTTTCAGCAAAGACGGTCGTCCTGCAGTTGGAAAATGACAATCGGTTGCTCTCCTCGCTTCTTTCGGTTGCCATCCTCTCCTCGCTCGTTCCCTGTTCACGACTCAAGCGAGCGGGGGACGTCCGATTTATGGACGAGGACGAGTGGTCAGAAACCCCCACACTTCGAGAGAAAGTGACCGATAGCCTACGAGAGATGGCTGACGATCTCGCCCACAAGAATGCGCATATCGAGGAGAAGCCGGTTCTGCTCTGCGAAAACGCGGATAACATCGACAAGATTCCGGAGAAGAACGTCGATGGCGTGATTACCTCGCCACCGTACATCAACGGCACCAACTACTTCCGGAACACGAAGCTGGAACTGTGGTTTCTTGATTGTCTCCAGAAGCCCGATGACCTGACGGCATACAGGAACCGGGCGCTCACTGCAGGGATCAACACAGTCAGTGGAGAGTACGACGTTCCCGATGTGGAACTTGTCCAGCAGGTCGTGGACGACCTCGAGGAACACGGATATGACCGACGGCTCCCGCTTATGGTGGCCGGATACTGTTGGGAACTGCAAGAGATATTCGGGAAGATACAGTCTCAACTGAGCGAGGGTGCACGTGTTGCCATCGACATTGGCGACTCGATCTACGCTGGTGTCCACGTCCCCGCGGACGAAATGATCGTTCAGCTGCTTGAACAACTGGACTACGAACACGTGGATACGGTGAAACTCCGTGATCGGCACTCAAACAATGGAAAAGAACTGAAGCAGGTTCTGCTGATCTTCGGGTATGAAGGATGAGCTCAGGAAAAATGTCTGAACGCTGGTGGGCAGAGGATTGGAAGGAATTCAAGGAAACGCTTCCGCATCAAGAGGAACCCTACTCCAAGCGGAGTTGGGGGAACGGCCTGCACTCGCTCTGCTCGTTCCCCGGGAAACTGAAACCGGCAATCGCACACCACCTCGTAGATATTTTCGTTCCCGATGAAGGGACGATGCTCGACCCCTTTGCTGGCGTGGGGACGATTCCATTCGAGGCGTCGCTGCAGGGGCACACACCGTATGCATTCGATCTCAGTCCACACGCGTTCGTCATCACCAGGGCAAAACTGCAGGTGACATCGGCGACCGAGACGAGCGACGTGATCAGCGACCTCGAGGACTACCTCGAAAATAACACCCCTCCCGAATCAGCATACGAAACAGCCAGCGAGTTCGGTCTCAACGGAGACATAGAGGAGTACTATCAGGAGGACACACTCGAAGAGGTCTTGCTGGCTCGGGAATACTTCCTCTCGAAGCCGCTTTCGGAGCACTCCCCCTCGGAGTTACTGGTGATGGCCAGCCTCCTGCACGTTCTTCACGGGAATCGGCCGTACGCCTTGAGTCGGCGATCACATCCAATTACTCCGTACGCTCCCAGCGGCGATTTCGAGTACAGACCACTTATTCCGCGAGTAGAGGACAAGGTCGAGCGGTCGCTCGATTGCGACATCCCGTTCAACTTCACCGAGGGTGACGCATTTCAGGCGGACTCGTTGAAGTGGTGGCCGGTAGAAGTGGACGAGCTCGATGCGGTGATCACTTCACCACCATTCTTCGACAGCACTCGGTTCTACTCCCAGAACTGGCTCCGACTTTGGTTCGCCGGCTGGGAGCCCGAAGACTTCGACAGCAGACCCTCCGAGTTCGTGGACAAACGGCAGAAGGAAACGTTCGACGTCTATGAACCACTCATCCGCCAATCTCGAGAACGTCTGAAAGAAGGAGGTGTACTGGTGTTCCATCTCGGCAAAAGCGACAAGTGCGATATGGCGAACGAAATCCGTCAGATCGCGGAACCGTGGTTCGACAACTACGACATTCTCGACGAGAGTGTTGCGCACGTCGAGAAGCACGGAGTTGAGGACAAGGGGTCGACGACCAACCACATGTACCTCGTCCTCTACTAAGAGGGCCTACGCTGTGAGAGAGACAGTGGTCGGTGCCTGACCCGTACGTTGCTGGTACTCACCCACGAGATCGAGGTCAATCTCGGACTCGTCAATGCGGTGCTGGATCGACTGCACAATCAGGTCAGAACTATCTTTCCATCTCGGTCTTTCTGGTACTCGTCATTATCGAGGAAGTTCTCGAAGAACCACTCTACGTCCTCCCGAAGCTTGCAAATAGCATCTTCGTTGATACTCCTCCGTTTGAGCTCCGCCTCACTCAGGCCAGTGATTTCTGCCAACTCCTCGAGTTCAGCACGGGTGTAGAAGTCTACTGGATACTGATCGGATTTGCGGCTGTTGCAATCGCTGCAGAGACAGGTGGCGTGTTCGTCAAGCGGCCAGAGTGCTGCAAGGGGCATCGTGTGATCGAGATCCATCTCCGACGGAGATTGGAGAGAGTCACCGCACTTGAAGCACTCCTTGTCGAACTTCTCCCATACGTACTTGTCAAATTCTTTGTCCCGCTCCTGCCTGAACTCGTGGTAAATCCACTCCTGATCGAGGAGTTTGCGCACCAGGACCTCGATAGCTCGCCGGCGGAGAGCGTCTTCCCGATGCTGTGTCGAGTTCCGTCGGTGATTCAACGCACCGTTCACGTAGAACTTCTTGCAGGCTTTGCACTCGAGCTGGTACCTGTAGTGGAGGTCGACGAAGCACGATCCCGACTCGAAAGTACTCTTGTCCTCGAGTTCGGCAGGCAAGTCGGCCAAGTCCGACTCGTCCCCGACGATTTCCAACGTTCCGAAGGTCGAGTGGTTACAAGGCGCACGTGAGACGCAGTGGTTTCCGAACGAGGTTAGATTCCGCTCCTGCTCCAGGATGTACTCCGTGGGAAGGAATCGGGCACAGCGGTTGCGACTCTTGAGAAGGGCGTGCTGCCCCTTGACGAACTCCTCTGCTCTCCTTGCGGGTGAACTGGGGAAGGGTACCTCGTGGTTCAGGTAGTAGAGGTACGGGACGGTCAGAGACGTTCGCTGATTGAACTTGTCCTGAATGGTGAGTCCGTCCTCGTACTCGATGTCGTCGGCGAAGTCCTCCCAAGCGATGGCGCTGAGATTGACCCCGACGAAGTCGACCCATTCGATTTCTGAGTCCGATTCCAGCCGGAGAGTCGCCTCGAGATCGCCGAAGTGCTCTTGACTTGGATCGCGTGGGACATCCAAATGGACGCCGAGCGGAGTCCACCCCCCTGGCTCGACCTCTGCGGACGAACTCCCGCTCCGCACTTCATCATTCACATCAGACGTGATTTCGAGATGAGCGGTCAGCTCATCAGAAGCCGAAACGTGGCCCCCGAAGCTGGCCAACCCCTTCGAGTCCTGAAACAGTTCGGGAACCTCCGTGCCCCGTTCGGAGAACGTTAGCGTTACTTGATTCGAGTTTGGAGAGAGGCGTGCAGAGCGTTTGATTTTGCACTCTCCCCCGCTCCTCGGCAACTGAGAACCCTGATCGCTGACGAACCGATCGTCTTCGGGGGGAACGAAAATCAGTCATGATAGTAGTGGCATATGCAGGTAACGGATATCTTGTGCTCTCGAGCACCGACACCACTTCATATAGAGGTGGAGAACTCGCACCGAATGACCCAAGAGGATGTTCGCCGGCTCCTTGACGAACTCGGTGGAAAAGCCACCGTCAAGGAGATTTCTACCCGGGCGGAGAAGAAATATCCTGAACGGAGTCTCCATACCTATGTTGGGCAACTTCTGCGGCGACTCGAAAAGAAGGGGTTCGTAACCGAGGTAAGTGACAAGACGTGGCAATTGACTGAGAAGGGACAATCCACGTCAATCAGCGGTGTCGAGGTCTCTGAAGTCGACAAGGAGATAGACCAAGTCGCACTCAACGAGTACGGATCGGAGGTGACGAACCTCGTCGGCACGACCGAGACAGAACGGGAGTTCGACCTCAATGTCCTCGCCAGCGTTCTTCCAGAGGCGGAGTCCCACCCTGAAAGGTCCCCATTTCTGGTTTATCGTCCCCTTGAAAGCGCGACTCTACTGATTCCCACGAACGGCCTCATCAGTATTGTTGGCGCAAAGAGCCCGGAGCAAACGAAGCAGGCCGTCCGTGCCTTTTTCGAGGAGATGGACGACTTAGGCATCGAAATCAAGGTCTCGCCAGATACGATTCTGATTCAAAACATCGTCATCAAAGGCGACTTGGAACTGGAACTCGATCTAGACGTGCTCTCTATCGGCATCGGGCTGGAACGGTGCGAATACGAACCTGAACAATTTCCGGGGATTATCTTCCGTAACGAGCGTGGCGGGACAGTTCTCGTATTCCGGACTGGGAAGTTCCTCATCACAGGATCGAAGTCTTACGCGAACGCACTTCTTCTGACTTGTACGAGGAGCTCCAATCGCTCGGGATAGACGTTTCTCAGAATGGGTAGTACCCCCGTACCGCGTCATCAATGGCAACCACGCAACGCGGCTCTCCTCGTCACCGAATCAATCATCGACGGTGTGCTTGACCGCGGTGAAAACAACGTGCCAGCCGACGCGGTCGGACTCCACCCTGCTGATAAAATATGGGCCCGTAGAATGTAGAATCGATTCGCTGTACTCTCGATCTATCACGATTCAAACTCGGAATATCAGCCCATCCGGGACTATGTGAAATATTTTATACATCCGCCCGATTTTCGCTACGGTCTTCGACAGGAAGTGAAACCGATCGTCACGTAGCAGAACGACGACCGCTAGATCTCGCGCTGTTCGACCTCCGGCACCCGCGGCCGACTCGAGCCCGAAACGCGCGTCCACATGACCCGGAGACCGATCGCGCTCAGTGACGTCAGTACTAGAAACGAGCAGAAGTACCACGGTTTGGACTGCACCACGACGAGTCCTCTCGAAGGAGCAGGTACGACACCGAGCGCCAGCAGGTAGAACGCGGTGAGGAGGGCGAGGGACGAGCGGTGGTGGCCGTGCCAGTAGAGGAGGCCGACGAGAACGCCCGCCAGCAACCCGAGTTGGCCGGAGTGAAGTTCGGGAATCGTGCTGAAAATCGACGAGAGGACAGTCTCGACGGTAGCCATGAGTATGGAATTCTCAATAGATGGCGCCATATGATCGCGCCTGCAATGATGCAGCAACTACGGTACCCGGTTAGATGGTGCTCGCAAGTAACCGAGACGAACCTAAGCGAGTCTGATACGTTTGAATTCAGGCCTGTTCAAAAATCGATGATTCGACGAAACCGCCCGGTTACTCGAGTTCGATATCCTTCGATCGGGGATCGCGCTCCTGCAGTTCTTCGAGCGCCCCCTCGAGCGTCCCCCGAGTGTCGGCGACCGTCGCGCCGACGAGGCCGCCGATGGCGCCACCGGTACTCGCGGCGTTCCGATTGAACAGTCCGCCGATCGCCGCGCCGATCGCTGCCCCCATCGCCGCGTACCGAGCGCGGAGCAACACCTGCTTGATTCGTTCCTTCATGTGTCGTACATCGTGACTGTGACGGATAAATATGTCTCTCGAGTGCGCCTGATGAGAGCAGGTTCCGGCCTCCGGCAGAATCGGCTATGGCTCAGAGGAGCGTCTCGACCGCAGCCAGCGATTCGAGAACGTGGTCCGGTTCGACGTCGGCGGCGGCGAGGGCCGCGCGATCGGTGATGCCGGTGAGGACGAGCGCCGTCTCCATGCCGGCTCGGTTCCCGAGAGCGATGTCGGTGTCGAGCCGGTCGCCGACGACCAGCGTCTTCGTCGGGTCGGCGTTCAGTCGGTCCATGGCGGCGGCGGCCGCGACCGAGGAGGGTTTGCCGAGGATCGCGTCCGGTTCGCGGCCGGCGACGGCCTCCATCGCGGCGAGAATCGCGCCCGAGCCCGGGATCTCACCGTCGTCGATCGGGATCGTCGCGTCGGGATCGGTACCGTAGAACGGAACGTCGCCCTCGAGCGCTCGCAGAGCCTCCCAGAGCGTGCCGAAGGAAAAGTTCTTGTCGAACGAGCCGAGGACGACTTCGGCCGCGTCGGGGTCGGTCGTTAGCTCGACGGCCGCCTCCTCGAGGATCGCCTCGAGGCGCTCTCCGCCGACGAGGTAGACCCGCTCGTCGGGGTGGGTCGCCGCGAGGTACTCCGCCGAAACCGTCGCGGACGTGAGGACGGTGTTCGGATCGACGTCGATCCCGTGGGGCGCGAGCTTTTCGCCGTAGTGATCGCTCCCGCGCGTCGGGTTGTTCGAGAAGAGCAAGCGGGAGCAGCCGGCCGCCTCGAGCGCCCGTACGCCGTCGGCCGCGCCGGGAAGTGGGTCGTCGCCTCGGACGATCGTCCCGTCGACGTCGAGGATCGCCGCCTCGTAGTCGGTCATCGCGTACGGGTACGGTCGGCCTGCGATTGAGTGTTGGGATCGACGGCTGCTCGAGGCGACGCCGCCGATTCCCGGGAAAACCCCATACCGCTGCCGACCGAATGGATACTCATGACACTCGATGTCGAGGTTCCCGAGCCGCCGACGCTCCACGGCTCGCAGGACCCGAGAGAGTACAACGTCGTCGAGGAACCCGACGAGCGAACCGGGGACAACGCTCGCCGCGAAGCGCTGGCCGACTTTCTGGCATCGGGTGCCTGGGAGGAAGCCTTCGACGAGTGGGCTGCGGACACCTACATGAACGAGTCGGAGTTTCGAGCCGTCCGCGAACGGGGCTTGCTCGAGGAACTCGACTTCTACTGGAATCCGGCCGCGGAAGACGTCGGCTACCGCGCGCCGACGGTCCCGGACGACCTGGCGGCCGCGTACGACGATATCGACGAAGACGAGATCGAAGACGTCCAGGACGAGTTAGACGAGCTCGGTCGAACGGTGAGCGAGGTGCTGGAAAACGACTACATTCACCGCGACGGCGAGGAGTTTGGCTACTCCTGGGAGTGACGAGACGACCGGGCGTGCTACCGACCTCGAGGTGGGAATTCTTATCCGCCGACCCGACCTACGACCGGCCATGACACTCGAGGTCGAACCCCCCGAGCCGCCGGAACTGGAGTTCGTCGACCCGAACGAGTACGAGGACGCGACCATCAGCGCCGACGGTGCCGAGGAGATCGACTACCGCCGCGAGGAGTTACAGGGATTCCTCAAGGAGGGTGCCTGGGCGGAGGCCTTCGACGAGTGGCGCGCGGACACCGATCTCGGGGAGCGGGAATACGGAATTGCGCGCGATCTCGACCTCTTCGCCGGCTTCGACTTCTTCTGGGACGACTTCGCGGATCGCGTCGGCTATCACGCGCCCGGCATTCCGGAGGACTGGCAGGCCCGCGAGTACCACCCCGAGCTCGACACCTGGGGGACGGTCTCCTCGATCAACGCCGAACTCACCGAATTCGGCCAGATCGTCTCGGTGACGCTCAAAGAGGAGTACGTCGACTGGGAAGCGGAGTACGAGCCGCCGGAAGACCTGCCCGACTTCGACTGATCGCCCTCACGACGGGGCGGTTTACTCTCGCGGCACCGCGATGTTCCGAACGCGGCCGTCACATTCCGGACAGGTCTCGAGCGAGTCGCTCGTCTCCCGATGGCCGCAATCGAGGCACTCGTAGTACGATCGCTCGGGCGTGTACGGATCGTCGTACAGCATAGAACAATGCTAGACAATATCTCGGAAAAGAGTTGTGGAGGGACAATAATAATCGGAAGATGGTAGCCAAGGTAGACTAGATCCGTTTAATTACTGGACGAATGTGTGCCATCTTATCGGACCGCAACGATCGCAATCGTCTCCGGCCGTTCGCAGGCGCGTTCGATCTCGAAACCGGCGGCCTCGAGGCCGGCGGTCGCATCGGCGAGGCTGAACCGCTCTTCGACCGGCGGGCCGGCCTCCCCGTCACCGTCGGCTGACCAGTCGATCGTGACGAGTCGGCCGCCGGGTCGGATCACGCGCGCTAATTCAACCAGTGCCCCATCGGTCGGGATGTCGCCGTCGTCGGCCGCGGGTGGCGAAGCGTATTCGTGGTGAGTCATCGTCGAATAGGCGCCGTCGAGTCGGTCGTCGTCGAACGGAAGCGACGAAACCTCGGCCGTCACGAAGTCGACGGCGTCGGGAGCACCTTTTTCGCGGTAGTAGTCGTGCATCGCCGGCTGCACGTCGACCGCGTACAGCGTGTCGACGAACGGTGCGACGTCGTCCGCGTAGAACCCCGTCCCGGAGCCCAGATCCGCCACGACGCCGTCGGCCGTCGGCTCGAGCATCGCGAGCAGTTCCTCGCGGGAACAGTACCGGTAGCGCCCGGGATCCTCGAGGGACTCTGCCCGCTCGATCGGAAACGTGTGAAAACCCATACGACCGCTCGGCGTTCCCCGGACTTTTCGATTTCGCTACGCCGCCGTGTCCGCGAACGGGAAAACTACGTTACTACTCGACGACTGCGACGGTTCGCGGATCGATCCGTTCGGTTATCCGGTCCACTCGCCGGCGAGGTCGCCGGCGATATTTTCGCGCCAGTGGTCGAAGCCGTCCTCGCAGTCCGCGTTCTCGTGGATGTGATCCATGAATCCGGCGCCCGGTGACGCGAGCTCGTCGCCGCAGAACGGACACGTGATCGGGTCGACCCAGTCTGTCGTCGTGTTCGCAGTCATTGGTACCCGAGTCTATCAGGAACTATCATATAAATCTCGTCCGTTAAGGTCTAGTACACTTTGTATGGCATATAATGACAACAATGGCGAAGCGGTCAGTTTCGTGCGAATCGTCGACGATGAGCACGGATTGCGATCGGAGGATACTCGGTCGTCCGGTCGCGACTCTCGCGAGAACGAATGTCGGTTCGACGCGCAGCCGGTCGATTCGCAGGGTACGACGCGCTCGTCCTGACGGCTGCGATCTGGTTTCTCGCGAAGTTCCTCCGGTACGCCTTCCCGCCCCTGTTCGACGCGTTCGGAGCGAGCTTCGGCGTCTCGGACGCGGTCCTCGGAGCCGCTTTCTCCGGACTCATGCTCGTCTACGCCGCCATGCAGTTTCCCTCGGGCGTCCTCGCCGACCGGCTAGGCACCGTGACCGTCATAACCGCGGGTGCGGTCGTCGCGGCCGCCGCATCGCTCGTGCTCGTCGTCGATTCGCCGTTTCTCGTCGTAGTGGGCGCGATGCTCGTGATCGGGGCCGGGACTGGCGCGCACAAGACCGTCGCCGTCCGGCTCCTCGCTCGAGCCTACCCCGCCCGGACGGGGCGGGCGCTCGGCGTCCTCGATACGTTCGGCGCTTTCAGCGGCGTCGTCGCACCCGCTGCGGTGGTCGCGGTCGCCTCGCTCCACATCGGTTCGATCGCCGGCTGGCGGCTGCTCTTCTTCGGGGCCGGACTGGTCGGGCTGGCGCTCGCGGTGACGTTCCGGATCCGGGTTCCGCTGCGACTTCCCGACGAAGCCAGCGGGATCGACGCGAGCGCGAACGGACGCGGCGGCGGAATCGCACGGTACGCCGCACTCTTTCGGGACTGGCGATTTTCGGCGTTCGCGCTGTTGACCGTCCTCTTCTCGTTCACCTACAACGGGCTGGTCGCGTTCGCACCGCGGTATCTGACGGTAGAGGCGGGGCTCACGACGGCGACCGCGAGTCTGCTCTACAGCGGTCTCTTCCTCGCGAGCCTCGTCCAGCTGGTGACCGGCAACCTCAGCGACCGCGTCGGGCGACTCCCGATCATCGTCGCGACGCTCGGGCTCGCGTCGGTCGCGCTCGTCGCGTTCGTCGCGCTGACCGAGACGGGCGAACCGATCCTGCTCGGCGGGCTGCTCGTCGCCGTCGGGATCGGCTCGCACGGCTTTCGCCCCGTCAGAGGTGCGTACCTGATGTCGGCCATCCCGGACGACGTCGCCGGGGGTGGACTCGGCGTCGTCCGAACGCTGTTGATGGGTGCCGGCGCGATCGCACCCGCGATCGTCGGCACGCTGTCAGAAACCGCCGGTTTCGAGGCCGCGTTCTGGCTGCTTGCGTCGTCGGTCGTCTGTGCGACCGGACTCGGTTGCTTGCTGTGGATCTTCGAGAAGCGGTCGTGACGACTCACTCGAGCGAGCGTCCGTTCGCCGTCGAACCGACGTTCGAACGCACGGGTCGTCGCTGACCACCGTCTCACTCGGTCGCCGGGCCGATTTACCACGAAAAGAGTTAAGAGAGTCCGTGGGTGACGTTAGCACATGACTCTCGAGGCCCAGCGCGAGTACGAGTGCGTGCAGTGCGGCCGGCGGGAGACGGCCGGCGACGCGCTGCTGAGCACGTGCCGCCGGTGTGGCGGCGAGATGCGAAACGTCGAACCGGTTCACGACTGACCGGACCGAATGGCGTCCGTCGAGTCGCAGACATACCTCGAGCAGTGTCGCTGGTCGACCCCTCTAGGTGCGACCGTTCACGGTCTCTCCGTGAACGTTAGCGAGCCTGTTGTAACGCGACACCGAGCAGCACGAGGCCGAGGACGACTGCACCGGCTCCGATGGCAGCGTCGCCGGCCAGCGCGGTAACGCTCCCGGCGACGAGACCCGCACCCCCGCCGCCGGCTGCGACCGCAGACGACACCGCCGGCGTCGCGGTCGCGTCGGTTCGGACGGCCTCGAGTTCCGTTCGAAGCGCCTCGAGTTCCTCGTCACCGGCTCCGCGCTCGTCGTCGAGTTGCGCGTCGACCGACTCGATCCGCTCCTCGAGACGCGAGAGTCCGTCGGCGATCGTCGCTACCCGCTCGTCCAGCGCGTCGACGTCGTCGTCGAGCGTCCGAACCTCGTCGAGGGCCTGCACTGCCGACTCGTCCGGGCCGGACGCGACGGTCTGGCCGAGTTCGTCGTGGTCCGCCCGGAGCGAGTCGAGGCGTTCACCGACGGTCGATAGCTCGCGCTCGAGCGACGCGAGCGCATCTCGACTGGCCGCCTCGTCGATCCGCCCGTCGAGGGTTTCGACCTCGTCGTCGAGGCGGTCGGCCGCGGTTTCGACTGCCTCGAGCGTCGACGCGAACTCGTCGACGCGGCGTTCGATGGCGTCTCGCCGTTGCTCGCCGTCGTCGACGCGACCCTCGAGGGCCCCGAGGTCGTCGGCGAGGGCGTCGGTTTCGCGTTCGAGGACGTCCTCCAGTGCGGCCACGTTCTCCTCGAGCGCCGTTCGAACCGCCTCGATTTCGTCGCGATGCTCGTCGAGCGTCGTCCGAAGCTCGCTACTCCGGTCGTCGAGCGCCGTCCGCGTCTCGTCGATTCGCTCGTCGAGTTCTGCCTGCGTCTCGCCGAGCCGATCGTCGA
>SDGW01000971.1_pt1 | contig 11918 bp, 14 predicted proteins | sample 2873831 | NCBI WGS metagenome assembly SDGW01 (sample SAMN08132700, study PRJNA421101) | hypersaline lake metagenome | isolation source: celular fraction 0.22 microns magnesium sulfate-rich crust from ephemeral... | place: Spain: Penahueca Lagoon, Toledo | collected 2011-07
GACGCGGAACGGACGCGGAGACTGGTCGACCACTTCGCCGACGAAACCGACTATCTGGTCGCGACGGTTCATCCGGAATCCGCCGTCGACGCGACGTTCGACACGATCGCGTTCGAACCATCTATTCGTTGATAACCGTGTGTTACATCATTGTCTGTCTGTTCAAATAAATAGAACAGACCAAATTTTCCACTTTTCACCATTCAAAAGCTGTGTGATCCGACCCGATTAATAAACAGGTAGATAGTTTCTTATATTCACTTCGCGATCTGTCTCGATGAAATGATCAACCTCGGTCACTGACTCAAGCTCTCTGACTTGAAGTAGTATGTCTTCTATCTCGATGGTCGATTGTGCGGTGGCGACGGCATACAGGTCGATAGTACCGAATCCGTCTGCGACGAACCAGAAGTCCATATCCGACATCGCCTTGAAAACACCCTGTTTCGCTCCCGCTTCGTCGGTTGTCCGTACCGCTACGAGGAGCATCTCCCAACTATTTTGATCCGGACGAGGTAAGAAGAAGCTGGTCATGTTTGCGAGCAGTGATTTCACCCGTCGGCGAACGCCTTCACTGCTCAAATCAATGTCGTGTTCGGCGAGTTCGTCCGCGATGTCCGCATACGGGCTCCGTGGATCGTTCGCCAATATCTCGAGAATCCGCCTATCGATTTCGTCCATTTCGTCAGGGACATTGTCAGACATATCCGAGTAGTTCATCTACAACCCCTTAAAATCTCTAGGACTCTCCAAATGTCGAGTGGCTAGTTCTTAGCCTCCTCGGTAGTCGGATAGAGCCGGTGTCGGTCGATCCATTCGCGGCTCGCCGTCGTTCAGCGACATGGCGACGACACGAGCCAGCTAACAGCCCAGTCGCCAGGTGAAGCAATTTTTTCCCATGATGATCTGTTCGAGCGGCCGCTCCTGGCGCCACCGGGAGCTGGTCGCGCACGTGCTTTCGAAGTTCCTTGCTGGACTCGTCGAAACAGATGGCTGGACGGGACTCGTCGTACGGGTCTTCGTAAAGAGAAAAGATTGTTTTCACTCGCTAGGCGAACTCTACCTTCTCTTTGGCCGGAATATACCAGTACTCAGAGCGGTGTGGCTTCAGGTTGTTTTTTAACCACTGTCGTATGGTCTCCTCGGAGGTCGAGTTCGACTCCATTTCCTCAAGCGGGACAAGGCGGTCAGCGAGAAGTGCGTACGTCCAGCGCGTTCGGCCTTCTAGTGGCTCTGAACAGGCGAACGCGACGATATGTGCTTCAGCATGACCGTCAAGTTTCGGGGTAGAGTCTCTGTCGGGCTTGCGTTCGACTTCAGCCGCGTCATAAAGAAGCTGTTGTTCTCGTTGATCAACGCGAACCGGCAGAAGCTGTAAAAGCCGGCCTCGCAGCCAGCTCCGCACCGGGAGCTGGCTGCTTTCGTGGACACATTCATAGGTCAGCTGAAGCTTTTCGATCGTCGGTACCGTTTAGTTAGCGCGGTTTGAGAAGCGAGCAGGTCGTAGAGCTAGTTTGGCATGCAGCTCGCAGACCTGCTCAGCGAGTGCTACGTGGCGGATTTTGATGAAACTCGGGAGCGTGAGCGGACGGTGACGCCCGTCAGGGTGTTCGCCGTCTGCCTCCACGCAACTGGGTGTTCACTTCGAGAGACACAGTCGATTCTTTGCTTGCTCGGCGTTGAACGCTCTAATCAAGCAATCTGGCACTGGGTACATCGGCTGGCTGACAGCGTGCCAGACCCGCCGACGTCTACGAGAGCAGGGCTCTCGTGCGGCCCATCAGAACGCTTCGCGTTCTGAGGACGGCGCAGCCGTCGCGGGTCGCCATTGGTAAAATCACTGTCAAGATTTACGGTGACTGGTCTTGGGTGTACACTGCAATAGACATAGACTCTAGACTCGTTCTTGATGTCGGAGTATTTGGACGACGAGCCACCGATCCAGCCGCTACATTTCTGCATCAATTGACCGAGAAACATGATCTCTCCGATACCGTGTTTCTCGTTGGTGGCTGTGGGTATCTAACTTCTCTCTCTCTCGGTTAGGGTTGAGCAGTCAGCCCGATTACGCTGATCGAAACATGATGAAAAAGTGGTTTCACACTTTCAAAATGCGAGTTGACTGCTTCCATAATTCGTGGATGGGCAGTCGGGCGAGCGTCCCCGAATGGCTTGAACAATTTTTACACTATTATAACACACAACGACCGCACCAGTCACTCAACGGATAGACGCCAGCGGAGGTGCTTAACCAGACAGTGCCCTACTCAACGGTTGTTTCAGCGAAAGGAGTTTCAAATCGATGCCCAGTCAATGGATACGGTTAGTTCTCTTGCTATAGGAGCCATTGAAAGTCAAGGCACACACGATTGCACGACGGCTGTTCGCTAGTGTGTAAATCGTTTCAGTTATTACTATAGATCTATCTGTTTATCTGAGTGCCACGTTGAACAATATCATGTAAATGCGGGCTGATGGGGTTGTGTCGCATATCCGGTTCGGTTGCCTTTAATTGGAAATCTTAGTAGAAGTTTATAACACCCTAAGTGCGTTATAGAAGAGCAGCACAAAGCATGATGGTGTGTATAAACAAATCATCTTCCTGACTGTGACTCTGAATGATGCAACAGATATCCCATTCTTCGAATATCGTTGAAAAAGCTATTTGGAGATGCGAGTCGTCTAAAGACGCTCAGTGATTGATGCTTATTAACGTAATCAGCTGCGTGTTCGGCTGAGGGATGACCGTCAACTACCACCCTCGTATATCGCTTCTAAGCGGCGGTAAGTGATTTCGTCGAGAATGCCGGGCATTTCGCTCAACAGATCAATCGGCTGGCGGTAGGATTTCCCGAGTTCGATCCGCAATGCTTGTAACGTGAGCATCGCTCATTCGGCGCACCAGCCATCCCCTTCGGGTCGGCGGGTTCGTCTGGGTTCCCGACAACGCTTTTAGTTTTAGCTTTGGCAACGATTTCTCGGGAGAGGAGACGGAATTCGGATATCAAGGTAATTCGTCTCTCCGCTTTCTACGATGATAACGAGATCGAGGGGACGCCGTCTAGCGATCCTACAGAGCAGTCGCGAATTCGTCCCTCGACAGAGACCGGTCCGGTTATTTACTCCTAGCGATAGAAGTCCTCCTCAAGCTGTTGAAGGACATGCTGATACTCGTCTCCGTCAAGTTGACTTATCCGTTTGCTTAACCATCGTGCTCGCTCGGAAACCGACGCATCGAATCCTTCTTCTTCAATCATTGATATTACCTCCTCTAACTCTCCGGAACGGCGTTTCCCATGGTCGGTCATGTCGACCAGGAAATATCGCGCGAACTCGCCGAGAGTCATATCAGAAAACGATTCATCTACGCTATCCAGCACGGCTTCATGGACATTGTAGCGTCGTGCCGGTAAGAGAGCCTCTGCGAACAGGGGGAGGAGCCCCTTCGTTATCGCACTTCTACACATCTTCAGAACAGCGACGCGGTTTGGATCCGTCCCCAATGACCGAACGGTGAACCCGAGGGAACGCAGATGGGCTGCACCAGTTTCGACGACAGGTCCGCTCACGAAAAGCGGTACGTCGGCTCCGTGACGGGATACGGAATCCATGATACTTCCGTTCAGGAAGTTTCCCCCGGCATCGTGAATTGTTTCTTGAATACGGCCTACGGTCTTCGGTGATACCGAGTTTAGATCGACGTACAACGACTCGCTCAGTGACGATGCAGCCGAAACAGCAGTCTCAAGTGCCGTTTCCGGCCACACACAGGATATCACCAAATCGCTCTCTTCCGCTAACGCTTGGGAATTGGGTGCGACGCTGACGGCGGTTCCTGCCAACGTTACCTGAGGACCGTCTAACGACCGACTTGTGACGGTAACCTTCTTTCCCCGATCGATGATTCGGGATGCGAGAGCAGTGCCCACTTCGCCGCACCCTATGATACCAACGTTCTCTACAGTGGATGTCATGTTTTGGGATTTACTATATGGGCCGGCGTTTCGCTAGTGAGTGTGGTGAGTTCTCTCTCCCTGAGTCCAACCTCCTGAAGCCGACCAACGAACTCCCAGTACGCCTCGGGCGGAGATGCGTTATTCAACTGACCGTGATCGGTCGAAAGAACGCACTGACTCGGGCCGATATCGCGAATGCTCTCTGCGACGTCGATGATGTTGATGTCACCGTGAACAACGGGAAGATAACATTTCTCTAGTATCGCACCCCGTTCGGCGAGCTCGATCTGATCAGCGATGGACAAGCCCATGAACGGGAAGTCCGCGTGTGTCACGAGGTAGGGCGTCGATATCCCCATCTCCTCAATCGTATCGAGAAGAGAGAAAGTCTCCTCCTTAGAAATATGGCCATTTCCGACCGTTATTGGACGCTCCGCCTCTGCAATCGTCTCCAAGACTTCTCTGACTTCGTCCTTGACTTCGCCGTCGTCGTCAATGACTCGTAGAGACTGATTTGAGAACGGAAAATCACGCCCGATCCCACCAGCATCGAAGTTCGCCGCGCTGAATGTGGGGAACCAAACGACTCGGGCTTCGGTCGCGATCGCATGTTCGACGGCTACTGGATTAAATCCGCCGACGAAAGAGTTTAGCGTGACTGAAGAATAAACATCGAGATTATTTGTCCGCGCCTCGGCCAAACGAGCCGGTTTGTGAGTACTACCGAAATGACTTTTCAGGACTAGTCCGCCCATTCCCCGTTTCTCAGCAGTATTGGCGAGTTCGACTGCGTCATGCTTACGGTCGAAGAACGATGGACCAGCGTGGACGTGTACGTCAATGGCGCCGGTAAGATTAGACATCGTGTATTCTCTTTGTGATCGACCGTGTTTCCCCGAAGGAGTGGAGTCCCATCGAGTGCTTCCCGGCACCTCCTGCTACGAGCACGTTCACGTCATCAGGTGACTTGACAAGCGGAATTCTCGTCTCTTCGTCGGCTACGTCAAACCGATCCTCCCAGTCGTGGATACCATACATGCCCGCAGTTCGGAGTTTGCCCAACCGGTTTCGAGCATTGTCGTAAAGGAACCAGCGAACATCCTCTCGGCTATAGCCGTCACGAGCGATCGTCTCGGCATGCTCTGGCCCGAAGACAACCGTGATTTCGCCTTTCGATATGTAGGCATTGTTGTTCCCAATTGTCGCCATAGTGTCCGCCGCAACCGTGAGTATGCCACCAGCCGAATCGCTGACGTGATCATTTATTTCGTGAGGTGCTTCTGCGCCGAACACAGTCACCGTGCTCTCGTCTTCGTCAAAGCCTCGTGAAACGTGAAACGGGTCCCACGGCGACCGTCGTTGGTTTTCCGCAATGCAGAACGAAAACTTTCCGGGATGGCCTTGCGTTGCCCGATCCATTTCACCCGGCGTTCCGCCACCTATGTTAAGCAGAACGAACCGAATCGCACGACCAATAGTCGCGTTTGCGCGCCATCCCTGTCCGAAGACATTGTAGCCGTAGTTGATACGGAGATCGTCGACGATTGGACCGTTGACGACGACCAGTGGTGCAACTGGGTGAGTGGTCGCATTAACACCGTAGAGGTTAAACTCGTCATCGCACATCGCCTCCACGGCAGCCAGGACTACGGGGAGATATGCCGGCTTGCAGCCGGCCATCACGGCATTGGCGGCAATCTTTTCGACAGTCGCGTCGCCGTACTTCGGCGGGATGACGCCGACGAGTTCGTTCCGGTCGCGGTCAACTTCCTCAACTGCCTCGTCTACCCTCGACCGAGTCGGCGGAACTACCGGCAAACCGTCGGTCACCCCCTCCCGATACAGTTTCTCGTTTACGACCTCGAAATCTCCCTCGACGTCGAGTTTCTTGGTATCTTGTGTCATGTTAGATGGGACAGTATAGCTCTTCGTCTTGGAGTTCCTCGTTCTCACTCAGATACTTACCCTCGAACTCGTCCGAGAGTTCGTCCTTATTGGTCGTCAGAACACGGACTATCTCCGGCACGGCTGCCTGCGCACGCTCTCTGGCAAGGTCCTCGCTGATATCGCCCATCGGGTGCGGAACCGTAACGAGTGGTAATCCGGGGAGTCCAAGCGACCTCGACTCCGATTGCCCGAGACGGACGAATTCCTCACTGTTGACCGTCGCGACTGGGGTTCCTTTTCGCTCGAGATCGACACTGTCGTACACGCACCACGAAGTGCACGACCCGCAATCTCCGTACGCGTTGACGACCGCGTCGCATTGCTCATGGAGGTAAGTCGCGATGGAATCCGCCGGAATCGCGGTGTTGCTCTTTCGTCGATGCAACGTCTCCTCAACGCCAAATTCCTCACTTAGCACCGTTGCCACCTCGTCCAGAAAGATATCTGCGTTCGTTTTCGCGTTATCGAGGAACCCGATGGTTGCGCCGGAGACGTCCGTAAGTCGATTCGCCATCTGATACGTTTCGGTGTTTACCTCGCCACGCGGATCGAGTACAGGATCTTCCGATGAAACTACGAGGCCTCTGTTTTCGTCTGAGCTCATACACCCCCATGTTATACCTTCACACCCATATCGTTTTTCATAAGGTATGTGTCATTATGGCGCTGGCAAGGAAGACGAGCGAAGAGGTCACGGGTCTCTAAAGAGCGGGAATGAGTTGTCGGAGATGGCTCACGTGAAACGGACCGTACTGACGAACGATTCAGGGCAGGGTTTACCTTAACGACGTGTGCTCAATCCTGACCAAGACGCCCTTCGCCCACCCTGTGTCGGGCGTAAGGGTGTCCGGAAGGGCGGTGAACGACAGACGATGTAGAACTGTCGGGACTGCTGTACTAACGAGATGGCAGTGACCAGTCGGTGTTCGGTGTGAGCCTTAACTGTTTCTGCCAGCGTCACTATTGGTCCAAGGTGTCGTTTCGTTGAAAAGCTCGTGGATCACATCTGGGATAACTTAGCAGTGATCTACTCAATCCGTCGGGTCACAGTTGTTTCATTATTTTTATTCTTAATACCAAGTATTTATCTATATTAATAAAAGGTAACACCATATTCAGTCGCTGTTGTTTAGGGACGATCGAAGTCCGGTTCACGCCCCTCGGTGAGCGCCTGAATCGCTTCGTCGTGCTCCGAGTCGTTGGTCACCTCCCACTGTGCCTCGATAGCCGCTTGCGCGTACTCCTCAAAGGAGCGCTCCTGCCCGACGAGGTCCTTGCAGTTCTGCATCGCTTTCGCCGGTTTGTCTCGGAGTTCGTTCGCCAGTTCGCGGGCTACCTCGTGAGACGTGCCGTCATTGACAACATCGACTACGAGGCCCATATCCATTGCCTCCTCAGGAGAAATATCACGACCTGTGAGGACGTACTCTTTCGCCTTTGCTTCTCCGACGAGTCGGGGTAGTAACCATCCGCCGCCGTCTCCCGGAACGAGGCCGATATTCACGAACTGTTCTCGCAAGTAGGCGTCTTCCTCCATTACTCGCAGGTCACACGCCAGTGCGAAGTCACATCCTGCTCCGAGTGCCGGACCGTTGACTGCGGCGATGGTCGGCTTCGAACCGAAGTAGAGGTATCGGACCACGTTCTGCACCTTCCACAGGTGCTCCGCGGCGGTGAACTGATTGTCCTCGCTCTCCTCACCCATCCCTGTGACATCCGCGCCACTGCAGAACCCGCGGCCCGAACCCGTGAGCACGATCGCGTACACCTCGTCGTTAGCGTCAGCGTCCATCAGCGCTAAAACGAGATCTTCGATCATTTCGTCGGTGAACGCGTTCAGCCTATCGGGTCTATCGAGGACGATCTCTGCTCGACCGTCGCCAACCGTGTAGTCGATATGGTCACTTGATACCATGGTTGATAGTCACTAGGGGCTACTAAAAATATTTCCCCGCTTTACCCCGTCTTCGGCAACCCTTCGTCAAACACCACATCAGAGATGTTATTCTTCATTATTTCGTCCGTTCCGGCAGCGATTCGGCGTCCGCGCGCAAGTCGGTAGAGGTATTCGAGCGGATGACCCTGCTGATAGCCGTTCGCCCCATGAATTTGGAGTGACTCACTGGTAACGTATTCGACGGTTTCGCTTGACGCGAGTTTAGCGAGTGATGTTTTCAGTCGATCAGGACTTCCGCCGTTGGATTGAGCGCTGAGTGCTGCACGATACGTAAGTGCACGTGCTCCTTCAAGACGCTTCGCCATATCTGCGACCTTCCACCGGATCCCTTGGAAGTCACCGACGGGCTGGCCGAACTGCTCTCGGTCTTCAGCGTATTCGACTGCCTTGTCGAAGGCGTTTAGTGCAATCGAGTTCGCCAGCATCGAGCTGCCACATCTTTCCCAGTTGAGTGCTTTCAGTTGTTCTTTCAACGCCTGTGGGCCGCGAACGAGTACTCTATCCTTAGGAATGTGGACGTCCTCCATATAGAACTGCGTTTGCACCCCGCCGTGCATATTTGTGTAGTGTTGTTGGACTTCGACTCCTGGCTGATCAAACTCCATAATAACAGTGCCCAGTCCCTCCGGGAACCTCGCCCAGACGACTGCGGCATCGGAATGAGGCACGTTACTCACCCAGATCTTCTCCCCGTTGAGATAGAGCTCACCGTCGTCGCCTTCCTCAACTGTCGTCGCCATATTCTGGGAATCGCTTCCCGCTTCAGGCTCGGAGATAGCGATCGCAATGTGCATATCCCCGGACGTTACCTTGGGGAGATAGTAATCTTTCGCGGCCTCGGAACCGAACATTTCGATAGCTCGCGGAGCAACCATCGACATACCGTACACAGCAGCAGCCGTGTCGGGACATACGCGGCCGATCGTCTCGACCTGGAGGGCGACGTCGAACTCGCTCATACCACCCCCCCCGTACTCCATCGGGAGGTTGATACCGAGGAACCCGTGTTCTGCCAACGTTTCGATGTTCTCCTGTGGGAATTCCTCTTCTTCCCACGTAAACGCCTTATCAGCGAATTCAGCCTTGGCCAACTGTTCAACCTGATCGACGAGCATACGCTGCTCTTCGGATAGCTCTAGCATGCCGGTTGGAACCAATTGACAAGCATCGGACTTAAAACTACGTGTTAACCTCCGAAGTTGAACTAAACGAGGTGAGGCAGGCCTTGTTCCTTGAGTCCCCCAGCGATCGTGTTCTTTTGAATCTCATCGGTCCCGGCGGCAATCCGCCGCCCACGCGCAAATCTATAGAAATACTCGAGCGGGTGACCCTGCTGATAGCCGTTCGCCCCATGAATTTGGACTGCTTCACTGACGACATCCTCCAGAATCTCGGCGGAGAACAGTTTCACGATAGAGGTTTCGAGGCGACCAGGCGCCTGATTCTCGCGCCGTGCGGTATCGGCAATCTGGTATTTCAGAGCTCGCGATGCCTGAATCTGTTTTGCCATGTCAGCAAGCTTCCACTCGATTCCCTGGAAGTCACCGATGGGCTGGCCAAACTGCTCACGGTCTTGGGCATACGCGAGAGCCATGTCGATCACACAGGCCGCAGTACCATTACAGAGTGCCGCGTTACCCAGTCGCTCCCAGTTAAGAGATTTCAACTGTTCTTTGAATCCCTCCGGTCCACGGGTCAGGACGTTCTTTTGCGGAATGTGGACATCTTCCATGTGGAACTGCGACTGGGTGTGCCCGAACATGTTCTCGTAGTGTTGCTGGATTTCGACACCGGGTTGGTCGAACTCCATGATAACGGTGCCTAATCCTTCCGGGAACTTCGCCCACACGACGGCTGCACTGGCCTCTTCGACACCGCTCACCCAAATTTTCTCCCCGCTGAGATAGAGTTCACCGTCGTCGGCTTCCTCGATACGAGTATTCATCGAAGTGACGTCACTCCCAGCCTCGGGTTCAGAAATGGCAATAGCGAGGTGATCCTCCGCTGCACAGACCGGCGGAAGGTACTGTTCCTTGGCCTCCTCCGTACCAAACATCGCAACTGCCCGCGGAGCGCCCATATCTGGCAGCGCGTAGGCCGTATCCGGGCATACTCGTCCCACTGTTTCTTCAACAAGGATGGCCTCGAATTCGCTCATTCCTCCGCCACCGTATTCCTCTGGGAGGCTGACACCGAGGAATCCGTTTTCTGCCAGAGTCTCGAGATTTGGCTTCGGTTTCTCACCGTCCCAGCTTCCGGCGTTCTCGGCGAACTCCCGTTCGGCGATGTCGCGTACAGTCTCGACTAGCATCTGCTGAGCGTCACTCAGTGCGAGCATAGGACGAATTGATACGTCATGGATGATAACTGTATGGGTCAACTCGCCCTTTGAGGTGCAAAACCACTGCTGAACGGGGAAAGTTATATGAATATCCATATACTGTTCATTGGTATGGTGAGTCCTATCAAACATTGGCAGTGGAGAGAGCGGTGTGATAAAATTTTCATCGAAACTGGGGAGAAATAAGAATGTCAGTGCTCAATGTCACTGGAGTCCAGAAGCGATTCGGTGGGATTACTGCCCTTGACGGTGTAGAGGTAGAAGTTAAAGAGGGTGAAATCCTCGGCATAATAGGGCCAAACGGGGCGGGAAAATCGACACTCGTCGATATAATCACCGGCCTGCTCGAACCGGACGCCGGCAGAATTAGGCTCAACGGTGACGAGATCACGGGTCTTCCCAGTCATAAGGTCTCGCGCCGCGGAGTCAGTAAGACCTTCCAGCGAGTGACCCTCTTTCCGGGTCAGACGACGTTCGAGTGTCTGTTAACAGGTATTCAAGAGCACCAGAATCAGGGACTCCTGAACACGATACGGCCACATTCCGCTGAAGAGCGTGAACTCGCCGACGAGATGGTCGAGTTCCTCGGCCTCGAACACCTCCGCGACGAAGAGGTGGAAAATCTCTCATTCGGGCAGCAGAAGCTAGTTGACTTTGGGATGGCTCTTATCTCCGATCCAGACATTGTACTCCTCGACGAACCGGTAAGCGGGGTTAATCCCTCGATGGTCAATAAGCTCGAGGAGAGCATTGTCAAAGAAAATAAACAAGGGACGACGTTCGTGATCATCGAACACAACATCGAACTAGTGATGCGTCTCTGCGAGCGGATCGTGGTACTGAACAACGGTTCTGTGCTGTTCGAAGGATCTCCAGAGGAAGTGAAGGAAGAGGAATCAGTTATCGAGGCGTACTTTGGAGGAGACTATGCTTAAGGTAGAGAACCTAACAACCGGCTACGAGGAAAGCAAAATTCTCGAAGATTTAGAACTGGCGTATTCGACTGACAAAATGGCGACCGTCATCGGCCCTAACGGGGCCGGGAAGTCGACGCTGTTCAAATCCATCTTCGGGATGCTCGATCCGTGGGAAGGATCCGTCTCCCTCGGTGGTAAGGATATTACGGATCTTTCTCCCTCAGAGCGACTGAACAACGGACTCGCTTATGTCCCACAGGGGCAGACCGTGTTCGGAAACATGAGCGTCAAGGAGAATCTCGAGATGGGAGGCTACGGACAGAGCCGTAGCGAACTACGTGAAAACATTCGAAGGATATACGACATGTTCCCACTCCTCGAGGAGCGCGAGAGTCAGAAGGCCAAGACCATGAGCGGCGGTCAGCAACAGTTACTCGAGATGGGGCGTGTGCTAATGCGAGACCCAGAGATTGTCTTGCTAGACGAACCATCGATCGGTCTTGCGCCAGGGCTGATGGACAATATATTCGAACACATCATCGAAATCCACGAAGAGGGCGTCGGCGTCCTGATGATCGAACAAAACGCTAACAAAGCGCTCGAATTGTGCGATCAAGCCTATGTCCTTGACGATGGATACATCAAGTTTGAGGGGCCTGCAGGAGAGATAAAGGACGACGAAGACATTCGCCAGCTCTACCTCGGCGGGTAAGAAGCCGAACCGTTTTTTCGCTATCGTTCCATCGTTCTTGCGTAGCACATTGTTAATCTCAGAGCGTTGCTTTGACAGCGTGCTTGAG
>SDGW01000972.1_pt1 | contig 11912 bp, 11 predicted proteins | sample 2873831 | NCBI WGS metagenome assembly SDGW01 (sample SAMN08132700, study PRJNA421101) | hypersaline lake metagenome | isolation source: celular fraction 0.22 microns magnesium sulfate-rich crust from ephemeral... | place: Spain: Penahueca Lagoon, Toledo | collected 2011-07
ATACGTCCGATCGTGGTCCATGCGGATATGGTCGACAGGCGAACCTACGAGTTCGAGGGTGACCGACCGACGATCGACGAGACAGCGCACGTAAGCCGGGAGGCGACGCTCGTCGGCGATGTCGACATCGGGGCCGACGCGAGCGTCTGGCCCGGTGTCGTCATTCGCGGTGACGTTGATCCCGTCCACATCGGGCAGGAGACGCACGTCGGCGACAATGCGACGATTCACGCCTCACAGCTCGGGGATCAGGTCATGGTGGGCCACGGAGCGATCCTCAACGAAACGACCGTCGAGGACCGGGCGCTGGTCGGGTTCAACGCGACTACTAATTCAGACGTCACGATCGGCAGCGGGAGCATCGTCGCCGCGGGGACCGTCGTCCCAGACGGCTACGATATTCCGCCGGCGTCGTTCGTCCGCGGGGTTCCAGCAGAGATTACGCCGCTCGAGAAAACGGGGATCGACGCCGAGGCCATCCTCGAGGAGTACTCGTCGGGCGAGTACACGAATCTGGCCCAGCGCCACGAGGAACTGTTCGAGTGAGCGGTCTCATCCGGACCGCTGTCAGTCAGTGCCGGCGCAACCCGGCTGTGCTGCGGTTGCGGCGGGAACCAGTGACAGGGGTCCGTATCAGGCTCGCTGGGTCGCCGACCCGATCTCGAAGATCTCCCGGTAGAGGCTCGCGGCGAGGCGATCGATGTTCGCTTCGGCCTCGCTGGCATCCATCGTGTCGCCGATGCCCTGCCACTCGACGGACAGTCGGGTGATCGGAACCAGTGCGACCCCGCTGATGACGATCTCGCCATCGGGTGTGTGAACGTGCCACGCTGTCTCCATCCCGGTCGACGATCGGGTGACAGCTTCGATTTCGCCACCAGCAGCGACCCACCGCTCGACGAGTTCATCGGTGAGTCGGCGGAGCTTCCGTTCACCGAGCAAATGGAGGGCAACGCCGCCACCCGAAAGCAGTGCGAACGCGACGGCTGCCATGGGCAGCCCGCCGTAGGGGACGTTGATCGACGCGGCGAGGGCGGCTGTCACGACGACTAGCCCGAGCACCCGCACGTCGATCGCGCTCGGCACCGTGCCGCTCCAGCCCCCCGTCATCTCCCGAGACGACTGCTCGAGTTGCATCTCGACCGCATCTCGACGCGACAACCGGGTAGCCGTTGGCCTGTCCCATTGCGGGCTTTATCCGACCGATTGCGAGTTTACTCGCCCTCGAGTAACGCGTCGTCGCCGTGGGTCTCGCGCAACGTCTCGAGATACTCGCGTTGGGCCTCGAGTCGTGGCGTCGGCTCCGCGTAGGTGTACTCGAACATCTCGCTGGGGTCTCCGCCGATGCCCTCGGCGCGGTCGATCAGCGTCGCCAGCGTCTCCTCGATCTCGGCCTCGATCGCGCTGATACGGTCGTCGTCGAGGTGGCCCTCGTCTCGCAGGTACGCCTCGAATCGATCGATCGGATCCCGCTCGCGCCATCGCTGGACCTCCTCATCGTCCCGGTAGACGCTGGGGTCGTCCGCCGTCGTATGGGCACCGTAGCGGTACTGGACCGCCTCGATCAGCGTCGGGCGCAACCGGTCGCTGTCGGACTCGAGGGCCTTCTCCCGGGCAGCGTTCGTCACGGCGTAGGTCGCGAGCGGATCCATGCCGTCGACCTGGACGCCCGTAAAGCCGTAGGCGTGGGCTTTCTGGGCGATCGTCGCGCTCGCGGTTTGCGCTTCGCGCGGGATCGAGATGGCCCACTGGTTGTTGTTGCAGATGAAGACAGTCGGCGTATCGAACACGCCCGCAAAATTCATCGCCTCGTGGAAGTCCCCCTCGGAGGTCGACCCGTCGCCGAAGTGGGCGACGCCGACGCGTTCGTCGCCGTCTAGCTTTGCCGCCCACGACCAGCCCACTATATGTGGCAGGTGGCCAGCGATCGAGATATTCAGGGGAAAGACGTCGATCTCCGCTAGCGCCGCGTTGCCGTCCTCGTGGCCCATCCAGTACAGCAGGTACTCCCACGGCATCCCCCGTGCCGCAAGCGCACCGTGTTCGCGGTACTGAAAAGAGATAGTGTCGTCGTCCGCGAGCGCGTACGTCGAGCCGATCTGGGACCCTTCCTGGCCGGCCAGTGAAGAGTACGTTCCCAGCCGGCCCTGACGCTGGAGACTGATCATCCGCTCGTCGAACCGCCTGGAAAACCGCATATCCCGGTACATCGACCGCAACGTCTCCGGCTCGAGAGCTGGCTCCAGCTCGGGTGTGACGACGGTTCCATCGGCATCGAGTACCTGAATCCGATCGTCCGGTGCCCGCTCGAGGAGGTCGTACTCGAGGGCGTCGCGTGACATGGCCGCACCGACGGGTTCGCGTCACATAACAGTAGCTCCGACTGCAGGCCTGTCGGCACGTATCGGAACCTGACGACCATGTCTTTCCTGAGTGGCGCATTCACTCGGTTAATCAAAACCCAGCTCTCCATGAAAACGTTACATCTTTAATATGATGTGGTCCCCCTATTGTTCATAGATGTCTGCGCTAAGTGACACATTATTCGAGGTACTGGCCAATGAACACCGGCGACGGATACTGTTCGCGCTCGTCGATCAGCCACCGAGCGAATCGCCGATTTATCTCGACGGGCCGCCGGATGCTGCCGATGGGGATCCGACGGCAGACATCGAACGACAGCACATCCATCTACCGAAACTGGCTGACGACGGATTCATCGAGTGGCATCGGAATCTGAACGCCGTCGAACCGGGGCCGCGATTCGAAGAGCACAGACCCGTTCTGGAACTGCTCTCCGAGTATCGAGGGGAGTATCCCGTGTTATCACCTTGACCGGGCGTCTCGATCCAGGTCGTTATCCTTGCTGACGTTTCATATCGCTGTCTCAAACCTCCAATAGCGCTCGAACCGTTCCTGGTCGAATCGAATACGCGCCGCTGCTGACACCATCGTTTTCTCGTCAGAACCGTCGATTCGAGCCGTTTCGTGGGCGGTACTCTCCTCGTCGGTCCGTAACCAACTCAGATATGACCGATGAGCAATCGATCCAGCGACTACCACCCTGATACGGCAGATGACGAGTCCCGTCGTGGTTGGGCCAAACGAGACTCGCCATCGTTTCATTTCGACCGTACGACCAAGTACCTTGTGTGATTATCTGAGTGAAACATCGACCGCCGACGTGGGATGCCCGATCCACTTCCGGCAACACCCCTATACACGAATCCTTTTCCATCCACACGCCCTACTCTGGGTGTTCGGATCTCCGAATTCGTGGTTGGGCCATGACAGACGACGAAACTACACGAGAGGCGATTAGCCTGCTGCAAGACCTGGGGCTACAGGAGTACGAAGCGCGCTGCTTTATGGCGTTGAACAAACTTCCCAGTGGAACCGCAAAGGAAATCCACGAGATCTCCGAGGTCCCACGGACGAGGGTGTACGACGCGATTCGGGTCCTCGAGTCACAGGGGCTAGTCGAAGTTCGACACTCGAGTCCCCAGATGTATCGGGCCGTCACCATCGACGAGGCGACCCAGACATTGCAACAGAAGTACGACAACCGCATCGAGACGCTCGAGACCCACCTCAAGAACACGGAGGTCCAGGACGTCGAGGAGAACGACCACGTCCAGGAGGTCTGGTCGCTGACCGGCCACGACGCGATCGAGTCGCGAACGATCGATCTCGTCAGGGAGGCGGAGTCAGAGATCGCGCTGCTCGTCGTCGACGAGGAGATCCTGTCCGAGACGCTGTTCGACAGTCTGCAGACGGCGGTCGATCAGGACCTGTCGATCGTGCTGGGCGGACAGACCGAACGGATCACGGAGACGCTCGGGACGGAACTCTCGACGACCCGCGTGTTCGAAACCGGCCTCGACTGGCTTACCGGCACTGCAAGCGACGACGAAGTCGCGATCAGTCGGATCCTTCTCGTCGACCGTGAGACGCTCCTGATCGGCTCGTACTATCCCAACACCGCCGATGGCAGGGCAAAGGAACAGGCGATCTTCGCCCGCGGCCTCGAGAACGGGATCGTCGTCTTGCTCCGTCGGTTAGTGACGGCTGGGTTGCCACAGATCAAAGACCCGGGGGCCTGATACGGTCTGCTATCACTGTTTATCGGCAGACCCGTAGCCTGTCGTGCGGATTCGCCGGACGTGACTGACAGGAGTCCGTACGAGTCGGCAGTTGCAGCCACCGTCGACGGACAGCGACGTCTGAACGACCCGCGAAGCTACCGTCGCTACTCGTAGTCGGGCAGCCGATCCGACCGATCGGACCCCTCGACGAACGGCAGTTCAGTGCGCGTCGCAGCGACGTCTTCGCCGTCGACGCGCACCGTCAGCGCGTCGCTCTCGAGGCCGTAGTCGACGACCGCGAGCGCGAGGACCGCCTCGAGCATCGGGCTCTCGCCCGCGCGGGTGACCTCGCCGACCGACGCGTCGCCGTCGAAGACGGCCACACCGGACTCGGGGACGGTCTCTCCCTCGAGTGTCAGCCCGACGAGTCGGCGACTTGGCTGGCCACGGTTCTCGACGCGGGAGACGACCTCCTGGCCGACGTAACAGCCCTTCTCGAAGTCCAATGCGATTCGCAGGCCGAGAACGTTCGGGAGTCGGCCCTCGAGTTCGGTGTGAAAGAGCGGCGTGCCGGCCTCGAGTGCCAGACTCTCGAAGGTCCGGTAGCCGAAGGGGGCGGCGTTCAGTCCCTGATTGAGCAGCGTGTCGTAGACGGCCGCGGCGTCGGCAGCGGTACAGATCACCTCGTAGCTCTCTTCGCCGGTGAGGGCGTCAGTGCGGATGACGGAGACGCCTTCGTCGCCCATCGTCCCGCGGACGAACGAGTAGCGCTGCTCGGGTGAACCGGCACCGTTGAGAACACTCGCGATCTTCTCGGTGGCATGCGGGCCGTGGATCCCGAAGACCGCATAGTCGTCGCTGGCGACTCGAATCTCGACGTCCTGGATAAACACCTTCTCGGACCACTCCTCGGCCAGCGGTTCGGCGGTTTCGGGTTGGGTAAACAGGAGCAGCCGTTCGCCCGCGTTGTAGATATAGAGTTCCACTTCGATCCCACCCTGGGGATCGAGCACGAGCGCGTAACATCCCTGTCCGTCTTCCGCTGGGACGCGGTTTGACACCACGTTGTCGACGTACTCGAGGCGATCGTCACCCTCGACGACGAGCACGCCGTAGGCCAACTCGAGTAAGCCGACGCCGTTGCGGACTGCCCGGTGGGTTCGTTCGGGTCGCCCGTAGTGTTCGACGATCCGCCTGCCTGCGCGCTCGCCGAACGTGGCCCCGTGATCCGCGTGGATGGATTCGATGACGCTCATGGGTACCCTCTGGGCGCTGCGCGTATCAGGCGTTTCGATTCAAAAAGGCATCCGCTCGCGTAGCCACTCCCCGATCGATTGCTCGTCGTCCTCGTTTGCCGGCTCGTCGGGGACGACGCGCTCGGCGGGCTTGATCACCGTCTCCGAGTTCGACTCGACGACGATCAGGTCGTCTTCCTTGAGCATCGATAGAGCCTGCTCGAGTTCGTCGATATCGACCTCGACGGCTGCCCGAAGTTCGAAGACGGTCATTCCGTCGTCGGCGCGATCGACCAGGGCGTCGAGTATCGCCACCTCCGTCCCCTCCCGGTTCCGGTACTCCCGCTTTGCTCTCATCCGTATGTTCATTCGACGACCCGGGATTTGACGTTTGTCGTTCTGACGGTGTGGCGATCGGCACAATTCCCGATGCTCGGCCACAGCACCACGAACTGAGACGCTCTTTGCAACAGGAGGAATCGATATAGATCGAATGACTGTCACGATCGATGGATATACAGGCAGTACGTTTTTTATGGACTGGGTCGGTACGGTGGGACAATGGTCCTGCGATGTTCGCTGCTCGGACATGACTTCGGCGACGCCGAGGTCGAACGCGAGCGCGAAGAACGGGGCAGTGAGGTCGTCGTCACCGTCCAAGAGTTCGAAGAGTGTTCCCGCTGTGGCGAGCGCAACGTCATCAGCGAGAATACTGAGGTGACCAGCCTCGCCGCCGGAACAGGTGGCGACTCACTCCCCGACGATCACGATCCCGAGCCGATTGAACCGCCTCTCGAGCCAGACGCCACTGACGAGACACCCTCCGAAACGGACGCCGCGGTCATCGATACTGATGATCCTGCGGCCGAGTCGGATGCCGTGTGTATCGACGCTGACGAACCCAGCTCCGGAACGGACGCTGCGTTCATCGATGCCGACGACTCCGCTCCCGAGACGGACGCGGAATTCATCGACGATGATACCGCTGCGTCGGCCGCCGAACCCGCGACCGATCAAGCGGATACTATGGCAGCCGCGGAGACCGAACCCACCGACGATATCGACCTGCCGACCGACGAGAACGGTGATCCGGTCGTCGACGATGGCGAGATTCTCGAGGACGATGACCCTGCCCCCGACCGGGACCGCGAACACGGTGAGTGGCCTGACTCGAGTGACGTCGGTCCGCCGGTCGGTGCCGACTCCACCCCGTCAGCGTGGCCCGACGACGACGACGCCGACACCGAGACAGACTCCGAAGACGCGGCGTCCGATCCAACCCCAACTGACGATGACGCAGTCGTACTCGACAACGACGTACCAACAGATACCACGAACGACGCGCGGTCGGTGACCGCAGCACCGCCAACCGACACCACTGACGACGCAACCGCTACCGCCTCGCCGGAGTCGGCAAGCGGCATCGAATGGGCTGACTCAGTCCCGACGCCGACCGAACGAGACAGCGGTCCTACAGACAATGTCCCGACCGAGTTCTACTGTCCACGATGTGACTTCGTCGCCACTGGCGACCGCTCCTCGCTACGTGCCGGTGACATCTGTCCTGACTGTCGTAAAGGCTATCTCAGCGAGCGCGAGCATCGATAGTCTGTCGTCAGGTGGTGATCACCCACTTACTCGTCGTATCGCTCGTCGACTAATCGCCGAACCGCTCGGCCAGTGATCGCATACCCACTCCACGTAGCCCAGCGGCCGCGTTCAGCAGGATGACCGGTCAAGGAGCCGAAACGTCGGCTATGAAAAGAGGTAAACGCCCCGCCGTGTTTCTCCCAACCCATGAAGGAGTACAAGATGCGCCGCGGTGAATATCTCGAGGAGCGAATTCCGGATCTGGAGTCGACCGTCGAGGACTACTTCGGTCCGATCACGGACACCCAGGAGTACAAGGGCAGCGACCTCTTCCTCATCGAGGAGCCTGACAACCCCGTTTTCGAGAAGATCATCGTCGGTGCCGTCGAATACTCCGGCAAGAAGGACAAACTCGGCGTCGAGTTCCACGAACGCGATCCCACCGAACTCGGTCCCGACGAACTCGAGGCCGCCGCCGATGCCGTCGACGCGAAAAACGACTTCCTGCTCGAGGCGACCGGTCGCGACGCCAAGTCCCGCCGTGACTCGATGAAGCGGAAAGTCGAAGACGACCCGGATCACGACTTCTAACAACCTTTTACACTGCGGTCTGTCGCGAGCGAGGCACATAGCGCCTCGCTCGCGACGTCCCTCGGTAAAAGGTTGATCAAAAGCACTCCTCCTTTCCCGCCAGCCGCGCTTTGCGCGGCTTCTGGGTCAGTCGTCGGCCTGCTCGCTCACCTGTCGGATTCGCTCGCAGTCAGTATCTGCCTGCCCTCCCCCGGGTTGGACGGCTCTCGCGTTGCTCGAGCCATCCTCTCGGCCACAGTCCGCTGTATTCGTTGTGTGCCCGAGTACCTTCGTAACGGTGAGGCTGACAGACAACGGTCCACATGCGCCAGTATTCGGGACTTCCGAATCGATCATTACAGAAGATCTACTAATCACGTAGTCACATTGATACTGCAGCAAACTGGCCATAATTCTATCAGATGATGCTGCTCATGGGTGTCTTGAGTCTAGTCTCGATCACTATTCCGCGTACACGAGAGTTCGTCGGCACTCGGGACAGACGTATGGAACTGGTGAGAAGCTTTCATCTGCGCGGATGCTGCTAAGAAACTTGTCGTCTGAGGCCGGAGAGACGATAGAGAGCGATCCTAAGGCATCCGTTCCTTGCAGTTCCATTTGCTCTAACGGCTCCTGGCAGTCCGGACATGTCTTTTCAGAGGGCACATGTGTCACTATCCATACCGCTCTCAAAAATCGGTTGGTTTGCCCTCTTATTCGAAATCACCTGTTCCGTCGTATGACGATAGATTCGCAGATACACTGACCAGGCGACTCATCCGTCTCTATCTGAAATCAATACTTTGTGAAGAATTGTATGATATCCGCTTCGTAACGGCTTTGATCGCCGCGTCGAACCCTCGAGTCATGGATCCACAGGCGTTTGTCGTTGCAACGCTCGTCGCCCACGTCGGGCTCGCGATGTTCGTGACCGGCCACGCGCGCCTGACTGAGACCGAGGCCGGTAAGTGGCCGTTCGTGACGCTCGCGGTCGGGTTAGCCGGGGTCGCCGCGTATTTCTTCTACGACGAGTCGTCGGACGCAGGCGGGATCTAAGGTCGAGTTTCGATCTCGAGCCGGCAGAAAAAAGCGCCCAGTTCTCAGGCGAGGAAGACGTGCCGCGGTCGGTCGGCGAGCACGTCGCGGCCGAACTCGACGGTCTCAGAGAAGGCGTCGCTGCGGAAGAACTCCATGGCGTCCTCGCGGGAGTCCCAGCGGCTGGCGATGAACATGTCGTTTTCGTCCTCGCGGTTGACGAGCAGGTCGGTCTTGCGGTGGCCGTCCATGTCCGCGAGCATGTCGGCGGCGTCATCGAACACGCCGGTGAAGTCGCTGCGGTGCTCGGGCTTGACCGTGTAGAACATTCCCATCGTGCCCCACGAGTCGTCCTCGTCGTCGCCCGCCTGCCGGACGACCTCGGGAAGCTCGGCGAGGAAGCCGGCGGCTGTGTTCGCGGCGCGGTCGGTCTCCCAGAGGCTGACGACTGCGGTCTCCGCGTCGTCGTCTCGAGCCTCGTAGACGGCCGTCTTCACGTGCGTATCGTAGTGGTCGAAGTTCTGGCGTAGTCCGTCGACCTCCTCGAATAGCTCGTCGGCGTCGGCCGCCGAGTAGAGCACGACTGCGTGGACGTCTTCGCCGTGTGGCTGGCCCGCGTAGACGCCCTGCTCCTCGAGTTCGCTGCGAACGTCCTCGTCGTCGCCGTGTGGGCCGCCGGAGCCGCCGTGGTGGCCGCCCGATTCCGAGTCACCGTGATGGTGACCCTCGGTGTCGCCGCTCGCATGTGGATGGCCGCCGTGTGCGTCGTCTTTCTGTGGCACCGGCTCGCCTGCGAGATAGGCACCCAGATCGGTGGGTTCCATCCGGCGGGCCGAGAAGAACTTCCCGAACTCGGCGAAGCGAGAACTCGAGGGATCGAAGCGCATCTCGTAGAGCAGTTCCTTGACGTCAGTTGGATCGTCACCGAAGAGCGTGATGCCCCACTCGAAGTCGTCGAGACCGACACTACCGGCGATGATCTGCGTGACGCGGCCGGCGTAGTCCTTGCCGATCTCGCCGTGATTCGAGAGGTAGTCCGCGCGCTCGTCGAAGGGCAGCTCGTACCAGTTGTGGTCGGGCCCGCGGCGCTTGCTCATCGGGTAGAAACTCAGGAAGTCACTGTCGGGAAGCTCGGGCTTGAGTCGGGACTCGATGTAGTTTGCGATTCCGGGGTCGGCGGTTTCGCCCTCTTCGAAGTAGTCCTGAGACATATAGCCCGAAACTTCCGTCACCGACAGGTAGGAGTCGGCCCGCTCGGTGAACTCGGCGAGTGCCGTGTGTTCGAACCGTCGCTCGAGCGCGTCGATGTCAGCGAGTGTCGGTCGCAGGTGCAAGACGAGCAGGTCGGCCTTGTGGCCGAGCACTGCGAACGTCGCCGACTCGCCCTCGTCGGCGTCGTCGACGCGTTCGCAGGAGATGAGGTACTCCGTTCCCTCCTCGATCGCCCGTTCGCGCCGCCGCTCGGGCGCGTCTCGCCAGGCGTCCCAGTCGATCGACCGGAAGTCGTGCAGGACGTACCAGCCTTCTTCGGTCTGTGGTGGTTGCCGTCGTTCCATGGGCGCGGGTTAGGACGGCGACGCTAAGAAGGGCCGGGTTTCTCCCCACTATCCTGTGATGATGATCCTGCATGTGGCCGGTCGCGGCTACCGAACGTTGCAGCCTGACTCGTCGATCGAACGGGCCTCGATGGCCGGTTTCAGCCCGCGAGCAGTTGCGGGCCAAACAGCAACATGAGGAAGCTGACGAGCATCGTCACGCCGATCGTGGTCGTCACCACGCGGACCATGCCACGGGTGGCGTTGATCGGGAGCCGCGAGACGATCGCTTCGGTGCTCGTCCGGAGGATGTGCCCGCCGTCGAGCGGGAACGCCGGGATACAATTGAAAAAGCCGAGCTGGACGTTGATCCAGCCGGTCCAGAACAGCACGTTCGCCAGCAGGAAGACGCCACCGTCGCCGAACACACCGAGTGCGCCCTGGACCTCGTAGAAGTTCTGAATCCCGCCGGTGAAGCCGGCGAAGTTGAACGGAAGCACGCCGCTGACGCCGATAACCGGCAACAGCAGCGCCACGCCGATCTTGCCGAGGAATGTGTCGGCAATCGGACCGAACCGCGTCTCGCTGTCGCCACCGAGCAGGCCGAGATACTCGCCTGCGGGGTAGAGCTGGACGCCGATGTCGCTCATCGAGATGCCGGACGTTCCCGGCTGGGGCTGAATGCCGAGGAAGCCACTGTCGGTGCGCGGATGCTCGTCGAGGGTGACGGTGTATGTCTCACGCTCATCGCCGAAATAGCCCTCGACGGTGACCTCCTGGCCCGGCTCGGTGTCCTCGAGCAGCCCGGCGAGGGCCCCATAGTCGTGCACCCGTTCGCCCTCGAAGTGGGTGATGACGAACGTCTCGTCGGTCGATCCGGCCTGGGACTCGAGTGGCTCGTCTTCGACGATCGAGACCGCAGCGCCGATCGTCACCTCGCGCTCGACCCGGTCCCCATCGTTTTCGGGTTCGATCGTCAGAGTGACGCGCTCGTTGTCACCGACGGTATCGGTGAAGCCGCGTTCAGTCGCGACCGACTGCCCATCGACCGCGCGGATCTTGTCGCCAGCAGACAGCTCTGTCGGAGTGTCGTCGGTCGCTGCGGTCACGAGCAGCGCGCGATCGACGGGTACCGTCTCGTCGTCGTTGAGTTCGACACGCACCTGTTCGCCATCGGTGGCCTCGAGTTGGTTCGCGAGGTCGCCGTTACCCTCGACTGCGGTACCGTTGATCGCCGTGATGCGGTCGTTGGGTTCGATTCCGGCCTCGGCGGCAGGGGAACTGTCAGCGACACCGCCGACGGCAGCGCCCGGGGCGACGGCGATCGAGCCTGCAACTGGGCCAAAGAGGAGGGCAAAGGCGAGGATCGTGATCGCGAAGTTGTTCGTGACGCCAGCGGCGAACATCCGCGTCTGGCCACCACGGGAGGCCGCCTTGCTACTTTCCTGGTCGGGTTCGACGAACGCGCCGACAGGGAGGACGGCGAGCATCGCGATCCCCATCGAGTCGATGTCGATGTCCTCGACGCGACAGAGTAGCCCGTGGCCCCCCTCGTGGACGACGAGTCCGACGAGCAGTCCGAAGACGATCCCGGGTGTGGCCGCAAGCGGCAGGAAGTCGTTGACACCGGGGATGACGAGGACGTTGCGAGGCTGTCGAACCGCCGAGGACGACACCTGTGGCGACGAGAGCGTGACCATCGCCGCGCGGATGAGGAACACGAACATGCTCACCATCACGACGATCGCGATGCCAACGCCGAGGTTCGACCACGCACGCCAGAATCGCGTGGGCTGTGCGAGCCGGTCGAGCAGGGCGCGGCCACGCTTGGTGTGGAACGTGAGAATCGGGCCCTGTGTGCC
>SDGW01000973.1_pt1 | contig 11910 bp, 13 predicted proteins | sample 2873831 | NCBI WGS metagenome assembly SDGW01 (sample SAMN08132700, study PRJNA421101) | hypersaline lake metagenome | isolation source: celular fraction 0.22 microns magnesium sulfate-rich crust from ephemeral... | place: Spain: Penahueca Lagoon, Toledo | collected 2011-07
GTCGGCCTCCTCCAGGTACTGCGTCGTCAGGAAGATGGTCGTCCCGCGGTCGTTGATGCGCCGGAAGTACTCCCAGAGCCGGTTGCGGGCCTTGGGGTCCAGTCCGGTCGTGGGCTCGTCCAGGAAGACCAGCGGCGGCCGGTGGACGAGCGCCGTCGCGGCGTCGAGTCGCTTCTTCATCCCGCCGGAGAAGTCGTCGGCGCGCTTGTCGGCCACGTCGGCGAGGTCCACGAGGTCCAGCAGTTCGTCGATGCGGTCGGCCCGCTCGCTGCGGGGGACGCCGTAGGAATCACAGGCGAAGCGGAGGTTCTCGCGAGCGGTGAGTTCGGGGTCGATACTCGTCTCCTGGGCCATGTAGCCCACCGTCTCGCGGACCGCCCGCCCCTCCGTCAGCGCGTCGAAGCCGTTGACCGTGATGGAGCCGGCTGTCGGCCGCAGGAGGGTGACGAGGGTCTTGATGGTCGTCGTCTTGCCCGCCCCGTTCGGCCCGAGGAAGCCGAAGAACTCCCCGCGCGGGACCGTCAGGTCGATACCGCGCACCGCCTGGGTCCCGTCGGCGTAGGTGAGTTCCACGCCCTCGGCCGCGATTGCGTCGTCTGTCACGGTCGGAGGGAGGTGCGCCAGCGCCAAATATGTCGTTCTCCCAACTACCGAAGCGACTACGGAGTGTGGTAGTAACTACGACGGTCACCACTCGGGGGTTGATGACCCGGGCTGCCCTTGAGTCAGTATGGAACTCACCGTTTTCGGCGCCTCTGGTCGGACCGGTCGCCCACTGGTCAGCCAGGCACTCGACGCGGGCCACGCGGTCACCGCGTTCGTGCGCGACCCGACGAAACTCGGCATCGACCACAACCGGCTGACAGTCGTCACCGGGGACGCCTACACCGGCGAGGGTGTCGCCGACGCCGTCGAGGGCGCCGACGCCGTCTGTAGCGTCATCGGGCAGACCAGCGGGAGTCCGGGCGACCTCCAGGCGGTCGCCGGCCGCCACATCCTCGATGCAATGGCGGCCGCGGACGTGGACCGACTGGTCACGCTGACCGGTGCCGGCGTCCGTGACGACGACGACCAGGTGACACTCAGCGGGAAGGCGATGGGGCTCGCGCTGAAGCTGTTCGCCCGCGAAGTGCTCGAAGACGCGCGCAACCACGTCGCGGACGTCCGGGCGAGTGACACTCGCTGGACGGTCGTCCGTGCCCCGCGACTGACCGAGGGCGAGCACACGGGAGAGTACCGCCACGGGTCGCTCTCGCTCGGCGCCGGCGCCAGGATTTCCCGGGCTGACGTCGCCGACTTCCTGCTCCGTCTCGTCGAAGAGGACGACTACGTCCGCGAGATGCCGCTCGTGAGCTACTGACCGGTTCCGTCCAGTCCGTAGGTTTCAGCCCACTCGCGCAGCTCCGCGAACACCGGCTGGAGGTCCTTCGCTTTCTGCGTCGCCTCGTACTCGACGCGCGGCGGTATCTCGTCGTAGGACTCCCTCGTGACCAGCCCGGCGGCCTCCAGTTCGTCCAGCCGTGTCGAGAGCGTGTTGGGTGACAGCTCCAGTCTGTCTTCCAGTTCGCTGTACCGCCAGGGGCTGGGGTCTTCGCGGACGAGCGCGAACAGCACCGCCATCGTGTGTGACCGTCCCAGCAGCGCGAGCAGTTGGCTCGCGGGATGGCCACCGTCGAAATCGCCGGGGATAGGAGGCCTTTCGGACCGTCGGTCGGCGTCGCCCATACCAGCACAGAGTGTCCGACCCCATTTCGACCTTTGGCTGCCGGCGGTAGCCCTTTGGCGGCGCCGCCCCGACTGGCTGGCATGCCCGACTTCGCCAGACTCGACGCGTTTCTAGACGAGACCGACACCGACGGCTACCTCATCGACGCGGCCTCGACCGATTCAGACCAGTACTACCTCTCGGGGTTCGACGCGCCGGACCCCTTCGTCACGCTGTACGACGGCGAGACGCACCTGCTCTTTCCCCGGAGCCTGGAGTTCGGGCGAGCCAAACGGGAATCGCGCGCCGAGACCGTCGAACGCTACGTCGACTTCGACCACGCCGAACTGGTCGACGAATATGGCTCCGACCAGGCGGTCTCCCACGTCCTCGCTCGATTCCTCGAGTCCTACGACGTCGACAGCGTCGCGGTGCCCCCGCGGTTCCCGCTGCGGACTGCCGACGGCCTCCGGGCCCAGGGCGTCGACGTGACGGCCGACACCGACGGGACCATTACGGAGATTCGTGCGACCAAGACAGACGAGGAGATCGAACACGTCCGGGCGGCCCAGAGAGCGAACGAGGCCGCGATGCGGGCCGCCGAGGACCTGCTGTCGGCTGCCGAGGTGGGTGAGGACGATGAACTGACACACGACGGCGAGACACTCACCAGCGAGTGCGTCAAGGAAGCGATAGAGGTGACCCTCCTGCGCCAGGGCTGCTCGCTCGACGAGACCATCGTCGCCTGTGGCGCCGACGCGGCCGACCCCCACGACCGTGGCAGCGGGCCACTCACTGCCGGCGAACCCATCATCGTGGATATCTTCCCCCGTGACAAGACGACGAAGTACCACGCCGACATGACCCGGACGTTCTGCAAGGGCGAACCCAGTGAGACTGTCCAGGAGTGGTACGACCTGACCGAGCGTGCGAAGACGGCCGCCTTCGACGCGCTGGAACCCGGCGCCACCGGCGAAGACGTCCACGACGCCGTCTGTGACGTCTACGAGAGCGAAGGGCTGCCGACGCTGCGTAGCGACGACCGCGCCGAGACGGGTTTCATCCACTCTACCGGCCACGGTGTCGGGCTGGACGTCCACGAGCTCCCGCGGCTCTCGCCGTCTGGCGGCGACCTCGAACCCGGCCACGTCGTCACCATCGAGCCGGGCCTGTACGACCCCGACGTCGGCGGCATCCGCATCGAAGACATCGCCGTGGTCACCGCGGACGGCTACGAGAACCTCACCGAGTACGAACAGCGTCTAGTCGTCTGATACTACCGGCGCGAAGACCCTGAAGATTCCCGCCATGTCTGGCGGTGAATTACGTCTGTTTGGTCCACCGGCAGTATCAGTGCAGACGTGAGAGTCCTCTATGCGGTTTCAGGACGAAAACCGATACGATACAACAACAGTAAACAACCACCCCAGAGAGCGATGTCACCGAGTACACTGACCTGTTGGAACGACGGGACGGGAGAGAGTTCCGACAGACCGAGATACGCCATCGCTACCCCAGCGAGCGTGAAGGCCGCCAGTTCCGGCCAGCGAGCCCGCTCAGGAGTCCCTCTCAGTACGAGTATCCACACCACGAGGCTCAGCAACACCAGCCCGAGATAGAGGTCGGTAATGGTCTGGACCGAAGCGGTATCCGGAAGAGAGCCGTAGCCCACAGTCAACACCAATCCACAGACTGCGAGGATAGCGAGCCCCTTCTCGACACCTCCGTCGCCCAAATCTGCCGTTCGCATCGTCAGTACCGAGCTATACCTGACAGCGGCTTCATATTACCGCATCACCTGTCACGTCGACCGTTGTGGCTCCACGCAACACTACCCAGTGTGCTAATCAGTCTGAACGGTGTTCTCGGACGGATTCGGGGCGGCTCGCGAAAGAATCATGAACTTTTATTATAGATGGGGTGAAAGGAGGTGATACATCATGCTTGTACGCAAGCTCCGCTCGCCCCGACGCCAGGATTCCACGACCGACCACCGCTGCGACCCGACACGACCCCCCGGATGACAACCACGATAACCACCCCGACCGACGACGAATCGTATCCGACCCCCGAGTTTGGCCACCGTTCTACTGACGGTGCGCCGCTGATGTTCTCACCGACCAGTACGGCGACCGCCGGCCACTTCGACACCGAGGCTGACGAGCCTCGCTGATACTGGTGGCTGTAACAAACTGAAGTAATTCGCCACCCCGGGGTGGCGAATATCTTTACGAACTTACAGCCACCAGTATGAGTAGCGCTGTCGCTGGCGGCGTGACACAACCGTTTTCCGCCCCCGTGGCATGGCTCAGATATGGCCGATTACACCACGGTCTCGATACCGAAAGACCTCGCCGAGCGCGTCGAGGAGACTATCGAGGGGACCAGCTTCTCCAGTACGTCGGACCTCGTGCGCTTCCTGCTTCGCAGTATCGTCGTCGAACACCAGCGCGAAGGGGAACTGACGGAGGCGCAGTTCCAGGACATAACGGACCAGCTGCGTGACTTGGGCTACCTGGAGTAGCGGACCCGCTAGGCCAGCGATTCCTCGGGCGGTTCGATGTCCAGAATATCGACCTCGACGGTCCGTCCCGACCGGTCGAACGCGCCGAAGCTCTCGGTGTCCCAGGGCGGGATAGCGACGAAGATGACCTCGTGGAGGTCGTCGAGCTTGCTGACGCCCATGTAGCCGTCGGGGTGGGAGACGAAGCGGCCCTGCGTCTGCCCGGCGGGCGTCCCCAGGTCCATCCCGAAGACGGCGTTGACCGAACTGCCGGCCGACGGGAGATAGAAGTCCGTAAACACCGGAGTCTCGGGGTCGAGGCCGGCGTCCGGTAGCTCCCCGGCTTCGGTGACCGCAAGCGAGATAGTCACGTCGTCCGGTTCGGCCTCCCTGGCCAGCCGCAGCAACGTTTCGACGAGACCGCGTGTAACGTACACCACACCCGGATTTCGGGCGGTGGTCGTATTAACCCCTCGCCGGCTGGCCCGGCAACACGGCGCCGTCGCCGGCTACCCCAGTACGAACGACTTCAGATTCTTCACGTAGAGGCCCGGCGTTCGGCCGCGAGACCCCCGGACTGCGTCCGCGAGCGCGCCGCTGGCGTCGTCCATGATACCGTGGCCATGTCCCACGAGCAGCCGCTCCGGGGTCAGGCGGTTCAGCTTCGTCGGCGGCGTCAGCCGCAGCATGGGGTGGACGCCCAGCCGTTCGCTGCCGGCAAGGAAGTAGTCGACCGTCCCGACGGCCTCCGGGACCACCAGTGTATCGTCCTGGTCGCCGTACAGCGCCGCTTCCTTCCAGAGGGCGTTGCTCGTCAGCTCGTGGACGCCGTAGTCGGTATCCGGAATCTGGCGGTGGACCCGCTCGGTGGGCGCGTCGATGTCGTCCTCGACGCCGGCCAGGGCCTCGGGGACGTAGACGGGCACGTCGTGGCGCTTCGCGATAGTCGCCGAGTCCCGCTTGTGGCGGTCAAGGAGGACGATGACGCCGGCCACGTCGCCGAACTCCGCGAACAGGTCGTCGATGCCCTCGGCGTCGACGGGGTCGACGACGATCGCGCCGGCGTCGGTCCCGAGCACGTGACTCGCCCGCTGCATCGTCTCTTCGGGGTAGGCAATCCAGCTCGCCCCCCGGTCCCAGCGGTTCGTCTCCGCCCAGTCCGTCGCGGCGCCGTCGCCTTTCATTGGCATAGTCGGTATTCGGGCTCAGTGAAAATAAAGGGTCTAACTAACCGAGTGGGCTCACCTGTACCACTCGCTGTTGAGTCCGCCCTGTCCAGTCGTGAACCATCGGACGAGCGAGTAGCAGACGCCGACGAATATCGCTATCGCGACGGCAGACTCGACGTTCACCATATCTCGACTATTCGACTCACCTACAAATTTCCACCGAACAGCAGAGCGGGAGGTGGCTCGAATCGGAGCACTGGCCCGACAGTTTTCCCGGTCACCGTCCAACCACTGCGTATGCTCACAACGCCAGAGTGGCTCACGCTGGAGGTGAAGTACCCCGACCGGCTGAAAGCCTTCTACGACGCCTTCCTCGAACTCGACGTCCTCGAGGAAGGCGACGACGAGACCGTCCTCGCAGCCGGCGAGACCGAGCTCCGTCTCCGCGCCCCCGGTGCGGTCCCCCGTGGCGGCCTCCACACCCACTACGCCCTGACCGTCCCGGAACGGGAGTACGAGGACTGGTACGACCGGCTCGACGACCGGTTCGAGCTCGTCGAGCACACCTTCGGCGACGCGCGCTCGCTGTACTTCTACGACCCTGAGGGTAACTGCGTGGAACTCGGCGAGCGAGCGCTGGACGCCGACCGCAGTGGCGTGGCGGGACTGTTCGAGCTAGTCCTGGAGGTCGAACAACTCGACGGGGCCGTCGAGTTCTACGAGCGGCTCGGCTTCGAGATAGTCGACGACAGCCGCGAGGAGGGGCGGGTCCGGCTCACCACAGACGAGTTCGACCTGGAACTGTGGTCGCCCCGGCTGGGTATCGCCGACGCCCGCGGTGGCGTCCACGTGGATTTCGGCGTGGCCGCCGAGGACCCCAGTTCTGTCGCGCGTGAGGTGGCCGACGACGCGCTCTCGGTCACGTCGGTCGACGACGGCATCAGAATCAGGGACCCCGACGGTCACTACGTGACGCTGGTCGCGTGAGCTGGGTCAGGTGTCGAGGCGACTCTTGTCGATTCGCACGCCCGCCGGCGTCACGATGAGAAAGCCGCGGAAGTGCATCAGGTCGCCGCCGGCGTCTTTCACCGGTCGGGCAAAGCCCGATGCGAGTTCGTTCAGGTCGCCGTCGACGTTCAACACGAGCACCTGCCCGTCCTCGATGGCCTCGACCCAATCAGCGTCGTCGGTCGTGCCGTCCAGGACGCCAAGCACGACCCGGTGACTCCCGCCGGTCTCCTCGTCGGCAGCCATCTGGTCCTCGACCGCCTGCAGGTCCAGCCCGTCGAAATCGCTCATGGTGGATACGCATGCGTGCGACCAGCAAAAATCTGCTCCCCGCGTCTGACGCCTGTCGTGCGTGAGACTCGGCAACGGCCCCGACTAGAGGTTCCCCCGGAGGTAGATCTTCTCGTCGTCCTTGGTGTCGACTGCGTCCTGATGGACCGTGTAGTCGTCCTCCGTGGCACTGCCCCAGCCAAGGTCCGAAAGCACTGACTCACCGAGACTCGGGTCGGGATTGACAGACAGCGTGTCGCTTTCGACATCGGTCACGCGGCCGAGCGTCGTATCACTCGCATCGACTACTGTCTTCCCCTCGTCGTCCTCGGTGAAGGTAACTGTCATCGAGTAAACCGTCGTGGGGCGGCCAACAGTACCTGTTGCCTGCAGAGACAGGCACGGTGGGGGCGAGCGGACCAGTCCCAGACTGTGGGTGGATGGTCCAGCGACTGCTGAATCGGCGCGCTGACACCGCGCCGATGAACAACTATAAGTACGGGAAGTGACCACTACCATCTGCTTATGTCCAACAACGAGGGCACGTCGGGATCTCCGGCGGATCGAGTTCTTCCAGGGCACACTGGATTCCACGTCTGAGATAACAGACGCACGCATATTCGACACCACACTGCGCGATGGTGAGCAGTCACCACGCACGTCGTTCAACTACGAGGACAAACGCGAGATAGCGGCGATACTCGACGAGATGGGGACCCACGTCATCGAGGCCGGGTTCCCCGTCAACTCCGACGCGGAGTTCGAGGCCGTCCGCGACATCGCCGAGTCCACGCACGTGACGACCTGCGGGCTGGCGCGTGTGGTAGAGAAGGACATCGAGGCGGCTCTGGACTCGGGTGTGGACATGGTCCACACCTTCGTCTCGACGTCCGACGTACAGTTACAAGACTCCATGCACGCGACCCGCCAGGAGGCGCTGGACTCGGCCGTCGAGTCCGTCGAGCGCATCACGGAGGCGGGCGCCGAGTGTATGTTCTCGCCGATGGACGCCACCCGGACCTCCGAGGAGTTCCTCATCGAAGTCATCGAGGCGACCTCCGAGGCGGGGGCGGACTGGATAAACATCCCCGACACCTGTGGGGTCGCGACGCCGCGTCGCTTCTACGACCTCATCGAGATTGTCGACTCGCACACGGACGCGCGTATCGACGTCCACACGCACGACGACTTCGGGTTCGCCTCCGCGAACGCCATCTCCGGGTTCGAGGCGGGCGCGAGCCAGTCGCAGGTGTCGGTCAACGGTATCGGCGAACGGGCGGGCAACGCGGCCTACGAAGAGGTCGTGATGGCGCTGGAATCGCTCTACGACGTGAACACGGGTATCGACACGACCCGTATCACGGAGCTGTCCCGGTTAGTCGAGGAGAAGTCGGACATTCCGGTGCCGGCGAACAAGCCAATCGTCGGGCGCAACGCCTTCTCCCACGAGAGCGGTATCCACGCAGCGGGCGTCATCGAGAACTCCGACACGTTCGAGCCCGGTGTCATGACCCCCGAGATGGTGGGAGCCGAGCGCGAACTGGTGCTTGGCAAACACACCGGCGCACACTCGGTGCGGGAGCGATTGGTCGATGCGGGCTACGCCCCGACCGACGCCGAAGTCCGCGAGGTGACCCGCCGCGTCAAGGAGTTCGGCGCGGAGAAACAGCAGGTCACCATGAGCGAACTGGAGCGGTTCGCCCAGGAGGTCGGCGTCGACGAGGAGAGCGAGGAGGTCCGGGCGTAGGCCGATGACCTCGGTTTCGGTCGCGATTACCTGCCACCAGCCGCGGGGCCCCCGGAGTGGCCCGTACGCCGCCGTTCGGCAGCATCTATCACAGAACGTTTATTACCCAGCGCCGTCAGAGAATCGACGTGATGACAGCGCGCACTGGAGATTCGGTCCAGCGACCCACCAGCGGCGCGCTCCTTCTTCGCGGCGTAGGTATTGTAGGGGCCTTCTAGCCCCGCACATCCCACTCCCGTCGCAGCCGGTACCGACTATCTACCACCCACCAGACACCCCAGCAATGCACACAGCAACCACACGACGACCGTATCGACACCACACCACCGGAGGACGATTATGAGCGAACACGCCAAAGTCCCGGCAGAGGAAGAAACGACGGAGGAAGCGGCCGACGCGGACGACGAACAGGCCCCGGTCACCACCGGCGCCCAGTCCGTCGTCCGGGCCCTTGAGAACGCCGGTGCGGAGTACATCTTCGGCGTCCAGGGCGGGGCCATCATGCCCGTCTACGACGCGCTGTACGACTCCGACCTCAACCACGTGACGATGGCCCACGAGCAGGGGGCGTCCCACGCCGCCGACGCCTACGGCATCGTCACTGGCAAACCCGGGGTCTGTTTCGCGACATCGGGCCCCGGCGCGACGAACCTCGTCACCGGCATCGCCGACGCCAACATGGACTCGGACCCGATGATTGCCCTGACCGGCCAGGTCCCCACGGAGTTCGTCGGCAACGACGCCTTCCAGGAGACCGACACCGTGGGTATCACCCAGCCGGTCACCAAGGAGTCCTACTTCGCATCCGATTCGGACACCGTCGGCGACAACGTCGGCGAGGCCTTCGCGCTGGCTGATGCCGGCCGACAGGGACCGACCCTGGTCGACCTGCCCAAAGATATCACGCAGGGCGAGACCGACGTCGAGCCCGCCGAGCCGACGACCCCGGACACCTACGAGGTCCAGGAAGAGGCCGACGACGAGGCCGTCCAGGAAGCGGCCGAGGCTCTGGCAGCCGCGGACCGACCCGTCATCCTCTCGGGTGGCGGCGTCATCAAGGCCGACGCCTCCTCAGCGCTCCGTGAGTTCGCCATGGAGTACGAGATTCCGGTCATCACGACGATGCCCGGCATCGGGTCGTTCCCGGAGGACCACGAGTTGTCGCTCGAATGGGCCGGGATGCACGGCACCGGCTACGCCAACATGGCCATCTCGAACACGGACTGCCTGCTGGCCATCGGCACCCGCTTCGACGACCGCCTGACCGGCGGCGTCGATTCGTTCGCGCCGGACGCCGAGGTCATCCACGTCGACATCGACCCCGCCGAGATAAGCAAGAACATCTACGCGGACTACCCGCTCATCGGCGACGCCCGGGAGGTCCTGCGCCAGCTGTTCGACGCCATGCCCCGCGCCCCCGACGCAGACGAGTGGCGCGAGCAGTGCCAGACCTGGAAAGACGAGTACCCGATGACCTACGACACGCCCGACGACGAGCCGCTGAAACCCCAGTACGTCGTCGAGACCTTCAGCGACCTGACGCCGGACGACACCATCGTCTGTACCGGCGTCGGCCAACACCAGATGTGGGCCTCCCAGTTCTGGGAGTACACCGAGCCCCGCACCTGGGTCTCCTCGCACGGGCTGGGGACGATGGGGTATGGCGTCCCCGCGGCCATCGGCGCCAAGCTGGCTGCCCCGGACCAGGAGGTCGTCTGCTTCGACGGCGACGGCTCGTTCCTGATGACGGTCCAGGGGCTGTCGGTCGCCGTTCGCGAGCAGCTGGACATCACCTACGTCGTCCTGAACAACGAGGCGGTCGGGATGGTCCGCCAGTGGCAGGACGGCTTCTACGAGGGCCGCCGGATGGCCTCGGAGTACCCGTGGATTCCGCAGTTCGACAAGCTCGCCGAGGCATTCGGCGCCCGCGGGTTCCGACTGGAGGCACAGGAAGACGTCGAAGAGACGATTCAGGCCGCTCGCGAGTACGACGGCCCGAGCGTCATCGACGCCCACATCGACCCCGGGGAGAACGTCTTCCCGATGGTGCCAAGCGGCGGTGACAACGGCAAGTTCGCGCTGCAGGAAGACCACCTGGAGGAACTCTAATGACTGGCGGAATGCCTGGCCCCGCGCCACACGACCGGATGCACCCCACGGGTCGACGGAACAAGCAAGGTATCCGAATCGACCCCGAAACGGAAGTGACCCACGAGCCCCGACAGGCTGTCCTGTCGGCGCTCGTCAAACACAAGCCCGGCGTGCTGTCTGAGGTTTCGGCCCTCTTTTCGCGCCGGCAGTTCAACATCGAAAGTCTCACCGTCGGGCCGACGGTCGATGACGATACGGCCCGGATGACCATCCTCATCGAGGAGCCCGAGCCCGGCATCGACCAGGCGAAAAAGCAGCTCCGGAAGCTGGTCCCCGTCATCGAGGTGACGGAACTGGACCCGACTGCGGTCCGCCGGGAGCTCGCTCTCATCAAGGTCGGTGGGGAGAAACCGGACGACGTCAACGCCGTGGCGGAGATGTACGACGGGCAGGCCGTCGACGCCTCCACGGATTCGGTGACGGTCGAGATAACGGGCAGCAAGCAGAAAATCGACGCTGCCGTCGAGGCGTTCAAACAGTTCGACGTGCAGGAGGTCGTGCGGACGGGGGCCGCCGCGCTGGAACGAGGCCCCAAGACACTGGAGAAACATGACTGACGAACTCAACACAACAGTCTACTACGACGACGACGCCGACGTATCGCACGTGACCGACGAGACGGTAGCCGTACTCGGATACGGCTCGCAGGGCCACGCCCACGCGCTGAACCTCCACGACTCCGGTGTCGACGTCATCGTCGGCCTCCGAGAGGGCTCGTCCTCCCGCGAGGACGCCGAGGCGTCGGGCCTCACCGTGAAAACGCCCGACGTGGCGGCCGCCGAGGCCGACCGCGTCGTCATGCTGGTCCCCGACACCGTCCAGCCCGCGGTCTACGAGGCTATCCGGGACGGGCTGGAGCCCGGCGACACGCTGCAGTTCGCCCACGGCTTCAACATCCACTACGGCCAGATAGAGCCCCAGGAGGGCGTCGACGTGACGATGGTCGCGCCCAAGTCCCCGGGCCATCTGGTCCGCCGGACCTACGACCGCGGCGAGGGCACCCCCGGCCTCATCGCTGTCTACCAGGACGCCACGGGCGAGGCCAAGGCGGGCGCGCTCTCCTACGCCAAGGCCATCGGCTGCACGCGAGCGGGCGTCATCGAGACGACGTTCCAGGAGGAGGTCGAGACGGACCTCTTCGGCGAGCAGGCGGTGCTGTGTGGCGGGGTCACCGAGATGGTGAAGGTCGGCTTCGAGACGCTCGTCGACGCGGGCTACTCCCCGGAGATGGCCTACTTCGAGTGTCTGAACGAGCTCAAGCTCATCGTGGACCTGATGTACGAGGGCGGCCACATGGAGATGTGGAACTCGGTCTCGGACACGGCGGAGTACGGTGGCCTCACACGCGGTGAAGAGG
>SDGW01000975.1_pt1 | contig 11898 bp, 7 predicted proteins | sample 2873831 | NCBI WGS metagenome assembly SDGW01 (sample SAMN08132700, study PRJNA421101) | hypersaline lake metagenome | isolation source: celular fraction 0.22 microns magnesium sulfate-rich crust from ephemeral... | place: Spain: Penahueca Lagoon, Toledo | collected 2011-07
GTATGCGATCCGGCGGGAACAGCAACAACAGGAACTCCGGCAACGAAACGCCGAGTTGGCCCTGTTGAACCAGGTCGTCCGCCACGACATCCGCAACGACGTGGCCGTCATCTTGGGGTGGGGCGACGGGCTCGAAGCCCACGTCGACGAGGCGGGCAAGCCCATCCTCAACCGGATGTTGAGTGCGGGCGAGCACATCACCAACATCACCGAGACGGTCGGTGACTTCCTCGACGTCCTCGAAGGAGACAGCGAACCGGAACTCCACCCGGTCGACCTCGAAAGCGTCCTGACCAACGAGATCGAAAAGGCCCGCTCGGCGTACGACGAGACGACGATCACCGTCGAGGGTGACCTCCACGACGGGCTCGAAGTCGTTGCGACCGACCTCCTGTCGTCGGTGTTTCGGAACCTCCTGAACAACGCCGTCTCTCACAACGACAAACCTCAACCGGAGATCACTGTCACCGTCGAGGACAACGACGAGACCGTCTCGGTGGCGATTGCGGACAACGGGCCGGGCGTCCCCGACAGTCAAAAGGACGAGATTTTCGGTCGCGGCGAGATGGGGCTCGAAAGCTCCGGCTCCGGGATCGGCCTGTATCTCGTCGACACGCTCGTTGAGATGTACGACGGCGAGGTCGTCCTCGAAGATAACGACCCCGAGGGGAGTGTGTTTACCGTTATCCTTCAGACGTAGCGACTCGTTCCGAAAATTCGTTTTGGACGCTTCTAGATTCCTTGTTCGTAGTCGACGCCAACGTATGTGTGAGCGAAAGACGGTGGCTCAGTGTGAGACCTCGTCACAAGGGGCTCAGTGGGGGAAACACAGTATCTATTAATAGATTTTGTCACACTCTCTGTCGACGGTACGCTCGTAACCCCCTTGTCGACCGGCGGATTAATCCGCGCATTTGAGCGTGCTGTCAGCGGCTGGGGTTCAATTCCAGCAAAAACCACATAAGAACTCATCAATCATATATTGATTGAATTAGTAAATAACCCGATCACATGACTCAATCCTATACTTAGAGTCGGATTCAAAACTGAGGCTGGATTCTCCGTGTAGAATGTTCACTGACCCTACTTCTCAGAATATAATTCTCTGCTCGAAGTCTGAGTGTCGACCACCGAAGATCACACGGTTGCCGACGTCGAGGCGGCCTTCCTGAATTTGCGGGCAGCGTCCTCCTGAGTGGGCCCACCCAACCACTGACAGTCTTCCTGAATCAGGACCGACCACAGTCCCGGTTCGATACCACCTTCGAACGTGGCGCAGGTATCGGTATCGGCGGCGTCGAACCGACCGAAACGGAGTGCAGTTCCACTGCGTGGCGAGCGATGTCGGCCGCGGGAACGTTGACATGAGTGTTCAGAATGCCGAACTGTTTGTCGAACGGGAATATACCCATGAGGAATTCGTCCCGCAGGAGGACTGGCTGCGCGGTTTGAGCCACGATACCGGCCCGAACCGACCGGTGAGACTTATCTGGGATGGTAACGAATCCCTACCAATGAACCGAATCGAGAAACGAGTCGGGCGACGGCGGAGTCCGTGGGCCCGTTGCCCGCCGCCGAGTGTGGCTGCTGACAGTGCCGGAGCGCGGTAGATGAAGCTCCGGACCACGCTCGCCGTGGTGTTGCTCGCCATTACGGTCGTCATCGGTGGGGTCGTCTACGGGAGTTTCGAGTTCACCAAACAGAACGCCATCGAGCGCGGCCAGCAGAACGTCGACGAGACGGCCGTCACCGTCGCCGACCAGATCGAGACCGATCTTGCCGAGCGGCGCGACCGGGTCGGCTTCGTCGCCTCGCAGCCGACCGCCTCGGATTTCAACCGGACCGCCCGGACCATCGATCCCTTCCTGGAAAACTCTCGCTTTTATGCAGCCCAACTGCTGTGGGCCAACGGCACCGTCGCCGACTTCCGCGGCGACGTGACCGACGCAGTCAAGCAGTCGGCCGTCGGTTCGGATCTCAGCGACGAACCCTACATCCAGGGGGCCATCGAGGGGGAGACGACAGTCAGCGAGCCCATCGAAGTCGCCGACAGCGGGGAGTACATCCTCGTCGTCAGCGCGCCAATCTTCGAAAACGAAACGGTCATCGGCGTGTTTTCGGCCGCCATCAAACTGAACCGGTTTACCGTCCTCCGGGCGACCGAACCGCTCGAAACCTCGGTTCAGACGGTTTCGGTTCGCGCCGGCGGCGACCTGCTCAGCGCGTCGACGGCCGACTTCGATACATCGACCGCGCTGTCGGCGGTCGCGCCCGTCGAGTCGACCGGCTGGACAGTGACTGTCCGCCGGGATCGGGCGAGTTTGGAGTCCGAACTCCAGTTCATGGCGATCGTCCAGGTGGCGAGTCTGTGGCTCGTCCTCATGTCGATCATCGGCCTCGGGGTCTGGGAGTACCGAGTCAACCTCTCACAGACCGATCGCCTGCTGTCGGGGTTCCAGGCGGTCCGCAAGGGACTGTACGAACACCGTCTCGCACTCAAAGCGACCGACGAGTGGGAGCGGATCTCGACGGGATTCAACGAACTCACCGCCGGGATCAAGCGACGCGAGGACGCGATCAAGGAGCGCGAACAGCGCCTGGAGGTCTTGAATCGGGTGCTCAGACATAACCTCCGAAACGATATGGCTGTCATCATCAACTACGCCGATATGCTCCCCGAGCTGGTCGACGACCCCGACGTTGAGATGGCCGCCGACAAGATCACCTCGATGGGACGGGGACTGACCAAACTCGGCACCAAGGCGGGGAAGATCGAACAGGCTTTTCAGAGCGTCGAAGACGGGCTGACGACGGTCGACCTCGCCGACGTCGTCGACTCGACAGTCGCGGACCTCCGCGACGACTATCCCGGGGTCGACGTATCGGTTACGATGCCGGAGACCGCGGAGGCACTCGCGTTGAGCACGGTCGCCATGGCCGTCGAGAACGTTTGTGAGAACGCTGCCGAGCACAACACGAATCCCGAACCGGCCATCGATGTGCGAATCGAGGCCGTCGATGGTGGGGCGGTCGCCACCGACGCCGCTGTCGTTGCTGACGAGGCGGTCACAGACGGCGGTGAGACAGTCGCAGATGGTGAGGCGACCGCAGCAGCCGACGACCGCATCCGGCTGACTGTCGCCGACAACGGGCCAACGATCCCGGATCAGGAGATCAACGTCCTGACGACGGGCCGGGAGACCGCCCTCGAACACGGCAGCGGCCTCGGCCTCTGGCTCGTCTACTGGCTGGTCGAGAAATCGGAGGGCGAACTCGTCTTCGAGGAGTCGGAGCTCGGCGGCAATGCCGTCTCGCTCGTCTTCCGCACGCCGACGGGTGCTGACGCGTCTGCCGACGAAAGCGAGGCCACCACGGAGGCGTCGACATGACCGACATCGACCTCTTCGCCTCACACCCCGATCCAGCGCTCCGCTACCATCGCGGCGAGACAGCCACTGTCGCGGCGGTCAACCCTGCCTTCGCCCGGCAGTTTGACGTCGACACGGACGATCTCGTTGGTGAGCCAGTCGAGGCGGCGCTCGCTGCGGTCGGGATCGACGCCGATAACGCGGATGTCGACCCCGACGGTGAGGAAGGCGATTCCGACCCCGACAGCGGCGAGGAAACTCTAAACAGCGGCGAGGAAACCCTAAACAGCGACGAGGACCACCTTGACGGCGACGAGGCGTCGACCGGGCTGTCAGCCGAGACTGCCCTGACCGCAGCCGACGGTCGAGGCTTCGCTCTCCGACAGGTCGGGACCGACGACGGTGGCTATCTGCTCCTGACGGATGTCTCGGCGGCTATCGAACAGCAGCGGGCGCTCGAAGCCGAAAACGACCGTCTCGAAGGGTTCGCCCGGACCGTCTCACACGACCTTCGGAACCCCCTTGAGGTCGCTCAGAGCCGGCTGATAGCCGCCCGCGAGACCGGCGACGAGATCCACTACGAGAAAACCGAAGCCGCACACGCTCGGATCAACGAACTCGTCGAGGACGTGCTGATGCTGGCGAAAAGCGGCCGGGCAATCAGCGAAACCGAATCGGTCGACCTCGCTACGGTCGTCACCGAGGCATGGGAGACCGTCGATGCACCCACGGCGACGCTCGATGTCGACGCCGAGCTAGGAACGCTCACAGCCGACCGTGAACGACTGCGCACGCTCTTCGAGAACCTCTTTCGGAATAGCGTGGAACACGCCGGGACCGACGTTTCGATCTCGGTCGACTCGACCGATGAGGGGTTCTCCGTCGCCGACGACGGGCCGGGCATCCCACCCGAACACCGCGAGGCCGTCTTCGAGGATGGCGTGTCGACCGGTGACGGCACGACCGGCCTCGGCCTTGCTATCGTCAGCGAAATCGCCACCGCTCACGGCTGGACTGTCGCGGCTACCGAAAGCGATAGTGGCGGTGCGCAGCTCGAATTCCGATTCGGATCAGCCTGACGAGCGGTCGATGTCGGTAAACGCCGACTCGAAGTCCGACAGTTCGGACACCAGCGAGTCGGCCTCGCCGCGAGCGTCGGCCGTCTGGGCCTTGAGTCGGTGGTATTCTTCGGAGGCATCGAGTTCTTCGGCAGTTTTCTCGGCCTCTAACACGGCGATCTTCGAGGTCGCGCGGAAGAACTCGTTTACTGACTCGTCGTACTCTCTGGCAGTGAGCTGTGTTTCGATCGCGTCTTCGAGCGTCGAGTGGTCGATCGGCTTGCAGAGATAGTCGTCGAACGGCATCTCGGCGATTTCGAACTCCGGCTCGACTGCGGTCGTCATGATCACCCGACAGTTGTAGCCGGTGTCCCGGATCGATTCGAGAACTTCGTCGCCGGACAGTCCCGGCATTCGACGGTCGAGTAGCACGACGTCGACGTCTTGATCAATCGCGTCGATGGCGGCTTGGCCACCGTAGGCCGTGTGAGTATCGTAGCTGCGTTTGAGTCGGAAGGCATACACGTCGGCGACTTCCTGCTCGTCGTCGACGACGAGAACGGTAGCCCTATCGGTTGATTTTTCGGACATATGTATTTTCGTATGTTTCGCTTACCGAGATAGAAAACGTCGGCGGGTATAATTATTTGGGCTCTGGCCGTCTTAGCGCTGTTTTGCACATTACTCGGCCTTCACGAGTTATTGTTTTGTGAGATATATATTATTATTCAATACAGTATATATGAGTAAATACGGTTGGTTCGGATACGGTGTGAACGGGGACGCCGTCTGATACTCCGGCCGTGTGGCGGTTTCGATACCGGATCTTGAATTAGTATCCCGTCTGTTCGATAGTTTCGGGAAACGTGAGATCTTGTCGTCCTATTCTCACAAGCGGTTTACAAACTGATCAAATCCCTATTTTCTATATATGTGCGGTAAATTAATATGCATGTAATACACAAATTTGGCATGCAACGTGGGTCAACATCGTTATCGGTGCTGTCACCCCGTATTCAGCTACGACAGGATCGGTGTGCGTAGATGCGCGTTATAAATACGATTCTCCTCGCGGTCTTGCTTCTTTCTGCCGGGATCTTGCTTGGGGCCACTGTCTCCACAGCAGCAGGTAGTACTACGTACGTTGTCAACCAGACGTCCGGCGATTACACTTCTATTCAGGACGCACTCAACCAGACGGTCGACGGCGACATCGTTGAGGTCCATCCGGGGACGTACACCGAGACGGTCACTGTCGACACGGAGATCACGCTGGTCGCGCCGAACGGAGCAACACTCAATGGGTCGTCGTTCGGGATCGACAGTACTGGGATCTATGTGGATCGAAACGTCTCGACAGGACTGACTATCGACGGCTTCACCGTAGAGAGTTACGGCGACGGGATCAGCGTCGGCGCAGCCCCCGACGAGGGAACTAGTGAGGATAAGGGTGAGTACGTGATCGGCGGCAGGGATGGGATCGCTGGCGGCTGGACGATCCAGAACGTCGTCGTTCGGCACAACGCCGAGGACGGCATCGATATTCCCTCGGCAACGGACGCGGCGTGGACGCTCACGAACGTCACTGCGACCGGGAACGGTGACGAGGGAATCGAGGTCGGGAACTTTGCGACGCCGAACGTCGACTGGGTCATCGATGGCGCGAAGGCGTCTAATAATGGCGCAGATGGGATTCGTGTCAACGATGGGGATGGCGCGTGGACGATCCAAAACGCAGTCACGAACGACAACGGGGAAAGCGGAGTCCACGTACTCAGCTCGGGGGGCACCTGGTCGATCACCGACCATACGGCGACAGGAAACGACCGTAGCGGGATCAACGTCCCCAGCGGTGATGCGGGGCTCATCGAGCGGGCGAATCTCTCCGAGAACCGGCAGTTCGGGTTCGAGGCACAAACCGAGGACGATTGGACGCTCCGAGATAGTCTCGTCTTGAATAACGACGAGGACGGCGTCTACGACAGCGACACAGCGAGTTCGTTCCTCGTCGACAACGTGACGATCCGCGGGAACGGCCACGACGGCGTCTTCTTGTTCTACAATAGCGGCGACTGGCAGATCCTGAACTCCGTGATCGAGAACAACGGCGCGAACGACTTCAACGACCGGCCTGGTGCGGGCATCGACGCGGAGCGGACCAGCGGGTCGTGGGCCGTCAACAACACGAGCATCACGGGCAACGACGGGGCCGGCATCTACGCCGTCGACGGGCCATCTCCCTTCGGCGACGCCACCAACAACTGGTGGGGCCCGTCGGGCGGCCCGACGGCTGCTCAGTGTCAGGGCAACGTGACCTGTTCGCCATATTTGAGTTCTGATCCCAGTGCCAGCAGCTCGACCACCGCAGGCGTCCAAGGAACACTCCGGGACTCGTTCGAGAATCCACTATCCGGTATCGACGTGACCGTCTACCGTGATGACGGGAGCAGTTTCGTGGAGGTAGCCACTACGACAACACAGTCCGACGGGACTTACAGCGTCAGCGATATCGGCGCTTCAGGCGGCTCTGTGGATCTCAAATTGGAGTTCGCGGCGTCATCAAGCGGTTACGTAGCAGAGTGGCACAACGGTGCCGAGTCGAAGTCGACGGCGACCGTTGTGACTGTCAATGCGGGAGCGACCGGGAGTATCCCTGACGCGTATTTGGACATCGCGGATACGACTTCACCAACCGTTGAGTCGTATAGCTTCTCAGTGATAGATACTGGAGAGACGTACCTCTCGCTGACAACTGATGAACAGCTCGGTTCGGCTGAGATCGAGATCGAAAACGAGTCCGGTGGTGTTGTCACGACACTGTCGTTGGCCGACATCGGACCGGCGTCCGTTTTTGATGGAAACTACAATTATGGCAACAGTTTCAAGCCAACCGAGACGGGCACCTACAGCGCATACCTTCGGAATGCAAGCGACGCGTCGGGCAACGACGCCGCGACTGGGCAGGTAGTAAATGCGACCGTCTACGTTGAGAGTGCGGAGGTGCGCATCGTCTCCGGACCGGGCGACATGGCGAATATCGACTCCAACGTCTACGTGACTGGCGGCCTGTTGCAGGTCCAACTCCGTGATGCCGAAGATAGCAACGAGCCAATTCAGAACCGGACTGAACTCAGCGACTTGGGCGTCGACTCGACGACGAAGCTTGAAATCAATGCGACTGTCGAGGGCTACGAACCACGACTGCTTCTCGGGACCGGCCGCAACGTTTCGTGGTCGACCACAGCGAATCCCGATGGAACGACGAACGTGAGCATTACTGTCGAACCGGGGACGTTGCAACTGATTTCCTCGCGGCTGACGGCGACCAATCCAGGACCCTGGCCAACGGACGGGACCGATCAGGCCGACGAGAGCTACACGGCTGCCGTCGATCTGGCGATAGACGATATGTCGACAATCAGTGATCTGTCGGCACGAAACGCATACAACGGCACAGTGCTGGCAACCGACGCCCAAGAGTTCGGTTCGCCGACGGTGTCGACAACGGAATCTGGTGATCCGAGACTGAGTCTGGACGTCTCTGGACCACACTTGGCTGTTAGTGGAGATCAGAACATCGGATACTTCGATGCGTTCCTCCCAAACACACTCCTCACGGAGTGGGGAGTGGCCGATCCAAGCAACCTCGCAATCGACGCGATCGGTGAAACGATCACCCCGACCTCGCAGCAGTCCTCCAACGGAATCCGTCTCACGTTTACGCCACACTACTCATCAGGAAGTGTGAATATCGCCGCATCAAGTAGCGGCAAACAGAATACCGGTGGTTCCGGAGGAGGAACCAGTGGTGGACGTAGCAGCGGTGGCAGTAGCAGTGACGAAACAACCACTGTGACGGCAGTCGACACGACTGACGAAGACGACACCGAGACCGACCAAACAGCCAACGACGGCGGCGAGGCGGGTTCCGAGGACGGTAAAACAGAGAGCCTCCGGATCTCGAAAGCATCAGGCTCGGTCCGTTCGGGGTCGACACTCAAAATCACGCTCCCAACCGACGAGACGGAGCCGGTCGACAACGGTGAGGACGTAGTCGACGAGGGGACTGACGATCTCGCCGACGCTGAGACTTCAGCCAACCAAGGGACTGAACCGGACGAAACCGGTACAGAGCCAGCCGAGAGTGACTCAACCGAGAGAACACCACCCGTTTCTGTGGCCGAGGTTGAGAGCGTCGAAATCGATGTCAGCGAAGACGTCGACGCCGACGTGGAGATCAGACAGAGCCGCAGTCCACCCAGCGACGACGCCAGCGAGTTCCAGCGCGACGACGGCACCCAAGCCGCAGGCTACATTCAGGTCACCGATAACCTCGACAACGACCAAGTCACCGAGGGCCGAATCACCTTCCGGGTCCGCAAGGCCGATCTCGAAACCGACGCCGCCGACCCCGAGAACGTCGCGCTCTACCACTACATCCCCGAAACGAGTGAGTGGGAAGAACTCGACACAGAGACCATCGACGAGACCGACGGCTACATTCGGTTCCGTGGGACGACCCCCGGCTTCTCGCAGTTCGCCGTTGGGATCAAGCGCGCCCAGTTCGAGATCAGCGACACTATCGTCGACGTCCAGCAGATCTCGCTGGGCGATTCCATTCAGGTCGAAGCTATTGTTACCAATACCGGCGGTGCCGACGGTACCTTTACCACTCAACTGTTGGTCGACAGCGAGGTCGTCGCCGAAGACGTGCTCACCATCGCCTCCGGCGGCCAGCGGGCGACGATCTTCGACCACCAGTTCACCGTGGCCGACACCTACCAAGTCCGGGTCAACGATGTGATCACGGGCGAGATATTGGTCCACGATCCGAACGCGGCTCTCGGGACGAGCAATGACTCGCTTCCCGGCTTCGGTGCGGGCGTAGCAATCGTGTCGTTGTTCTTCACAATCCTATTGTTTGCAAATCGGTCAGACACATGATTTATCTCAGACCTCATGGGAGTGTGTATCACGATGCCGGACTATCCTCTACGTACCGCATTGAGACACGTCACCGTGTTATTGGGCAACTTGATTATAGATCGTGAAACTAGACCGATTTCGCTTGCGTGATTTGGAATCCAGGCCAACGAATGTCCTGGAACAAATGAATGGCGGTGGCTCGGATTACGCTATCGTCGCAAAGGGCTCGGAGGAGGTAACACGGGATCTATTAATAGATCCAATACCCGACGTATGGGCGGCAGGACACGGTTCAACTACGAACTGTCGAAATATGAAACTATAGCTGTCGTGACTCGGTCAGTGAACTCATCCGTGACAGGCCCTTGGGTACCAACAATATGTAGGCTGTCCTTGAGAGTCGCAACCGTCCACGGCAAGATGTAACTCTGCTGGCCCGGTTCGCCGCGTATCCACGCCTCAGTCGGAACGGCAATACTCCCCGGATGATGCGATTGTGTTGTGAATGCCACGGCAATCGACTCCTTTTCGGGATACGGCATTCGCTCATCGGAGACTACCAGCCACGGTCGTGGGTTTCCGCCGCCTGTTTTGAATGGATCGGGTGCCCACACGACCGTCCCTCGATCTACCACCGACGATCACTCTCTCTGGTCGCTGTTGTTTGGGTCACTGTCAATGGGGTCGACTGCGGTCTCCATCCAGGCGTCGACGTCTTCATCAGTAAACCCGCCATCGAGGTCGTCGACCGTCGCAGCACCGTGGAGGCCAGCCGAGGCGACAGCATGTTCGGTGTCTGCAATCGCCCAGAACTGATCACGGTGGTCGACAAGCCCTTGTCCTTCGAGCCGTTTGAGTGTCGGTCCAATACTTCCTGCTGGGACATCGATAGCGTCGACGAGTTCACGCTGCCGGAAGGCTTGATCAGCATGGTCAACGAGGAACCGATACACTGCCCCTTGGGTGGTATCCGGCGAGAGATCCGGCAGTGAAGGGCCGTCTTCATCGATGGTCTGGAATTTGTCCTTCGAGATCGGCATCTTGTGTATTTGTTTGTATTAGAAGCTATTAGATCTTATGCAGCACTATAGAGCCTACTCCCGTATTTCGACTATCCAATCCAACTAACTGAGTCTGGAACTTCCTTGTCAAGATGTTTTATAGAGACGCATCTATGACACGGAATCTGTTTTCGGAAGCAGATGGTGGCTCAGTGTGGTACCTCGTCACAATGGGATCGGAGGGGGTAACATAGTATCTATCAATATAGTTTTATCAGTAATCGAATTTATTCACTGGTTTCAACCACCGTCTTCTGTTTGTAGAGGTACTTACTCATACGTGAGTAGGTCACTATGTGAAAAGTTAGCTGAGATATTAATATATACCATACAATCCTAAACTGATGTCTCGAACAGTCTTATGCGTCGACACAGGAAAACGGATTTCAGAGGTTTCGGATGCAGTCGGTGCTGAGAAGGACCTCTCACCGATTGAAGCAACATCCGTCAACGAAGCGGTCGAAATGATCGATGACGATAGCCAATCAATTGTTGGCGTCGTAACGTCGTACGAACTCTCGGATGGGAGTGGGATGGAGGTCATACAGGCGGTCCGTGAGCAAACACCACAGACTCCGGTCGTTCTCTTTACCGACGTTTCACCGGCCGAGATCAATACGGCTTCTTTCAAAGAGCTACTTGTGGAATATCTCAACCGGGATCTCCCCGACGCGGACGACCGTCTCGGGTTTATCATGAACGACGTGATCGACCACAGCGCACAGGTCAGCTTCCTCGCCCCGGACGACGAAGACGAACGGCTCGACGCGCTCGCAGAGTACGATATCGATGAACTACCGATCGAAGAGAGCTTCCAACGAATTACGGACCTCATCGCAGCACACTTCGACATCGCAGTCGCCTTCGTCGGGCTGATCGAAAAAGACGAAGAGAACTTCCTCGCCTGTACCGGCGCAGACTGGGACTCACTGACGCGGGAAGATACGATGTGCACTCACAGCATGCTTCAAGAAGACGTGATGGTCGTCGAAGATATCGCCAACGACAAGCGATTTAACAAGAATGAACAGCTGGAAAATCTCGGTATCGTCTCTTATGCAGGAGCGAATATGACGAGTTCAGATGGCCACGTTATCGGGCAAGTCTGCGCGTTGGACCACGAGGCCAGAAGCTACAGTGTCGAGGAAAAACACCAGCTCGAACAGTACGCTGACACGGTGATGGAGATTCTGGAGCTTCGACAATCAGTGCTTGAGGGCCGCAAACCTGAGGTGGCCCAATGAGTCTCTCTTCCGACGGGTTCAGTGTGTCGCAGCTTCCTATCGGCGAGGTGAAAAACGGTTGTTCGATCCTACTGACTGGCGAAGACACCGAGATATTGAAATCGGTTTTCAGTCGACTTACCGCGGCTGACGAAAACGAACGCAGCGTTGTGCTCGCGACCAACGCTGGCGGACGGTCGATCCAGCGATCACTCAACGATGCACGGCGGAACGCCGGGTCGCGTGCCTCGATTCTGACAGC
>SDGW01000976.1_pt1 | contig 11897 bp, 14 predicted proteins | sample 2873831 | NCBI WGS metagenome assembly SDGW01 (sample SAMN08132700, study PRJNA421101) | hypersaline lake metagenome | isolation source: celular fraction 0.22 microns magnesium sulfate-rich crust from ephemeral... | place: Spain: Penahueca Lagoon, Toledo | collected 2011-07
GCTATCGTCTGTTCGGGTGAGTGAGTTACAGGCAAGAGTGGTGAGTTGCGGGAACTGCGGTTACGTTCGTCGGAGAATTTCACGCCCAGCCGGGTCGCCCCGACTTCCTCTATCCTCGTCAGATGGCGAATGGCGTGCCATTGTACTGCAGGCTAACGGAGCAACCCGACTTAAATCCGCCGGTCGTGACTCGCGGCATCGGTTCTCGCCCCTGCGGTCGGAAGTCGTCCTCGAACACCGTCCGATCAGAAGCCGTCATCGGGCAACTGCTCGATCAGCGATCTTCCTCGAGCGTCAGCCGATCGCCGGGTTCGACGTCGGCCGCAGCGCCTGCTGACAGTTCGACGATCAGGTCGGCGCGCGCGCGGGCGAAACTCCGCCACGGGTGCAGCCGCTCGACGCGTTCGACGACGCCGTCGACGACCCAGACGGCGTCGATGGGGAAGAAGACGAACAGCATGTGGAGGTCGCGGACCGTCGTCGAGTCGAACCGGAAGGCGAGCGCGTAGTCGTCCGGGATCGATCGGCGGAACATGAGCCCGCGAGCCTGACTCACCAGCGAGTCCGCGAGTTCGACGTTCGTCGCCAGCGACTCCGTTCGCTGCTCGAAGACCTCGTCGGCGTCGGACGCGGGCTCGTGGACGAGTCGCACAGCCAGGGGTGCGAACGGCGACGAGAAAAAGCTCTCGGCCCGGACGTGGCAGAGTCGGAGTGACGGAGTGACTGCTCAGAGATCCCGGACCGATTCCGCGGCGTCGAACAGCGCCAGCACGCCCTCCTCGAGCAGTAGCCGACCGAACTCGGTCAGTTCGTACTCGGTTCCCTCGACCGACGGATCGACGAGGCAGGGCATTCGTTCGGCAAGTACGCCGCTGTCGACGAGCGCGTCGACTCGGGCCGCGACCGCCGCCTCGCGTCCCGCGACCTCGGCAGCGATCTCGCTCACCGTGAGGCCGTCCGCCGGGTGGGCGTACACCGCGTAGACGACCTCGAGCCGGCCGCGGTCACCGATGGCGGTGACAGCGTCGAGCACGTCCTCGGTCGACAGGATCGTATCGCGGTCGTCGGTCGGAAGCACGATCGGTGACGACGGAATCGGACTACAAAATCCCATCGACGCCAGCGCTGGACCACCCATCGAACGGACGATTCAACATCCCTCGAGCCCTACGCCTCGGCGACGATGGAGAAAACGCCGCAGGGGACCTCGGTCGGCGTCGACGACCCCTACGAGTTCGCGGGCGTCTGTGACCACCTGACCGGCGAGGGAACGTGCCGATACGCGTTCGATCACTACGAGCACGACCCAGAGTTCGCCCGCGAGCGCGCTGCCGACGACTACGAGTGTCCCGTGGTCGACCCCGAGTCGGAGTGGTCGTGGGCCGACTGCCCACACTTCCGCTCGCGAAACCGTGACCGCGAGTGCGTCCGCTGCGGTCTCGCGGAAAAGCGGATGGCCCACGACGACGAGCGGCCGCTACTCGAGGAACACCACCTCTCCTACGCGCGCGACGGCGAGACCCTCTCCCACGAGATCACGATCTACCTCTGCCGGTGGTGTCACGCCAAGGTTCACAACTCGTGGGCGCGGATCACCGACGACGCCGCGCCGGAGCCGGAGGCGGTCGCAGAACTCGAGGGGCGACGCAGTCGCGAACAGTCCGAGCTCGGCTTCGAGTCGGCCGCGAAGCGCTACGAGACGGACGACGAATAGGAGCTACGCGAGTTTTCGCAGCAGACCGTACACCGCGTCGCGTAGCCGGTCCGGCAGGTACCGCGCGTAGAGGCCGTACTGTGCCATCGGGCCGACCGGGTACCGCGCCGGCGGGTCGGGGCTCGTCGCGGCCTCGAGGATCGCCTCCGCGACGTCTTCGGGGTCGGACGCGAAGGGGCCGCCGGATCCGCCGCCACCGATCAGTTCGAACTCGTCGTAGAGTTCGTACAGCGACTCGTAGGCCGCCGACCGCTCGTTCTCGGGCAACTCGTCGTTCGCGCGCTCGGTGAAGTTCGTCTCGACCGGTCCCGGTTCCATCACGACGACATCGATGCCGAACTCCTCGACTTCACTCCGCAGCGAGTCGCTCATCGCCTCGAGGGCGTGCTTCGAGCCGGCGTAGGCACCTGCGCCGGGGAACGAGATTCGGCCGATGACGCTCGAGACGTTGACGATCGTGCCGTCGCCCTGGGCGCGCATGTGCGGCACGGCGGCGCGAGTGAGCCGGTGCGGGCCGTAGACGTTGACGTCGAACTGCCGGTGGAGATCGACCGTCGCGATGTCCTCGAGCGGCCCCATCTGGGCGTAGCCGGCGTTGTTGACGACGCAGTCGATCGCGCCCGCGACGTCGACGGTCTCCTCGACGGCCGTCGCGACCTGCTCCGGGTCGGTGACGTCGAGTTCGAACGTCTCGCAGCCAGCCTCCTCGAGGTCGTCGATATCGTCGACGTTGCGCGCCGTGGCGAACACCAGCCAGTCCTCCGCGAGGAAGGCGCGGGCGGTCGCGCGGCCGATACCCGACGAGCAGCCGGTGATCAGCACCGACTTCTTTCGCGTGTAGCGATCCGTATCGCTTCCCGCGGTTTCGCCCTCGCGGTCGTCCTCGACGACGGTGCCGTCCGGCCCGTCGTCGGCTGTCCTCTCGACGTCCTCAGCGGTGGCCATGTGTGACCGGTTCGGGAGACGATACCTAAGTATCGACGGTTTGTCGCGCTGGCCGTAATTTTCGGATTCGGATGAGATAGCGACGAGGTGAGCAGGCGATCGGAAGGGACGATCGATAGCCCGCAAGCCCCCTGATCGCTCGAGTCCCTAGACTCGAGCGGCCCAGTCCCTTTCAGTCCCACCCGCCGTCAGCGGTTGGTCGGTCGGCTGTAGTCGGCGGTCGAGGAGCAGGCCTAGTCGTCGAGCGATTTCTTCGCTTCGTCCGCGTACTGATCCGCGAGGCGGACCGGCTCGGGAAGCTTGTACGACGAGGCCAACTCGAGGACGATATCGGCCGCCGTCTCGGGGCCGACGCGGTGGCCGGAGCTGACGTACAGCGGGTTGATGTACCGGTTCGGCGAGTCGTACTGGCGCGTCTGGACGGCGTAGCCGATGAGCGTCCCGTCGGGGGCATCGACTCTCGAGTTCGCGTCGATGGGAATCCGCGAGCCAGCGGGCAGCCCATCGGTGTCCTCTCTTGGCGCGCCACAGAGGAGGCTCTTCGCGACGCCGACGCTGGGCACGTCCCGGACGACGCCCATGTGGGTCGCGATGCCGGCCTGTCGGAAGTGGATGCGGCCGCTGCCGTCGAACAGGACGAGGTCGGGATCGGCGTCGAGTTCCTCGAGCGCCGCGAGGATCGGCCCGCCCTCGCGAAAGGAGAGGAGACCGGGGATGTAGGGGACCTCGAGGCCGGTCACCGCGTGGACGCGTTCGATCACCTCGCCGCCGCGCATCGCGACGACGGCGGAAAGCGCGCGGTCCTGCTCGCCCTCGGCGTTCGTGAGAAACGATTGATCGACGCCGACGACGACCGGTGGCGAGCCACCGGTGGCGGTCGCCTCGAGCGGGTTCGAGAGCGCGGCGGGATCGAACGCGAAGTCGTCCTCGAAGACGGCGACCGAGGCGATCTCGCGCTGGAGATCCTCCATCTCCTGACGCGAGAGGCCGGGATCGGGTGCGAGATCGGGACGTGGCTGGGTCATCGAGTTGGCGGTGATTGCGGCCGTGCGAAAATCAGTTGCGGGGTTGCGGCGGTGCGGACGCGGAAATGGTCAAAACCGGCGTCGACCGCCGGGGCCGCCCGGACCGCCCGGGCCACCGGGACCGCCACCGCCGAACTCGAGTTTGCTCGGCGCACTGACGTTACGGTTTTGCTTGACGTACTGGCCGTAGGCGAGGCCGATCGCGAGGCCCACGAGGTGCGCCATGTGGGCTATGTTCCCGCCGCCGCCGACCGAGAGGAAGAAAACGCTGATGAAGGCGTAGCCCGCGGTGAGCAGCCAGATCGGCACCGGGAGGATGAAGTAGAGGTACACCTTGAGGCCGGGGTTCAGAATCGTTATGACGCCGAGGATGGCGAGTGCGGCACCACTTGCTCCGACAACCCCCGGAGTGAACGGCGTCACCGTAGCGGTCTCCAGTATCTGAATGCCGATTTGGCTCAGACCGGCGAGCGCGCCACTGACGAGGAAGAGGCTAGCGAAGTTTCGCGACCCTATGTATCGCTCGACGAGCGGACCGAAGAAGAATAATACGATGCTGTTACCAATGATGTGGTAGAATCCGCCATGCGCGAAGATTGACGTGAACCACGTCCAGACGTACTCTGGATAATAGGGTCGCAGGACGAAGAGGGTCCGCATCAGTTCGGAACCGAAGATTGCTCCAACGGCGATTTGTGCGCCGAACGTCAGCCACATCAGAGCGAGGAACGTGTACGTCATGTTCCCGCGGAAGTACGCTAACGGGCCGCCCGTGCCAGTGTTGACCGGAATCTTGTCTGCGACGCGCGAGGCGCGCGACGCACTGTCACCGGAGTTAGCGCTGTCGTCGAACCCGCTGTCGAAGACGCCCTGCGGATCGTTCCAGTTCTGGAGCCCCGAGCAGTCGTGATTCTCGGGGAGCCGATGGTCGGCACAGTAAGTCCCACCGCAGTGCCGACAGTTGTACGGCATGTTTTCGTCCTTCCCACACACGTCGCACTTGGCCATTGACCGGGGGTATGTGGGGAGTCGCTAAGGGATTTGGGGTTTTCGACGGATTATTTCGGGCCGATCGACCCGAACAGTAGCCGTGGCGAACAGTCTGATATGGCCCCGTAATCGGCCATAGGTCGCCCGAACAGAGGGGCCGCGACGACCGCTCGACTGCTCGACACTCGATCGCTCTCGCGTGGCATCGCGGACTGTACATTTTTGCCTCCCGGGCACCCACATTCGGCCGTGCAAGAGTACGAGCGCAAGCAACTGCTCGAGCGCGTCGAGCGCGAGGGCGCGACCGTCGGCGCTGACATCCCGGAGACGATCACGGTCCAGGGGGAGGAGATCGACCTCCGGACGTTCGTCTTCGAGATCAAGCGCCGCGAGACGGTGCCCGCGGGGGAGCGCGAGCGCGTCGAGCAGGCCAAGAAGAACCTGCGGCGCGAGCGCCTCGAACGCCTCGAGCAAATTGAGGAAGGCGAGATCAGCCGCGAGGAGGGCGAGGAGCTCGCCCGGAGCATCATCGGCATCGATCGGGCGCTGAACGCCCTCGAGAGCCTGGGGCCGACGGATCTCGAGCGAGAACAGAAGGTCCAGCAGGCGCAGGATCGCAAGCGCTGGATGTCCTTCCTCAAGAAGGCGCTGGGTCAGGACGACGATCAGGCGACCCGGAGGGGGCGATGACGACCAACGCCGAACTCGCCGGGCGATTAGAGGAGTTCGCCGACCTGCTCGAGGCCGACGACGTGGAGTACAAGCCCCGCGCGTACCGCCGGGCGGCCGAGAACGTCCGTTCGTTCCCGTCGCCGATCGCCGACCGGATCGAAGCCGGCGACCGCGAGGCCGTCGAGAACATCGACGGCGTCGGCGAGGCCATCGCCTCGAAGATCGTCGAGTACGTCGAGACCGGTGCGATCGAGGAACTCGAGGAACTCCGCGCCGACCTCCCGATCGACATCGCCGATCTGACCCGAATCGAGGGCGTCGGCCCGAAAACGGCCGGGAAACTCTACCGCGAACTCGGGGTACAGACGTTAGACGACCTCGAGGAAGCCGCCGAGGCCGGCGAGGTACAGGAAGTCAAAGGGTTCGGCCCGAAGACGGAGCAGAACATCCTCGACAACCTCGAGTTCGCCCGCAGCGTCGGCCAGCGCCACCTCGTCGGCGAGGCGCGCCCGCTGGCCGACGAGGTGCTCGACTTTCTCGAGTCGCTCGAGGCGGTCGAGCGCTGCGAGGTGGCGGGTTCGATCCGCCGGTGGCGCGAGACGATCGGCGACGTGGACGCCCTCGCATCGACGACCGAGAGCGAGGATGTGATCGAGGCGTTCGTCGACTGGGATTCGGTCGACGACGAGATCGAGTCCGGACCGGAGAAGGCCAGCGTCCGCGTCGGCGAGCTCCGCGTCGACCTGCGCGTGGTCGTCCCCGACGAGTTCGGCTCCGCCCTGCAGTACTTCACGGGGAGTAAAGACCACAACGTCGCCCTGCGCAACTACGCGATCGACCGCGGAATGAAGTTAAACGAGTACGGCGCGTTCGACGTCAGCGAGGTCGAAGACCAGGATAGCGGTCAGCGCGTCGGCGAGCGCGTCGCCGGCGAGACGGAGGAAAGCATGTACGAGGCCCTCGACCTACCGTGGATCCCGCCGGAGCTCCGGGAGAACCGGGGTGAGATCGCCGCCGCCGAGAACGGCGAGTTGCCGGACCTCGTCGCCCGCGACGACATTCAGGGCGACCTCCACACCCACACCGAGTGGTCCGACGGTAACAACACCATCGCGGAGATGGTCGACGCCGCCACAGAGCGGGGCTACGACTACTTCGGAATCGCCGATCACGCCGAAGGTCCCGGAATCGTCGGGGGGATGGGGCTGTCGGACGACGAAATCCTCGAGCAGGTAGCGGAGATCCGCGAGGTCGGCGACGACGCCGAGATCGAGGTCTTCGCGGGAATCGAGGCCAACGTCGACGCCGAGGGCGAGATCGGCCTCTCCGACGACGTAATCGAGGCACTGGACGTAATCGTCGCCTCGACCCACAGTGCGCTCGATCAGGACGCCGAAACTGCGACGGAGCGACTCGTCACCGCCGTCGAGAACCCGGCGATCGACGTACTGGGCCACCCCAGCGGTCGTCTACTCAACCAGCGCTCCGGGCTCGACTACAATGTGACGGCGGTCGCGCGGGCTGCCGCCGAACACGATACCGCCCTCGAGGTCAACAGCGATCCCCGCCGATTGGACCTCTGGGGCAGCGCCGTCCAGGCCGCTCTCGAGGAGGGCGCGACCATCGCGATCGACACCGACTCCCACCAGCCATCGACCCTCGAGTACATGCGCTGGGGCGTCCACACCGCGCGCCGCGGCTGGGCCGAACCGGAGGATGTGATCAACGCCTGGGACCTCGATCGGATCCGAGCGTACCTCCACTGACCGACCTGCTGCTCCATCGCCTGCGCCACTCATCCACTCATGCGCCTGCTCGTCGACGTCATGTGCGGCGGCATCGTCTCATACCTGCGGATGTGCGACCACGACACCGTCTACGCTGGCGATCGCGGCCTCGAAGCCGACGACGACGCCCTGGCCGTCGCCCGAAACGAGGGCCGGACGATCGTCACCCGCGATGGGCCGCTCGCGAGCCGAATCGACGACTCGATCCTCCTCGAGTCCCGCGAGGTCGAGGACCAACTCGCCGAACTCGCGGCGGCCGGTGTCGACCTCACGCTCGCGGACGACCCCGCGTTCTGCGGGCGGTGTAACGGTCCGCTCGAGCGCGTCGATCCGGCGGCCGCGACGCCGGATTATGCCCCGAATCCGGCCGAGTTCGAGACGTGGGTCTGTCGGGACTGCGGGCAGCACTTCTGGCGGGGCAGTCACTGGGATCGGGTTGCGGAGACGCTCGTTCGGGTCCGTGAATCAGCCGACGAATAGAAGAACGATTTCTTCGGTCAGAACAGGTCGAAACGGAGTTGAGCAATTCGGTGACTGCATCTGCTTGCTGATCGCCGAGCGATGGTTATAGCAATCAGTTGTCAGCGGTTGTTTCAAGCGATGAATCGCAGTACTCACATCGATCTCGCTCGAGTTCGTTCGGTGCGCCGCAGTTAGAGCAATTAGTCCGAGCAGGGGGTTCGTCGGCATCGTCCCATGATAGAATCATCATGATGAAGAGGATGAGGAATACGAATAAGAATAAACCCAGTGGGCCCAATGAGAGAAGAAAAATAGCAACGAAGAAGACGGGAAAGCCAACGAGTACGTACACCAAAAGGGTCGAGAAACGATCCATGGATCATCTCCCGAATTGTAGGACGAAAAATCTTTATTATCAACGATTTCAGGTGTCTGTTCACTCGCTCACCTGTACTGAACGCGGTTTCTTTCTTAATTCAGATGGAGGCAATATCAACGGTGGTATGAGAAGTGTTCAAAAACCCGAAGCCGCCTCCGTGGTCGGTAGCCGAACCCCCCTAACCGAGGAATCCTTGCGCTTTAGCGCGGGAAGGATCTCGACAACTACCGACAGAAACGGAACCGCGTGTCACTTAGTCGAAGCCGTCTGCTCCCGAGAGCAGATGTCCCTCAACCACTTCCTCGTCCAGTTCGATACCGAGGCCGGGTTCGGTCGGCACTTCGATGTAGCCGTCCTCGATCAGCGGCTCGTCGCGTGCGAGCAGGTCGTCCCACCAGTCCACCTCGAGCGCGTGGTATTCGAGTACGTCGGCGTTCGGAACCGCCGCGCAGAGGTGGACGCAGGCCATCGTCCCGACGGGGCTGCAGACGTTGTGCGGTGAGAAGGGGATGTAGCGCTCCTCGGCGCGTTCGGCGATCCGCTTGGACTCCGCGAGGCCGCCGCAGGTCGCCGGATCCGGCGTGATCACGTCGACCGCGTACTCGTCGATCAGCTCGCTCAGTTCGTGGATCCGAAACCGGTTTTCGCCCGTCGCCAGCGGCGTCTCGGTCCGCCGGGAGACCTCCTTCTGGGCCGCCGTCTCCTCCGGCGGAACGACGTCCTCAAGCCACATGAGGTCGTACGGCTCGAGTTTGCGGGCGAGCCGAGCGGCGCTCTCGACGGTGTAATCCCAGTGGCAGTCGAAGGCGAGGTCGATCTCGTCGCCGACGGCCTCGCGGACGGCCTCGACGACCTCGACTTTCTGATTCAGCGCGGCGTTGGTCAGCCGGCCGTTGTACGGATCCGGCTCGTTGTCCCGCGCCATATCGAGGTCGAACTTGATCGCGTCGAATCCCATGTCGACGACGCGTTTCGCTTCCGCGGCGTAGGCCTCGGGCGTGTACGCGTCCGCGTCGGCGTACTCGGTGAAACCGCCGTCGTCGACCGCGTACGCCTCGCCGGCGTGACAATCGCAGTAGATCCGAACTCGGTCCCGGTAGCGCGAACCGAGTAGCTGGTAGACCGGCAGCCCCAGAATCTTGCCGGCGGCGTCCCACAGCGCGATTTCGATCCCCGAGGCGGCGGTGACGACCTTGCCCGTCGTCCCGCCGTGCCCCGACATTTCCTGCACGATACGCCGGAACAGCCGCTCGACGTCTAACGGGTTCTCGCCGACGAGAAAGCGGTTCGCGTACTCGACGAGTTCCGGCACGCCGCCGCCGCGATAGGCCTCACCGATCCCCGTCACGCCCGCGTCGGTGTGGACCTTCACGAGATTCCATTCGAAGTTACCCTCGACGACCGCCGCCTCGAGCCCCGTGATCTCGACGTCGTGACCCGTCGGACGCTTCGTCGCGTGGTTCGAAAAGTCCCTCATCGGTGATCGCCCCCGGACGGGTCGCTCGAGCGGTCCAGCAGGTCCCACTCAGACGTCGCACCCCTTCGCAATTTCGTGTCGGACGATAGCATTATCCGTAGTACCGCTCGGAGAACCGTGTAACTGCCGTTCGGCGAACGGACCACGACGGCTCTGGCACCCGTCGGTCGCCGCCCCGGAGTCGCTCACCCGTCTGGTGGACGGTCCGTGCCCGTCAGTAGACCGCGACGTCGTCGAACCGGCCGTCGTAGGCGATGTGCTGCGGGTGGGTCGGTTCCGTGCCGGAGAGAAAGAGTCGATCGACCTTCTCCCACGTGTTCTCGTAGACGAGATGACCGAGTTCCGTCGCCGTCGTCGTCCAGCGAACGAGGCCGTTATCGTAGACGACGCGGCGAGCGATCCCGTCCACGATGGCAGTCAGCAGGTCACCCTCGTCGTCGATCGCCGCGTCGAACGCAGTGTGGGCGACGCCGACCGATCGCGGGAGGTGGGCGTACGAGGACGTAAACGGTGGTAGCGACAGCGTCTCGGCGAGTTCTCGAGCGCGACGATTGTGGGTGGGGAAGTGTTTCGGGTTGAAAATCTCGAGCGCGTCGATGGTGTCGGCGTGGCGCCGCAGGTCAGATTCGGTCAGACTCACCGTCGCGAACTCCGGATGGGGGACGAGCACGGTCGCGTTCTGCCTGTCGAACTCGGCCATCGCCGCCTCGAGCGGGATGAAGTCCGGGACGGGCTCCTCGAGTCCGAGCGCGAGGACGTGCTTTCGGTTTCGCCACGAGCCCGTGAACACTTCCCGGGCAGGGATCACCAGCAAGTCGTCGGTGGAGTAGGCCGCGGCCCGCTCACGGATCTCCGGCAGCCGGGTGAAGTGCGGTGCGTAAACGATCGCGTCGAGACCGGCCCGCCTGGCCCGCTCGACCACGCGGTCGTCGAGCACCTTCACGTGGCAGTCGACTCGGTACGGAGCTCCGTCGGTCACGTCGCCCACTTTCGGGACAGCCGAGTTATGAATTCTGATTTGGCGGCCACTCGATCGCTTCTTTGATCGCGTCGACGATCGGAATCACCGGCTCGTCCGGTTCGACTGCAACGAACAGCCCGGTCTCGCCGACGTATACGCGGAGGATTTTCATGAAGTCCATCGCCGTCGTGATGTACTCGACGCGTTCCGCATCGGGAAACAACGTATTCCGAAACAGTTTGATCTGCATGAAATCCATGTGGACGTTCGTATGGATCGTCTCGAAGTGCTCGAGCATCGCCGCCTGACTCTCGTACATCGAGACGGTCTCGTCGCTGAGATAGAGCGGCCGAAACGACTCCGTGTCGTACTCGCAGAACGCGTAGAGGGGGCCTGACACAGTCTGCTGGACGGCCTGTCGTGCCCGATCAGCATCGAACGCCGCCAGTTCAGACCTGTTAGTCGCCGGCATACGAAGACGGAGGGACTCGACGGGTGAAGGTCTACCGGGCGACTGGTCTCCGCTATGGCACCCCTGCGAAACAATCATTAGGGCGGCCCGTAGAGTTCCAGTATCGAATGGCCTGGGAATGTGGAATCGACGGCTGTGGATCGGTGTTCGAGGACGTCGAGTCGGCCGTCGTCCATCAGGCGACGGAACACCAGCGCCGCGAGTGTTCGGTCTGTGGTACGGTCGTCCCCGACGGATACCTCGCGATTCGCCACGCCTTCACCGAACACAGCCGCGCAGAGTACGTCCGCGCTTACGGAGCCAGCTCCGAGGCGGTCCGCGAGCGCGAAGAGTTGCTCGAGGAAATCGAATCCGAGGCAGACATGCAGGCGATCGCCACGGAGCTGAAACGCTAGCTTCGCTCGGCCTCGTCATCGTATTCACAGTCGCTGTCGGAACAACAGCTGTGCGGTCCGTTCGTTCGCTGTCGGTCGTCCCCGACAGAGAGGAAGAAGACGCGAAACCGATAGCCGGTGACGAGACGGGTTAGTAGTTACTGACGATCTTGGAGACGCAGCCCGAACTCTCCTTGTAGGAGGTGTGGTCCGGAACCGAGTCGCTCACGTCGACGTCCCAGTAGTTAGACGGCGTGGTACCGTCGCTGAACCAGCCGCCACAATCGGCCGGGCCGCTCCCGAGTCGCGCGATGCTGTCGTTGGTCGAGTAGTAGTTGCGCACTTCGCCGGCCGAGTTCTGAATGGCGTCGTAGAAATTCCCGCTCTCACAGGGGCCGTCGGCGACCTCGTAGGAGCCGATGCTGTCTGCCGTCTCGACCGTGAACGAACCGCCGATCGCTGCGAGCGTCTCCATCTGAACGATGCCACCCATCGAGTGACCGAGGATTCGGATCGTCGTGTCGGGGTTCGCGTTCTTGTAATCCCCGAGCCAACTGGCGAACATGTCGCCGGTGTCTCGAGCGCCCGCTGCGGCCGAATGGGGGAGGCCGCTGTCGTCCCACGTAACCGCCGTCACTG
>SDGW01000977.1_pt1 | contig 11894 bp, 10 predicted proteins | sample 2873831 | NCBI WGS metagenome assembly SDGW01 (sample SAMN08132700, study PRJNA421101) | hypersaline lake metagenome | isolation source: celular fraction 0.22 microns magnesium sulfate-rich crust from ephemeral... | place: Spain: Penahueca Lagoon, Toledo | collected 2011-07
GTACGAGCGCGTCCGCATCGCCGTCAACAACCCCTTCGCGTTCCACGCGCTCTCCAAGGCGGGCTTCGGCTACACCGGCGAGCGGACGGGCATCGCCGAACTCGTGCTCGAACGGCCCGGCGACCGGTCGACCGCTGCGTACCAGGCCGGCCTCGACGAGTTCCGCGACCGCGACCTCTCGGCCGCGGAGACGGCGTTCCTGTCGGCGAAGGCCGGCGAGGGGCCGCCGAAGACGGTGGCGGTGCCGGAGTAGAAGGAGTTACTCGCGCCGCGCGAGCAGTGCGACGCCCGCGAGGGCGACGGCGGCGACGCCGGCGCCGAAGCCTGGCTGGCCGCTCGATTCGGTGACGGTCGTGGTGGTGGTGGTGGTCGCATCACCGTCGGTCGACGACGTCGACGTCGCGGTCGTCGCGGTCGTCGTGGTCGTCGTCACGTTCGCCTGCTCGTAGGCTTCGGGGTGGAACGTCTTCGCCAGTTTCGAGATGGGGCGGACGATCCGGGGCGCGGGCTGGCTCACGTAGTTGGTGTTCAGCACCACGGTCTGGTCGTTCTTCGCGGCGGCGGTGGCGCTGTACTCCTCGGGGAGCTCGCGGTCGGAGTCGAGGACGACCCACTGCGGGTTCTGCTCGACGACGACCTCCTTGCTGATGGGTTTGTAGCCGGAGATGCCGGCTTCGGCGGCGACGTTCGTCCCGCCGGCAGCCTCGATTATCTTGTTGATAAACGTCCCCTCGCCGGCGGTCACACCGCCGCGCATGGAGTAGAGGACGCGCGGGCTATCCTGGCCTTCGACCGCCTGCTCGACGGTGCTGATGCGGTCTTTCATCCACGAGACCGTCTCGCTCGCACCGTCGCACTCGCCCGTGAGGCGGCCCGTGAGCGTCGTCTTGGCGTAGATGTCCTCGATGGACTTCGCCTCGCGGAACTTGTACACCGTCAGCCCTGCCTCGCGGAGCTTCCGGACGGTGTCGTCAGGGATGATGTTCGGTGCGAGGACGAGGTCGGGGTTCAGGGAGACGACCTTCTCTCGGACGACGGTCGTCATGCCCGCGCCAGAGATGTTCGTCTTCGACTCGGCGCCGTCGAGGTACGTCGCGTACTTCGTCACGCCGACGACCTTGTCCTTCGCGCCGATCTCCCACGCGGTCTGGGCCGCGCTCGGCGAGAGGGTGACGATGCGCTGCGGTTCCGCCTCGACGGTCACCTCGGTCCCGGTGGCGTCCGTCTTCGTGACCGGGAACGTGCAATCCTGTTCCATCGCGTTCGTCGCGTCGGTCGCCGTGGCTCCCGCGGTGCCCAGTGCACCGGCGGGCGAGAGGACGGCGACGACGAGTATCGTTGCTAGCAGTGTCGCGCGTTTCATGCCAGTCGGTCTGTCACGGTGATTCAATAAATATTTACCTAAAGCAAGTAGAGTTGCGCCCATGCGACGAGGCGCACGGCTCACGCTCTGGTCGGTCGGCCTGCTGGCGGCGCTCGCAGTGACGGCGCTGGTCAGCGCCGTGACCGGCCCCGTCGACGTCAGGTACGTGGTCGTCGGGAAGGTCGTGCTTGACGCGCTGCCCATGTTCGACTACGACGTCCCGACCACCGCCCGGACCATCGTGATGGTCCTGCGGCTCCCGCGCATCGCGCTCGCGGCGGTGGTCGGGTTCGCGCTCGCCTCCGCCGGCACCGTGATGCAGGGGTTCTTCCGCAACCCCATGGCTGACCCCTCCATCATCGGCGTCTCCTCCGGCGCGGCGGTCGGCGCCGTCGCCACCATCGCGTTCTCCCTCAGCGTTCCGCTCTCGTTCTCCGTCGGCGCCCCGATCGCGTTCTCCGTCAGCGTCCCGCCCGCGCTTCCCCTGTTCGCGTTCTGCGGCGCGCTGCTCGCTGCGTTCGGCGTCTACGCGCTCGCGACCGAGAACGGCCGGACGCCGGTCGCCACGCTCCTGCTCGCAGGCGTCGCGGTCCAGACGCTGCTCGGTGCGGCCGTCTCGCTCATGCTGCTGTACAGCGGCGAGAGCCTCCGCCAGGCGGTGTTCTGGCTGATGGGTCACCTGAAGAACGCCTCGTGGTGGGAGGTCGGCGTCGCCCTGCTGCCCACGCTCCTCGGGTTCGTCGTCCTGCAGGCGTACGCCGAGGACCTGAACGTCATGCTGCTCGGCGAGGAGGACGCCCACACGCTCGGCGTCGAGGTCGAGCGAACGAAGCGTCTCCTGCTCGCCGTCGCCAGCGTCGTCACCGCCGCCGCCGTCTCGTTCGCGGGCGCCATCGGTTTCGTCGGCCTCATCGTCCCGCACGGCGTCCGCCTCGTCGTCGGTCCCGACCACCGGGTCCTGCTGCCGGTGAGCGCGTTCGTCGGCGGCGCGTTCCTCGTCACTGCCGACACCATCGCGCGCTCCGGCGCGGGGAACCTCCCCGTCGGCATCGTCACGGCGTTCGTCGGCGCGCCGTTCTTCCTCTACTTGCTCCGCAACCGGGAGGTGCACGCGCTGTGACTCTCGACGTCCGCGACGTCGACGTGGAACTCGGCGGCACGCAGATTCTTGACGCCGTGAGCGCGGCGGTCGGCGACGGCCGCCTCGTTGGCGTCGTCGGTCCGAACGGCGCGGGGAAGTCGACGCTGCTGCGCGCGATGAACGGCGTCGTCGAACCCGTCTCCGGCACCGTGCTCGTCGACGACGAAGCCGTCCACGAACTCCCGTCGAAGGCGGCGAGCCGCCGCATCGCGAGCGTCCCGCAGGACACGAGCCTCGGCTTCGACTTCAGCGTCCGCGAGACCGTCGAGATGGGGCGGCACGCCCACGTCCCGCGGTTCGGCGCCGACCCGGACCCGGACGCGGTCGAGCACGCGATGGAGCGCGCGGAGGTCGCGCAGTTCGCCGACCGCGACGTCACGTCGCTATCGGGCGGCGAGAAGCAGCGCGTGCTGCTGGCGCGCGCGCTCGCCCAGCAGGCGCCCGTCCTCCTGCTGGACGAGCCGACCGCGAGTCTCGACGTCAACCACCAGGTGCGCACGCTCGAACTCGTGCGGGGGCTCGCCGACGACGCCGACCGCGCCGTCGTCGCCGCCATCCACGACCTCGACCTGGCGGCGCGGTACTGCGACGAACTCGTGCTCGTCGCTGACGGTCACGTGCTCGACTCCGGCCGCCCCGAGGACGTGCTCACGCCCGAGCAGGTCCGCGAGGCCTTCGACGCCCGCGTCGCAGTCGGCACCGACCCGGCGACCGGCGAGCCGACGGTGACGCCGCTTCCGGACGCCGAGGGCGGCCTCGAGAAGCGCGTCCACGTGCTCGGCGGCGGAGATACTGCGACCCCCGTGTTGCGCGCGCTCGCCGAAACCGGTGCGACCGTCACGGTCGGCCCCGTCGCCGAGGGCTCGGTCGACGAGGAGACCGCCACCCGCTTCGGCGTCGAGGCCGTCACCGTCCCGCCGTTCGCGGCGCCGGGCGAGGTCGCGGTCGCTCGCGCTCGCGAGTTCGTCGCCGACGCGGACGCCGTCGTCGTTCCGGATGCAGCGGCCTCGCTGGGCGTCAACGAGCGACTGCGGGACGCCTCGGGGGCAGCGCTCGTCGTTGGCGAGGGGTCACGAGCCGCTGTGGGTGCGCGGGTCGAACTGGACGCGCTGGCGGACGCGCTCGCGGCGCTCGACGGCGAGGCGGAGGCGTTCGCTGTCGCGGACGGCGGGTGAGTCCGCGGCGCGTGCCGCGGCCGAGTTCCCTTTGTACGTTGCACTCGCAGGCCCACCTATGAGACGTGTCGCCGTCGCCGCCGTCGTGGTCCTCCTCGCGACACAGGTCGCGGGCGCTGCCGCCGTGCAGGCGCCCGTGACTGCGGACGCGGACGCTCCCACGGAGACCAGCGTGACTGCCTCGGAACGTACACTCGCCGCCGGGAGCGCGCAGTCCGCGACGATTCGGAAGGACATCGAACTCCGCCTCACGCCCGACGAGCCGGGCGCCATCGGCGTCACCGCCACGTACGACGTCCCGGACTCGGTGACGTCGCTGCGCGTGAACGTCCCCGCCGACGCCCGGAACGTCGACTCCGACTCGTTCACGCAGACGCCCGACGGCTACGAGTGGGACGGCACGACCGACCCCGCGTCAATCGCGTTCACGCTGCCCGCGAACCAGACCGCCACGGGACCGCGTAGTCCCGGGGGCGAGGTCAACGGCGACTACTCGTTCGTGGACGTCGGCGAGTGGGCGCTCGTCACCGTGCCGCAGCTCCGAAGCCGGTGGAGCTACCGGTCGAGCGGGGGTGAGGTGACCATCGCCGAGGACGTCACGATCGCCGGCCAGGGGTCGACGGGCGGCGAAATCGCGTACCTCGGTCCCGTCGAGGAGCACACGCGCACCGCCAACGGTCAGACGTTCACGCTCGCGGTCCCCGAGCACGCCTCGCTGGCGGCGTCACCGGAGGCGGTTCTGGACGCGCTCGACGCCGCGTCCGGGAAACTCCGCGTCGGCGCGCGCGACGACGACGTGTGGTTCGCCGCCGCGCCGACGGACGCGGACTGGGGCGTGCGCGGCGTCGAGTACGGCGGCAGCGACGCGTGGGTGGCCGCGGACGCTCGCCTCGACAGGGCGAGCAACGTCTGGTTCCACGAGTACGTCCACACCAGACAGGACTACCGCACCGCGGAGAGCGGCCGGTGGACGATGGAGGCCGCCGCGGAGTACTACGCGGCGCTGCTGAGCCTGCGCACCGACTACGTGAGCTTCGGCGCGTTCGAGACGCACCTCTCGTACGGCGAGCGCAGCCCGTGGCGGGACGCCGTCCTCTCCCAGCCGGGGACGTGGCCCTCCGGCGCGAACTACGTGAAGGGCCCCCTCGTCTGGGGAGAGGTCGACCGCCAGGTGCGCCTCGCGACGGACAGCACCGAGACGATGTCGGACGTCCTCTACCGGCTGAACCAGCTCGCCGATCCCGTGACGAGCGCGATGTTCCTGGAAGCCGTCCTCGACGTCTCCTCGCCGGAGGTCGAAGAGCTCGCGAACCAGTACACGAACACGCGAGAAGTGCCAGAGATGTGGACGCGCGGCGAGCACGCGGCGGCGTTCGGCACGGAGCCGGCGCGCGTGGCGTTCGAGGTCCGCGAGTACCGCGTCTCGGGGCCGTTCCGCAACGAGACGTTCGCGCGTCCGCCGACGCTGTACGTCGGCGAGACGGTGACCGTCGTCGGCTCTGTCACCAACGAGGGCGGCCAGACCGGCGAGTACGTCGCCACCGTCGGATTCGAGGGCGGCGTGCTCTCGGAGGCCCGCGGCGAGCTCGAACCCGGGGAGTCCGCGGAGGTCGCGCTCCGCGAGGAGGTCGGCGCCGCCGGGACGTACAACGTGACCGGAGGACGGACCACCGTGGGACTCGACGTCCGCGCGCCCGCGAACGTCTCCGTCAGCGACCTCACTGTGAACGAGTCTAGCGTCCGACCGGGGGGTTCCGTGGAAGCCACCGTGACGCTGTCGAACCCGAACGACGTGCCCGCGACGGGCCCCGTCGCCGTCACCGTCGACGGCGAGGAGGTCGCGACCGTCGACGCCGCGCTCGCGCCCGGCGAGTCCACTACTCGGACTGTGACGGTGACGCTCGCTGACGCCGGCCAGTACACGATTGCCGCGGGCGACCAGTCCGTGACCGTCGGAGTCGGCGAGAACGAAACGGGCCTGGGCATCCCCGGCTTCGGCGTCCCGATCGCGCTCGTCGCCGTGCTGCTGGCCGCAGTGCTCGCCAGTTGCGCCGGCCGCGACGCCTGACAATTTAAACACGATGGAGCGAGAGGTCCACCCGTGAACCGACGCGCACTCGCCGCGCTCGCGGTCGTCGTGCTCCTCGCCACCGCGGGCTGTGCGGGGCCACTGACTGGCAATCAGGAACGCGCGGACAGCCGGAACGCCACCGTCGTCCACGTCGTGGACGGCGACACCGTCGACGTGCGATTCGCAGACGGGAGCGAGGACCGAATCCGACTGCTGGGCGTGGACACCCCCGAGACCCACGCGGACGTGACGCCCGGCGAGTTCGAGGGCGTCCCGGACAGCGAGGCGGGGCGGTCGTGTCTTCGGTCGTGGGGCGAGCGCGCCAGCGAGTACGCGCCCGAGCGCCTCGCCGGCGAGTCCGTGACCGTTCGGTTCGACGCGGAGAGCGACCGCCGCGGCGGCTACGACCGGCTGCTCGCGTACATCCACGTCGAGAACCAGTCGTTCAACCGCGCGCTGCTCGCCGAGGGGTACGCCCGCCTCTACGACAGCGAGTTCACGCAGCGCGACGACTACGCCGCCGTCGAGCAGCGGGCGCAGGGCGACGAGACCGGGCTCTGGGCGTGCGCGAACTGATCCCGGCCACGGAAGGCTTATTCTCCGCGGGCCGGCAGTCGGGGACGTGACGGGACGTCTCCGCGCCGCCGTCGCGCGCCGGCTCGGCGTCGACGCGCGGGCGCTCGCAGCCCTCCGGGTGGCGCTGGCGGGCATCGTGCTCGTGGACCTCGCGCTGCGCACGCGCTACCTCACCGCGTTCTACACGGACGCCGGCGTCTACCCGCGGTCGCTACTCGTCGAGCAGTACGGCTCGCTCGCGCGACTCTCCGTGCACGCGCTCTCCGGCGCGGCGTGGGTGCAGGCCCTGCTCTTCCTCGCGACTGCCGCGGCCGCGCTGGCGATGCTCGCGGGCTACCGGACGACGCTCGCGACCCTCGCGACGGGACTGCTGGTCGGGTCGCTGCACTACCGGAACCCGCTCGTGTTGAACAGCGGCGACACGCTCCTCCGGATGCTGTTCCTCTGGGCCGTCTTCGCGCCGCTGGGCGAACGGTGGTCCGTAGACGCGCTCCGGAGCGACGGCGATGCGAGAGAGCGCGTGCTCGGCGTCGCGACGGTCGGACTCCTCCTCCAGGTGGTCGTCGTCTACACCGTCAACGCCGTCCTGAAGCTCCGCGGGGAGCTCTGGCTGTCCGGCGAGGCGGTCAGACAGGTCCTCGAACTCGACATGTTCACTGTCCTGCTCGGCGAGATGCTCGCGGAGTACCCGGCCGTGGTCGTCGCGTTCGACCGGCTGTGGCTCGCGATGCTGACGGCGTCCGTGCTCCTCGTGGTCTCGACCGGGTGGCTGCGCGCGGGCTTCGCCGCGCTGTTCGCCGCGATGCACGCCGGCATGCTGGTCTCGATGCAGCTCGCGGTGTTCCCGCTCGTCTCGATCGCGGCGCTGCTGCCGTTCCTCCCGGCGAAGGTCTGGGACCGACTGCCCGGCTGGCGCGAGGCCCCCGTTTTCCGCGCGTTGCCCCTCTCCGAGTACGCACACAGGGTCGAGCACGCGCTCCCAGTTCTCGCGCTGCCGGCGCTACCCGCCGTCGTAGTCCGGTGGAAGAACCGCGTCGCCCCGGCGCTGCTCGCCGTGCTCCTCGTGGGGTTGCTCGTCTGGAACGCCGCGACGGTCGGCGCCGTGGACGTGCCGGAGGCCGGCCCCGTCGACGGCCAGCCGGAGCCGCGGTGGTCGATGTTCGCGCCGACGCCCGTCGGCACCGACTACTGGGTGGTCGCGCCCGCCCGGCTCGACTCCGGCGGCAGCGTGGACGCGTTCCACGGCGGCCCCGTCCAGTGGTCGGAGCCGCCCGACGTCGCGGGGAGCTACCCGAGCTCGCGCTGGCGGAAGTACGTCGCGAACGTCCGGAGCGCCGACGACCAGTCGGTCCCCGACGCGTTCGCCGGCTACCTCTGTACGCGCTGGAACGAGCGGAGCGAGGACGAACTGCGGTCCGTATCGGTGTTCGTCGTCGAACAGGACGTGCGCAGCGACGACCCGCCGACCGACCGCGTCAGGCTGACGAACGTCAGCTGCTCGGCGTAGACCGCGGCACGCGGGCGGGCTCGGACGGACACCTAAGCTACCGCGCGTCTCTCACCGTGATGCCACGAGCCGAGCGGCTGCGCGTCTTTCCCGTGAAGTGGCTGGACGGCATCGACGTCGACGCCGCCGGTGTTCTCGATGGCGGCACGCTCGCCGACGACGCCGACCGTGGGCAGACGCCGAAGTCGAGGGCGGAATCATGTGGTAACCACTCGAGAGCCAACTCACGCATACGACTTAGTATAAATCGCCCGACTAGTGGTGTATGCGTCGCCGCTACGACCTCACGCTAGCGGAGGCTAGCTTTGCGGCCGGACTCGCTGGCTGTAGCAGCTCCAGCAGCAACGGCCACAGCAAGTCGAGAGCGTTCGAAGTCGTCCACTTCGAGGGCGTTCGAACAGGGCCGCGCTGCCGATCACGTCGTACTACTTGATGTCTCTCTCTAACTACTTCGGGAGTTGGCGGAGCTGGGTTCCCGTCCCGACCGACGACCACGGGTTCGACTTGGTGCGATGGCTGCTGCTCGAAGGGCACCGCCACGCCGTCACCGGGGCGCTCCTGACACTGACGTTCCTCTCGATCATCGCTCTCGGGTCACTGTGGACCTTCGAGATGAGTCAGCTCCTCACCGAAACCCAGGCCGTCCAAACGATACTCAACAGCCTCCTGAGCGGAATCATTCTCCTGGTGTCGATCGTCGTCTCGATCAACTCCATCGTCCTCTCCTACGATATCACCCACGTCGACACGCAGGAGGACCGCATCGAGGGGATGATCGACTTCCGACACCGGCTCGGCCAAATCACGAGTAACAAGGTGACTCCGACGGAGCCGCACAGCTTCCTCAACGCGATGGCCAACACGATCCAGAGGGAGGCCGACGAGCTGTTGGCCGAGGTCGAGGAGACCGACGAGGAGTTCGCCGAGGAGTTAAACGAGTACGTCTCTCAGATCACCGAAACCACCGAGCGCCTCGAACACTCGATCAGTGAGGGGAGCGGCGGCAAGTTCGGCGTCCTGTGGCTCGGGCTCGAGACGGATTACGGCCCGATGGTGAACCGGTCCCGGGAGATCACCTCGCGGTACGGAAACGACCTCTCCGAGACGAGAACCGACCATTTCGAGAACCTAATCGAAGCGCTGCAGCTGTTCGCCACCGGACGGGAGTACTTCAAAACGCTGTACTACACGACCGAGATCTCGGAGCTCTCGCGGACGCTCCTGGTCGTCTCGCTACCGGCGATCGTGGTGACGGCGTCGACAATTCTCGCGATCAACGCTCACCTCCTGCCGGACATCTGGATGTGGGGTCTCCCGCCGCTGCTGACGTTCGTGGCCCTCTCGCTGGTAATTGCGCTGGCCCCGTTCATCGTGCTGACCTCGTACATGCTCCGGGTGGCGACGGTTGCCAGACGAACCGCCGGCGGCGGGCCGTTCGTCATCAAGTCGTGACCGGTTCGGTGGCGGCGACCGACGAAACGGTTTAGTGAACGAGCCGGTATCGAACTCGCCCGAAGCGACGTTCGCCGCAGAAGTAAGCCGGTAGAGGGATTTGAACCCTCGGCCTATTCCTTACGAAGGAATCGCTCTACCAGTCTGAGCTATACCGGCGCGCTTCGTGTCACTCGCGCGCCGCACCCCACCTCGTTGCGCCCGGTAGGACACCGGCACTACGCGTGCACTACCCCGTAGCCGGATTCGAGAAATAAGCCTTGCGAATCACCGGCGCGTGAGGCGGGTGTCCACGACGACGTTGAGTTCGTGGGGCGCGTACGACCGTACCGTGCGCACGTTCTCGACCGTGACCTCGTACTCGGGCTCGGCGGCCTCGCGGATAGCGGCCTCGCCGGGGTCGTAGAGGTCGTCCTCGTGCTGGATGTCGTAGAAGTGAATCACGCAGTCGTCGCCCGCGATCGCGACGGCGGTGTCGAGGAACTCGTCGGCGGTGTGCGGGAGGTTCATCACGATGCGGTCCGCCCAGTCCTCGTAGTCTTTCGCCGTCTCTCTCACGTCACCCGCGATAGCCGTCACGCGATCGCTCACGTCGTTACGCTCGGCGTTCCGCCGGAGGTACTCGATTGCCGTCTCGTTGATGTCCGTCGCGACGACGTCCGCGCCCGCTTTCGCCATCGGAACGGCGTAGGGGCCGACGCCCGCGAACATGTCGAAGGCGTGCTCGCCGTCTCCGACCTGTTCGACGACGCGGTGGCGCTCGGTCGCGAGCCGCGGCGAGAAGTACACCTCGGCGAGGTCGAGTTCGAACTCGCAGCCGTACTCCGTGTGGACCGTCTCCGTGCTCTCGCCGACGAGCACGTCCCAGTCGCGGACGCGCTCGGTGCCCTTGATTTTGGACGCGCGGTTGACGACCGTCTCCGCGCGGACGTCCGACTCCATCACCGCGTCGGCGATTTCGCGGGCGCGCTCGGGGTCGTCCTCGTCGAGGATGACGACGTCGCCGAGGCGCTCGTACGTCGGCTCGAAGCCGAGCAGTTCGGCGGGCGTCGTCGGCGTCTCGCGCTCGGGCGCGTCGAAGTCCTCGACGTCGAGGCCTTCAGGGACCGCTTCAGGGTCGCTGACGGGGATGTAGAGGTCGCCGTCGCTGGCCGTGATGGCGTACTCGTCGACGACGAGGTCGTCGTCCGCGAGTCTGCGGCGCGTGGCTTCGCCGTCCTCGATGGGGACGCGGACGCACGGCACTGGCATGGCGGGGAGTCGGGCGGGCGCGGCCTTACCCGTGTCGCTCTCGTCTCGAAACCCATAGGGCGGCCCGGGGGCTACGGGGCGTATGCTCACGTTCGTCGGGCTCGGCCTCTACGACGAGCGCTCGGTCACCGTCGCGGGCGCCGACGCCGTCGCCGACGCCGACCGCGCGTTCGCGGAGTTCTACACCAGCAAGCTCGTCGGCGCGGACGTCGCCGACCTCGAAGCCTACCACGGCACCGACATCGAGGTTCGGGACCGCGCGGGCGTCGAACAGGACCCCGAGCCGATTCTGTCGGCCGCCGAGTCCGGCGACGCGGTCTTCCTCACCGCCGGGGACACGATGATTTCGACGACGCACGTCGACCTCCGGCTGCGCGCCGAGGAGCGCGGCGTCGACACGCGCGTGATTCACGCGCCGACCGCGGAGTCCGCGGCGTCGAGTCTCACGGGCCTCCAGAACTACCGCTTCGGGAAGGCGACGACGCTGCCGTTCGAGTGGGCGCACGGCGCCGACGGCGTGCCGAGCTCGGTCGTCGAAACGGTCGAAGCCAACCGCGAGCGCGGCCTGCACACGCTCTGCTATCTCGACATCAAAGTCGACCACCCGCGCGTCGACGGCGACGAGTACATGACCGCGAGCCACGCCGCCGGCCTGCTCGCCGACCACTGGGACGCGGACGCGCTCGGCGTCGTCGTCGCGCGCGCCGGCGCGCCGGACGCGACCGTTCGCGCGGACCGCCTCGGCGCGCTCGCCGAGGTGGACTTCGGCGACCCGCTGCACCTGCTCGTGGTCCCGGGGGACCTCCACCACGTGGAGGCAGACGCGCTCGCGGGGCTCGCGGACGCGCCCGCGGACGTACTGGACGAGTACCGCGACTAGTTCTCGGGCGGCGCGCCCTCGCCGACGCCCTCGATGACGTACTTGAGGTCGAGGACGAGGCTGCCGTCGACCATGTCGACGCCGTCGACGTCCAGCGTCCCCGCCTCGGGGTCCGCGTCGAGCACGTCGCAGGTCGTCACGCAGACCGGGTTCGGCCGCGCGGGCGAGCGCGTCGTGAACACGCCGCGGTCGCCGCCGCGAACCCGCAGCACGGACCGGTCGGCGTCGTCGGCCCACCAGACGACGAGCACGGAGTGGCCGGCCTCGAGGCCCGCCAGCCCCGCGCGGTACTGTTCGTCGACGTAGACGGTGCCCGAGGCGTCGCCGAGGAACCCCTGCCGGGGCGCGTCGTCGCGGGACGCGAACGGCGTCTCGACGCGGCCGATTGGCTCACACTCCATACCGACGCTACCGAGCGAGCGGAGAAAAACGGGCGGGCACGGGCCCGCAGCGTGGGAACGTCAGTCCTCGCGGTCGA
>SDGW01001207.1_pt1 | contig 11893 bp, 8 predicted proteins | sample 2873831 | NCBI WGS metagenome assembly SDGW01 (sample SAMN08132700, study PRJNA421101) | hypersaline lake metagenome | isolation source: celular fraction 0.22 microns magnesium sulfate-rich crust from ephemeral... | place: Spain: Penahueca Lagoon, Toledo | collected 2011-07
CCAAGAACGGGATCTTTCAGGGTGCTGCTGCACCGACACTCCCGTTCGATCCTGCAAACGGGATATCAATTTCAAGACCGTCGTAGGCCAGTTTCGGTTTCTTTGCCTGACCAGGCCCGCCATTTTCAAACTCAATGACGCCGATGTCTTCGAGTTCGGAAAGGTTCCGATGGACCTGTTTGTAGTCTCGCTCCACCAGATCAGCGGCTTCGCGGATGCTCTCGGGCTGGTGTTTGGAGATTGCTTCCAACAACTCTAGATTCTTTGGACTAAGAAGGCGACTGAGCTCTGCATACGATCCGAAGTTCAACACCGGCTGGGCATCGTCAAGGTCTTCACCCTCTTGGGCAGCCTTGATGCGGCTACGCGTGCGCTGGTTGAGACGATCACGTTCACCGACGGTGACTTTGAGCGTGGGCATGGTGTATACCTCCTGGAGACGTCCTACTCCGACCAGTTCCATGAGACAGGCGACATCTCCTCGGTTTCGCGTTGAAAGCGATCATAGAGCGTCAACATCCCGGGGAATTCGATGATTTCAACACCGTTTCGGGTGTGACGCTCATGGCCTTTCGTCTGTTCATGGGCATTGTCGTATCGAAGGATGGTGTCGCCGCCGACTTCCCCGTGGTGTAGGCTGTAGTCCCATCCACACGGGTACTTCTTATCCTCCGTCTGCCGGATGGTCACATCGATGACGTACCCACCTTCGACATCCTGCCAATCTTCAATGGTGGTGTAGGACGCCATCCGTCATCTTATGTGATGGCCTCCATAGGCATAAATCTATGGACTTCATAACATAGGTATGTGGTTTGCTTCTTTACAAGAGCATGAGCCGCTTGACCAACCTGATTCAGAGACATTGAGAACGAGTTCACCTCTCGCTGGCCCGCAGATCTGTTCGCAGTTGCCATGTCGGCTTCACCTGGAACGTATCTGGTTTCTCAACAGGGTGGGGATGACTCTGATTCGTCGCTAGTGACGCGGGCCGTGAGAGGCGGTTGAGCAGTTCATCACGTACGTCCTGCCGAGACATCGTCTGCTCGTGCCAGCCGAGCCGTTCGTCATAATGGCGCTTCTCGAATCTCTCGCCAACCGTATCGGCAGCGATGTACTGCGTCAGTTTAACTCCCCACCCATCTCGGGGTGAGAAAATATCTATCGCTGAATTTATACGATGTTTCTAATCACAATCTGGCATCGGTGAATGAACCACCTGGAGCCAACTGGTTCGAGAATTATGGTGGTGTTAGTCGTCAGCGGTATATGCCCCGTCACGTTTTCGAACGCTCTCAACACGCAAAATGCGCTCCTCATGCACTAGCCGACAGCCAAGCCGATAGGTCCCTACTCGAAGCTTTTGGAATGGTGAGTTAGTTAACGGTTCAAGGAAGTCAGCAGGCTCACGCCATTCTGAGGAGATAACGTCATCCAGTTTGGAGATGATCGATGGTTTACTGACTCACGGAGTGCGTATCGGATGAACTCGCTTCGGCTATTAAAGCCTCGCTCGCGCCAGGTCTCGTCTATCACTTCACGAAACGACCGCGAAATTCGCAGATTGATTCGCTCGATCTCGGGGTCACCATTATTAGTGTCAGCTTCCGACATACGCTTGTACGTACGTAGTACACACACAAAACACTAGCGCCAACAGTCTGTTGAACGTCTCGCCACCATCATCGATGGAGATGAACTGTGTCCGCTTTCCCCGCTACGATCAAAGAGATGTACTCAGTACTGATCATTTCGTAAGGAGTTTCACGAGTGAGAACTCGACAAACGTGGTGATAGCATCTACTCATGGTTTCTGATATATCTGCTGAATATCTTCATCGTTTGACAGCCTCTCGTCCGAAGAGAATTAGCAGCCTTTGTACAGTGCATATCGGTCCTTTCTTTGGACGATATCCGCAATATGCAAGCATCAATAACAGCCTCAGATCAGAGAAGATCACCGTCGGGCAGATTTAAAGCGATATCAATCACCTCGACGATTTCCAGAACAGCTGTGTGACTGCTAAAAGTGCTCGACGACGGGGTAATGAGTCCGAAATCAAGGAATAATCGGTTTTCTCGAGTGAACAGAATCTCTATCTGTGTTCACTGGAGTTACTCGCTAACTCGACACCGCTAGTGAGTTACCCCCGATTCCCCTGATTCCAACGGTCTTAGCGTCTGAAAACTGCTCGACGAGTTCTAAACCGGAAGTTTTCGAATCTTCCGGATAATTATATCTGCTTTCTGAGATAAAGGGGGAATTCAGAACTGCTCAGAGAGGTTTGCTGAGTGATCATCAACTTGCTTGTACATCTCATCTGGGAATGGAAGACTCCCCCAGATTGAGTAGGGGCACTGGTCCTGTCCGATACAGTAGCGTTGCAGATCATCGTTATCGCAGTTCATTGGCAATGGAGTTTCCCCGCCGATAGTGTTCGAAAATTCGTAGCGGATCTGGTACTCGGTCTTCTGTTCATCATACCACGGCCATCGGGAGAAGACGTCCTTGAGGTCTGTGACGATTTCGCTCAGACTGCTATCCCGGTACTGCGGAAGCCACATCACCATCCGGGCAAAGTTGTAGAGGTCCTTCCGAACCGGTTTCTTCTCGTGCAGCCGCTCTGCCATGTTGGCCATACAGGGGAGTTTGAAGAGGTCCTCGATCTGCCCAGCATCGATCTGTTCCGCGCCCCGCCCGCCTCGCTCGATACGATACTTGTTGACTCGACCGTTCCGGTCAATCGTGACTGCCGAGTGTGAGTGGTGGTCTGCAAGCGTTTTCGCGAGGCTACTCGGGCTTGAGATCCAGTCCGCGACCGACGTTTCCCAGTCTGCCTCAGGTTCATACGCTTCGACCGCTCGATAGAGTTCTTTCGCTGTGTGGAACTTCCCTTGTTGAACGATATCGTCAGGTGCGTCACTGAGTGCACGTCGAAGTACGCGGACTGTCTGTTCTCCACGATCCCAGTTCCGCCAAATGCGCTCGTGATGGCCCGTCTCGAGGAAGCGATCGATCCGCTCCGTGATTGCCGACTCATTAGTGGTCAACCACGTTAGCTGGTCTTCCGACAGTCCTGTCTCTTGGACGCGAAGAAGCTTCTTGAATGCCCGTTTAGCATAGTCACGGTACTTTATATCGAAATCGCCAGCCGGCACATACAAGTGATTGTTTTTCACTCGCGTCAAGATGTTGCCACACTTGGATTTTCTCGTCTGAGTACGTTCTTTCTCACGAACAAGACATTTCCGTGACGCTGCAGCCATCGGGATTTCGAGGTATAGTCCATCTCCGAACTCCGGCATCTCTTTGATCCCCGTACAAACCCGTCCGGGATGTGGACCGTCTTCTCCGGGGTCCTTACCGTACAGTACCTCAGCAATGTCTTGCTGCAGCGACCCACTGCCACGTACACGAATAAGCGAAGCAAGGTTGTTGATGTACAGTTCCCTAATATCATAGAGTACCTGGATATTCCGTGTTGGGGAATGCTCGAACTTCGGATGTTCCTTCACGCAAATTGCACTCAGTGTTGCGAGGACAGCAAGGATACCTGGTTCGTCGACGAACGGCTCGTCGACAGCATCATCGCGAACCTGCTCTTTGAACGCTGCTGTCCCGAATCGCTCGAGGTCATTCAAGAGATCGTCCGGCTGATCCTCGCCGTCGACGATGTATCGATTGTAGCCACGCGTAAACAGCTGGTTGATACGTGTCGTCCCGTACTCGGTCGGAAGTGCTGCAACTCGATAGGCGGCATTCTCGTCGTCAAGAGGGGTGTTCGGGCTCATGGGTCGATCACCTCCGGCGTAGCCGATCGAATGTCGAATTTCGGACTTTCGATGGGTTGAACGATACTGCAGACATCAGCGTGGAGGGAATAGGGAAGGCGGGCGACACGCCGACGGTCGGCAGTCACAACCGGATCAATCGGGATGTCGTAGGTTTCCAAGAGGAGGTCGTTCAACACCTCACGACTTTGTTCATCATACCCGTGCGCGAGGTCAGTATCTAAGAGATAGATGTGAACACCTTGGCCGCTATACACCACCATTGTCTCATCGGCGTTGAAATCGTCCTCGAAGATATCACGTACTTCGAACCCGTATTCGATAGTACGGTCAATATCTTCGAAGGCATACGGATAGCCTTCCGGATCCGCATCAAGAATTCCCGCGGCCTCGAGTAGCGCGTTGCCTTCCTGTTCGTCGATCTCTTCTGAAACGGTTTCCGCTGCTCGCTCCAGGGCAATCGTTTTCGCGTCGATATCGACGAGAAGTACCCACGGACGGTGCCAGTGATCGAGAGCGTAGTAGACGGCGTCGGAGTGCGGATCTGATTTCTCGAGTAAATCCGGATCTGCAAGTGCGAATTCACTCCGTCCGAGAGGATCGTTCCGAGCAGGATGCTGAATGAACTCCAGAATATCCTCGAAGTCGCTAAACTCGGGTATCGTCCGCTCCCCAAATGTATCTGTCTGCCACGTATCTCGGCGGATAAAGTCCTTATCAGGGACATCAGCTTTCCGAACAGGATGGGGGTCACGGAAGGCGATCGCGTACTGTTTTGGCCCGTCAGCCGTGATGAATGCGGGGATATCATCGATGTAGCCGGGGAATTCCTCAGTATAGTAGGCGTATATCTCCTCGCGAGTTGCCTGACGCCACGTCATTGGTTGACCTCCTGATCGAGGTTTTTGAAGCTCCGAACCGTGGTCAGACCCGCAGAATCGAAGTCCTCTACGGCGTCCCGGATAGCTGTGAACGACCGTGCTGAACGGCCACTGACGCTCTTTTCGATCCGGTTTGCTTCAGCAAGCCGATCAAGCACCTCGATTGCCGTCTCGAGGTTGTTGAACGCCCAGATTGCATCTGCATCTACTGCACTGAGCTTATCGTAATCGTCGACCGGTGCGTGACTGTTGTTGCTCGGGAGTTCTGCTTCACCGACCCACACGAGTTTACCATTTACGTCGAACCCAGCCACGTCGAACACGGTCTCGTGGTCGTATTCGTAGTAAGGTTCGACACGGTCGACATCGTTCTGTTGCTGTAGCCACACCTCGAGGAGCCTGACGCCAACCTTGTGCGGGGTTTTCTCGCCGATATCTCCCTGTCCAGGTCCTACTCGCAGCTTCTTTCCAAGGAGTTCCCGTCCTGCCGGGAGGACGGTATAGTATTTGTATCCTGCCGCAGACCCCTCTTCGAGCAGATTCTGTTCATGGAGACGCTCTATATCGAGGTTCTCAAAGTCATCTCTGAGAGAAGTCATCTGGTCAAGAAGCGTATACTCGGTAGCCTCCCGGTTCATCACATTGAGGACACAGCTTAGGAAGCATACGTCGTCGCGACTGAGTCCACGTCTCCGGAGTTCCTCATCGGGGACAAGTACTTCGCTTGATTGGACTGGCGTTGAACCGTTCTCGGGGCGGTTTTCTTGGTCATTCTCCGCCTCGTTCTCGCCCGACATACCAAACAATGGACCGCTCTCCTGGCTGTCTTCTCCGGACTTACGCTTGACAGCATCTTCCTGATCATCTGTCGTGGACATTGTTTCAGTCGGTGAGTGCCCGAGGAACGAGGACTGTCGTACATCCGTCTCGAAAGCTTCGCCTTCAGACGGAACTCGAGTGTCGTTGTCTGAACTTCCCCAGCCAGCCTCGTCTGGATCAGTGCTTGATGCAACTGGCTCAGTAAGCCCGTACTGGGCCTGTGTTCGCTTCGTTAGCCGTGGCAAAGCAACGGTCTCGAAGTGGTCCTCCTGTTCAACAGAAAGTGGCTCATCGCTCTCTGGGTGGCCAGCGGCAATCGGTAAGGGCTTCACCGAGAACGGGGACGGACCTGTCTCCCCGAAGGAGGGGCTCGGTAGCTGAGCGATCCACTCTCCACTGGGGAGTGTACTAATTCGGTTGCGCAGATCAGTTGGACTCAGGTCTTCGTGAGCAAGCGACTCAGCGAGGTCACGCTCAATCGAGATCTTGCCAATGAGCTTCGTCTTGATATTATTGATGACCTCATCGTAGGCGCGTTCACTCCGGTTTCGGACCTGAGCAGGGAATTGCATCACCAGTCCCATGCTCAGACCGAACGACCGCCCTTGTGGGAGTAGCTGCTCAGACACGAGCTTCGTTGACGCGACGGGGGCGGCCTCCTCGATGATGAGGTTGGTGAGCTTGTCATACCCTGTATCTCCATCACGACGCCGCACCTGCACAGCATCCCAGAGATTGCTCAACAGCAACAGCGTAATCGCCCGCTGTGCCTCCGGACGGAGATCGCCCAAGTCGAAGAGGATAGTGGCATCTTCATCGAGAAACTCACGGAAGTCAAAACGGTTGCCGACATACTCGCCGTTGCCATCTTGTTCTGGAACGTGACTGAAGATGCGTCGCAGATGAGCGTCCTCTCGGAGTTTGTCAAGGCGGTTCCCGACGGCGTCCATCGACACCTGGAACTGACGGTCGTCCTTCGCAAAGTGGCGCGTAAGTGACTCCTCAACGTTCTGGTTCGCTGCGGAAACCGGAGGGATGGTCCGCTCTCGTTGCATCTGGCGTGCGGCTGTGAAGAGATCATTTAGGCCAAAGACATCAGATCCGTACTCGTCATCGAACAGAGCCTTGATGAGATAGCTCAGGATTTCATTGGCCACGAACGCCTGTTCATACCGATCGCGACCCATGATCATTCGGAGAATGTCATGGAAGTGATCAACTTTATCTTGAATCGCATCCTCGCGATTTCGTCCCGTCTCGAGTGCAGGGCGAATGTCGAAGAAGGAAAACGCAGGGACAGTTTCAGGAATGCGGAACTGGTAGACATCGTCCAGCCCGTTGAATCGGTCGTAGTGACAGCGAAGATAGTTCGCACACATTCCGTCTCCTTTTGGATCAACGATGACAACCGGTCCACCTGTCGTCTCTCGGAGAGACAGCGCATCATTGATGATTGCTTTCGACTTTCCGGCCCCAGTTGACGCAAACCGGCCGTAGTGTGTCGTCAGGAGGTTCGGCGGAATCTGCACTGGATCAGACTGGGGAATGCCATTTTCATTAAGCGCATGTCCAATCGCCATTCCCTCTCGGAACTGCTCCATCAGGTCAGGATGTGGCCGCGGAAGCGGGTTCCGGGAGCGTTGTTCTGACCGCGCACCACGCGATCCTTCAACAGTCAGATCATCACCACCCGGAACAATAGTCACGTTCGCAAGCTCATCGGCATTGAACACAAAGTCAGACTTTGTCTTCCTGCCTTCAGTGACGATCTCTGCGTTGAGCACCCTCTCAAGGTGGCGCTGTGCTCGCTTTTCCTTCCGGCGTGAGAGATATCCCTTCTCCCGAATACGCCGACCGGCAAGTTCGTAGAACGGACCCTCGAGTGGATCCAGCGCTACCTTCAGTTGCTCGAGCTCTGCGTGACCAGTCGCCTCTTCTGGATCGCCCATCGCGACTGCGCGAACATTGGCCGTAAACGTTCGTCTCGGATGTTTATTCTCGATGCGACGAATTCGGTTACGGGTCTCTTGTGATAGTTCTCGCTCGCTCGGATCGGCATCGACGGGCTCGATCAACGAGCCGATGATCTCTTGTGTCCATGTATCACGACCCTCACGAAGGTCCATTCTGCGGATTTCAGCGTCATCCCTCCAGTCCGGTTTACGTTGCCAGAGGACCTGATAGACAACAGGAACTGTCACTTCGTGAATCGCGTCGACAACAGCCGACAACGGCGGTCGTTCCGCATCGTATTCCTCGTCAGGTTCATCAACCTCGAACGGCGTGATCGTTGTCATCCAGTCTTCTTTCCGCTCGGTTTTCCCTACCCACTCGATTCCAAGTGGAGACAACTCACGCTGCTCACTGTCATCACCAGACTTGTCTGGGGACTTTTGCCCACCCGAAGCGATCGGCTCGTCGCCGCCTCGTGTGGGATCTGTCTCACGGTGAGACGGAGAATCACTGTCAGGGGAGAGTACATCCTCGAGATTGAGGTCTGCCCTGGTAATGGTGAAACTGGACGGGTAGATGGATATGAGACGCTTCTCGAGTGTATTGAGGTGCATCTCTTGGTCAACTCGATAGTAGAATTCGACTGGGTCGTCAGCACCTTCACAGACAACGAGGAACTCGAATGTCGGTGGAGCAGTGTCCACTCGTGGATTGACTCGGTTCGAAACGCTTGCCGCAGCCGCGTTCGAGAGTTTGTGAAGACTCTCCAACGTGGCGGGGACGCCCGTCCGATGCGTGGGTGTTGACGACGGCGTTATCTTCAGATACTCACGACTCGTCATCGAGTATCTCACCTCCATTTTCTCCGCCGTCAGTCTGAGTTGGGTGTGTGACCCGCGATGGACTGGCCGACGTAGGAGTTGGACTCTCTATAAGATCTCGAGCGATCTCAGCCTCAGTAGAACGCCCTGGTAGCTCTGCATGAGACTGTGATTTCGGATCGAAGTCGATCACTGCCGTCTCGTCTTCCATCGCTCGAACTTCGATACCACGCCATTCACCGTCGACGCCGACGAGTGCCTCTGAGTAGCCCGTCCGATCATTGCCGGGGACAGCTTCCTGAACGAAGCGCATTTGTGCCGAGTTGAGACCGAACTCGTTGGCCCACTCACGGTCCATCCCGTCGAGATGATGGAACTGCTTGATTGCACACTGATCGATGATCGCCTCTGATTCTGGGTGCTGGAAGAACTCGTCGACAGTCTGGGTGACGAGTCGAATCGAAAGGTTGTGATGGCGGTGGTGACGGAAAACGATCTCGAGGTACTCGAGACTCGCTGCATCCTGCATGATGTAGCGGGCCTCGTCGATAACAAAGACGACCTCTTTGTCCGTCTCCTTCGCGCGTTCATAGACCAGCGAGATCAACAACTGCATGATGAGGCTCGTACTCCCACCAAGGCTGCCCTCCTGCTGAGCAAGGTCCAGATAGATCACCTTCTCGTCGCGGATATCGAAGGCTGTCTCGCGACCTAGGTTCTCATAGCGACCGTCTTCTGCGAACGGGCGCAGCTGATCGATCAGCCACGTTGCGTCGTCCTGAATCTTCGTTGCTTCCTCGTCCGTCCGCACAACGTACTCTGCTGGCGTGTCGACCATTTCCTCGAGAATGTCGAGGACGTCTCGCATCGTCGGGCTCTCGTTGTGGTGAGTCGCGATATCGTCGGTGATACCGTTCCGTGAATAGGCACGCTCAATTGCGGTCTCGAGCGTGGTCCGTCGGTCACCGAGTGAGATCCCACGGATCGCGAAATAGTTCGAGAGGAAGCTCATCACGCTGTCGAGCTTTTCACGATACGGGCTGGCGTCCTTCCCCATTGCTCGCTGAACGCGTTCAGGAGTGGGCTTGATCTCAAGAGGATTCAGTCCCATATCCCCGCCGATCGTAATCCGCTCGCCACCGAGTGCCTCGGCGACACCGGCCCAGTTGTTCAATGGCTCGAGGATAATTCCGATACGATCCTCGTTCTGTTCGATCGACCGGATGAAGTTCTGCTTCGAGCCGAACGATTTGCCAGAGCCGGGATCGCCGATCGTGAACATCGCATACCCGTTCTCGCGAGCAAAGGGATCGATCACGACCGGGCTCTGATTCTTCCAATGAACGCCGAATTCGACGCCACCATCCTCGAGGATCGTAGCGTTATGCGGCGAGGCAAAGAGTGCACCAATAGCACCACCAAGCGCCGTTGCCTCGCGGCCAAACGGATTCGGCCCAATCGGAGCGGCAGCCTGAATTGCGAGGTCCTGCTTACAGATCGCTGTTTTCGGTGACAGACCGGCTGGCTGTTCGCGAAGCTGACTCCGGATCGTCCGGACGTCCTCACGGAGTTGATCACGAGAAGCAGCTCGCACCGTGATGAACATCCCCTGATCGAAGACACGGCTTCCGTTCTCGACGCTCTTGTACGTCGACAGCGCTTCGTTCGCTCGTTCTTGCAGATAGCTCCCACGGACAGTTCGCTCGAGGTCCGCGTCGGCTTGAAGATCGTCAGCGACGCGCTGGAGTTCGTCACGAGCTTGCTGCTGGCTCTTCGGTGTGATGTGAACGGTCAGATCGAACTCAACATCCGTGAGCTGGAAGAGTTCAGTCAAATAGCCGTCCTTTGGATAGTCCGGGTAGTCTGCAATGTAGAGCGTCGATGTCCACTGATCACCAACACGCGCAGTCCGTGTATCCCACTCGATTGCTGCTGGGGCGACAACGTGTTGGTGGTGTTCTGCGATATCGTCGAGGACCTCACCTTCACTGATGCCGTCGTCGATGGTCGCCTCCTCGAGGAGATCTGCGAGGTCAACCTCTTCGATGTCCTCAGCTCGCCAGTAATCCCATGCACGCTTCACCAGAAGCGTTACCAGTGCCGTTGTCCCGACGTAGATAGCAAGTCCGGACTGGGTACCCGGATCAGGGAGTGCATTCTGTATTTGCTCAACAGTCGAAAGAGCGAGTGGGTCGATCATTGGTCATCCCTCCGTTGATGATCGACCGCTGGATGATCGCGAATCGCGTCTGCGCCCTCGTCGTACTTGTGTTCCTCGCCGTTCCAGAAGTCCATCGAAAGCACGAACAGCTCGACCGTTGTGAGCCGGTGAGCCGACCATCCGGATGCCTTCTGGATAAACTCTGTCTGGAGGCTATGACAGCGGTTCTCGAGCTTCTCGAACATGGTTGCTCGAATCTCTGCGTCGGTCATGTCGTTCCGGCGGGTCACGAACGGGTTGAACAGGAAGCCGATCACCGGAAACATGGTGAGCTTCTCTGCCGGCGATTGTTCATCTTGATACCGGTCGTAGACCTCGAACGGGTCCACCTGGACGCCGATGAAATACCGTATCTGCTGCGTGCCCTCGAGATCACGAGGGCGTTGCTCGCGATATTCCTCGAGCAACTCTTTGAAGATCGGATTCTGTTTGACGTCACTGTCAGTGAGCCGCCCGTCGATTCGCTCGATTAGTTTCTCGACTGGGAACGGACGAGTCGTCGCATGGAACTTGAGCGTGAAGTCAAGCTCTTTGTTCGCGAACTCCTCGCCGAGTTGTTGGATCTGTGCCCAGTCACCGGACATCGCGAAGTCCATGTTCCCCGGATCGATCTCGAGATAGGCTTCCATCGCCCCATCTGATCGCTCGATCGCCCCAGTTCCGGGCCACGCACGCTTGATGTTCGTAAGGTCCTGTGTCCGCTCGTCTGGTGTGAACGGCGTGTAACTCACGAGACCACCATCAGTACTCGATTCATCGACATCGGCTGTGGCCGCCGTACTGTACGTGAACCGAGGCCGTTTGCAGTAGTGCCGATAGACGTCACCCAGCCACGTCGACGCAGAGAGATGGTTCGGTGACGCGTAGACGATCGAACCGCCGAGAACGACACCGAGCAAGACAAACGGCAGGATTGCCCCATCGAGCCCAGTCAGCCCTCCAATAAGGAGGCCAGCGATCGGGAACCCGAAAAGGACATAGACGTCTCCCTCCTCGATGTTCAGAATCGGAATTCGTGTCTCTTCGCCCAGTTCATCCATAATTCGACGGCCAGCTGTATCGTGATCTTGTGTCATTCAGTAATACCCCGGATCGTTCTCGGTGCGACGGTACGCCGGAACACCCTCCTGACCGTACGCGTCTGTCGCAACGTTGTCGTGGTCGGTTCCTCCTCCTGAACTACTGCTCGCGTCGTCTGGTGAAGTGGGCGACTCTCGTTGGCGCATCTTCGACGCAGCAGAGTAACCAGCAGCCGCTTTCGGACCCCACATCGCAGTCGTTGCTGCAGCAGAGGGACCAGCGACAGCACCAGCGCCAACGACTGCGCCAGCTGTCATCGCTCCCTTTGCGGTTGCACCGATGAGCTTCGTCGTCATCGGGCTCGCATATGCGAACAGCTTCCAGAC
>SDGW01000978.1_pt1 | contig 11892 bp, 13 predicted proteins | sample 2873831 | NCBI WGS metagenome assembly SDGW01 (sample SAMN08132700, study PRJNA421101) | hypersaline lake metagenome | isolation source: celular fraction 0.22 microns magnesium sulfate-rich crust from ephemeral... | place: Spain: Penahueca Lagoon, Toledo | collected 2011-07
CGCCGGCGACACGCTCGACGGCGCCACAGGCGACGTATTCGACGCGGCCGCACGCCGGATGCGCCGCCTCCGCATCGGCGTCGAGGGAGCCTTCCTCGGGGAGCACGGGCCGCTCGCGCGAACCCGCAGCCAGCGCGCCCGCGCCGCCGTCTCGCTCGTCGTCCACGCCGCCGACGCCGGGCCGGCGGGCGGCCGCGTGCTCGTCGACGTCGCGGACTGCTTCGACGACCTCGCCGACCTCGACCGCGAGGCCCGGCGCGAGTTCGCGTCGACCACGCGGACGCTCCGGCACACCGCGCTCCTCTACGCGCCCCTCGTCGCCGGCGTCACCGTCGCCCTCGCCGGCCGCGTGAGCGGACTCGACGGCGCGAGCGCGCTCCCAGCCGGCCCGCTCGCGCTCGTCGTCGGCGCCTACGTGCTGTGGCTCGCGGTCGTCCTTCCCGCGCTCGCAGTCGGCCTCGACCGCGGGCTGGACCGCGCGCTCGTCGGCTACCACGCCGGCCTCGCGCTCGCCGCCGCGGCGGCCGTCTACCCCGTCACCGCGTTCGCCGCGGGCCGCGTGCTCTAATTTTAAACGGGAGGGCGCGGCCAACCCGTCCCATGTTCGACACACTCGCCGACGTTCCGCCGGTGCTCGTCGCACTCTCGCTGGTCAGCACGACGCTGCTCGGCGTCGCGTTCGCCGCCAAGCCGTCCGCTCCGTCGCGCGCCGCGCCGCTCGCGAGCACCGTCGACACCGTCGCGAGCGCGGACCGCGCGAGCGTCGAAACCGAGGCCGTCGACGCCGACGCGATTCGTCTCACTCCGCGCATGCTCGCCGTCCGCGACGACGGCCGAACCACGAGCGAGTCGTTCGCGTACGGTCCCGTAGTTCCCGTCCAGCGGGACACTGCGCTCTGGCGCGTCCTCCGCGGCGTCCCACCGGACGAGGTGTTTCACGGTGAACGCGCGCTCGAACGCGCAGTCGGAAGCGCGCGCGACCGAGACGCCGAGTGGCGCCGGAACCGCCGGCAGTTGACCGTCCGCCGCGTCACCTGGAGGGGTGTCGATGTCACGCTCGTCGGCGCGTGAGGCGCAGGTCGAGCCGCTGCCCGCGCTCGTCGCCGTGGCCGTCGTCTGTCTCGCGGTCGGCGCGTTCGCGACGGTGCGCGCGGACGTCTTACCTGCCGCCACCAGCGACGTGCCCGCCGACGACGTGCTCTCGGACGCGGTCGACGCGGCGACGCCGGAGGGCGCGGTCGTCGTCGACCCGCAGCGGATCGACGCCTCGGTCGCCCCCGAGGGCTACGAATCCCGGGTGACCGTGACCGCGAGCGGGCGAGAGTGGACTGCCGGCGAGCAGCCCCCGCCGGACGCCGCGACGGCGAGCCAGCGAGTGCCGGTGCGCGTCGCGGACGGCCGAACTCGCCCCGGAAAGATCACCGTGGAGGTGTGGCCGTGAGCCGCGCCGTCAGCACCGTCCTCGACGCCTCACTGGCAATCCTGCTCGTGAGCGCGGCCGCCGTCGCGCTCGTCGCGATACCCGGCGGTGATCAGCGACCACCCGACCCGGACGCCACTGCGCGGACAGTGCTCGCGAGCACGGCGGCCGCGGAGTACCAGGCCGCGAACGGCAGCCGGCGGTCCGTCTCGGGACGCGCTGGAACGCTGCTCGCGCACGCCGCGCTCGCCGACAGCCGGGACGCGACCCCCGCATTCGTCCGAGCTGTCGAAGCGGCAATCGAGGACGTACTCGTCGCCACGGGCGGCCGCGTCGAGGTCGTCGCGACGACGGGAGAGGGTCGCGTTCGCGTCGGTGAGCGGCCGCCGCCGAGCGCCGCCGTCTCCGGCGTCTCCCACGAGGTCGCCGTGGAGAACGAGTCCGCGACGGTCACCGTTCGGACGTGGTCGCCGTGAGACTCGCCGACGACGAGCGTGCGCGCGTGCCGTTCGCACTCGTCGGCGTGGTGCTGCTCGTCGGGAGCGCGACCGCTGCGGCGGCGCTCGCCCGCCACGACCCCGCGCCAGCCGAGACGCGTAGCGAACGCGCGGTCGACCGCGCGCTGACCAGCGCCGACGCCGCACTCGCCAGCGCCGCTCGCTCGGCGGCCGACGACGCAGTCCGGAACCCTGTCGTCGTGCGCTCGAACACCACGTTCGGTACCGCCATCGGCCCCGAGACGCCGTTCCGTGACGCGCTCGCGCTCCGCGTGTACGCTCGCACGGCGCACGCGCTCCGCGGCGACGAGTCAGCCGTCGGCTCGGTGTCGGCGAGGGCGTCCCTCCCGCGCGTCGAGACGGCGGCGGACGCCGAGCGCGCAGTCGACGCCGTCTCGCTCGAACGAGTCGGCGACGAGCTGATGCGCGTCACGCTCTCCGGCGTCCGAATCGCGGTCGAGCGCGACGGCCGGACCGTCTCGCAGCCGACGCGGCACGTCTCGGTGACCGTCCGCAGTCCCGCGCTCGCGCTCCACGACCGCGTCCAGCGATTCGAGCGGCTGCTCGACCGCGGCGCGTTCGCCGGCCCGGGCCTGGACCGCCGGCTCACCGACTACCTCCACCGCGTCGTCTGGCTGCGCGGCCCGCTGCAGTACGCGGGCGTCCCGATTTCGAACGTGCTCGCGAACCGCCACGTCGAGGTGATGGCGAACCGCGCGCTGCTGGACGTCCAGCGGACGGCGTTCGGCCGCGAGGACGGCGAAGGCCGGACGGCGTACGGCCGAGCGCTCGCTCGCGTCGGGCTCGAAGACGTGCTCTCGGTCGCGGCGAAGGACGCGGAGAAGCGCGCGAACGCGGTCCTGCAGACGCCGGGCGCGTCCGAGACGGTGAAGGTCGGGAAGTCGGCGGCCATGGACGCGGTCGACGTGCCCGCCCAGACCGTGCCGGTCGGCGTCAACGCCACCGCGGACCGCGCGTTCGTCGACTTCGCGGACGGCAGCGACGGCGCCTCCCTGGACGCCACACTGCGGGCCGCGTACGCGTCCGTCGCGCGCCGCGACATCGACGCGACCGTCCTCGACAGAACGACGGCCGAGTCGGGCCACGCGCCGGAGAACTGGACGCTCGCGGAGACGACCGGAGACCGCGACGTCGACGTCGGGGCAGCCGTCGAACCCGCGGACGTGCTCGTCGACGGACAGCGCGCCGTCCAGACGTACGGGCGGCGCGTAGTCGTCACGGAACGCGAGACGCGCCGCTACACCGAGGGTAACCGGAGCCGCAGCGTCGTCGAGACGACCGAGACAACCTACCGTGTCTCCGTCGGCGTCGGGTACGAGCTCCGGCCGCAGGCCGAGGGCTTGCCCGAGCCCGCCAGACGTGTGCTCGACGTGGACGCGAGCCGCGTCACGCCGGCCGTCCGCGACCATATCGCCTCGCGCGCCACGCAGTCGCTCGTCCGGGACGCGGGCGGCGTCGACGAACTCGCACGGAACGCAGTGAGTGGAGGCCCCCTCGCGCGAGAGGCGGTCGTCCACCCGGAGCTCCCCGTGTCGGTCCGGAAGCGCGCGTACCGGGCGGCTGCGGCGCTCCGGGAGGCGGCGCGAAACGTCTCGACGGACGTCTCCACGCGCGGATTGGCTGGTGGACGCGTCCCCGTCGACACGCTCCGCGGCCGCGTGACTGCGCTCCACGACGGTCGCGAGCGATACGACTCGGCGACCGACCGCGCGGTCGCCGCGGTTCGGGCCGCCTACCTCGCGCGCGTCTCTTCGCGGCTCGGGGAACGGCGCGCGGACGGTGCGCTCTCCTCGGTCGGCGAGGCGCTCGGCGACCGCGGGCTCGAACCGCCGCCGACCGACCACGGCAGCGAGCGGGACGCCGGCCCGGTCGCGCGTGTCGAAGGCGCGCCGGCGTACCTCACGCTCGCGGAAGTCACGCCACAGGCCGCGGGCGAGGTCGAGGAGTCGTACTACCCGCTAGCGGCGCGGAACGTGAACTGGTTCACGGTGCCGCACGGCGACGCCGCCGAAGCCGTCGTGGACGCGGCGATGCCCGAGCCGCCGGAGTCAGTCCGCCTCGGCACCGCGGCGCAGGCGCTCGCGGCGGCCAACGGCACGCTCGACGCCGCGCCGAACCGGACGCTGCGCCGCCAGCGCGCGAGCCTGCAGTCGGACGTCGCCGCGGGCGTCTCGGCCGCGGGAAGCGCGTACCGCGGCGTGCTCGCTTCGTCGCCGCTCGCACTCGCCGAGAACGAGCGCCGCGCAGCGACGCGGTTCGCGTTCGAGCGGTGGGAGACGACGCACGCGCGAGGGATGGCCGTCGGCAACGGATCGGCCGCGGCAGCGGTCGCCGACGTGGCTGCCCGCATCGCCGACGCGTCGCCACGAGAACGCGACCGACTGGCGACGCGGCTCCGCGCGGCGTCCGCAGACGTCGCGGACAGCGAGCGGGTGCGGGTGGACGCCGGCGTCGTGCGGGACGCGGCGGACGTGACGCGCCGCGTCGGGAGCGCCGTCGCGGCGAACGCGCTCTCCGAGGCGGGGTCGATAGCCGCCGAGAAAGCCGCGAAGCGCCTCGGCGCGGCGGACGTCGGCGCGGTGCCGGCGGGCCTGCCACTGGCGCCCGTGCCCGGGTTCTGGTACGCGACGGCGAACGCGTGGTCGGTCTCGGCGCGCGGGTCGTACGCCGAGTTCACCGTGCACGCTGAGGGCGGGTCGCCGGTCGGCCCTGGAAGCGGGACGGCGTACGTCCGGGAGGACGCGACTGTCGCGTTCGACGTGGACGGCGACGGGGACGCGGAGCGCGTCGGGCGCAACGAGCGCGTATCGTTCGAGGTCGAGGCGACTGCCAGCGTGGTCGTGCCGGCGGGACCGCGCGGCGTCGGCGACGTCGACGGGAACGCCGACGAGCAGTCCGCGGGGTGGTGAGCCGCGGCAAGCGTAGCCTCCTTGAACGCTCGGGGCGTACGGGCGAGCGTGTTAGCCGACGAAATCCAGGACCCCGGAGACCAGACACCCGGGCAGGTGCGCGCGGAGTACGAGGCGGCGCTCGGTCGCGTCGTCGAGGCCGAGGGCGTCGACAGCGTCGCGGCGGCCTCGGGCGTCGACGAGGCGAAGCTGACGGCGCTCGCGGGCGGTGACCCCGTCGAAATCACGCTCGAAGAGGCGGCGGGAATCTTCGCGGTCAGCGACGACTGGCCGGACGCGGAGAGTCTGCTGCTGGAGGTCCGGGACAACCTGATGCTCCAGATGAGCTCCGCGGTGATGGACGTGGAGGCGCTCGCCAGCGGGCTCGACGACGACTACGACCCGAAGGAGATTCAGCAGAAGATCGAGGGCCGCCAGGCGATGACGCTCGGCGAGTACGCCCGCATCTACCGGCACATCGCGGCCGAGAACCCGTACTGATGGGCGTCGCGATCCTGGGCTGCGGGTACGTCGGGCTGGAGCTCGGCCGCCAGCTCGCGGAACGCGGCCACGACCCCGTGGGCGTCCGGCGCTCGGAGGACGGCCTCGCGGCGATTCGGGACGCGGGCTTCGACGCCGTACAGGCTGACGTGACGGACGCCGAGTCGCTGGCCGGGGTGCCGGACGTGGACGCCGCGGTGTTCGCAGCGAGCTCGGGCGGCCGCGGCGCGGACGCCGCCCGCGAGGTGTACGTCGAGGGCCTGCGGACGGCTATCGAGCACTTCGGCGCCCGCGAGGACTCACCGGAGCAGTTCGTGTACACGTCGAGTACGGGCGTCTACGGCGACCACGGCGGCGACTGGGTCGACGAGGAGACGCCGCTGGACCCGACGACGGAGAAGACGGCAGTGCTCGTGGAGGCCGAGCGAGTCACGCGAGAGCGCGCGCCCGAGTTCGGGATGGACCCGACCGTCGTGCGCTTCGCGGGGCTGTACGGCCCGGACCGCTACCGGCTGCGTCGCTACCTCGAGGGCCCCGTCACGGAGGGCTACCTGAACATGGTCCACCGGGCGGACGCCGCGGGCGTCTCGCGGTTCGCGCTCACCGACGAGGCGGCCGCCGACGCCGAGGTGCTGCTGGCGGTCGACGACGAGCCGGTGTCGAAGTGGGCGTTCGCGGACTGGCTCGCCGACGAAGCGGACGTCGACCGTCCCGAGAAGCAGACGGTCGAGGAGCGCCTCGACGAGGGCGACCTCTCCGAGCCAGCCGAGCGCCGGCTGCGCACGAGCAAGCGCTGCTCGAACGATCGACTGCGCGAACTCGGCTACGAGTTCGCGTACCCGACGTTCCGCGAGGGGTACCGCGACGCGATCGAGGCGTTCCGTCGCGGGGAGTACAAGTGACGGCGCGGCCAACCACTCGCTATGGCTACTGCTGACGGGACGTTCCAGTACAAGGAGCGCTTCGGCGAGGACAAGGCGCGGACGTACTTCCGGAGCGTGCGCGACCGCGCGGTCTCCAGCGTCGGCCTCGGGACGTACCTCGGCGAGCCGACCGACGACGTCGACGACGCGTACTACGAGACGGTACGGGCGGCCGTCGAGGGCGGCTGTAACGTCGTGGACACCGCCATCAACTACCGCCACCAGCGCAGCGAGCGCGTCGTCGGGCGCGCGCTCGCCGACGCGGACGTGGACCGCGAGGAAGTCTTCCTCGCGACGAAAGGCGGGTTCGTCCCGTTCGACGAGTCCCGGCCGGAGAGCCCCGGCGAGTTCGTCGCCGAGGAGTACGTCGACAGCGGCATCCTCGATGCGGACGACCTCGCGCACGGCAGCCACGCCATCGCGCCGGGCTTCGTGGAGGACCAGCTCGACCGTTCGCTGCGGAACCTCGGCGTGGACACGATCGACCTCTACTACGTCCACAACCCGGAGACGCAGCTCGACGAGCGGCCGGCCGGCGAAGTCTACGACCAGCTGGAGGCGACCTTCGAGCGGCTGGAGGAGCGCGTGGCGGCCGGCGACATCGAGCACTACGGCGTGGCGACGTGGGAGGCGTTCCGGGTGCCGCGCTCGCACGACCACTTCCTCGACCTCGGGGAGATCATCTCGCGGGCGCGGGCGGCCGCCAAGACCGTCGGGAACACGGCGACGCACCTGCGCGCGATTCAGGTGCCGTTCAACGTCTTCATGGCCGACGCGTTCACCGTGAAGTCCCAGGAGGGCCCGGAGGGCGACCAGAGCGTGCTCTGGTACGCCCACGAGGCCGGACTGAACGTGTTCACCTCGGCGAGCCTCGCGCAGGGCCAGGTGCTCGACGGGATTCCCGACGAAGTCGACGAGAAGCTCGACGGCGACACGCCCGCCCAGCGCGCCCTGAACTTCGCCCGCAGCGCGCCCGGCGTGACGACCGCGCTCGCGGGCACGACCAGCCCCGAGCACGTCCGCGAGAACGTCGCTGCCGGGACGTTCGAGCCGCTGGGCGCGGACGCCTTCGACGCCGTCTTCGAGTAGCTACGGGAGCTGCTTCCACTCCCGCCCGCACTCCGGGCAGATGCGGTGCCAGCCGACGGCCTCCCGGTCGCTCTTCCCGAGCGGGACGTTACAGTCCGTGCAGATGAGTCGCTCGTAGGTTCCCTTCTCGACCTCCCCCGCTCGCAGCGCCTTTCGGACGGACGACATGGACGGTGTTACCTCGTACCGTACCTTCAGTAATCGGCGACTAATGGCGGCGAACCACAAGTATTGACCTTTCGGGGGTGCGAAGCTCCGCCGTGCCCAGTACGTCCGCCAGTGACGCGCGCCGCGTGCGGCTGTTCGGCTCGCTGTGCGCGCTCGTGTTCCTCGTGAACTTCGGGCGCGTCGTGTTCGCGCCGCTGGTCGCCCCCCTGCAGGCGGACTTCCTCGCGACCGACGCCGCGGTCGGCCTTGTGGCGACGCTGGCGTGGCTCGGGAGCGCGCTCCCGCGGCTGCCGACCGGCTGGCTGCTGACGCGCGTCGACCGCCACCACGTCGTTCTCGGTACGGGCGCGCTGCTGGCGGTGTCTTCGGCGGGAATGACGTTCGCGCCGACCATCGAGTTCGTGATGCTCGGCGCGTTCCTCGTGGGGCTCGCCTCCGGCGCGTACTTCGTCGCCGCGAACCCCCTGATTAGCGAGCTGTTCCCCGAGCGCGTCGGCCGCGTCGTCGGCGTCCACGGCACCGCCTCGCAGCTCGCGGCGGCGGTCGCGCCCGTGCTCGTCGGTCGCGTCCTCCTCGAAGCGTTCTCGTGGCGCGCGCCGTTCTACCTGCTGTCCGCGGCCGCCGTGGTCGTCACGGGCGTCATCTACGTGCTCGCAGGCCGCACCGACCTGCCGTCGGCGGGGTCGTCGGACCGCAACCTCCTCGGCGCGATTCGCCGCCAGTACCGCGTCGTACTGCTGGGCGTCGTCGTGGTCGGCGTCGCCGGCCTCGTCTGGAACGGCTTCTTCAACTTCTACATCAAGTACCTCACCGAGACCAAGCAGATCGCGCCCGCCACCGCGGAGACGCTGCTCACGGTGGTGTTCGCGGCGGGCGTGCCCGCGTTCTGGTACACGGGCCGGCTCGCCGACCGCTTCCGGCACGTGCCGCTGATGCTCACCGTGCTCGGCGGGTTCGTCGCGACGCTGCTCGCGCTGACGTTCGTCGACGGCCTCGCCGCGGTCGCGGCCGTCTCGGTCGTGCTCGGGTACGCCGTCCACAGTCTCTTCCCCGCCATCGACACGTTCCTCCTCGACAGCCTCCCGGACAGCGACCGCGCGAGCGCGTACGCCGGCTACAGCGCCGTGATGATGGTCGTGCAGGCGATGGGGAGCGTCGTCATCGGGACGCTCGTCGGCGCCGGAATCCCCTACGACACCGTCTTTCGGGCGGCGGGCGCCGGGCTCGCCGTGCTCGTCGCCGCGCTGGTCGTGCTCTACCGCGCGGGCCGGCTGCCCGCTGGCGCAAGTTAGTTCCCCGCGGCGGCCCGAGCGGGGGTATGGACTACACGCAGGAGCGCGTGGCGACGCTCCACGACTACGGCGGCGCCGACCCCGATGCGCCGACGGGGCGGGCGGCCGTCGTGGTGCCGATGACCGACCGCGAGTACGCCGCCCTCGCCCCCGAGCGCGTGTTCTCGGAGCTGGAGCGCGTCGACCCCGCGGAGGTCGTGGTGCCGCTGCGCGCGCCCGCCGAGCGCGTCCCCGAGTTCCGCGACTGGCTCGCCGACTTCGACGTGCCGCTGACCGTTCTCTGGTGCGACGGCCCGCGCGTCGAGGCGCTGCTCGACGACGCCGGCCTGACGGGCGACCGCGGGAAGGGACGGGACGTCTGGCTGGCGCTCGGGGTCGCGGCGCGCAACGACTACGTCGTCGTCCACGACGCCGACACGACCACGTACGAGGCCCGGGACGTACGGAAGCTCTTGTTCCCGCTCTCGCAGGACTTCGAATTCTCGAAGGGCTACTACGCGCGCGTCGAGAGTGACCGGCTGTACGGCCGGCTGTTTCGGCTGTTCTACGAGCCGCTCGTCGACGCGCTCGCGGCCGAACACGACCACCCCGTCGTCGACTTCCTCGGGGCGTTCCGGTACGCGCTCGCCGGCGAGTGCGCGATGACGAGCGACCTCGCGCGGGGCCTGCGCGTGCAGCGGCGCTGGGGGTTAGAAGTCGGCACACTCGGCGAGGCGTTCCGACTCGCGGGCGCGGACGACGCCGCACAGGTCGACCTGGGGCGCTACGAACACGACCACCGTGCGGTCTCTGGCCCCACCGGCCTCTCGGAGATGAGCGAGGGCGTCGGCGCGGCGCTCCTGCGGGCGGTCGAGGACGCGGGCGTCGACGTGGACTACGACGCGCTGACGGAGCGCTATCTCGCTGCGGCCGACCGGTTCGTGCGCGCGTACGGCGCCGACGCCGCGTTCAACGCCCTCGACTACGACGCCGCGCGCGAGCGCGAGCAGACCCGCACGTACGCCGACGCCATCGGCGACCCCGGCGAGGACACGCGGCTGCCGGCGTGGACCGACACGAGCCTCGACGCCGGCGACGTGGCTGTGGCGGCCGCCGCTGACGCCGAGGAGGCCGCCGCGAGGGCGGGAGGTTCAAGCGCCTCCGCGTCCGACGGGGAGCCGTGAACGGCGACGAACTCGCGGGCGTCGTGGACCTCTTCGGCGCGCTCACCCGACGGGAACTCCACGACGCGCTCGAAGAGCTGGCGTTCAAGCGCGGCGACGACTTCGACGCCGACGAGGCCGACGACGACGTGATGGACGCGCTGCGCGAGTACTACCTCGTGAGCGTCGACCGCGAGAACGGCGACAGCGTACTCGTACCGGGGCCGGCCGCGTTCCCCGACCTCCCCGAGAACGCGGCCGACCTCCCGCACATTCTGGATGTCGAACGCCGTGAAGTCGACCGGGAGACGCTCGCAGACGCGGTCCGCGCGCGCCTCGAATCGGACGCCGCGGACGCCGACGGCGACCGCGCGCGCTCGCTCGTGGACGTGACCTACGACGCGGAGGCGTGGGCGCCCGTCGACCTCGCGGACGTCCGCGAGGAGCTGACCGCGGACTGAAACTGCGCGTGAGTTAAGGTCGTCGCGGTGCTCGCCCCCAGTATGGACCTCTCGCGGGTCGCCGCCCACCAGCCCGAGCGAGTCACCGACGAGGACCGCGACGCCGCGGTGCTCGTCCCCGTCGTCGAGCGCGGCGACGACCCGGCGCTGGTGTTCACGAAGCGCGCCGACCACCTCGGCGAGCACCCCGGCCAGATGAGCTTCCCGGGGGGCGGCCGCGAGCCCAGCGACGACGACCTCCGGGCGACCGCCGCTCGCGAGGCCTACGAGGAGATCAGTCTGCTGCGCGACGAGATCTCGTACGTCGGCCAGCTCGACGACATCCGCACCGTCTCCGGGTACTCGGTGACGCCGTTCGTCGGGCGCGTCCCCGAGCGCGAGTACGTCCCCGACGAGCGCGAGGTCGACGAGGTCGTGGTGCTGGGGCTGGCGGGGCTCACGAACGACGACAACTACGAGGTCGAGAAGCGCATCCACCCCTCGTACGGCGAGTCGACTGTCCACTTCTTCCACGTGGACGGGTACACCGTCTGGGGGGCGACCGGCCGCATCCTCGTGCAGTTCCTCGACCTCGCGGTCGGGTGGACGCCGCCCGACCGGGAGCCCGACGTCGTCGAGATGGACCCCGACGACTAGTCGGAGGTGACGAGGTACGTCTTCCCGCCGCGGCGCTCGAGGAACGCGTCCTCGTCGTGAGTGTCCGCGTAGGCGGCGACGCCCGCGGCGGTCATCTCGGAGACTTCGATGCGGCGCTCCGCGCTGTCGGCGCTCGGCTGCGAGCGGCGTCGGTGCTGCAGTGCCATATCTGCATCTTCGGCGCTACCCGCTTGAACCCCACCCGTGCGCGGTGAAAGTGAAACTGCCGGAAGGCGCTGCTCTCGCGGTCCACGACTGTTATGTCGGTCGCCGCCCATCCGCCTGCATGGACGAGTTCAGCGACGCAGCGGGCGATGACCGCGGCGCCGGCCGCTCCGTGGCGGTCGTCGGTGCGGGCGCGGTCGGACTGACGGCCGCCCACGACCTCGCGGCGCGCGGCGCCTCAGTCACCGTCTACGAGCGCGGCGAGGTCGCCGCCGAGAGCACGGGACGGGCCGCTGGCGTCCTCTACGACGCGTACGCCGAGGACGTGGACGCGCGAATCGCCGACCGCGCCATCGAGCGCTTCCGCGCGCTCTCCGGGGCGGGCGAGTTCACCTTCGAGGAGACGCCGTACCTCTGGTTCGTCACCGAACCCGGCCGGAAGGCCGACGCCATCCGCGAGCAGGTCGAGGGAATGCAACGGCACGACCGCCGCGTCGAACGCGTCGACCCTGCCGACCTCGGCGAGCGCTTCCCGGCGCTCCGTACGGAGGACGTCGTCGAGGCCGCCATCGCGCGCAACGCCGGCATCGCGGACACCGCCGCGTACGCCGACGCGGTCGCCGAATTGGCGGGCGAGGCGGGGCCCGCACCCCCCCCCCCACCCCCCCCGCGGGGGCCCCCCCCCCCCC
>SDGW01001516.1_pt1 | contig 11889 bp, 19 predicted proteins | sample 2873831 | NCBI WGS metagenome assembly SDGW01 (sample SAMN08132700, study PRJNA421101) | hypersaline lake metagenome | isolation source: celular fraction 0.22 microns magnesium sulfate-rich crust from ephemeral... | place: Spain: Penahueca Lagoon, Toledo | collected 2011-07
GCGATCAGCAAGAAGGGAGAGGAGCTCGTCGACTACGGGAAGGGCTGGGTCCGCTCGCGCGTGAAGGAGTGGGAGAGTGGACAGCACCGAGATCTGGTGCCAGATCCGACGGACGGCGGGGAAGGTGGTTCTGGATGAGGGCGTCGGGGTCCGTTGTGTCCGTCCACCGGCACACCCCCGACCGCCCATACCTATCTATTGACGGGTGCGCTGGCCGCGGGTGCGCCGGACTGCCGGGGGTACCGACCCGGGGTTTTCGTCGAAAACTGCCGATCGCGCGAGAAGCGCCGCGGTCATGGGTCAAAAGGTGGGGTGGAGAGCGGTGAATCGATCGAGAAAGGCGGCTCGGTACGGCTCGCTCGCGGAGAAGTGGGCCGCGGAGCGGTACGGACTCGAGCTCGAACGTGACGACTGGCACGACGCCCGGCGCGGCGATCGCCCGGGCGACGTGAAGGCCGCGATGAGCTCGAGGGACGCTACGCGCTTCCGGCTGTGGGAGGATCAACACCGCCGACTGCGGCGGGAAGACGGGTTCTACGTGTTCATCCTCTACCGCCCGGTGGGCCGCGGGATCGACGTGCTCCGCTCGAGGACGGTCGCGGCCCGATCACTCCGGGTCCGGTTCGGTGGAGCGGGCGACCACCCGAAGGGCAACCAGTTCAAGCTGCCTCCCCGGGAGGTGTTCGCCGGTGGGTGAGCCCGAGTTACTGGTGGTACTCGGTGCGGGCGCGTGGTACGTGTGGGAGCAGTACGCCGGCGATGACGACGAACCGGACGAATGGACTCCGGAGGGATCGGCGGCTGCCTACTCCCGCGGCGAGATCTCGCGGGACGAACACGCACGGCGGTCGGCGGCGGCGATCGAGGCGGGCGAGGAGTTCCGGACCGCGCTCGAGCGCGTCGACGGGATCGGGCCGGAACTCTCGGGACCGATCCGGGCGGAGTTCCCCGGCGAGGAGTTCATCCGGAACGCGAGCGAGGAGGAGCTCGCCGAGGTCCACGGCGTGGGTGAGTCGAAGGCGGCGGCGCTGAAGCAACGGTTCAGCTAGGGGACGAATTTTCGCGCGCCCACAGGGGGCGATAGCCCCGGCTTCGACTGCGCGGTGCGGCGCTGTGGTGGTGGTCCCTTGGATAGGTGGCCTTAGCCACACGCCTAAGGGAGAACCGAACCCCTCCCGTTCGGTTCGACCCGCGGCCGACGCCGGCAGCGACGGCTCGAGAGGGCCTCGAATCTCCACCTGAAAACAGGGTCCGGGCGAAATCGGCCGATAATCGCCCGATATAGAGGGTGCTGGGGAGAGTTGCCACTACTCCGGACGGACCGCGTACCGGCCCGTCCGGAGGGGTCTACGCTACCTGAGGATCGCGGAGGCGGACATGCTGCGGCGACCGCGATCCTCCTCGCGCCAGTAGACAGTCGCGTTCTTGAACGCTTCTGCCGATCGGCCGGCACCTGTCCAACGCTGGAACCCTTCGCGGAGCTCCCATCGGACTCCGCGGAGGAGTCCTTTCGAGTCGGACCGGCCGCGGCTCTCGATCTCGCCAAGGCGGATCGCCTCGATCGCCTCGCCGCGGTTGTCAACTTCGACGCCGTGCTTCGCGCACCATGTCATTACGGCGCTGGTAGCGTCGTTCAGGCCCCGCTCGGCGGAGAGAAGCGCCTGCCCGGTGACTTCGGTGAGTTCCTTCGACGCTTCGCGCATCTTCTGAACGCTGTCGTGGACCATCTCCGCGACGTGTGGGGAGCGAAGCGCCACTTCGCCGTACTTCCGTTCTACCATGTCGTCTATGCGGCGTAGCGCGCGGCGGACGGAGCCGACGTTACGGCCGTGTTCCTCGGCTATATCGGCGGGGCTGACCTTCCCGCCGTCCGTCACAAGGGTACCGAGCGCTTCTTCTTCGACCGGCGACAGTCCGCCGTTCGCGGTGAGTTCGCGGATAACGATGGACTCCTGTTCGTTCCTGATCCGAGTTAGGTTCAGTTCGGGCGGCCGCTCGCTCTCCTCGAGCTCCTCCTGCTCGGCATCGAAGTAAGCATCCTCGAAGAACGGTCCGCCGTCCGCTCCAGGTGTCATGGTCACATCGGCATCCTCGAGAACGGCGCGGAGGGTTCTATCTAACTCGCGCTGAATCTCCGCGATCTCGTCAAGGGAGACGCCCACAGAGTCGTCCCACTTGCTCACCTGATAGCTCACTTCGAGCTTCGGATGACGGAGGGGGTCGCTCTTGGGTTTCGACAGGGCTTCCCGAGCGTAGTAGTGCTTGATCTCGACGGGGACGGAGTGCTCGGGGAACGCTTCCCGAACCCCTCGCGATCGTTCTCGAGCAGGTGGCCCATCTGGGCGATCGGGCCGTCCCGCGCGTGGATCGGACCCGAGGCGTCGCAATGCACCCGGACGTACCGCGCGGCGTCCTGAATCGTGCTCGAGTCGTGCGGATCGCGGAAGTGGCTCGGGTTCAGCCCCAGCGCGGTCGCCGCGCCGCGGAGGAGCGACTGGTACCGCTGGGCGTCGACGTTCGACCCGCGGAGGAAGACGTTCACTCCCTCCGGGAACGGAACGTCCAGCTTCCGCCGGCTGCCGTCGGACTGCTCGACGCGCATCCCGTCCCAGCGTGGGCGGATGTGAGCGTTCAGCTTCTGCTCGCCTACGGAGTCTTCGTCGCCGTGGCGCTGGATCGCGATCCGGTGCTCGCGAACGGTATCGAACTCCCAGGCCGTCCCGGTCGGGAGTTCGTCGCCGGGGTAGCAGATCCCGGAGTCTTGGTAGTAGAGCTTCGCCGTCCAGCGCTCGCCGCTGGCGGTGAACTCCGTGACCCGTGACCCGCCGGACTGGTCGACGATCCGGGCCGCGCCGAAGTGGGCCTCGAGCGAGCCGTCGTAGTTCAGTTGCATGGCGAACTCGTGCCAGCTCGGGACGATCGAGTTCACGCGATCACCACCCCGAGCACGTAGCTGTTGATCGAGACGACGGCCGCACCCCAAACCGCGAGCGTCGTGGGAACGACGGCCCGGAACTTCTCCGGCGAGCACGCCCACAGGAGACCGACCAAGCCGAGAACGACCGCTTTCAGCAGCAACATCGCCGGCCACAGTCCCAGCACGTCGATCGCAGCCAGCGCGACGGGGTTCGTCTCGACAGCACCGAGATTGAGACCGACCGCGGTGGTCGACACGTCGCCGATCACGAACGTCGCGATCGCGACAAGCCACGCCGGACGGTCGAGGTGCTCAAGTTCAGGGGTCCGGTGTTCCCCGGCCGTTGGTGTATCGCTCACCGTCGGAGCCCCGTTCGTTCGGCCTTGATTTGCCAGCGATTGCCGTTCCAGAAGTAGGCGTCCGTCAACCCAACGCGATTCCGGACTGCATCACAGGCGGGGCAGTCAAACCCTCCCCACTCGCTCTGAGAGTCTCCAGAGACCTTCGTTTGGCACTCCGGGCAGCGGGAGAGAACAACCGCAGGGTCGGGGTGCTGTTCACCCACCGTATCCTCCGCACCGTCGTCGCCCGTCATCGCTCACCTCCGGCGTCTTCGACGGCGGGAGCCAGCGACGTGAGCGACCACGGGAGTCGCGACATGGTGCCCTCGGCACGGTCCACCTCGAGCCACCGATCGGCGAGCACCGAGTCCACGACCGTCGCCGGAGCGATCGCCACCGCGAGCACGCGCCGGTCGGCGGCGGTGCCGTCGTCGTCGTAGACGGTGAGCGCGTAGTACGCCCCCCGGTCGACCAGAACGCCGTGCTGCCCGTCGTCGCGACCCTTGAAGTTCCACCGGCCGGAGCGCGACCGTGCTCCAGTCGTTCGCTTGCACGCCTTGATCTCGACGTGGCTGCCGGCTGCCGCCAGCGGCGTTCCGGCGAACACGACCGGGAACGGCGCGTCCACGTCGGGCGCGAGCACGCCCGAAGCCTCGGCGTCGTGGTGGGCGTCCTCGTTCGCGACCGTCTCGAGCGGGAGCGCGTCGCAGACCAGCCGCTCCACGTCGGTCCCGATCGCCTTCGCCTCCGCGAGTGCTCGCGAGTCGGTCGACATGTCACCGACCACCCCCGGAGAACGTCGTGTCGAGATAGCCGCCCCACTTCTCCCGGCACTCGACGCACAGGTGTTGGTGCGTGCCGTCGATCTCCGTCTCTAGCACCTTCTCCCCGCCGTCGCAGTCGTCGCAGGTGAGCCGGTGGATCGATTCGACGGTCAGCGGTTGCCCGTCGAACGAGACCGCGGCGTGCCAGTCGCCCACGTCCGAACAGTCGGCGGTGAACCGTGCGCCGCTGTGGGTTCGACCCCGGACGGTACGCCAGTCGACCGGATGCGGGCCCGACTCGGCACTTTCGAGCCAGACCGTCAGGTGTCGGCGCGGAGCTTCGTCGGTGATCACCAGCGCGGTGGCCGGTAGATCGACGGTGGCGAGCCCGTCGGCTGGCGCGTGGCCGTCGGCGAGCACGTGCTGAGGGAGCGACACTCAGACCACCCCCTCCTCGGCGTTCTTTGCCTCGCGGATTCCGGCTTCGAGCACGTCGGGGTCCGGCTCCTCGCCGTTCGCGGCGTCGTGAAGCTCGAGGAGCGCGGCACGGACGAACACCGCCGGGTCGGCGATTCCGTCCAGTCTGCTCCGGGTGTTGAACCACTCGACGGTCCCGCACCCCTTGCACGCCTGTTGGAACGAGCCGATGTACCGCGGATCGCGGACTGGTTCGTTCTTGACCCGAACCTCACCGCAGCCGCAGCACACGGCGTCGACGGGAACGCGAATCTTCGAGCAGGTGTCCGGGTCGATTGGCAGCGCCCCGCGGAAGAAGCTCCGGGCACGGGATAGCACCGGCTGGTCGGTTTTGAGGCTCAACGCCCGTCACCTCCCGAAACACCGCCGTCAGTAGCCGCGACGCGCGGGCCGCGGTTTCGGCACTCCTGTTCGGCCGGGTCCGGATACTCTACCTCTCGCCCCGCGGCGCTGCCCGCTTGGATTCGCGGGCGGCTGTCGCAGGAGAGGCAGCGATGGGCGACGTTGCGCGCGTCCCCGAAGGTGCGCCGGAAGTCGGCGCTAACGTGACCCCCGCAGAAGCGACAGTCCGAATGGGACGCCTCGGTCTCGAGAGGCGTCATCGTGCCCCCCGATCGGCCGCCGTCGGGCGGCACTTCCGCTCCGCCTCATGGAACGTCTCGGAAAAGTTATGGGACCGCCGAGGGGCGAACCCCTGCCGGCCTTGTACAATTCTCCCACCGTTGAATGTTGAAACACTCGTCTGAGTCATAGTCCTGCATCCGCTATCTGATCCCGACGCCGAGCGAGCTCCTCGCCGAGGTCGGGCTTGTCGTAGTACGTTCTGATCGTGTCCGGCATCGCATCGACCCGCCCCGCCACATGCGCAATACGGAGACCGCGGTTCCGGAGGTCCGTGATCCGCCCCGTCCGAATCGGGTGCGGGCTCAAGCTCGAGGGACACTTGCTCTCGTGACCGTGTTCCCGGTACTGGCACGTCTGTGGGTCCTTTCCGTGCGGACACCCGTCACGGGAACACGGCTGAGTCAGTAGATACGTCGTCCGCCGAATCGTCGACGCCGTCGGCCGCCCGAACTTCGTCGTGAACAACGGCTCCCGTCCGAACTCGTCGGTCAGAGACTTCCGGTGCTCGCGGGTGTAGTCGTGAAGCACGTCGACCGTCCGCTCGTCGAGCACGTTCATCCGCTCCCCACTCTGCCCGTTCTTGAGCCGCGTTTCCGACTCCGGCCGATTCACGAACGTCACCGTCCCGTCCTTCACGTCGAAGTCGTCGAGATCGAGCGCCCGGACCCCCGAAATCCTCGCTCCCGTATCCCACAGCGTCAGAAACAGCGCGTGGTCGCGGGTCGCGTAGCGGAACTTCTCCAGGTATTCGAGGATCGCGTGAACACGCTCCCGACTGATCATCACGTCGCTCGACTCCTCGCCCTTCGTGATCGACGGGATGTGGTGACCCATCTTCTCCACGAGCGCCGGCTCGACCGCCTCGAGCGCAACCCCGTACTGCAAGAACTGCCGGACCGTCCGGAGTTCGTTCTTCATCGCTGTTCGGCCGAGGTTCGCATCCCGGTAGTCCCGGTACGCCTTGATGTCCCTGCTGTCGACGCGATTCAGGTTCAGGAACCCCTCCGACTCACACCATTGAACGAACTGCCGTACTCGTCGTTCGTAGGAATCGGCGGTGCTCCCCTTCGTGTTCGACTGGACGTAGTCCAGCCACTCCTGCATGGCCTTTCGGGGGGTGATTGACCGGAGGTCGTCACGATCGCCGACGCCCAGCTCGCTATTCATCTTCACCTCCGTCGCAGGTCGCGAGGTGGCGGTTCATCCCGAGCGGCGTCCGTCGGACTGTCCCGCAACTGCGGCACTCGTAGCCGCCGGGGACGGCGCGGTGTTCGGGGAGGCTCACGCCGCCTTCCCTCCGTGAGTCATGGAACGGGCGCAGCCTGAGACACTTGCTTCCGCCTTCTGTCGGTCCGTAGTTTCATTATCTAGCTGAGGCATGGGCGTGATAGAACGATGCCCGACGACGACACCGACTGCTCGCATTGTGGTGAAACGATCCCGGGCCAACCCATATGGTGGGCACCAAGTCACGACCGGCTGGCCTATCTCGAAGAGGCCCGAGACCTCGGATGGTTCGCCCACGCCCCCGAAGCACCGCTCTGCCGGGACTGTGAAGCCAGGTTCCGAAGCCTCAAAGCTGGATCCAGTACCGGCGTTTCGTTCGGCGATTCGAATGACCAACTCGACACTGAACTCGACCCCGAGCAGAACGAACTGACCGAGTTCCTCGATGAGTTGGATCTCGACGCCTTCCGGGACAAGGGAATGGAACATTAGCATTCCCCCTCCACATGCAGCAGTCTGACCGAGAGTCGGTCCTCGGAAACGCCCGCTGAATCGAACACCAGTGAAGGGTCGTAGATGTGCTGGTCGATCACCGTCGTGTTCGGCTTCTCGCCGCCGATGATGACCGTGAACCTCGACAGCTTTCCCCCCGCAGCTTGTCGGTGAACCTTCTCCACGTCCTCTGTGAGAGTGAGGTTCGTGAAGACACGCAGGTCCTCCGCCACGAATCCCGTCACCTCCGACGGATTCGCGACGAGATGTTCTGGGTACTGCTTGGCGACCTCCGCAGCTGTTTCGTCGTCGACCGGCTTCTCGGTCAGTTTCTCCAACCGCTCGCGGAACTGTTCGATACCGCTCACGCCGCATCACCCGCGTTTTCAACTGGGGTCACGTCCCAACGCTGGCAGCCCGAACAGCTTCGATCGGCGCGGAGGTTGCCGTCACAGTATGGGCATGTGCCGTACATCAGGCATCACCCCCTTCCTCGCCGACGTGCCGATCGCCGTAGCTCGTCCGAATCTCGCCGTCGATGTGAAGATCAGAAATCGCCTTGCCGCTGGCGATGAGCGAGCCGTCAGGAGCGGAGAGCCGAGAGTCTCCGTCGAACGCAAGGACGACGTATTCGTACTCGCCGTTTTTTATGGACAGATCGCTCGGCGTCGCCCGATTCCCCACATCGTAGACCACTGTGGGGTCCTCCGACGGTTCTCCGCCGTCGGTGACCAGTGTCTCCTTTTCGTCGTCGTCGCTGCCGATCTCCCACGCACGCCGGCAGGAGAGTGCGCGGCGTCCCTCCTCGGTCAGCGAGTAGCCGTTGGTCCGGCCGTCGATCTCCCGCTTCTCCACCAGCCCGGCGTCGACGAGCTCGTCAAGGTTCGGGTAGAGTTGGCCGTGGTTGACTGGCTGGTCGTAGTAGTCCATCAGCGCGTTCCGCACGTCGACGCCCGTCTGCTCGCCGTTGTTGGCGAGAATCCAGAGTACGTCGCGCTCGAACGCCGAGAGGTTGGCGAGAGCGTCCGTCATCGGTCGCCCACCAGTTCGGCTTCGAGTAGTTCGAGCGCCGGGTCGTAGTGGTCCTCACAGACCTCCAGCGGGAACTCCTCGCCCTCGATCGGCATCACGGTTGCCGCCGGAGAACCGCACACGTCACAGCGGTCGTTCAGTTCTGCAGCGTCGTAGTGGTCGCTGCAGACCGGCATATCGACGGTGTCACCCGTGAAGACGTTCTCCGCGGTCGCTGTCACCGCGGCCTCGGCGCTGCAGTAGACGCAGGTCGCCGTCGTCGGTTCGGTGTCTGTACTCTCCGTATCGGTGGGGTTACGCTCATTACCCCGCGTGTGTGAATCGGTCATGGGTCGGCTTCGGATCGCTCACTACGAGCCCTGGAAGGGCCGACCCGCCCCGGCGTGTTCCAGCACGCCGGGGGCCCGTATGGGCCCCGGAGGCGAGTCGATTTCTGCTTATAGCCGAGGGTACTAATACCTTACTGGGCAATACCCAGTAAGTGGAACGCATAGCCCAGTTTATAAGGTGCAGTAGGCCGTTTCTTCTGGTAACCGGTGATGCTATGAGTCCCGCACCCGCCACATCGGACAGTATGAGGGAGGACGCAGACTGGATGGTCCCGTCTGATGATACCATCCTCGAACTCCTTCGTGATCACGGCAACCTCACGCCGCAGGCCGTCGAGGACTTCGGCGGCCCCAGCGCCGGCCACGCGCAGGACCGGCTTCCGCTGCTGGCCGACTACGGGCTCGTGGCGCGTATCAGCCGTGGCCTCTACCAGATCACCGACGCCGGCGAGGCCTATCTCGACGAGGAACTCGACGCCAGCGAGTTGGAACCCGAAGATGGGGATTAGTCCGGACCGAGTGACTTCTCTTTCCCAACAATAGACCCAGAAATCCCTCTGCAGCACCCGGTGTGAACCCTGAGTCCTGTTGCGGCTGCCGTAGTCGAACGCCGTGAGGGTTGCCTCCTGTGCTGCCTCGACGCCGCTCATCAGGGGCTCCCCACGACCCGAAGTTGATCCGGCCAGTCCGAGCGGCAGCTCGGGCACGCCAGTACCTGATTCCCCTGCGGGTCCCGGCACTCTATCAGCTCCTCACGGTTCGAGCACTCCGGCATTTCGCACGTCTCGGGATGCCGGGCGCCGATGTGCGCTTCCGACATGCTCACTCACCCCCTCGCTGCGTCGGCGTCACTTCCTTCGCCGACTCGTGGACCGTCACCGGCTCGATCGCCAGCGTGTGCCGCGTCGACGACGGCACCATCTCCACCGTCCCGCGGCCCTCGTCGACGATCTCCCACGCCGTCGGGCTCGCGTTCAGTCCGTTCTCCGCGAACTCCTCCGCGACCGCCTTCGCCTCCTCCATCGTCGAGAACAGCGGGCCGACCGTTCGACCCAGCATCCCCGGCGACTTCTGCCCGCGTTCTCTCGTTCTGCATGGTTTCCGTGGCTGGTTCACGGAAGCCCACGCGGACCCGCTGTCCCAAGCAGCGGGGTCCGCTCGTTTCTGAGTGGGACCCATCGGCGACCGACGGGTCCGCGGAGAGCTTCCGTTACCTCTGGCACATGAACGGGGGGTAGAAAAGTTTGGTGTATGGAACAATACGCTGTAGCGTCTCACTTACAACAGCCCTTTCAGAGAATCAACCGAAATATGACCCGGAACATCATGTTTCGGATGAAATGCGCCGTCCTAGGGTGGACTGGATGACACGAGCCGATGACTCCATCCTAGAGTTTCTACTCAACGAGGGAAACCGGCCAATTCGGGCGACTCCGGCCGTTGTTCAGGCAAACGTAGATTATCAAATCTCCCACGTGAGAAACCGAATTCGGAAACTCCACGAAGCAAATCTTGTGGAGTACTACGATGAAGATCGTGGGATCTACCAGATCACCGACCGCGGCCGCGCCTACCTCGCAGGCGAACTCGACGCCGACGAGCTCGAGTAGCGCGGTCAGTCTTCCTCGAGAACCCGGACCGCCTCCGCGGGAACCGTCATCCGACCCTCCTTCACGATCGCCTCCTCTCCCGTCACGTCCACGGTCAAGCGCGCGAGATCCTCGAAGTAGCTCGGTGGAGAGTTCCGAACGATGTCGCGCGTCGGCGATCGATCCTTCATCCGTGACCCTTGACCGAACACGAGTATCCAGAGCCACCGTCGACGGAGCTCGGGCGGGGCGTCGAAGACCCACGCCGGCAACGCTTCGGGACCTGCCCGCGGCGCACCGGCGACGACGAGCGCGCGACCGAGGGCGACCTCGTGCTCCTCGGGCGAGATGATGTTCCCCTCGCGAACAGCGCCGACGCCGACAGCCTCGAGCGCATCGATCACCACGTCCTGGGGAGGTTTGCCGCCCATGCTCCATTGGGGCGCGTAGGCACCGTTCAGCGATCCAGAAGCGATCAGCGAGACGACGAGATCGGCGATCGCCTCGACCGTCGGCGTCCACTCGTCGGCGGTCCACCCCTTCGAGGTCGCGACCTCGACAGTCTCGACGACAGCGGGCTGGCTGCCTCGATCCCAGCGCTGTGCTCTGGATTTCCCGAGGTCGTGTTCGCGTGCGATGTTGGACCAGTAGCCGTTGGCGTCGGTGAACCGCTGATACTGCTGGTAGATCTCGTAGGCGGAGTCCCCGCCGCTACCGGAGAACGTGTTCGCCAGCCGCTCCGTATCGACGAGTGGGAGTGGACCGGCAGTCTCCTTTTCAGCGGGACTCATGCGAGTGTCTAGTACGTCTGTGTGCGCTGCGAAAATAAAAGTCCAGCTAGTGTGCGTCCGTTACTGGACCGAGATGGTCGTGTCTTTCACGACGGAGTCGCTCGGGATGTGGATGATCTGGACTTCCCACTCGCCGGAGTAATTAACATCACCATCAATCTCGGTGTTTAGTTGTACTGTCATTTGATCGCCGACGCCAAATTCTTCAGGGTTTTCCTCTAAGAGAATATCCGCTGTGTCGCCGTCCTTCGTGTCGACAGTCCTCACGTCTGTAGAAGTGATCACATCTGTTTCGTTCTTGAGTTCAACAGATTCACCAGCCGGTGTTGTAACAACGACCCGATAGTCGCCGTCGGTAAGTGCGTCTCCACCATCGTGACTAATGAGTACCGCGTCATCCGTTACACCGCTACCGTTACCAACAATCGGACTCGTGTCATCCGCATCTGCAACACTAATCTGACTCTGCGGTGCCTGCTGCAGCGAGTCGCCAAGACCGAGCACGAACGTCCCGATAACGGCAGCGAGAATAACCGTAATAGCCACCATCAGGATGACGCCGATGACCGGACTGACGCCTCGATCTTCCTCGAGGATTGCTTTGATCTTCTGTTTCATAGGTTCCTACGACACCCGGTAGGGGATGTCTACCTGTCGTTTTCTGAGGGGCTCGTAAATAAACCTCGGCCCGGCTATCGAATTTGAAACCTAGACTGTTTGATTAATCAACACGACTGGCCGGGGGGACCGTCACCCCGACCAGCAGGTGTCGTAGGAGTCCCAGCGCTGGGACATGTAGCGCTTCTCAGGGGACTACTAAAACGTCGTCGGCGAATCTATCGATTCTGAGATTCGTCGGAACTCGGTGACTGCGGCGACCTTGTGGAACGCGGTTCTGGGGAGACCGCGTGCGGTTGCGAGTCCAGAAACAGACCTTCCCCGATTTTGCACACCGTCGCGCGCAGCCGGTGTGCAAAACCAGCCGTCGCGCCGGCTCGATCACGACGCCGATCCGGGCGATCGCCGCCGTCGACGGCCCCCGTTTATGACCGTGACCCGATTCAGCTACCCGATAGAACTACGTCAGCCGGTCGGATGTGCAAAACCGAATGCGAATCCAGAGCACCGACGAACGGCAGCGACGGTGGGAGCACCTGCAGGAAGCGACCGGCGAGAGCACTACGTCCGGCGCGCTCGACGTGGCGGCGAAGCACTACCTCCGAATGGCCGGCGGGACCACGGCGATGCCGACCGGCGCGCTCGAGGAGCTGCTCCGCGCCGCCGAGGAGCGCGGGAGCCTCACCGG
>SDGW01000979.1_pt1 | contig 11888 bp, 4 predicted proteins | sample 2873831 | NCBI WGS metagenome assembly SDGW01 (sample SAMN08132700, study PRJNA421101) | hypersaline lake metagenome | isolation source: celular fraction 0.22 microns magnesium sulfate-rich crust from ephemeral... | place: Spain: Penahueca Lagoon, Toledo | collected 2011-07
AGGAATATAACAATAGTGTTTATAATAATTGATCGTAGAAGAGTATACGATGGCCGTTGAAAAGTCACGGGATGACCTAAGTAGCTACGAGGAGTTCCGAGATGCGCTTGACCATGAGTACAGCGATGTCGACGAGTACGCGGAACTTGCGAACGATCTTCGATCAGTCGTTAAAGGGGAGGTGCGTTTCGACGAATACGCGCAGGTGTTGTACGCGACAGACGGCAGTATCTATCAAGCTCGACCTGCGGGCGCTGTCCTCCCTCGAGACACCGAAGACGTGCGAAACGCTGTTCGCGTCGCCGCGAAACACGACGTTCCGATCATAGCACGGGGAGCCGGTTCGTCGCTAGGTGGGCAAACGGTCGGACCAGGCTGTGTCGTGCTCGACATGACTACGTATATGGATGATATTCTCGAGGTCGATGTCGAGCGACGACGAGCGCGCGTCCAACCGGGGGTCGTCCAGGACGACTTCGACGAGCACGCCAAACAGTACGGACTGAAGTTCGCGCCGGATCCCGCCTCCTCGAACCGGGCGACGATCGGTGGTGGAATCGGGAACAACTCGACCGGCGCACACTCGGTGCGATACGGCATCACCGACGCCTACACCGAGGAACTGAAAGCCGTCCTCGCCGATGGTTCAATCATCCACACTCGAGAGGTCGTCCTCGACTCCGAGGAGTGGGACGAAATCGTCTCGAAGGACGACCGCGAGGCGGCAATCTATCGAACCGTTCGCTCCCTCGTCGAGGAGAATGCCGACGAGATCGAGGAACGATACTCCGATCTCAAACGTAACGTTTCCGGGTACAACCTCGATAGGGTGATTTATGAAACTGAAGACGGCGAGGAGGTCATCAACCTCTCGAAGCTGTTCGTCGGCGCCGAATCCACGCTTGGCGTGGTCGTCGAGGCTGAGATCAGTCTCGTCTCACTTCCCGAGGAGACGGCGCTCGTCCTCTACTGTTTCGAGGACCTGATCGACGCACTCGAGGCTGTTCCCGAGGCCCTCGAGTTCAATCCCAGCGCGGTCGAGTTAATGGACAGCGAGGTGTTCAGACTCGCGCGGGAGTCGGAACAGTTCTCTCGCTACGAGGAGCCGATCCCCGACGGGACGAATGCGGCGCTGATGCTCGAGTTCGACTCCGAGCTTTTCGACGATTTCGAGGCGGCGATCGGCCGGACGAACGCCCACTTCGTCGACGAGGGCGATGCCTTCGAAGCGCTCGAGGCGTACACTGACGATGCGCAGGCGAAACTCTGGAAGCTCCGGAAGGCTGCGATTCCACTGTTGATGAGTCTGGAGGGGGATCCGAAGCCATACCCGTTCATCGAGGACGCGACTGTCCCGCCGGAAGAACTCGCCGAGTACGTCCAGCAGTTCATGGACGTCCTCGAGGCCCACGACACCTCTGCGGCCTACTTTGCTCATGCCGGTAGCGGGACGCTGCACATTCGGCCGATCCTCAACCTAAAAGAGGACGAGGGGATCCAGACGATGCAGTCGATCACCGAGGACGTGACCGACCTCGTGCTCGAACACAACGGGTCGTTCTCCGGGGAACACGGCGACGGGCTCGCGCGAACGGCGTTCAATCCGAAGATGTACGGCGACGACCTCTGGGAGGCGTTCCAGGAGGTCAAGTCCGTCTTCGACCCCGACTGGCGGATGAATCCGGGGAAAGTCGTCTACACCGACGAGAATCCGACGGACATGCGTGAAAACCTGCGGTACGGGGACGGCTACACTTCGATCGAGCCCCAGACGAAACTGGACTTCTCTGACGAGGGTGGGTTCTCGCAGCTGGTAGAGCTCTGTAACGGCTGTGGGACCTGCCGGCAGACCGACGACGTGATGTGTCCGACTTACCGCGGGATGAAAGACGAGATCGCGACGACACGCGGCCGTGCGAACATGCTCCGGGCGGCGATTTCGGGCGAGATCCCCGAGGAGGAGCTGTACTCCGAGCGCTTCCAGGAGGAGGTGCTCGATCTCTGTGTCGGCTGCAAGGGATGTAAGAGCGACTGTCCGACCGGTGTCGACCTGGCGAAGCTCAAAGCAGAAACCAAACACCAGTACCACGAGCGCGAGGGAATCGGGCTGCGGGAGCGACTGTTCGGTAACGTCGACACACTCTCAAAGATCGGGAGCACGCTCGCACCGCTTTCGAACGTCGGGCCGAAGCTACCGGGAAGTCGCCTCGTAATGGAGAAGGTCGCCGGCATTGCTCCCGAGCGGACGCTCCCTTCGTTTGAGCGGGAATCCCTGCAGGAGTGGTTCGCCAAGCGCGGGTCGCGAGTGGATCCACGGGAAGCCGACCGAAAGGTTCTGCTGTTCCCCGATACCTACACGAATTACAACTATACTCGCCCCGGGAAAGCCGCCGTGCGCGTGCTCGAGTCGGCCGGTGTCCACGTCGAAATCCCCGACGACGTTGCGCCGAGCGGTCGCGCGGCATTCTCGGTCGGCATGCTCGACGCCGCCGAAGAACGCGCCCGGACAAACATTGACCAGTTCGCCGAGTACATCGAGGACGGCTACGAGATCGTCGCCGTCGAACCGTCCGACGCAGTGGTGTTCCAGGACGAGTACCTCGATCTGGTACCGACGTCACAAGCGGAAACGATCGCCACTCACACCTACGGGATCAGCGAATACATGGATACGTACCGACTCGTCGAACGGCTCCCCCTCGACGAGACCGACGAAACCCTCGCCTATCACGGCCACTGCCACCAGAAGTCGACCGGCAAGGACCACCACGCCGTCGGCGTGCTCCGGCGCGCCGGCTACGCAGTCGACCCGATCGAGTCTACCTGTTGTGGCATGGCCGGCTCGTTCGGCTACGAGGCCGAGCACTACGACCTCTCGAAGGCGATCGGCGACCGACTCCACGAGAAACTTGACGCGAGCGATGGAACGCCGGTCGCGCCCGGCGCGTCCTGTCGGAGTCAGATCGGTGATCACGACGCTCGAGATGTGAGACCACCGCACCCGATCGAGAAGGTGAACGAACTACTCACGGCCTCGTAGCTATCTCCGTAAGTCGGGCTGTTTATATTGATTCCATACTTATTCCTATTGTGATAGCTCTCGGCAGAAAATCAAACCGAGAACGAACACATACATCTCCAGTGACCGGTCTGCCGTGGCTCAAACGATTCCATCGGGTCGGCGGTATTGCGCTTAAGCCGCGACCGAGCCGGTTCCGCTGGCGATGGCGGTCCGTTTCGAATCGCTATCCGGTAACCTGCACTCGCAGGCGGCTGCCGAAGGCGTCGCGGGAACAGGCGACTATATGATGGTTATATAAATCACATATGCCTCATCGATCGTCGGGAGGCAGAAAGCGAAATCTGCATCTATATGGACTATTCGATGCCTTCGGTTGCTCGAGGTATGCTAACGGTCGACAATTATAAATACTAAATTGTCACTGTTCCATCTATGCCAGATTCAATTAGAGATGGCATCGAGGTAGCGTTCACACCAGTGACGATCATCCGATCTTCCGGGGGTGGTTCGAATGGCCAGCCTCGTTGAACTCGTACTTGCGGCGACGCCGCTCGTACTCGCAGGGGTTTTGCTCATCGGATTTTTGTGGCCGGCGACGCGCGCGATGCCGATCGCGTACCTCTCAGCGTTGCTCGTCGGCTTCTTCGTCTGGAATATGCCGGGAGACTATCTCGTTGCGGCATCCGTGGTCGGTGCAATGACGGCGATCCAAATCCTCTGGATCGTCTTCGGTGCGTTGCTCCTTCTGTACACGCTGATGCAGGCCGGCGCGTTCGATCGAATTAACCAAGGATTCGCGACGATCAGCGACGACCGTCGAGTGCAAATCATTCTGCTTGGCTTCTTCCTCGCGACGTTCATCGAGGGGGCAGCAGGCTTTGGGACGCCCCCTGCAGTCGTCGCACCGCTCCTCTTGGCACTCGGATTCCCGGCGCTTGCCGCCGTGATCGCCGGACTGATCGGCCACGTCCTCGCTGTCACGTACGGTGCCGTCGGAACGCCGATTATCATCGGGATTCAGGATCCGCTCGGATCTGCGGAGGCCACGAACTCAGCGATTACGAACGCCGGCTTCACCGTTGAGGGGTACTCGCTCGAGGTCGCCGTCTGGGCGGCGACGTACCACACGCTCATTGGATTCGTCATGCCATTGTTCGCGGTCGCGATGGTCGTCTACTTTTTCGGTGATCCGGACGAGCGGAGTCTCGAACCTGTCTGGGAGGTTGCACCGCTGTGTCTATTCTCCGGGATCGCGTTCGTCATTCCGTACTGGTTGTCGGCACAGATCAGCGCTGAGTTCCCCAGCCTGATGGGCGCGATGGTCGGTGGTGCAATCGTCGTCACCGCCTTGAAAGCGGGATACTTCGTGCCGGACGAGGAGTGGGACTTCCCAGACCGCAAAGAGTGGCCAGCTCACTGGGTTGGAACGATCGAGCCCGGCCAGGCCAGCGGGCCCAGTACGGATACCACCGCCGGCGATACGACTGTCGCAGACGGCGGCGTCGGGGCGACGTCAAACATGTCACTGCTCCGTGCCTGGACGCCGTACATTCTCCTGGTCGTCTTGCTCGTCGTGACTCGAGTCGTCGATCCGCTTCCCTCCATCTTACAACAGTTCGGGACCCAGTGGAGTGATATCCTCGGAACCGGTCTTAGTGGAGGAATCGACTGGGTGTACGTTCCAGGTTTCTGGCTGTTCGTCTGTGCGCTGATCGCAATCCCCCTCTACGGGATGTCCGGTGAAGAGGTCAAAGCCGCCTGGTCGGAAGCGGGACAGAAACTCATCGCACCCTTGATCGCGCTCTTGTTCGTCATCGCGATGGTGCAGGTAATGCTCCAGTCCGGCGCTCACGCCAGCGGGACGGAAAGCATGATCTTCGTGCTTGCACAGGCGACTGCCAACGCCGTCGGTCCGGCTTATCCGTTTATCGCGCCACTCATCGGCGCACTCGGTGCCGCGATGGCCGGCTCGAACACCGTCTCGAACATTACCTTCGGCGGGTTCCAGTTCGAGGCCGCGTCACAGCTCGGACTGCCGACCCAGCTCATCGTCGGCGCACAAGCCGTCGGAGGTGCCATCGGAAATCTCGTGGCGATACACAACGTCGTGGCTGCGCTGGCGACCGTCGGTCTCGTCGGCCATGAGGGGCGAGTCATGCGGCTGAACCTGATCCCGCTCATCTACTACGCGGTCGGCGTCGGTATCGTCGCGACCGTGTTCAGCTATATCGTCTTCCCGGGACTCTTCTGAGCGGCCCCGAATCATATTTTAACAGCCATCTGAGCCTCAGACAGAGAGGATCCCGTTGAAACAGCGGTGGAGACGATCGATCTCGATTGTCTACTCCCGCCAAATCAATAGTTATTCGTCAGGAGCGACGACCGAATTCCGGAGGGTTCCGACGTTCTCGTAGGTGATCTCGACGGTATCGTCTGGTTCGATGAGTCCAGGGTTTGCAGGACTGCCGAACGCAACGACGTCACCCGGACGGAACGTGAACCGCTTCGAGAGATACGAAATGACTTCGTACGGATCGAACAGCATGAGCTCCGTGTTCGCCTCCTGTCGTCGTTCATCGTTCACGTCCGTCCACATATCGATCCCAGTCGGATCGACGTCAGTCTCGATCCACGGACCGAGCGGTCCCGAACCGTCGAAGGCCTTTCGTGCAGTTCGTCCCTGTTGATCGAGCGCGTCGATATCGTTCATGATCGTGTAGCCGCGGACGAGTTCCGGAACTTCATCTTCCGAGAGATCGTGACAGGTATCGTCGATGACGGCCGCAAGTTCACCGGCGTATGTTAGTTCGTTCGTGAATCCGGGATACGGGATGGCTGATTCATGCCCCAGCAGGGATGCAGGTGGTTTGATGAAGAAGTCGGGTTCGTCGGGTCGTTCGTACTCCATCTGTTCTAAGGTCTCCACGTAGTTGCGGCCGACACAGTACAACGCCGAGGGGTCACAGGGAGGTAGTAGTTCCCCGTCAACGCCGACCTCGTAGCTGTCGTCGGCAGTATACACGATGTCGTCTTCATACCGTCCAGCAACCGGTCCGTCAGAGGTCGCAATCCTTGCAAGTCGCATTACTTATGATCGAGAGTCGAGGGGTGTAGGTCTACCGATTTCGGATATCTCGGTCGACCTGTGACTTCGGACACGAGCGCGTTCAGGTTGCTTCGGATGTCGTCGGTATCTCGAGACTCGAGAGACGGTGTGGAAACGGACTACTCATTAGTGGATTCCGCGGTGCTTGCGCTTGCACCGGTGTATCCACCGACAAGCAACGAATAGCTGAGCAGGGACGCGAGGAGTGCAAATCCGGCGAGCGTCGCAAACATTGCGAACTCACCGAAACCCTCGTAGATAACCCCGGTGATGGCTGCTCCGAACGCGCCGATTCCGAAGGTGCCGACGTATGTGAATCCATAGGAAAGCCCGCGAGCATTTGCCGGGGAATACTGTGCGATCGTCGCCTGATAGAGCGGCTGGATCATGAATAAGAGGAAACCGAGCAATGCACTGATCAGTGTGAGCGAGACGATACTGGCCTGTGCCGCAGGGACGAAAACCAGGGCAGTGATCGAGAGCGATCCGAGGACGACCATCAGACTCCGTTCGGTCGCCAGTCGCTCGGTAAGTTTCCCACCAACGTATTGCCCGCCGATGCCGACGATCAGGAGTCCCGTATAAAAGAATCGGGATGGTTCGAATTCTTCTGCCATCGGCGAATCCGGATCGAATATGTGGACATCCCCGACGAGGGGATCGAGCATCGTGGTGAGGATCTCGGGTAGCAGCGTCAGTGTGCCACGATAAAACAGTCCGTTGAGCATCACGATGCCAAAAACGATGGTGAACCCGGTTGCAAACAGCGCTTTCGACCCAGACAACAACTCCGAAATCGAAGTCGCCGACGCCGTGTCTCGTGAGTCAGCGTCACCCTGTCGAGTTTTCGTCCCTGCGGTCTCGTCGAACCGGGCCCTCAACGCGTATAGTGCGATAAGTAAAGCTGGGATCGACAACATGACGGTGACGAATCGCCAGCCGACGACGAGCAAGAGTACTGCAGTTACCAGTGGACCGAGTGCGATTCCGGCGTTCCCCGCCATCCCGTGATACGCGAACGCCGTTCCACGATCAACGACACCCGTGCTGATAAGCGAGAGTCCGGCCGGATGATAGATACTCGCAGCGATTCCCCAGCAAATCAGGGCGAGGACGACGACGGGGAGACTCGGAGCCACGCTCAGGATGAGAAACGAGACACCCATCCCGACGAGACAGCAGACAATAAGCAGTCTCGAGCCGTAGATATCGGCGAGGACACCGGCTGGGAGTGCCCCCAGTCCAAACATCGCGTATCCAGCAGAGACCACGATGGCAAGGAAACCGATCGAAATCGAGAATTCATCAATCCAAAGTAACATGAGGATCGGGATCGAGAGTTCGTACGTATGCACCATTGCATGAGATAACATGGCGAACCCCAGAATCGATCGATCGTTCGTATTCATACTTCTGACTGATAGTGCGGTTCCACAAAGATAAAAAACATCTCCTTCAAGGCAGTTGTGACGTTTCCGTGGTGATGTGATGATACCGAGATAATTTGGGTCGATCGGCGCTGTCTATAGTAACACTGAAACGAGTTACACACCGATTGCACAGCCGTCGTGCGATCGGGTGTGCAGTGACGTTCAGTGGCTACTATAGTTAGTGCGGTTTGAGAAGCGAGCAGGTCGTGGCGTTTTGTTGGAGCAATGCTCACAGGCCTGATCAACGGGTGCTACGCGGCGGAATTTGATGAAGTTTGGAAGCGTGAGCGGACGGCGACGCCCGTCAGGGTGTTCGCCGTCCGCCTTCACGCGACCGGATGTTCGCTTCGCGAGACACAAGCGATTCTTCGCTTGATCGGCGTAGAGCGTTCTCATCAAGCAACCTGGCAGTGGACGTATAGGATGGCTAACAGTACCCCAGGCCCGCCGACGGCAAAGCCGTCGCGGACCGCTATTGATAAAATCGCTACCAATATTGCCGGAGACTGGTCTTGGATACATGCTACAATAGACTAGACGCGTGACTACTTCTTGATGTCGCCGTGTTCGGACGGCGAGGTACCGATCCAGCCGCTGCATTCTGCATCGATTGACCGAGAAACACGATCTCTCCGACACCGTGTTTCTCGTCAATGGCTACAGCTATCTGACTGCTTTCTCTCGATTAGGATTGAGCGGTCAGCTTGACTACGTTGACCGAAACCTGATCGAAAAGTGGTTTCGGACACTGAAGGTGTGTGTTGATCGCTTCCACAACTCGTGGGTAGGCAGTCGAGCGAGCACCAGGAATGGCTTGAACAGTTCGCACATTACTGTAACACGCAGCGGCCACACCAATCATTCAACGACTAAACGCCAACGAGGTACTAAACTAGACAGTGCCCCTCTATGACATAGGTTTAGCCCTCTATCTGTTGTGATTCTGTCATACTGTGTGGGTATACTCTTATTGATGTATCAGATACAATAGCTGGCAGGAATACTACTTGCAGATGACGTGTATACCATTATCCGCCAGGTTCGAGCCTACTAGTGATATCGGGCGTTCATACACCGATCATGGACCTTACAAATGTTCTGTCAACAGGCGATTCGTCCAGCGGAACCGAGACAGACCATCCGACCGATTACGTAACAGATCGTCTCGAAGCAGGAAGGGAAACCATCAGCGGCTTTTCGATGCGAGTCCGTCGTACGGCTGGCGAGCAAATCACCGGTGTTATCGATCGAGGTGTAGACGAACTACGGACGCGGTCTGAGATCCAAACTGAGACTGGCATCCGCGACCGACTCGTCGAGCGAGCCGCCAACGAACTATGTGAACGATTTGTGGATCGAACTGTCGACGAACTTCATGAGCAGTCCGATCTTGATCTCAATATCGACGATTCACTCGATCGTGCACTCGAGTCGTTCTTGCGGCAATATAACCTGAACGCAACCCGTCTCGACGACGCTACACTGACAGCGATCCAGAACCAGTTGGCCTCAGAAACTGACGTGAGTACGGACGAGCTGCTCGAGCAGTTCGTTGCCAATGATTCGAAACGGCCATCGGCGGAGTCGAATGTGGGCTCGCATTCAGACACGTCGGAGACAGTCGACCACGCGCTCACGGAAGCGTACTCGCAGTTCTGTGGAGAACTGGATATCGAGACGGATCAGTCCCTCGACCGCGTTCTCGAGGATATCCTCCAGCGGGACGCCGTGGTCGTCGGCCACGCACTCGAACGAACGCTGACCGAGGGGGTGTCGCAGATCGTCGGTGACCAGTCACGTGACGTGGTCGGAATCGAGGGCTCGCAGAGAGCGGGTGCTCAGTCGAGCGACACAACTACGGTCACGTCAGACGGGAAAACTGGTCGACTAGCGGCCGCGATGGCGCTTGCGGCAGCGACACTCCTCTCAGACAACGTGGTCGGTGATCGAGCCCTCGCCCGTGCGCTCCCGGCCCTGGCGTCGAATCTGACTGATGGAGGTAGCGGAACTTCCCCACTAGAGCGTGTCTTGTTCGAGATCCTCTCGAATCTGGTACTCGAGACTGGAGACGGAGACGGGGGCGTCGATCTCGCAGCGCTTCGGTCACAGTCGACCGGTTCATTGGCGCTTGTCGCGCTCTTCGTCGCTAATCTCATCGCGATGGGCCTTGGGGCATGGGTATCCCACAAGCGCGCACCGCCGATTCCCGACGAGATTCGCGGACCGGATGGGGAACCGATCGTCACGGACGAGCAAGTACAACTCGGCAAGAAAGCGTTTCAGGCAAACGGGCTGATGAACCTGGGCTCGGTCCTGGGTAACGGCTCGTACTTCGGGGTCGATCTCACCGCGGATGCGCTGGCGCTAAAAGCCGAGTTCATGCGCGAGTATTACGCTCGCCAGCACGGTGCTGATTCGTTCGATGCACTTGACGATGACAAGCAGGCAGTCATCGCAGAACGCGTCGAACAGGAGCTCGATGCAGATGCGCCGGAGGGATCCATTGCCCAGTACTCAGCGGCCGAAGCCTATGCTCACCATCGTATTCGGGACCAGTACGTCGACCGGTACTACGGCGGCTCACCAGAACGAGGGATTCCGTCGAAGTTCGTCGGATCGGTCGACCACGCCAAGCGAATCGCTGATTTCGCATGCTGGACGGCGTGGATGTCCCACACAAACCGACCTGGCTCGGATCACTCCTATACGAACGACTGGCCGTACGTGCCCGCGACCGGAAACCGACCCACCGGACAGGTACTGGTCTGGAGCACGATCAGCGTCATTCTCCTCATCGCTGGCGGCGGCGCTGGCGTCTGGGCATACCACTCGTTCGATTTTGCCGAACCGACGACCGAGCTCATCGACGTACCCTCCCCCGATGAAGTCTCGATTACGCCGACCCAGTACGCTGCAGCGTGGTACGTCCCCGTCGCCGGAGCGCTGTTCGTCGCACAAGCGCTCGTCGGTGCGCTGCTCGCCCACTACTATGTCGAACGGACTGGATTCTACGGTATCGGGGACGCACTCGGGATCGACATCGTCTCGTTGTTACCGTTTTCCGTTGGTCGTACCTGGCATGTCAACCTCGGCATTCTCTGGATCACGACGCTGTGGCTCGCAGGCGGGCTCTTCCTGCCAGGACTGTTCAGCGATCGCGATCCACCCTGGCAGGCCGAGGGCACAACTGCACTGCTTGGTGTACTCGTACTCGCGACGGTCGGCGCGTTCACGGGCGTCTGGCTCGGCACACACGGCAAACTCGGCTCACCCGAGGACGGTGATCTCTGGTGGTGGCTCGGATCCGAGGGTCTCGAGTACCTCGAAGTCGGTCGACTCTGGAAGGTTGGACTGCTCGGCGGCTTCGTCGGCTGGACTGGGCTGGTGCTCCGTAGCGTCCGCCAGCTGGATGAACCACCGACCGGCTTGGGTCACTTCATGACCTATGCTGGTGGCTCGATCGCACTCATGTTCGCCGCGAGCATGCTCTATACGCCCGAGACGAACATGGCAGTCACGGAGTTCTGGCGTTGGTGGGTCGTCCACATGTGGGTCGAGGGTGTCTTCGAGTTCTTCGTCACCGCCGTGATTTCCGTTGCACTGGTGTCGATGGATCTCCTCGAGAGAGGTGACGCGGAAAAAGCGATTCTCTTCGAAGTGTTCGCGATCATGGCGGCAGGGATCGTCGGTGTCTCCCACCACTACTGGTGGGTCGGTCTCCCTGACTTCTGGGTCCCGCTCGGAACGACGTTCTCGACCCTCGAGTTCGTCCCGCTCGTGTTCGTCCTCTATCGAAGTTTCGGCGAATATCGGTCGTTGAAAGCTCAGGGCGAGGCGTTCCCCTATACGATACCACTCTTGTTTATCGTCGGCAGTAGCGTTTGGAACTTCGTCGGTGGTGGAGTACTCGGTTTCTTCATTAACCTCCCTGTTATCAACTACTATGAACACGGGACCTACCTGACCGTTGCACACGCTCATACCTCGCTGTTCGGCGCATTCGGGCTACTCGCACTCGGTCTCGGCACGTATATTCTGCGTGTCGTCACACCCGAAGCGGCGTGGGATCCGACGTGGTTCCGAGGCGCGTTCTGGCTGACGAACGTTGGACTCGTCATCATGTCCGTCGCATCGTTACTCCCTGTTGGATTTGTACAGTTACAGACCGCCTATCAGGACGGATATGCTGCCGCGCGGAGCCTCGAGTTCTACGAGCAAGATCACGTCCAGACGCTACTCTGGGCACGAACGCTTGGAGACACACCGATGATCCTCGGCGCACTCGCCTTTACTGTCGGCGCGATTCGACACCTCTACGCAGCACGACAGC